>OCHI01001116.1_pt1 | contig 21657 bp, 24 predicted proteins | sample 1538691 | NCBI WGS metagenome assembly OCHI01 (sample SAMN04571718, study PRJEB22368) | human gut metagenome | biome: human gut; material: stool | host: Homo sapiens | place: Luxembourg | collected 2012-09-21 | reverse complement strand
TTCTGCCGACAATACTTGGCTGGAGACGGCCCGGAAAGATAGGTAGCGCCAACACTCCTCCTTAGCTCAGTCGGTAGAGCACGCGGCTGTTAACCGCGGTGTCGTTGGTTCGAGTCCAACAGGGGGAGCCAAGAGTGCCGCCACTCTGGTGGCGGCACTCTTTCTTTTTTAAAAATTAGGGATAGACAATCACTTGGGCCTTTAGCTCAGTTGGTTAGAGCGGCCGGCTCATAACCGGTTGGTCCTGGGTTCGAGTCCCCGAAGGCCCACCACATAGGGGTATAGCTCAGTTGGTAGAGCAGCGGTCTCCAAAACCGCGTGTCGAGAGTTCGAGTCTTTCTGCCCCTGCCATAAAAAAATACTTTACAAGTCCGCTTGTAAATGTTATAATAAATCTGTTCTTTGATTAGAACGCCTTAGTAAATGGCCAGGTAGTTCAGCTGGTTAGAACGCCGGCCTGTCACGCCGGAGGTCGAGGGTTCGAACCCCTTCCTGGTCGCCATTTGCTGCTGTAGCTCAGTAGGTAGAGCGCATCCTTGGTAAGGATGAGGTCGGCAGTTCGAATCTGCCCAGCAGCTCCAAAATGTGTTGATGAAAGATGCAACGCCGAAAACGCCGCACGAAAGTGCGGCGTTTTCACATATAATGCGCCACTTTTAGAATGAAAAAGTTGCAAAAACTCGATTTTTCAAAATTTCAGTTTTGCCCAGCGAGAGGCGACATTTTGAAGATGCGCCCTGCCAGATTTGTGGTCTGGTGTGGTTCGAACACCGAGGCTTAAAAAAGAATGAAGAATAAGAAGGCAGGCCGCCGTTCGGCTCCCCATGTGGGAGAGAACGGCGGCCTTTTTCGTTACATTGGTGCTTATGTTGCTTTCGCCTTGTTTGTCTATCATTCCTTGGTGGTGTTGGTAATAGCTTTCTCGTAACCTTTCGGGTATGCTTGCGTTACAAAAATACGAAGGAGGTATCCGAGAATGGCAACCACCAAAAATTTGTGTGCTCAGATCCCCATTGACCTGCATGAGCGGGTCAGCGAAGATCGGGAACGGCTGGGCCAGACCACCAGCGAGTACATCGCCAACCTCATCCAAGACTATTACAACATGATGGAAAATCAGAAAGGCGGCATTCAAATGACTGAAAAAGGCAGAACCATGGCATTCCAGATTCCCGAAGAACTCTTCCAGCGCATCAAGCGTCACTTGGAGCGCGAGACGCTCCGCAACGGCAAAAAGCTCACCCAGCGAGACTTCGTGCTGAACCTGATCTCGCAGGCGCTGGACGAAGCGGACGCTGAGAACGCCGCAGAGCAGAACACCCTCACTGAAGCCCCTGTCGCGCCCTGTGTGGCCGACGTGACCGCTCCAGCGAACACGGACACCCCCGACGAAGATAACGCCGTGTAAGCCCGCACAAAAGCCAAAACAAAAGAACACGATTTAGGGAAAGCCACCCAGGGCATCCGAATATATCGGATGCCCTGGGTGGCTTTTTGCGTTTCATCAGAAAGGAGGCTCACATCATGGCAAGCGAGATCAGAAATCGCTTCACAGACACAGAAATGCAGATCGCCAGAGAAACGGACCTGCCGGAGCTGCTCTCCCACCTCGGCTATCAGGTGAAGCGCGTGGGACGTTTCCATACTACCGCGGAAATGGACAGCCTGCGGATCAAGGACCGCCGCAAGTGGTTTCGGTATTCCCAGAATACCGGCGGGGATGCCATTACCTTCCTCCAGCAGTTTTGCGGAAAATCCTTTCCGGAAGCAGTGGAGTACCTTCTGACCTTCCATGGGAAAGCCAGAGACGCGCCCATTCCGCAGCCAAAGCCGATCAGCCCGAAACAGGAGTTTTCCCTGCCGCCCCGCAATGCGGATGACCGCAGGGTCTTCGCCTATCTCCGTAAGCGAGGTATCGCTGCCCAGGTGATCCGGCAGTTTCTGAATGCTGGGCTGCTGTATGAGGATGCGGTACATCATAACTGCGTCTTCGTCGGCAGGGATGAATCCGGACAGGTAAAGTACGCGGGACTGCGCGGCACCTATGATTTGGACGGTCACGGCTTCAAGGGAGACGCTCCCGGCAGCGACAAAAACACAGGCTTCTCCCTCCCGCACGATCCGCGCTCAGATCTGGTGCTTGTCTTTGAGGCACCCATTGATCTGATGAGTTACCTCACACTCCACAGAGACACAACTAACGCCGTTGCTCTGTGCGGACTCTATGACGGCGCACTGCAGACCTATTTGCAGGCGCATCCGGAGATCCGCCGTATTGCGCTGTGTCTGGACGCGGACAAGTCTGGGCAGAAAGCCGCTCGGCAATTACAGGAAAAGTATCAGTTACAGGGGTATGCCGTTACCGTGGAGAAACCGCGCTGCGGCAAGGATTGGAACGAATACCTGCAAAAACGGCTTTGCAGCCGGGAAAGGGGGCGATAGTCAAAAGAACATCGTTTTCAACGCGGATAAAAAACAAAAAATATGAGGAGGACCTATGAATCTGAAAAAGAACCATTATTCCCGCAGAGCGCTGGCACTGCTGCTGACGCTGGTCATGTGTGTGGGCATGATCCCTACCGCCTTTGCCGCCCAGCAGAACAGCTACCACGACCCCGCAGAACACTGGATGCAGGCATCCGGTCGAACCAATGAGCTGGACGCCAACAGTGTTGTGACCCGCGAGACCTTCAAGTGCGGTGAGTGCGGCAAAGCCACATCTTTTGAGGTGTTCCGCGTTCCCGAATATACCCGCAATGGCCAGCCGGCACTCAGCCGCAATGTGAAATATTCGGACGGCACGATGGTAGATGGCGTCGGCAAAGGTGATACCATGGACGGCATCCCCGGCAAGGACGCCACCTATACCGGATATCACTACACCAAAGCCGTCTGTGAAACCTGCGGCGGCATCAACACAAATATGAGCAAAAGCGAGTACGGCTATCTGAAAAATGTCTACTGGCTGTATGACTGTGCCGCCGCATTTACGCAGGAACTGGACGAAACCGTTTCCTACGAGTACACGGACGATACCTATCACACTGTCACCACCAAGGGCGGCACCTACTGCGCATTCTGCTACGGCACCAATCATACGGTCAGCCGCAAGCTGGCGCGCCACAGCATGGTGACGGAAGTCCTGCCCCAGCCGGCAAACGGACGCTTCGCTACGGTAGAGAAATGTAGCCTGTGCGACTACGCCCGCTATGACTACACGGCGGCAAAGGCAGTCATTGCAGACTATTACGGCGTGGTGGACGGCAAGCCCCACACCATCACGGTCAGCGACCTCTCCGAAGCCGGTGTCCGCACCTCTATCCGCTACGGCAACAGTGCGGATAGCTGTACCATGACCTCCGCGCCCAACTACACGGAGGAAGGTCAGTACATGGTCTACTACGAGATCACCTACACCTACAAGGGCAAAGAAATGACCGAGAACGGCGTGGCAAAAGTCTGGCTCCGTGACGAATCCACCAAGGATGACGGCTCCTGCGCCTGCGGCTGCGGCGATCCCAACTGCGGCTGCCAGAACAAGAATTGCAATGGAAATTGCTGCACCGACAAGGGCTGTGGTGAAAACCACAAGTATATTCTGCTGGACAGCACCAAGGCCGGCTGCATCACCCTCGGCTATGACCGCTACCTCTGTACGGAGTGCGGCAAAATCGAAAAGCGCGACTATGTGGACTCTCTCGGCCACGCATGGCAGAGCATCGTCATCCGCGATGCCACCTGCGAAACCGATGGCAAGCTGCTGGAGCTCTGCTCCCGCTGCGGCCAGATGAAGCAGACCGCCACGCCCAAGGGAGAGCATCAGTATAAGACCTATCCCGTAGCTGCTACCTGCACAAACCCCGGCTACACCGTCCGCGAGTGCTCCGTATGCGGCGACCGCCATATCGAGGACATCACTTCCGTTCTGCCCCATAACTACGAATCCCATGTGATCGCCGCGACCTGTGAGGGCGGCGGCAAGACCATCCACCGCTGCGCTGGCTGCGGCAGCAGCTTCGTGACGGACTACACCGCTCCGCTGGGCCACAGCTGGGATGAAGGCACTCTCATCACCAACGCCACCTGCACCGGCGAGGGCGTTATGGAGTACCGCTGCGTCCGCTGCGGTTATCACCGTATTGAAGGCAACGAGGCTGCTGGTCATATTCCCGGCAATCCTGCCACCTGCATGGAACCCCAGCTCTGCACCCGCTGCGGCGCTGTGCTGAAAAATGCGCTCGGTCACGATTACAAGAGTGAAGTGACGGCTCCTACCTGCACGGAGATGGGCTACACCACCAACACCTGCACCCGCTGTGGTGACAGCAACAAGAGCGACTACACCGAGCCTGCCGGTCATAAGCCGGGCGATTGGATCATCGACAAGGAGCCGACTACGGACTCCGTGGGCAGCAAGCATAAGGAATGCGAAAACTGCGGTGAGACGCTGGAAACCGCCGAGATCGACAAGATCTACAACAGTGGCACCACGGACAGCAGGGGCGAGGCCATCGTGGGCGGCTATCTCGTGACTGTCACCGATACCGACACCAAGGACCCCGTCGCGAACGCTGCCGTGACGCTTCACAAAGACAACAGCATCTCCATCCGCTTGCCGAATAGCCGCCTGCTGGACTATGCCGACCAGACGACCGTCACCGTGCAGCTTGTCAAGGATAAGAGCGCTGTACCGGGCATGAGCATTGCCGTTACAGACAAGAATGATAACTACTCCTCCGGTAAGACCGACGCCGCGGGCCAGATCACCGTTCCCACCAGCAGTGGCAAGACCAATGAGGACGGCAAGGTCACCGGTGGCTATGAGGACGCAGACGGTAACCGCTGGACTCTGACTGTTAAAGTTATCCGCACGGACACCAAGCGTCCCATCCCCGGCAGCGATGTTTCCATCGGCAAGACCGGCAATATCTCGATCATCCTGCCGGATGGCACGGATATGGATGCCAAGCATCAGGTGACAATCGTCGTCACCGACAACAAGAAGGTCCCGCAGGAGAATAAAAATATCACCGTCAAGAACGATCTGAACCAGACCGCCAGCGGCAAAACGGATAAAAACGGTGAGCTGACTGTCCCCGAGACGGAGGAAACCGAGCGCCACGGCGTGTATATTCTCGGTTACCCGGACGGCACCTTTGGCCCCGCGCGCAGCATGACCCGCAGCGAAGCCGCCGCCATCTTCGCAAGATTGCTGGCAGATAAGAACGGCGACACCATCTCCACCGCGGCCAACACCAAGTTTACCGATATTCCCGCCCACGCCTGGTACTCCGGCTACGTCAAGTACCTCAACAACAACGGTGTCACCTACGGCAAGAGCGGCAACACTTTCGCCCCTGATGACGCCATCACCCGCGCTGAGTTTACCACGCTGGCCGTTCGCTTCTTCGATGTGTACGGCGACGGCAACAAGGTCATCATGGAGCAGTATAAGGACTTTGGCGATGTCAGCGACGGTTATTGGGCCGCCGAGTACATCAAGGCCGCTGCCAAGAGCGGCTGGATCAACGGCTACGAGGATGGTTCCTTCCGCGCAGACCGCAACATCTCCAGAGCTGAGGTCGTCACCATCGTCAACCGCCTGCTGGCCCGCGAGGCGGATGAGAGCTACATTGCGGACAACCTTCGCAAGCTCAATACGTTCAGCGATATGAGCGGCAAGCATTGGGCGTACTACGCAGTCATGGAAGCTGCTAACGCCCACACCGCCATTCTTGGTGAAAACGAGACCTGGAGCAAGTAACTTCCCCTCTGCCGCCCTCCCATGTCGGGAGGGCGGCTTTTCCATCATCTACACTATAACACTATAATAAAGGAGAACTGAACCATGCTGAAGATCACTGCCATTGGTAACCTGACCAACGACGTCACCCTGAAAACGAACGAGACCACCGGCAAGCCTTACGCCATCCTGCGTATCGCCTCGGACCGCCGCTATAAGGATAAGGACGGCAACAAACTCACCGACTTTATCTCTGTCAAAGTGCGCGGTCCGCTGGCCGAGCGTTGTGCGGAGTTTGCCTGGAAGGGCTGCAAGCTGGCAGCCTCCGGCGATTTCGAGACCATCACCTTTGAGGACGAGCCGGAACGCCAGCCCGGTTTCCTCATCAAGGCCAGCGAGGTGGAGTTCCTCTCGCCCCGCAAGGTAGAAGAACCCGCGCAGGAAATGGAAGATGAGACCAGCTGCGAGGTCGCTGCCTGATGAAAAATACCGGGATCACATATACCAGTGCTGAACGCAGCCCTGTGATCCTGCCGGAGATGGCCGAGCTGCTCCCGCCTCTGAGCGCGGAGCAGCTCGACGCTCTGGAAGCGGATCTCATCAAAAACGGCTGCTACTCTCCCATCATTGTCAACGAGGACATGGTCATTATCGACGGGCACAACCGTCAGGCGCTGTGCGAGAAGCACGGACTTCCCTATACAATGGCTGTTTTCTCGTTCGAGGATATGCTGGAGGCCAAACAGTGGGCGCTCGATACCCAGAAGGGCCGCCGCAACTTGGAAAAGTGGGAGCTTGGCAAGATTGCCCTGAAGCTGAAACCGGAGATCGAGGCAAAAGCCAGGGCAAACCAAGGGACACGCACAGACCTTTCGGCAACATTGCCGGAAAGTTCCGATACTGTGGACACCCGCAAGGAGCTGGCAGAAGCAGTCGGCCTGGGTGATCGCACCATGGGCAAGGTTATGCAGATCGACGAGAACGCCCCAGAGGTTATCAAGGAGGCTCTGGATAAGAAGGAACTGTCCATCAACAAGGGTTATGACCTGACCCGGCAGCTTCAGGACCTGCCGGAAGAGCAGCGGGAGCAGGCGGCCGCCGAAGCGCTGGAATACGAAAAAGCGAAAAAAGAACTGAAAAAGCAGGATGCCGAGATCGACCGAAAAGGAAAGATCGCGGCGCTTTTCTGCAAAGCGTATGAAAAAGCCGTCCTGCTGACGCCGTCCGAAGAAAATATCCGCTGCTGGACGGACGGGACGCGGATGACCCCGGAGGAAATGCGGGATACCGTGAAGGAATCCCGTGAGATCGCCCAGGTGTTCGCCGCCATTGCCGATATCATCGAGCAGAAGATCCTGCCCGCGGATTGGAGGTGTGTCGATGCAGGAAACGAAGAAAATGGCACCCAGCCGGATCGGAATCCCGCCTGACGCGCAGGCAGAGATTTTGCAAAAGCTGTCTGCCGAGACAAAGATCACTTCCTGTGAGATCGCGGAGATCTTGAAAAAGCATGATGTCTGCGGAGATATGGACGCGCTTCAGGACGCCTACCGGAAACGGCTGGGACAGCGTCTCCTGTCCAGCATCCGGGACGAGAACGGCAAGCGGGAAATCCTTTCCACCAGCGGCGGCGAGTATGTCATCGTGGATTGCTGCAATGACCCGCAGAAGCTGAAAGCCATTCAGCGCCGCATTCAGGCGCAGATGAATGGGCTGGATGTGTCTGCCGGGAAGGTGCGCGGACGGGTCCATCTCTTGGAACGTTTTGCGGGCTGGGTAAGAAAGGAGCGGTCAGATGGAGCAGCATGACAAAATGCTATCCCCGGAGGAACAGTACGCGCAGCTTGCGCCGACGCTGGACGCAGACGGTTTCTCGCTGTATGCCGCCGCGGAAGAAGTCACCGGGCTCAAGGTCTATGAAGAATTTCCCTATGAGGATAACCGGGGAATGTTTGAGATGGCAGACGGACACACGCTGCTTCGGTATCTGGAAGCGGCATACTTTGGGATCGTTACCTGGGAGATCGTCCCCGGCACGCCCTATGAGCGGGCGATTCTCGGTGAAGTGGATAAGACCTCACCGGAGTATCGCGCGTTTTATCAAAAGATCTGCGCGGGTGCGGCAGCGCACATCAAAAAACGTATTGGGAAGGAGATGAAGAATGTGAAGGAACCGATCTTAGAGATCAACAAAGAATCCTTCTGGGACCTGATCCATGAGGCAAAAAATGCCTGCGGGCAGGATATGGACGCTATGCTGGCCTATCTGAAAGACCGGCTGGTTTCTATGGGCCCCACGCAGGCGCAGAATTTCCACGACATCATCCACGCCTATGAAGATCTCGCAGACAAGTTCGGCTTGTGGGACGCGGCAGGGATCATGAAGGAATACGGCTGCAGCGATGACGGTTTTATCGACTTCCGCGCCTGGCTCATCGCACAGGGGCGTGAGGTCTATTTTGCCGCGCTGGCAGACCCGGACAGCCTTGCGGATGTCGTTCCCTACGGCGATTGCCGCTTTGAGCAGTTGAGCTATGTCGGGGACTATGCCTACGAGCAGCTCACCGGGAAAAGCGCCTATGATCAGACAGATTGGAGCGCATATGAAGCGCTTTTGATGAAGCTGGAACAGGATATCGTCTATAAGGACGGCATCGAGTTTCCCAGAGAGGGTACGGATCTGAAGAAATATCTGCCCCGGCTCTGTGCGAAGCATCCGGAGTGGGACGGTCAAACGCGCTGGAATCTGCAGCTGAAGGAGATCCGGGATCTGATCCATGCCGGAAAGGACTATGACCGGTGCCAGACATCAAATAAGAAGAAACGCAGCCGTGGAGGTGAGGCAAGATGAGCGAGTCCATGATTGTTGGTGTTGACCACGGCTATGCCGCTATGAAAACGGCCCATTTCTCGTTCCCCTCCGGTCTGGTGGCATATGAGCATGAGCCATATACGCTGAAGGACGTGCTGGAATACGGCGGAAAATTCTATGTGGTGGGCAGCGGGCGTCAGGCACTTCAGAAGAACAAAACGCAGACAGAGGACTACTACCTCCTTACGCTGGCAGCCATCGCAAAGGAGCTCTCCTTCCGTCATGCGGAGCCTGCGGCAGAGATCCATCTGGCGGCCGGACTGCCCCTCACCAGCTTTGGACGGGAGAAAAACGCATTCCGGGACTATCTGCTCCGGGATGGGAGAACGGTGAGTTTCCGCTATGAGGGGCAGGAATACTCCATCGCCATCCGCAAGGTGTCCCTGTTCCCGCAGGGTTATGCCGCGGTTTTGACCCAGAGCATCCTGCTGGATGAGCCTTCTGTGATCGTGGCGGATATCGGTGGATGGACAGTGGACTTGATGCGCCTGGACAACCGTATTCCCAATGCATCGACCTGCCGCAGTCTGGAACTTGGCATGATCCGCTGTCTGGATGAGATCGGTGAGCAGATCCGCCGCACGCTGGGCCTGTCTATGACGGCGGCACAGATGGAGAGCGTGCTGCGCGGCGATGCTGTCCATATCAACGATGATGCCAGAAAAATTATTGACCGGCAGGCAGACGCCTATGTCCATCGCCTGCTCTCCGCCATTACGGAGAGCGGACTGGATACCCGCGCCATGCCTGCTGTTTTTCTGGGCGGCGGCGCAGCGCTCCTGAAGCGGACTGTATCCGCCGCGGACGGTCTTTGCCGCCCAGTCATCCTTGACGATGTATCCCTCAACGCCAAAGGCTATGAGCGGCTGACGGAACGTCTTTCCAAGAACGATGAGCAGTAACAAAAAGCGGATCAATCTGTCCTTTTCCATGTCCTCACCCATACAGCGCAGGGCGTGGAAGAAGCTGACGGAGATCCCCGCAGGACAGCGCACCGCCGCGGTCTGCCGCATGGTCTGTGAGTATAAAGGGCAGCAGGAACTGCTGGATGCCGTTCGCCAGACCATCCGGCAGGAACTGCGGGGAGTGCAGCTCACCAAAGAAGAAGCGCAGGATAGCGTCAGAGCCGGGGATGTAGATGAAAGCGTCCTCGGCTTTTTGCTTGCCCTGCAGGAAGGAGATGAGATGATCTGATCCGATATTTTGATATGTTCGCCGGCATCGGCGGCTTCCGCACGGGATTGACCCGCGCGGGCGGTTTCCGGTGTGTAGGACACTGCGAGATCGACAAATACGCCAATGCCAGCTATGAGGCCATTTATGAGCCGGGAAAGGAGGAACGATATTATCACGATGCCACAAAAATCGACCCCGCAGACCTGCCGGACTTTGACCTTCTGTGCGGAGGATTCCCTTGTCAGACATTTTCAATCGCTGGCAGAAGAAAGGGCTTTGATGACACCCGCGGCACTCTCTTCTTTGAAATTGCCCGATTGGCTCAATCCAAACGACCTTCGTATCTTCTGCTCGAAAACGTTCCGGGACTGCTGTCGCATGACAAAGGCCGGACGTTTTCTGTCATCCTCGCCACGCTTAATGACCTGGGGTACCGCGTGGAATGGATGGTGCTTAACAGCAAACATTTTGGAGTCCCGCAATCCAGAAGGCGGCTGTTCCTTATCTGCTATCTTGATCCCCGATGCGCCGGAAAAATATTTCCTGTCTTCGGCACAGGTGGAAAAGCTCTTATACAAGTCCTCGGAGGCTCGCAAGGCTCCCGTGTCTACGACGCAGACGGAATAGCCTGCACGCAGACTGCCGGCGCTGGAGGTGTGGGCGGCAAAACAGGATTGTATATCATTCCGCAGGACAGACCCTTTGTGGATCTATGTGCCGGGGAGGCGAGACAAACGGAGGCTGCCCGCTGCCTCACTGCCCGTTATGGACAGACAACGCTGTCCAATCATAGAGCAGAACGTTCCGGCGTTCTGCTCATCAAGGAAGCCACGAAAAAAGGCTATAAAGAGGCGAATCCCGGTGACAGCGTCGATCTCGGCTTTTCCGGGAGCAATACCCGCCGTGGTCGTGTGGGACAGGATATCGCCCATACATTGGAGACGAGCTGCATCCAGGGCATCGTGGAACGTGGCGGACGCATCCGACGTCTGATGCCGCGGGAGTGTCTGCGGCTGCAGGGCTTCGATGAGTGGCAGATCGACCGCATCCTCGCCATCCAGTCTGATGCACAGGCGTATAAGCAGGCAGGCAACAGCGTCACCGCCAATGTCATTGAAGCCATCGGGCGCCGTATCCGGGAGGTGGATGCAGAACTGAAAGCCGGCGCTGCCGCATGATCGGGCTGAAGGACCAGTGTTTCGGCGTGGAAGTTGAAATGACCGGCATCACCCGTGAGCAGGCGGCAACAGTGCTGGCCGCGTATTTTGCAACGGACGCCCGCTATGTGGGCGGCGCTTACGATAAATGGTGTGTGACGGATCGGGACGGCAAAGAGTGGACGGTCATGAGTGACTCCAGCATCCACGGGGAGCAGAAGATCGGCAGCGGCTATCGTGCAACGGGTGACTACAGATACCGCGTGGAGATGGTAACGCCAAAGCTCACCTATGCGGAACTGCCCAAATTGCAGGAATGTGTCCGGCAGGTACGCCACGCAGGAGCCAAGGCCAACAGCTCCTGCGGCATCCATGTCCATGTGGACGCAGCCAATCATAACCGGCAGAGTCTGAAAAACCTCATCGGCATTATGTACTCCAAGGAGGATATCCTGTTCAAAGCGCTGCAGGTCAATGAAAGCAGGGCGTCCCGCTGGTGTCAGAAGGTGCGGGAACCCATGCTGAAGCAGGCACGCAGGCTCTCGTCGGATGAGACAAGGGATCTGACGCAGCTGGAGAATATCTGGTATGAGGGAGATAACGGCAGCGCAGACCATTATAATTGGACGCGTTACTATGCGCTGAATCTGCATTCGGTCTTTTACCGGGGAACGGTGGAATGGCGCTGTTTCAATTCCACGCTCCACGCGGGAAAAGTTGCCGCCTATGTGAATCTGTGCCTTGCCATCTCCGCCCAGGCTATCGCCCAGCGCAGCACGGTCATGCGCAAGACCCACAGCGACAATGAACTGTTCACCTTCCGGGTCTGGTTGGTGCGGCTGGGACTCAACGGCGAGGAATTCAAGCATACCCGTGACCACCTGTTGGCAAATCTGGACGGTGACCGTGCGTGGCGTTTCGATAAGGACAGCTATGCAGTCAACAAAAAGAAGAAAAAATCCAGAGAAATGGAGAGGTGAAGCCTTTGAAGATTCAAATTGAAGATACCGTGTACGAAGGGACCGCAGCCGGGATCATGGAACAGCTTCGGGATCTCAGCTTTGATCCCACAGAGTTCCCGGATGTGGAGACCTACATCTGGTTTGTACAGAATAATGTCATCCGCACCACGGGAATGGACTGTCCGCTGCCGGATGGCGATGCGGAGACACAGGCGGCAGCCCTGCTCCGTCATCTGGACCACTTTGGCGCTCTGAAGCTGCTGGAGGTGTGACGTGGAGGAAAACCTGTATTTTGCCTACGGCAGCAACCTTGATCTGGAGCAGATGGCGCAGCGCTGTCCGGACGCCGAGATCGTGGGGCCGGTCAGGCTGGAAAACTACGAACTGCGGTTCCGCGGCAGCGGCTTTGCTACCGTTGCGCCGAAAAAAGGCAGTACTGTCCACGGACTGGTGTGGAAGCTCACGCCAAACTGCGAACAGTCTCTGGACCGCTATGAGGGATATCCCCGCCACTACACGAAAGAAACCGTGACTGTTAAAGACGCGGCTGGCGCTGAGCTCCCAGTCATGGTCTATATCATGGCAGAGCCGTATTGCCGCCAGCCTGCACTGCCGTCCCCATATTATTACCGCGTGATCCAGCGAGGCTTTGAAGCCAACGGCCTGCCGGTGGAGTCATTACAGGCTGCGTGGGACAGGACCGTTGACGAGGTGTTCTCCGGAAAGCTGGATAAGCCGAGGAATAAGAAATCGGAACGACGCAAAGAGCCGGAACGGTAATGGCTCTGCCGCAGCAGAAAAAAATAGCCTGTTTGCAATTTCCGCCGCGTGTGTTACAATATCCCCTGTTTGTGAAAGGGGTGCGGATATGTTTTACACGATGGAGGAAGCCGCTGTCCTCGGCGGTTTTCTGGAACTGTATCTGGACCGGGATAGCGTGGACCCGGCCGTGCGGGAACGGCACCGGAAATTCCGGCAGGGACTGCTGGGCGGCGCTCTGGAACGGGCCGATTATGAATGGGCGGCTGCGACGCTGGGATTCCTGCGTCCCCAATGGTGGCCGGAGCATGAAGATCATCGGGCGTTGGAGAATGCCCTGCTGAAGACCCGGACGCTGGCATCCAAAAAAGAATAAGAATCACCATTTGCGGCAACGGCAGAGGAATCTGTCGCTGCCGCTTTTCTTTTGAAGAAGGAGGAACCCATATCAGCACAGAAAAAATGAAAGTCCTTGTGGTGCGCCCCATGGAAATGCCTGAAGTGCAGGAGATCGACCACACTCTTTCTGCCATGCAGGAACTGGTAGGCGGCACCATTCAGGCAGTTTACCCCTTCGATGACCCGGTGGCGCTCGTCTGTAATGACGAGGGCAAGCTGCTGGGCCTGCCGTGGAACCGCACCCTGACCGATGATCACGGTGTGCCGTATGACATTGTCTGCGGCACATTTTTTGTTGCCGGTCTTAAAGAGGATGATTTTGCCTCGCTGACGGAGCAGCAGATCGAAAAGTATCAGGACAAATACAGTAACGAAATGATCCTCTCTGTTCCGAAACAGCCGGAGGCACATAAGAAACCGATGAAAAAGGAGAAACATGAACATGAAAGATAACTACATTCTGACCGCTGAGTCAGTCACCGAGGGACATCCCGACAAGCTCTGCGACACCATCGCGGACGCGGTGGTGGATGCCTGTCTTACGCAGGACACCGCTGCCCGCGTTGCCTGTGAGGTCATGGCCACAGCCGGAAAGATCATCGCCGCAGGTGAGATCACGGCAGCGAAGATTCCGGATATCCCTGCCATTATTTGCAGAACGGTGCGGGAAGCCGGATACGGCGGCAGCGACTATGAAGTGGAGGTCATCACCCATGAGCAGAGTCCCGACATTGCGGAAGCTGTGTGCGGCGGCACGGAGACCGGCGCAGGAGATCAGGGAATCCTGTACGGCTTTGCCTGCGATGAAACAAAGGAGCTGCTGCCCCTACCTGTGGTGCTGGCCCATCGACTGGCCCGCCTGTTGACCGATACCCGCAGGCAGGGCATCATCCCCGGCCTGCGTCCGGACGGCAAGGCACAGGTGTCTGTGGAATACTGCTCTGGAGTCCCGTACCGCGTTGCCGCAGTGGTGGTATCCTGCCAGCATGAGGAGGAACTACCCCTGCCGGAACTGCGCCGGGACATCCTGCGCCATGTGATCCGACCCGCCATGCAGGAACTTCCGCTGGACGAGCATACCGAAGTGCTGGTCAATCCCTCCGGTCGATTTGTCCAGGGCGGTTTTGAAGCGGACACCGGACTCACCGGACGCAAGCTGATGGTGGATACCTACGGCGGCCTCGCCCCTCATGGCGGCGGCGCGCTGTCCGGCAAGGATGGAACGAAGGTGGATCGCAGCGGTGCGTACATGGCCCGTTATATTGCCAAGAATATCGTAGCGGCAGGACTGGCAAAGCGCTGCACCATCAGCCTTGCCTATGCCATCGCTAAGGCACAGCCTGTGGCGGTGACGGTGGATACGGAGCATACCGGCATCTATTCCGATGATGTGCTGGAACAGGCTGTCCGCACGGTATTCAACCTGACGCCGGACGGCATGATCGGAACGCTGGGACTGGATCAGCCCATGTTCCAAAAGTTCTGCAATTACGGACACTTCACCCATGCGGACGCGCCCTGGGAGCGCACGGATATGACAGAGGTGCTGGAATGTGCCTGTCGTGCCAAGGACATGGGTGTATCGGACCGATAACAGAAAAGGCCCGCGAGAGATCGTCTCTCGCGGGCGTGTTATCACTGCACGGAATCCTTGAATGCCTTGCCGGGTTTGAAAGCCGGCGCTTTGGAAGCGGGGATTTCAATGGTGGCTCCGGTGGCGGGATTCTTGCCGGTGCGGGCGGCGCGCTCTTTCACCTCGAAGGTGCCAAAGCCCAGCAGCTGTACCTTGTCACCGGACTTCAACGCAGTCTGCAGCGTGTCGACAAACGCATTCAGAGCGGTGTCACAGTCCTTCTTGGTCAGGCCGCTGGCTTCCGCCATAGCGGTGATCAGTTCTGTTTTATTCATCGTATTTCGTCTCCTTCATATCTAAAATGACTGGAAATGATATGCGCTATTATAGCAGACTCCCCACCTGCTGACAATACTGCCAGCAAAAACAGAATCAGAGAGGATGATCATGATTTCAAAAGAAAAGAAGAACACCCTGCATATCGCGTCCTGCTCCTTCGGCAAAGACAGCCTTGCCACGATCCTGCTGGCGCTGGAGCACGGGGAACCGCTGGATGAAGCGGTCTACTGTGAGGTGATGTTCGATAAAAGGACCTCCGGCGAGGTGCCGGAGCATCGGGCATTCATCTATGAGACTGCGCTCCCCAGACTGGAACAGTTGGGGGTCCCTGTCCGTGTGCTGCGTTCGGATAAGACCTATCTGGACCTGTTTGCCGGAACAGTTACCCGCGGTCAGAAAAAAGGACTTCGGCGCGGATTCCCTCTGTGCGGGCATTGCTACGTTCAGCGGGACTGCAAACTCCGTCCCATCCGCCGGTATAACAGGACTCTGACACCGGATACTGTGCAGTATGTGGGCATCGCCAGCGATGAGCCGGTGCGCTTGCGCCGCTTGCAGAAAAATCAGGTGTCCCTGCTGGAAAAATATCACTACACCGAAGAGGATGCAAAGCAGCTCTGCCAAACGGCAGGGCTGCTTTCACCTGTCTATGCGTTCACAGACCGTGGCGGCTGCTGGTTCTGCCCGAATGCCAAGCGGAAGGAACTGCGGCACCTTTATGACCACCATCCGGAGCTGTGGGCAAGAATGCTGGAGCTGCAGGCCATGCCGGGAAAGGTGTCCGAGAAATTCAACCGCACGGAGCGCTTTTCCGACATCGATGCGGCATTCCGAAAAGAAGATGCCCTGTGCCAAAAAGCGGCATAAAAAAGGAAAAGGAGATGAGAACCATCAGCAATCAGAAATATGAGATCACAGACATTGCCCATGAGGAATATCCGTTCCTGCACCGCATCCGCGCGCTGCGGAACATCTGCGGTGAGATTTGCGCAGGCGACATAGGCGGTTTCGTGGAAAGCGAAAGCAACCTGTCCGCAGAGCCGGGAGACTGCGCGTGGATCTTCGATGACGCCATTGCAGCGGGCAATGCCTATGTGGATCGGGACGCCTGTCTGCGGGGCGACGCCATTGCCTGTGGCAGCGCCTATGTTTCCAAAGGCAGCGTGATGAGCGGCCACAGCCGCGCCGAGGACAACGCCTATCTCCGCGGGGCCTCCATGACCGGAAAAGCGATGGCTTCCGGAAACGCGCAGATCATTCACGATCCCCATACGATGGGGACTCCCATCCTGTCCGGCAACTGCAAGGTGTATGGCACGGTGCAGGGGGATATCCGCATCACCGGTTCTGCCGTGATCCTGCCCTGCGAGGAAGTCCGCAACGATACAAGGGATACCTTTGTCCTGAGCGGCAAGAGCCGCAGCGTGATCCGCGGCATCGGGCGTGAGACCTTGAAACCTCTGCAAAAAGAAGTAAGTCCTATGAAAACAAAAACGCCAAAGAAACGAGGTGTGGAGCGATGACCGTGTATGAGCAGGAGCTGCGAAAGCTGTTTGAACACAGCAATCTCGTGGATCGGCCTCAATTCTCCGGGCGTGTGTGCGTGGGAGATCTCGGAAAGGACCTGCGTGTACGGGCGGAGTTTCTCTCTACCCATATCTCCAGCCAATATGACGCCATCCGCCTCACGGTGCTCAACCGCACGGAGGGCGTGGTGGACCGGACGCTGCTGCGCTTTCAGGATGTCTGGGGTAAAAAGCAGGTGCCGAACAATCCCAACTTCCGCAGCGGCGTCATTCCCCACCTGTGGGATGACTACGGAAAAGTGGAATGGTACGCCTATCATCCCACTGCCGCGGACTATGCCGCTCTGCGGGATGCCGTCAGTCAGTATCTGTCCGCATTCCGGGAGCGCACGCCGGAGCTGGAACGGAGCGGCCCTAAGCTGGTCTATATCTGTGCTCCGCTGCGGGGCGATGTGACAAACAATGTGGAGTTTGCGCGGCAGAAAGCGCAGGAGGTGTTTGTGGAGGGAAATATCCCTATCTGTCCGCATCTGCTGTTCCCGCCTGTCGCAGATCCCGACGATCCCGCCCAGGATGAAAAAGCCAGGGCGATGGGACTGCGCCTGCTGGAAGCATGCCAGCAGATGAATGTGTACGGTCCGGTCTGGACGGATGGGATGTGGCAGGAGATATACAAAGCCGGCGAGCTGGGCATCCCCGTGTTGACGGATCAGAAGACCATTGGCCGGACGCCGCCTGCACGGCATCCCAAAAGAAAGGAGAGATAAATGCCAATTGAGAGGATCACTGCGGACGATCTGCGGGATATGGAGCATGAGGAGGGACTGGTGCTGCAGGGCTGCGGCGGAGAGGCGCAGGAGTGGCTGGATGGCATCAACGACCTGTTGACGCAGGACGGTATCCTGCAGAATGGCAGCCGCTTTGAGACGGTCAAGGTTTTTCAGCACGATGGACTCAACAATCTGCTATTTCCCTTCGAGAACATTCAGGTGGATATGGGGAAGCTGGCGATGTGGCGTTTGCAGACCCACGGCGCATTCGGCGGCACATGGCTGTCCGACTATGTTCCCAACAGGCTGGGCGGGTTTCGCTCCGCCCGGCAGGAGAACCCCCGCCCTCTCTGCCCTCTGCTGGGGCAGGACGGCAACATCTTCCATCTGATGGGTATTGCCGCCAGAGTTCTTCGGCAGAATGGCATGGCGGCAGAAGCAAAGGAAATGCAGACCCGCATCATGGGCGGAGCGTGCCACAGCTACGAGGAAGCACTGGGAATCATCAGCGAATATGTGGAAACGGAGCTGTCTCCGCCCCGCGAAAATCGAACGAAAAAGAAGGAGAAGCATGAGCATGAGCGATAATCAGAAATGGAGCATCCTCCAGGGTGATGCCCTGAAGGTGCTGGGGACCTTTGCCCCCAACACCTTTGACGCTGTCATCACCGATCCGCCCTATGCGTCCGGTGGGCGCACCCAGACGGAGAAAAACAAATCCACAGCCAGAAAGTATTCCAGCATGGGCGAGAACGCACCGCCCCCTTTCGATGGGGACGCCAAGGACCAGCGCTCCTGGACCCGCTGGGCGGCGGAGTGGTTGTATGAAGCGCGAAAGGTATGCAAGAGCGGTGCGCCGGTATGTATGTTCATCGACTGGCGGCAGCTTCCCGCGGCGACAGACGCTCTCCAGTGGGCCGGTTGGATCTGGCGCGGCACCGCAGTTTGGGATAAGGGCAACAGCCGCCCGCAGAAGGGGCGCTTCCGCCAGCAGGCGGAATATATCGTCTGGGGCTCCAACGGCGATATGCCCATCAGCCGTCCGGTCCCGTGTCTGCCGGGGGTGTTCAAATACGGCAATCCCCAGAGCCGCATCCATCTGACGGAGAAGCCGCTGCAGCTGATGCGGGACATTGTGAAGATCACGGAACCGGGCGGGCATATTCTGGACCCCTTTGCCGGCAGCGGTACCACGGTGCTGGCGGCTGTGCAGGAGGGCTATACCGCCACCGGCATCGAAGTCACAGACACCTATGCGGAGCTGGCACGGGAACGTATTCGGAAGGAACTGGCGTGCGCCGCCTGAGTCTGCGCTGTGTGGCAACAGCACTTGCTATGCGCCTCTTGTGGCATTCTTTGTAGAGGGACAGACGAGCTATTATCAACAGGTAGAAGGATTCGTCCTTCCCTTCGACGTAGCTCGAACTACTGCACGAAACAGCAGGCAGAAAACGGAAGAGATCGAGCGTTGATTCAATATTTGAACGGGCAGGGTGTCTTGATGACACCCTGCCGTTTCTATTTTGGGTGTTACATTGACACCCTGTGCGGAAGGACCCTGCGAAACCGGATGTCTGGCGCTGCTGCCAGACATTTCTTTTTTTCTGGAAAAGGTGCGGACCGTGTCCGCCTGTATTGGAATCAACCTACCTCTCAAAAAACGCCCCGCCGACGGCGGGGAACAGCCAACGCCGCCGTGGGCGGCGCTGGCGCGCAAGCATCGCGCAAATGTACATTTGCACAGCTTGCCGAGGATACCCCGGTCCCCTATGCCGCCTGCTGGCGGAAAACTTACGGCTATACGCCGCAGGAAGGAGAAAAATGTGGATGAGAACAAGAAAGAACACCATCTGCACATCGTACTGACAACACAGCAGTATCAGCTGCTGTGCTGTCAGGCCAAAGAGTGCAGGCTGACAAAACGGGCATATCTTGCACGGCTTATTGAGGGACGACCGGTCAAAGCCCGCCCAACAAAAGAAATTAAAGAGCTCCGGACGGAAATACATCATATCGGCAACAACATCAACCAGATCGCCCGCAGCGTCAATGCAGGAATTGCGAAGCCGGAGGATGCCAAACGGGGACTCTATCTTCTGGATCAGGTATATGAGCTTATGTTCCGGATAGCGAATAAGTAATGGCTGTTACGAAAATCCTGCCCCGTAACGGCGGCTTAAAAGAAGCCATTGATTATGTTCTGAACGGTGACAAAACGGATGGGCATATTTTAACGGCACATTTTAATTGTGATCCAGGGAGAGAGTACCGCGAGATGATAAAAACAAAGCTGGAAACCGGACGATTGGATAAGCGTCAATGCTATCACATCATTCAATCGTTCAAGCCTGGTGAAATCACACCTGAACTTGCTTTAGAAATTGCTAAAGCATTCGCGCAGGAACACTTGGACGGCTTTGAGGTTGTGATTGGGACCCATGTAGACCGGCATCATATCCATTCGCATATTGTATTTAATTCGGTAAATGCAGATACCGGTGAAAAGTATCACAGTACGCAGCAAAGCTACTACCAGCAGATCCGCTCCATTTCAGACCGGCTCTGCCGGGAGCATGGATTGTCCGTCATCGTGCAGGGCGCGCCTGCCAGGTCGGTCAGCTACATTGAGTGGCTGCGCCAGTCCAAGGGGCAGCCCACCTTCCGTTCCATGCTGGAGGCAGATCTGCGGGATGCCATCCGGGACGCCAACGACCTCGGCCACTTCTTCCTGCTCATGGAGCATAAGGGGTATGAGATCCATCATGGCGGCAGGCTCGGTTTCCGCCTGCGTGGACAGGAGCGATTTCAGTACCCCGGCAGGCGAGATCCGCTGTTCACAGAGGACGGAATCCGTGCTGCCATCCAGGGCAACCTGGAACAGATCGAAGCGGGACTGCGGCCTGTCTTGCCTGCGCGGCTGGCGTATCAGCCGTACCGGAAGCATCCCAGATACAGCGGTTTTCTTGCCCTCTATGTCCATTATCTCTATCTGCTGGGCAAGATCGAAAAGCGGCAGTATCCGCCCCGCATGACGCCGCATCTGCGGCAGGCGGTCATGCGCTTTGAACGGTATCAGGCGCAGTTCGCGTTCCTACGGGAAAATAACATCACAACGCCTGCTGACATGGCGGCATTCGAACAACGCACAGAGGAAACGCTGGGCAGATTGACAAAGCAGCGGACCCTCCTCAATGTGCGGAAGAAGAAACGCCAGCCGCTCTACGCGGCGCTGGCAGACGCGGAGGCGCTGGAACCCAGCAGAGCGTTATACGAGGAAGGACTCACCGGCATGGAGCAGGAATTCGAGCAGTACATGAAAGCCGTGAAGCTGCTGGAGGACAGCGGCATTCCGCGGGAGGTGCTGAAGAAAGAAAAGGCAGAAGTGTATGAGCAGCTCTCAGAGGTGAATCGGAAGATCCGGGCAGAGCGGGAAAAGCGGAAGCTCTGCCGGGAGATCTGCCAGCAGACGCCCGCAATGGAGCAGGACATCCAGAAAACAGAAGAACACCAGAAGGAGGTGCGGGAACATGAACATCGGAGGCGGTGAAGCGGCGGACCAGCTGGTACGCATGATGCTCTCCGGCAGCGAGGTCGCTGTCCGGCTGAGCGGCTCCGCCATTAAAAATGTACTGGCGCTCACCATGGCGCTGGCGAAAAAACACAAGACCATTTCCGGCAAAGTCAATCTGGCAAAGATGCTGAAGGAGACCCGCGATGTGCGGCGGTTCGCCATGTCTCCGGAGCAGTATCAGCAATTCAGGCAGCGGGCAGGAAAACAGAAGATCCTGTTCTCTGCCATCCGTGATTCGGATAACAAGGGAAAAGTCGTGGACGTCATCATGCCGGTAACGGAGATCGACCGCGCCAATATGATCTTTGAGCGCATCCGATATACCGGGCAGCCGGAGCAGGCGCGGCAGGATGCCCCCTCTAAGGAGCAGGAAGCCCGTGTGGGACAGGAGGCGCCGCAGCGCGAGCAGCAACGCCCCCGGCAGGGGGAAACGCCTGTGACGCCGCCTGTTGGCAAGCAGCAGGAGGTGGCGCCAAAAAAAGAATCTCGGTCGGGAACAGACTTGCCAGATACCAAAGGCAGATCGACCTCATCCAGCGGCAGGGAAACGGCTGCCGGGACGATGACGAGTGAGCGGCCTTCGGTTCTGGAACGGCTGAAAGACTATCAGGCGCAGCTGGATACCCGGCAGAAGTCTGCCCCGGCCAAGGAAAAGGTCCGTCAAAAAGTACGACCGGACAGGACAAAGTAAGAAAGCCGTTTCGTCAGCGAGACCGGCAGAGTGGAATACTCTGCCGGCCTCGTATTTTTTACGCAGGAGTCCTGCAAACAAAAGTCAATAGCTGAAATGAAAAAAGTCCCGCAAAATTT
>OCHI01001100.1_pt1 | contig 21911 bp, 10 predicted proteins | sample 1538691 | NCBI WGS metagenome assembly OCHI01 (sample SAMN04571718, study PRJEB22368) | human gut metagenome | biome: human gut; material: stool | host: Homo sapiens | place: Luxembourg | collected 2012-09-21 | reverse complement strand
ATGACAAGGGTACAACTTGCTTGACAAATCCTGCAACGCAGTTCGATGCCTTCCCGGTAGCTTTAGCGACCTCAAAGAAGCACAAAAAACGGCGAAACGCAAAAAAACACAACATCATTCTTGGGAGAAATCTTCGGTCACTTTATCCTGATTATCAAGCATTAAAAGTATATTCATCTGAATGCTCAGATGCTCCAAGTTATCCTTTCCTAATATTCAAGGTTACTTGTCTTTAGTTCTTTCAACACCTATCTCTCTTTGTCTATATCACCTTAGTTTCTTAGGATGCACGATGTTCCAATCCGATAGACTTCAATCACTCGGATAAGAGGATTCTGACTTCGGGCAGACTGAGAGTTTGGAAACAACATTAGTCATGTGCAAGGCTTCCTGCGATAAATGGTTGCCTTCAGTTCCTTAGTGCAACAACACGAAGACTGCATATACATGTAGGGAAAAGATGGTATATTTCTCTGTCTTCTGATGCAGATTAGCGTATGAAGCTGAAACCTCGAAAATAACGAGTATTACAACTACACCAAACGGATTCCTATCGAATCGAATATCATAGTAAAGCGTAATGAAAGTATGTAGAAACATGGATTTGATTTTCTCAAATACTATGAGCGAATCCAACCCAAAAACTTCGGAATAAGCCACTGAAAACCAAAACTTAAAGAGTGCTAATAAGACAAACAAAGAGTTTGAAAAGTTTCTGTATATCGCTGATTTTTAGTATATTTGGTTATGATAAATACTCATCTAAGGATTGTTACAACCAAGAATATACTGCTATGGCTGAACTCTTGCTCATGATATATATGATACCGGTACTCATTGTATTCAGTCTGCTACTTAGACTGGTCATGTGGATTATCAGTAAGGTTATCCGGCTTACCTGGTGGCTGGTAAAAAACGCACTCGTGCTGGCATGGAAAGTGCTGCTCTTTATCGTTGTGATAGTCATTGCCAACTTGCGTGCAACCGGACACAGGAATTATTGAATTCCACTCCAAGAGAACAAAATGCCGTAACTGCTTAGAAGGTGGATAGGGTATCAGATAAATGAGTGAGTGTTTTCCCTCTGGTCAAGTTCTGCTTTTGGTTAGCACAAAACGACAGGTAGGGCAGCTACCGAAAACGAGCCAACCGTATCAGTCAGAACGATTGATACGGATGGTTCTATAATATAAGGTATAGGACACTTTAGAAGCCCTTGCCTTTGCTTCGTTCATAAACCACTTCTTTGTGATTGTCACAGTTGGTTAGACGAATCTGGACGGTGCATCCCACAGGAATGTCCTTCGGAAACATTTTCACGATTCTGCGTATCACCTCATCCACATTATTGAAACCTATGTCTGTAAACTCGGCTATAACCTCGCCCTTGAAGTAAGCACGGGCATATATCATCATCTTGGCAGTGATGCGGAACATCTTATCACCTGATTCATCCAAATCTTTGGCAAGTCCTTGTTTACTGGGCTTGTTGCTGAAGAAGATGAAGTCAATGATACGGGCATTCAACTCCCAAGCCGGAGTAAAGTCCACCTTTACATACCCACGGGTTACCTTAAGACCATGGCTGTGATTCATACCGAATACCACTTCATAAAGATTGGCATTGCAGTCGTTTTGCGCAATGGTAGCCCAAGTATGCCGGAAGGTATAGAAGCAATAGAAATCTTCCTTATTTGTCATACCCATATCCATACAAATTTTACGGATGCCGATATTGACATTGAAACTGTCGGTATTGCCATAGCGCTGGTGGAAGGTGAAAAGAAATTCATCCTCTTCTTCTGACAAATACTTGTTGAACGTGTCTTGAATAAACGGTTCCACGCGCATTTCTATATATGCTTCATCCTTGCGGCTGTGTTTGGTCTTAGCACGTTTGTAGCCAATGATTCCGTCATGATAATCCGACTTCTTCAAATTGTACAAGTCCACGGTATTAATTCCGCCTAAACATAGAGAAAGAAGTGCAACATCTCTGCCCAGTTCCGGGAGGGAAGAAAGCATCTTGGTTCTAGGCAAAGGCCGATTGAAGAACTCTCGGCATTCTTCTGCACTGATGGCCAGTTTTTCACTTGGCTCAGACTTGGGAATTTGTACCTTTACCCACGGATCGAACTTGATACGTTGTAGACTTTACCGTGTAATATTTATGAATATTTATGGGGTAAATAGCGTTATATAAGTTGCTGATATTCAAGTGTTTTGAAATAAAATATTTTTATTTTTTTATCTCTTTGTTTTCTGTATATGTCGTTCTTTTGTTGTTTCTTTGTTTCTCGAAAAGAATCTTGAAACAAGGTAGCATGAACGAAAAAGACAATGTAGCACTGCGGAAAAAGGCAATGAAAAAAGGCGGATTTTCGCTTTATCTGGATATTTACCGCGCTGGGGTAAGAAAGTATGAATACCTTCGCCTTTATTTGGTTCCGGAAAATACACGGGCGGATAAAGCAAGGAATAAAGAAACTATGGCTTTTGCCGAGGCGGTAAGGGCTAAACGGGTTGTGGAACTACGTAATGGGGTGTTCGGATTCCAAAATAAGAGTTCGCGCGTTAAGTTTGCTGAGTTCTTCAATAAAATTCTCAAAGAAAAGGAGCAACGGTTCAGAAACAGTACACTTATTAAGTTCCGTGGGCTGTGGAAGCACCTTGAGGCCTTTGATGCCCGGGTTAACACCATGTTCATAAATCAAGTTACACCGGAATGGATTAAGCGATTCGCAACGTATTTGCAAACTGCTCACCCATTGACGCATACACAGCGAAAAGATGCTATGCTAAAGGGTTCGAGTGCAAAGGGCACTTTTGGAAGGCTTCGGCATTTGATTGCCTGCGCTGTGCGCGAAGGACTTGTTCCGGCCGAAACGCTGAGCCGTATTCGTACATTGCGCATTGAGGAATCTGCACACGAACGCCAATTTCTGACGTTAGACGAGCTGCGCTTGCTGGCCGCTACTCCGTGCGATAACAAACTGGTGGAGCGTATGTTCTTTTTTTCGTGTTTGACGGGGCTGCGTTTTTCTGATGTCGTGGCTCTTAGATGGAGCGATGTGTCGAAACAGGGTGAATTTACGCGCATTGTGTTCCATCAGCAGAAAACGGGGGCTTTGGAGTATTTGGATATTTCGCCACAGGCCGAACAATACATGGGTGCTCGTGGTAATGCTTCGGAACGTATTTTCCCATATTCGAGCACGGTGAGTATGTTATGCAAGCATTTAAGAGTATGGACTAAAAAGGCTGGAATAGGCAAGCACATTACGTTCCACTGTGCAAGACATTTAGGTTTTCTTTTCTTGTTGAAAATCAAACATTTAAAACAGATATTGTCTTAAACAGGTAACGATTTAGAAACGAGCGAGCTTCTATATTCTGCAACGTCCTGCATCAACCCAAAGAACGCTTTTCTTGTTTGCAAAGATACGATTTTTTGCGTTCTTTTCCAATAGCTGTTTAATGAAAAAACGATATTCCATCTATATGTACTTCTTCTGTACAAGTTGGATAAAAGACCGACAGATGTTATGTATATAGAACTTCCAAAATTTGATCAGCCACTTTTGAATCACTAATGCGTATGGTATTGTTTTCATCCGTATTGTAACCAAGATAGTTGACGCTTCCATACCATATCAAAGACTTGTCAATGATAACAGCGTCCATCGACAACGAATCAATGACCTTGGTCCGGATTCCTGTCTCTTTCAGTCTTTCTTCCTTCTCTGTTTTGTTTTTGACCAAGACGAAAACCTCCACACCTCGTGCCGATAATTCCTTCAGCATGTCAAGTATGGGGGAATGTTTGCTCAGCCATAGCCTCGTTGCAGAAATGACGACCGAATGTTTGGCTTGGGACAAATCATTGAGAAACAACTTTTGATAGGTGTGTCCGTTAAAAATAATGCCTTGTAGGCTTTCAGCAGATACATACACCGGTTTCTCCTGCTTGATCCGATAACCTACAGATGCATATCCTTTCAGCCTGCGTCTGTACATCACATCGCACATCGGCATGCGGATGTCAATATAGTCATAGATGCGGACTTCCTTCTTACCTGTATATTCCCGGTGCAATCGCCCGGCATATTGAGCGACAATCCCTTTCCAGGAAACGGGCAATGCCAGAAACAGGGTGTCTAAACGGGGATAGTCGAATCCTTCGCCAACATACTTTCCGGTTGCCACGATGACAAGTGGCTCTGAGGGGTTTACATTCTGCAGATATTCCATTCTACGATGTTTTTCCTTTGCCGGTTCCGAACCGACAAGGGTAACTACATGTTTGCAATGAGGAGCCAAAGCTTTTGCCAATGTATCTACATGAGCGGTAAGGCCGGTCAGTACTATAGGTGTTCGTCCCTCCTTCAAGGCTTCGCATACATCATCCGTGATGAGCCTGTTTCTGTTCACGTCTTCGGACATTTTCTGCACCATCCGTGCATAAGTGGATTTTTCATCTGCCAGTTCCCTGTAGGAGGTGAAACGGGGTATAAGCAGGCGTGCGAAGGTTTGGGACGCCATCTGGACTTTGGCATCAGCCGAAAAACGGACCGGCCCGCATTGCATGAAGATAATGGGCTGGTGGCCGTCCTTACGGATGGAGGTGGCCGTCAACCCATAGACGTAGCGGGCATTGATATACTTCAATACCCGTTCAAAATTCACAGCCGAAACATGATGGCATTCATCCACAATCACCATTCCGTAGTTTCGGACAAAGGGCTTCACCCCATTCTCCTCCAGACAGGACTGTATCAGGGCGATGTCTATTTTTCCATGCAACGTGTTTCCCTTTGAATCCAGAATACCGAATGGAGAAAAGGTCTTTTTACGGCCGCGCTTTTTGGGTCGTTCATCTTCTGTAAAGTCGATTTGAAGAAATTCTTCTAAGCGGGATTTCCATTGGTCCAGCAGAGCCTTGGTATGTACTAATACTAGCGTGTTCACTTTCCGCTCTGCTATCAAGCCGATGGCAGTAACCGTCTTTCCAAATGCGGTTGTGGCATTCAACACCCCGTTGTTGTAGGTTGTCAAACAAGCTATGGCTGCTTCCTGTTCTTTGCGGAGCTTGCCTTTAAACCTTACGGTTACATGCTCTCCGGAATTGGTCTTGTCTTCCACACGGTAAGATACCCGGTTGCTGTCTAACAAGGCTGTAATTGCATCCTCACATCCCCGTGGCAGAGAGACATAATCCTCTTCCATCTCGGCACAGGAGATGATACGGGGGATATTGTAGGTGGACAGGCGCATTCCTTGTCTGGCATAAAACTCGGGATTTCTGAATGATGCAATCCGTTTCAGATGGTTGACAACCTTTGCCTGGAGTCCGGACAAAGGAATATACAGCATGTTGGAGCGCACAAAGTAGAGATTGGCCGGAAAGTCATTTCGGGTGATTTTCTGGGGTGTCGGAGTTTCCCAAGGCCTTGTTTCGCAGGTTGTAGATAAATCGCCGAGTTCGGAAGCCGTCGCATGCTTTGCCAGTACCGCATCAATTTCTGATTCTGAAAGCCGCTTTATCTGAAGCAGATAGTCCCACTGGTCTTTGTAAACCATAAAGTTTTCATCCACAAATACACTGTTCCCTTCCTTGCGGGCTTTTCCCTGCAGTGGCAGTGCCACCAGGTTTCCGAATCCGCCATCCGGTATCCTGTCCTGGTTTGGAAAGAAGCGGTCATAGGATTTGAAGGTCATCCGCCCGTTTCTGTTCGTGGCTTCCGTCAGAATCGAGTTTCCAAGCCTCCGTGCTTTGGATGCAGACAACGGCTGTTCAAAGAATATCCAGACATGTGCACCGTTGCCGGAACGTGAGCGTTCTATTGCACAGGGAATATTCCAGTCCTTGCAGACCCCGACGTATGCCAGTACATCCTGATGATAGCCGTGTTCACAGGATTTGTCATCAAAATCCGCACAAAGAAAATTACAGGTATGGTCTGCAAGAATGGCATAGGCACCGATTACATCCTGTCCGTCCGGACTTTTCCCCTCAAGATGCCTGTATATATCCTCATACTCCAATGCTTTGAACAGCCTATTGGGGCATTCCGTACATCTGTATCTTTTCTTGTCGCACAACTGCCTGTCCCATTCGTTCCGGCATACAGGCTGGTAGCCGGATTTCCCGGTGGTCCGGCTGTACCATCTCCGCGCAAACACGTCCTCACGCCCCTTGAACAGATTGCGGAACACATCCACTTTTTCTTCCAGAGACAGATAACTTTTCACGATAGGCGGTGCCGTCACGCTGTTCCTGTCGTTCAGCAAAGCCTTCAACTTGTCCATTTCCTCATGAAGAAGCCTATTCTCTGCAAGAAGTCTGTTGTATTCATCCAACAGTTCCTCATATATAAGCCGTTTTTCCATATCGTCCAAAATTGTGGCAACATATATAAAGGTATGCATACTGTCTTTCCCTTGAGCAGTCAATCGCATACCTTTCAATTCAAAATTCACATATTCACATTATTATATATTGCGAATATACACTTTTTCTTGATAAGAAGCCAAAAAAACGGGCATCCAACCGCTGTTGGACACCCGCCACTCATTTAATCAACTACTTATGAAACTGAATTACTCGGCTTCGCCAGTAGAAGACCAGCTATCGCTGCTCCAGCCTTTGTCTTGTGACCAGGCACTTTCGGTTTGTTCACCGGCATTGATGGTGAAATCCATAGTTTTATCGCCGCTACCGGTAAGGATAGCATCTTCGGTTTGGAGCGTAATTATTTCGATTGAAGGTTTGATATATTTCTTCATTGTTGTTTCGTTTTGTTGTGGTTATATGTTGAAGGAGTGTTGATTACTGAGCGATGAACTTCTTGCCGCTTTGGATGTACAAACCACCTTTCACAGCCTTCATTACGCGGCGACCGGTCAGGTCATAGATAGGAGCGTTAGCATGAGCAGCTTCGACCATTACGTTTTCAATACCTGTTACGCCACCGTCAAACACAAGTTTCATTGCCTGAGTAGCAGCAGTAGCCAAGTATGCCTTGTTGGCACCAATCTTTGAGCCTTCGGCCATGCTGTAGAAACCTACAGTACCTTCCGCTGATTTACCGAATACCAATTCGCTGGTAGCATAATCTTTTTCAACGAGGGTACCAGTGAGTGCATTGTTTTGAACATTAGAAGTGGCTTCACCGAGTGTCAGAACAGCCTTAGCTTCGTTGGCAGCACCCTTCAGGATAACACCCGTGTTAGCAGGAATACCGGCTTCAATAGCCGTAGCGCGCAAAGTGCTTTCGCCTTGTTTCTGACCGATGTAAGCGGTAGCACCCTGTACTGACGAAACAGCGAAGGGGAGATATACGGTAGCGTATGAAGCATTATCGGCAGTGTTGAGGGTAACTTCCACATCGGTAGCTTCAACAATGTACCACTGAGAAGCATCAGCAGATTCTCCCCATCCCACCAAATTATGACTTTGAGAAGAAGCGTCGTGAATGTAGCAAAAGTTCTTTTCGGTACTTGTAACGTCCTTGAGTGCATACAGGGCATTACCCTTATCAATAACTTGGAACGACCCCATATTATTTTTATCAGTAGTCAATCGTATTTGATTACTCTTAGTCACATGACCCAAACCTTGACCTTGCATTTTTAAGTGATACTGGTTCTCAGTTTCGGTAGCTTCGAACAATACAACCGAACTGATTGCCTTTTGCATATTTTCCTTACCGGTCATATCAGCATTGGCATAACGAGACTGGTAGTATTTATTCTGCAAGCGATAATACTTACCTGCCTTGAGGGTCACACCGTTCGGCTTTAGTGCTTTGATTGCATCTACTAATTTGTTGGCATTCCCAAAATTGAATAAGTCTTTTTCAGCTTCAGTAATAGCCGGATCTAATTGCTCAACTCCGGTGTAAGCACCTATTGCATTTTCAGGCATATTGGCATATAATTCGGCCTGTTCCATGGCAATGGCCGCTGGCTTAAAGAAGCGACAAGATGAACCTTCGTCCGCATCTGACCAGTATCCCAGCGTATTATCACCTTGATGGTTTAAAAATTGAGTATTATCTGCCTTGAAGCAGGCTGCATTTGAAATGGAAGACTGAGGCTTTACAATATGCCAAATAGTATGTTTTTCGCCTTCGGTAATCTGAGGTTTATCTGTGGTGGTATTAAGTGATTTATTAGTTCCGGCTTTCTTATTGTAGATTTGAAAACCATCAAATACGTTACCGGTGAGACACCAAAAGTAAGCATCATCCTTTGATATGCTGACTAAATCCCCAGGAACGGCTACTGATATGTTTTGATTATCCGCCTCATAGTGACACATGTAACGATTCTGATTACTGTGCATATCAATTGCAAACCATTTCGGATTTTTCAAGTCTGTAGTTTTTTCAAAAGGCAGGTTTTCGGTACAATTAACCGTTACATTTTCACCGCCTGTTACTGTGCCTACCGGTTGAGTAAAGGTTATGAAATCAAGAACCGGAGCATTGTAGTTACTGCCAACAGCTTGTGCAACTTCTTTTACAATAGTGGTTGAAGTTCCTTCCAATTGGTAAGTATAGGTAACTTTAACAGCTTTGATGAGATCTGCTTCTTCCACTTTGTAGAACTCAAACATCATAACTGATGCCGGGTTTGCATCTGTCCATGAACCTAATGCATTAGAAGAATAGTGAACACAAGCCGTCTTATTATCGTTCTGAATGATGCACGAACCATCAGCAGCTTTTGCCGTCTTATTACCAAGTGTAACGGATTCAGTAGTCTTGGTCAAATTGGCTTTGTTCGCATAAACTACGAGGTTCTTTTGGCCTTGGTAAGGAGCCTGCCAGGCAGCTTTTTTATTGGCTGTAGAAATGGTGAAAGTTTGGTTATCTTGTCCCATTTCAACATACCACAATTCCAAAGCATTGCTGCCATCGTAGGCGGTGTTTTTACCTTGTGGTGTAATTACTGCATTAGCTGCTTCGCTGGCAGACTTCAAGTAACCACCAGGTTTACCCGAAGCATTGGGGTTCACCTCTTTAATCAAATAATAACCAGTAGTCAACTCTGCAGGTAAGGTCCTGTTTTCGGCAGCTTTGGTGAAGCCGGAAATTTCTAACTCCTGCGCATTCATTACTCCCATCATGCAGAAAAGGAATAACAACAAATAAGTAAATTTATTCATAGAGATTAAAAATTAAAAACCATAATTTTGATTCAGTTCTAAAGCGAAAGCAACATCGGTTTGTGCCAGTACTTTTCTCATAAACTGGAAATCAGCATCAGCAAAGATGTAAACTTATTTGTATGGATGGATTGTGATTTAGAAACTGTTTTCTGCGTACATGCGAAGTTAGCAAGTATCTTATCATGAAATCTAGTGAATACTTTAAATATGGAAAATATTACAAATATTTAAGTGGTACCCCCCCACATTTTGTAAGATGCGGTTTGCAGTTATTGACATAGTTGGATATGAATTTATGGTACACGTTTGTAAATAGGTACTTTTCTTCCTACTATAGGACCATAAAGCTGGAAATGTGTGTAAACGGACTGATTTCGGATATTATCTTACAAATTCCAAGATGAATAATGTTGAGTATGGAGACTTTCCGATGCTTAAAGTATTCTATTTCAGTTCTCAAGATAATCCGAAATTAACGGACAACGGTTACTGCATCCGCCCTGTACATCCATAAGCATTCATAATAGATAAAGGTTATATATTGACCCGAACAGTGCGATTACACTGTTCAGGTCTGTTTGCTTCTATACTATTCAAAACACATTCCTCAGGTAGCAAATCCTATTTTTACATTGAAAAAGAAAAGAATAAGCCTCTGGCTCTTGGCTTTTAATAGTAAATGTTTACCTTTGTATAAAACTTATAGCCGTAAGTATTATAACGGTAAGTTTTTTCTGCAAGTACAAGTAAAAGAAAAATATATTAGAAGCGTATGAAATTTTACAATCGCGAAAAGGAACTGGCCTTACTGGAGAAGACTCGTCAGATAGCCTTCGCCCAGCATTCACAGATGACCGTACTGACCGGTCGTCGCCGTATCGGAAAGACGAAGCTTATCCTGAAAAGCTGTGAAGAGAGTCCGACGGTCTATCTTTTTGTGAGCCGGAGCAATGAATCCATGCTTTGCCGTGGATTTGCGCAACACATCAATTCAGTACTATCCAATGTCTTCATTCCTGAATCCATCGATTCCTTTTCAGATGTATTCGAGATGCTGATGCGAGCCGGAAAAACGGAAAAGTACAATCTGATCATTGATGAATTTCAGGAATTCTTCTATATCAATCCGGCTGTTTACAGCAAAATGCAGGATATCTGGGACCGATACAAAGACAGCACGTTCGTCAACTTTGTGGCCAGCGGTTCGGTCTATACGCTGATGAACCAGATTTTTATGGATGCCCGCGAACCGCTTTACGGACGGTGTGACAGCATCATCAAGCTGCGTCCGTTCTCTACTTCCGTACTGAAGGAGATTCTTCATGACCACAAGCCTGACTATACGAATGAAGATCTTCTGGCGCTTTACACTTTCACCGGAGGAGTGCCCAAATACATCGATCTCTTCATGCAGAAGGGTTGCACGGATATGGAAAGCATGGTGGATTACATCGTGCAATCAGATTCCCCGTTCCTGAATGAGGGCAAGGCATTGCTCATTCAGGAGTTCGGAAAGAAGTACGGTAATTATTTTGCCATACTGTCGGACATCGCCAACGGTCGGAATACGACCGCAGAAATCGAGCAGAACATGGGAGATACGGTCATTGCCGGTCATCTCAAAAAACTCGAAGAAGATTACGAGCTCATTGTCAAGAAACGTCCCATCCTGGCCAAGGAAGGCTCGCAGACGGTCCGGTTTGAAATCTCCGACCTGTTCCTGCGCTTTTGGTTCCGCTATTTCATCAAGTATCACCGGCTTGTCGAGATGGAGAACTTCGAGCAACTGGGGCAGCTTATCAAGAATGACTATCCAACCTATTCCGGGATTACATTGGAGCAGTATTTTCGTCAGAAGATGATGGAAAGCCAAAATTTTGTGGATATAGGTTCTTGGTGGCAGGCTAAAAAAGGAAAAGATGCTTGCGAAATTGATATTGTCGGCATCTACGCCGAAGGCCGGAAAGCATTAGTAGCAGAGGTTAAACGACAGCGGAAGAACTTCAAGCCGGAGGATTTTGCTACCAAGGTAGAAACCTTACGAAACAAGGTCCTTCATAAGTATGATATTTTAATGGAATGTTTTACGATGGAAGAAATGTAGTTAGGCGAATATCCAAACGGACAGAAAAAAATTACCCCTGTCACAGTGTGAAGCAGGGGTATTTTTACAAGAGCGAGCGAGTTAGTTAGTCCGTCCGATTAAATGTTATTTCACTAATTTCTTTCGTCCGTTGACGATATAGACACCTCCAAGTACTGGCTTCTTCACCAAACGGCCCTGCAAATCATAGATGCGAACCGGCTGAGCAGTTGGAGCCGGGGTAAGCACGGAGTCCAAATCAGTACTTATACCCACCTTACAGATTTTCCACATAGAAGCATCAGCACTTGATGTCCAGGGCACTACATGTCCGTGAGCTGCCAGATGAATGGCCGGAATGCCGCCATTACCCGGCTTCGTACAACTCAGTACACTAAAGCCTGTTGCCGAAGAAGTTACCTCGTATGTTGCAGCATCAGCCTTGGTCGTAGCAGGTACACGTTCTTCCGTTTGTCCCGTTACACCCAGCCACTTGTTGTACTTTTCATTGTACACTTTCCAGTTACCTGCTTCATCTTGAGTAAAGACAAACTCCATATAGTCGTCCCGGCCTTCCTTGCCGACATACTCCGTCAGATTCTCGTTCAAGGCCAGTTTCTTAGAGGGGTACAACTTATTTTGAAGCATGTAGACTGCCCCGTTCTCTAATGCAATGCGATGACTTGAGGCTACTTGCTGAATCTGTTCATACGTTTCAGGTGAAGGGTCGGTCACACACTGAGCACCGGTTTCTTTGAGCAGCGAAAGTTGCTGACGGTCATACATACCTACAAAGTCGCCCGTTTGCTGTTCGCTGATGATTTCCACCTTGCGTTCGCCACAAGCCTTAATCCAATCGGCATACCCTTCTTCCGCACGTACACTGTAAAGACTATCGGTAAGGTGTTCCAAACTATAGTTTTTATAAACAATGGTATAGCCACCACCATTAGTGCGATGTGTATCTTCTTCATACACGAAACCAATTGTAGAATCAGCTTGAAGCGTCATCGTTGAGTAAGCAGAACTCATACGCGAAGCCTGGTGACGACCTTCCCAGTTGGCAGCCAAAGAGTCTGCAGAGCAGAAATCTTCGTATGAAGCGAGTTCCTTATAATAGACACCTACATTGGCACGGCCGCTGCCGAAGGGAAGCGACTGCAAAGCGAGATAAAGGGGTTTGTTGTCCGCACGGCGCGTAACAGGAAGAATCATAATTTCACCATTGCAGGAATTTCCCTCTGCCGTCACTCCGTTATTGTTCTTGCCGGAGAAAGCCACCGTACCCCAGCTGCCTTCTGCCTTCTTCGCACTGGTAAAACTGTATACATTATAATAACGACCGCCATTGCAACGGCTGCTGATAACTACACTGCCGTCGGGCAATTCTTCAGCCTTAGGTTCATCTGCCCCCGAAGGAATAGGAGCGTTATCAGTGCCACCCAGCACCTTCCAGTTTGCGCCGAAGTCGTCGGAGTAAAGCACATAATTACACATTGTGGCATTGACATCACGCACCAAAGCGGCACAGTAGAGACGGTAATGGCTTCCTACCTTTGTATAGCGGCTTTGGTGAATCTTACCCGAACCTATAAACATGGAACGAATCGGACCGCGCTTAGAATTGTCAAACTGTGAATAGATGCTTTCTGCCAGGTTGGTAGGTGCTGACCACGTCTTGCCGAAGTCGGTGCTGATAAAGCGAGCAATACCCTGGTGATGTTCGCGTGTACCGCTCGGGAAAGAAATGTCACCGGAACAGCTTAGCACGAGCACGTCATTGGTTTCACGATCAGCAACGATACAGGGGTCACCGAATCCTGTGTAGAAAGGATCGGTTGCATTCTTGCCCTGTCCCTCAACGATGGTCGTGATATCATCCCATGTTTTACCGTTGTCGTGGCTTACACGGGCATGAAGGTCAATGCGCCCATTGGCACTGCCGGCAAAGCCGATGTCGCTGCGTGAATGACGATAGTCCGCTACGGCAATCACATCACCGTTTTTTGCAGTAGCGATACCGGGAATACGGTAGGGAATTGCAGTGCTGTTGAGCGTAGGGAATACCTCAAACTGCTCTTCCACTATATATTCGCCTTTAGCAACAGTCACATGGAAATTTGTCAGTTTCAAGCCCTTGTTGACCCCTTTGAGGGTAAACGTAGCCGTCTGCTCTTTGAGTCCGCTAACTGCAAAGTGTTGCACCTTATTGCTGGTTATCAGCTTCGTTGTTCCGCAAGCTACTTCAATGGCATCATTGTGTTCGTGATTAATGACATCGAAAGAAAATCCTGTTACTGCATAGCCCACCGGGACAATCAGCGCATAGTTTTCGGGAGAATACTGACCTACGTAAGCAAGGATATTACCTTGGTCATCCTTTGTCATATTATTATGGTTTGCATCGAGTTGTAACACAGGATTGGTAACGTCGCTCTGCCATACTTGGTGCCAGGTACCATTCTGGTTACTCTTGACAAACTTACCGTGAGCCATGTCTATCTGGTAAGTCCCTTCTGGCAGATCTTCTTTGCCATAAGTCAAAGATGCTACTTCATCTGCTGTGAGTACACGGTCCCATATGCGAACAGAATGAATAGTTCCTGCAAATGGATATTCATTGATTTTATCCTGACGGACTACACCGCCCAGATACAATCCGTCAACATTCGGCACATTGCCAAATGTACGGTATCCATATTCTCCCATTCCCGAAACACTACGATCGGCTTTTCCATTAAAATAGTAATGGTAGGTCTCCGTTTCACCATTCATTGTGATGACAATCTGACTACGTTTCGTCAGGTCTTTTCCGCCCCACGTATACCAGCCTTCCTTGTGGCTGTTGCCGACATATTGTAAACCGTATTTGTTTGTTTCGCGCGTCACTACGCCAAAGTAATCCTGCCCTTTACTGTTTGACGAAGCAAAGAGCATAGCAGGTTGAGCAGGAGCTACTTTTGGAGTGAAGTCGATGGCTACGGTAACAGACTTGTGCTTGAAAATTTCAGATGCCACATCAGCGGGAACTGCATAAGGCATCGTGCCGTCGAGCACTACCGAATCGAGTACTGCTATAGGATTCGCATGAGGTTCGGGAATCACTGCAGGCGCATTGACAATCGCAAATTGACAACCGGCATCCTCACGGTCCAATCCATCCTGCCCCGAACTCCAATTATAGAGTGCATAATTCAGATTCTTTTGCGTCTGGTTAAGTTGCACTTTACCGCTGCGGATGATGAAGAGTCCCGCGGTGTTGCTGTAACTTAATTCCCAACCTTGTGCAGGAGCCGTAGCTGATGTAGAAACGGCAGCATTAAAGTTGGCTGTAGGGCTTACATAACCGCTGTCTTCGCGGTTGATGATGTCAAACGTACCATCTGTGCGGCTGACAAATTTCCACATCATGCGGGCATAAGCCTGTTTATCGTTACCTGTCAGCTCTTTGCCTGTTCCGTTCGAGGTAAGGTAGCGATTCTCGCGGTTGGGTGTGTAAAGTTGGTACCACGTTTCGTTATCAGCCGTCGAAGCTTTTGGCAAGTTGAGTTTTGGCAACAGGGTGGTCATCAACGCATTGAGTTCTTTGCCCATGGCAGCCAGTTCAGCACCGGTTGCATCCTGTTTACTTAATAACATATAGGCTGAGGGAAGAGCCTTCAACAGGTCTGCAGCAGCCTCGGGCGTGTAAGCACCGACCTCGTTACCCAGTTTCAAGCCTTCTGCACGAGAAATGATATCACCCAGTTCTGTGCGTTGGTTAAAAACCGCATAATTTATATTGGCTTCTTCGTCACTTGTGGGAATTATGCCCGATCCCATGGTCTTTGCCAATAATTGAGAGAGTTTGGCATAACCTTTACCATAGAGGTAGTTACCTGAGAAGTAAGCGGGATTAGCCATTCCTTCCTTTACAAAGGGTGTATAGCAGTCTATGTATTCCACGTTGGCCAGTTCCTTTACCAGTGCCTGAAGCTTTGTATTGAAAGGCACGATGCGGTTGGTGTTGGAGGCTGCATCACTTTTGGGAAGAATAGCCTGCACATAGATGGGAGCGTTAGGGGCTTGCTTGCGGATTTCGCCTACCAAAGTTCGGTATTCTGCTACTACGGCATCAACGGTTTTGTTGGTGTTATTCAAGTCAGCCGTACCGATATAGAGATAAATCTGAGCGGGTTCTTCATTGTCGGAACGTCCCTTGAAGATACCACTAACCATCTTCTTGATCGTAGCAATGTCCGGTCCGGGATAGCCCCAACCCGTACCACGACTCTTCACTTTGTCGGAATGTAGCAGTTCGTGCCATTCTCCACCGTGAATAGTAGCATCACCTATCAGCAGGATGTCGTCCTTACAAACAGGAAGCATACTGAAATAGGTGGCACGCATACCGTAGGAACCGCCCAGATTGCAAGCATTGTCTGGTGCCGAAGCAGGATAAACGCACTCGGAACCCACCAACCGGGCAATTTTGTTACACCAAATGCGATATCCTGATGCCGTCAGATGAAGACCGTCCAATGTATGGCTGTTATTGTTGGATTCAGATACGCTGAGCAGGTCATTCCATAGGTCAATGTAAGTAACCTTCATCTCCGTACAGATTTTCTTCAAACTGTCATTGGTTTCTTGTTGGAGGGCTAGATTACGTTGACGGCTGGGTAGAATACTCTGCACAAACAGTTGAGTTTCGGGCGTTTCCAACTGGCAGCGCTTTAGTGTCGTGCGCACATTGCGTGCCACTTGTGCAGCCGTGTTGAGTCCCGCGGTGCCCAGGTCATTGGTACCGATCATAAAGAAGATTTGTTTCGGTCTGCCTGCTACCACACTTTCCAAGTTGGCCAGCATTTCATTGCTTACGGATCCGGAAACGCCTCGGTTAATAATTTTCGGGTTGCCAAAGGCTTCCCACCATTCATGCATGTTCGTAATACTGTTACCAACGAACACTGTATGTTCAGGGGTAATCTTCAGCACTTTAAATGCGTCGTAACGATGATTACGAAACGGCAGATCGGCAAATGCCGATAGTGCTCCCAGACAAAGGAAAGAGAGCGTCAACAGAATTTTTCGCATTGTGATAATAAATTGGATGAAATGGAATGTGATTGAGTAATACCCAAAGGGGTAGTATTGGATTAAATCGGTTAATAGTTAACAGCCCAAAACTTGTGATTTCTTTTCCGCAGCATCTGTTTCCGCATTGAAAAAAAACTGCTGCGTTTAATGTTTTTTGCCGATTAGCATGTATTAGATATACAAAATCATCTTCGACCTAATTTGAGATGCAATTATTGCTAACATGATCAAAGTGAGAATAGAAATGCAAGTTTTCATGTGCGTACGAACTCAGAAGATAGCTTTCAATGCCCATACACGGATTTATGCAAATTCGATAGAACTGTCATCGCGGCAGATTTGTTATGCCAGCAAACAAAATGCAAAGTATGTTGCGAAATTCCGAGTGTGTCCGATAGTGCCAAAAGCAAATTCTGACCTCATATTTAGCCGTTATTGTCCTTTTCATTGTACTGTCGGCAAAGATACCGTAATTATCTTTAATAACCTGCTATTGAGTAGATTTTTTTTGTTTATCTTTAACGGAAAGGTGGTTTTGTCAAACAACCAAACTACTGAATGCGTATCGGTTAGGACATAAAAAGCGTATTAGCAATCTTGAAAAACACAGGCAATACGCTGTGAGCCGATAAAGATGTGCTTGATATGTTGTTGCAAAGGTGTAAGCGAAGAACTACAGGTGTTAAGCCTTTCTATACGATAATAGTATTTTCCATCTGGTTATCTAAAAAGTTCTGACAATCCTGCAGAACGGCGCATCATCCGTTGATATGGAGACACAAGAATCGACAACTTTTAAACAACAACGAAAGTGCGGCAGATTTAGCCGTAATATGCATCTTATCGGATTATGTAAACTGGCAAGGTTAAATCCGAAAGAATAGTTAAACGATAAATTCCTCAATATTGCCATGCAACTAGACAATTGACAAAAGTAAATCGGGCTGACCTTGCCAAGAAAGCCAGCCCGGCATATAGCATAAAAAAGCTAAGTCACCTAAAAAAATTACCTTTATTTCAACAGCACCTTCTGACCATTCAGAATATAAAAACCGCGCGTGGGGTGATAAACCCGGCGACCTGACAAGTCATAGTAAACAGGAGAAGGTAAATCGTTGGGATTTATCGTAGGGTATGAACCGACAGAGGTTGAGCCTCCTTCACTGAATACATGGGTAATCTGGTATTTGCATCCCGTGTCGGAAGTATTCGTTCCGCCACCCCAATTGAAAATGTGATAGCCTTGTCCGCTATTGTTCGTTTGATTAAATTGTACCGTTCCTGAGGTAATGATGAAATAGCCTAATTCATTGGAAGGCTTTAAAGTCCATCCTTTTGCAGGAGTATTGGCAACTGTACGGAGTGCCTGATTATTAGGGCTGTCGGGCGAAATATACAATCCGTTTGAGGCATTTTCGATGTTGTAACTACCATCTTTGCGCAAACGAAACAGCCATGTGGCAGTTTGTTTGTCAAAGGATTCTTCACCGACAAGAGGCTGATTATCTCCCTTTGCAGTGGGGTAACGATTACCGCGCAGTGGGGTACAGAAAGAATAGCCATGACGCTCTGCCAGCTCACTGATTTTCGGCATATTCAATGAGGTGGATTCTTCTTCTTTTTTTAGTTTGTCAAACACAGCATCCAATTCATTGCGTTGGGCTTCACGTTCCGTTGCTGTCAAGCTGTCTTGTAGAGTGGTGCGCACCTGTTCTAACTGCTTACGAAGCGGAAGAGCAAGGGATTCGGGATAAAACCCTAGGTTATTACTATAATGAGTATCAAGATAATAACTAATTTCATCAATACGTGAAGCAAGTTGGTCGGCCGCATCGTCAATACATTTGTTTGGCGAATAAACAATGCCATCGAGTGCTTGTTTACCGGTCGGGTCGGTCAGCACAAAGGTAAACTGCCATTTGTCACGGCCGGTTCCACCGTTGTTGACATGCGGCAAACGAAGGAACACTTTGTTCCAGCCCTTGCGAAGATGAACCTTAACCACCTCGCGTGCCGTAAGATTTTCATTGGTCAGTCCTTGAGTCGCATGATTTTGCTGAATGTTTGCATCGGGCTGTTCCCAGACGGGTGCTGCAATCTCAGCTCCGTTGAGCCAAATTTTCGAACCTCGACGATCCCAAGCACCGGTTTTAGGGCCTTTTTCGTTGCCCGAACGGCTATAGGTGTAAAATTCGATTTGTGCACCGGCATCCTGTTCTATGGGTGAATAAACGTAGGTCCAAGCATAAGCAGTTTGATTATTGGCCGGTGAAGTAAAGAAAGAAGGCACTGTAGGATGCCAAATATGGCGCAAATAAATACCTGCACCCGTTGCAATACGTGTGGCATAGGTTTTCCCTTGATATTCAAAGCCGGAGGGAAGTATATCGGCATTGCTCGTTTCGGGGGGAAGGGCAAAAGCATGATTTCCACCATTGGGGAATGGGTCCGTAATGCGCCAGCGCACATTGGTTTGCTTCACATAAGCTATAGGCTCATTTTTCAGCGAATGTGCTTTATGAAAAAGGAAACGTCGTTCGAAGTCAACAAACTCATCGTATTCAGCACCTTCATTGGGCAGTGTAGTTCCGCCTTTTTCTATATACTGTTCACCACCGCCATACCAAGCACGCTCTGTAGAGGCAAGAATGTTTGCATAAATGTTATTCTGGCAGACGATGTCGGCATCCGTACGTGTCTTTGTATCGTTCCACGCAGCAGATATTGTTCCTGCAACTTCGGGAGTGCCCTGACGTTCGTAATAAATATTGCTCTTGTAAATGCCCACCAAGTCAGCATACACATCAAAGTGGTTGGTGTAGTTATAGCGGCAATCAATATTGGGAAGCCCTTTTACGACTTTACCCGACGTGGCCCACATTTGTGTCAAATCACAGACAGATGCAGTCGGAGGTCCTGCAACCAAACGATTCCAAAGAATCACTTTCAGGCCTTTATCGCGCACATACTTTGACATTGTTTCCAGAAACTGAGGATATGTAATGTTTACTTCATCGCCTCCTATATGAATATAAGGAACATCCTGAAAAACGTCGGCAGCTTCGTCCAATATCTTTTTGAGTGCAGCCACTCCTTGCTCAGTTTGCATATCATACCCCATTGCTTTCTGGAACACATGACTATGCCCCGGCATATCAATCTCCGGAATCACCATCACGCCTCGCTCTGCCGCATATGCTACAAGTTCACGACACTGTTCCTGTGTGTAGTAGCACCCCGGCTGGCGTATATTGTTCTCGGCAGCGGTCAATTGGGGATAAGCTTTAACCTCGAAACGCCATCCGGTGTAATCTGTCAGATGCCAATGAAATACATTTACCTTAAAACGGGCTAAAAGATCCACTTGCTTCTTGATTTCATCATAGGCTATAAATGACCGGCCGACATCGTGCATAAAACCGCGCACTTTAAAGGCTGGCCAGTCTGTCAGCGTCAAAGATTCGAATGCCTCCGTTCCTTCTGCATAACCTTCTGCCAATTGTTGAAGGGTTTGAGCAGCACGAATTACCCCCGTCGGAGTGATGGCTTCAATCAATACTTCATCGGCAGAAATTTGCAAACGGTAAGCCTCGTCAGGAAACAGGTTCACTTCATGATTAAATGCACCCGGAATTTCCTTCACAATATTTACCGTTACCTTGGCTTTCGCCTCAGACACGATGGTACACCCATTTGCTTCAAGTACACGTTGCAAATACTTACATGCCGTTGAATCCTGCAGAACTACCTGACGGTGGAGTGCAAAAGGCATCCCTTTCAATAGTGTCAGTTGATGTACTTTGGGCAATAAATCGCCTACCCTCGCAGATCCGGGCTGACTAATAAACAATCCAGCCAGCAGAAGCGGAATGAATAGAGCTTTTTTCATAGCTTTGTAGATAATTTAATATGATGTTAAAAAACAACTGTCCAAAACAGGCATAGATATAGTACAGGCCGATTGATTCATAAAGGTGGTGTTTATAATTCCTAACGAACAGCCTGTTTTTGGAATGTGCTTCACAGAGTGTGTTTGAAGTAAGTTTGATTTTAAGAGTGATGATGCAAAATTAATAGAGAATTTTGAAATTCACATTAGAAATGGCATTTTTGTGATGTAGCCGGATGTGAAAACGGGTTTAGTCGAGGAGCACGCGTTTACCTAATCCAAGTTCACGGCATCGTAGGAATAGGTATTGTCAATAATGGCTTACTGGGTGGTCAAAAGACCAAATAGGAAAGATTTACCCCTGCTACAATCAGGTAATGTAGCAGGGGTATCTTTTTTTTCAGAAGGAGATATATTTGTTTTTTTGATACTATATCAAACTTCTGCTAGAAGTGTACTACATTATTATTCCACGAAAGATCATCTAAAATCTTTATCGAATCTTGGTTTGATGGTAGATACCAAATAATAGTGGTTATATGCCCCTTTCTATAAACATTTTCTATGATAGATAAACTATCTACTTTTGGAATATATTTGTAAAGTCCTCCTTGATATTCGTGTAAAGAAATATCTTTTTTTAAAATAATTTCATTGCATGAGGAAGGAGGTCCATATCTATTAAATAATTCCTTTAAAGTGCTAATTGATTCTATTTTATGTTGCGATGATGGACATGAGTTCATCATCACAACAATAAAGCAGATTATTACTAATATTATTATGTAAATCCTTCTCATTATTTTATCAATAGCTCATTGTGGAATAATTTATTGAAGTATTAAATTCAGATTTTTTCGAATGTCCTTTTTCATTATATTCTTTCATTATAGGTTTCATCATAGCATCAATATTACGCTGTTCTACTTTTCCTTTCATTGTTGGTTCAGCCATAACATTTCCACGCCAACCTTGATGAGTTCCAGAATTATCAGAATATCTATCTTTGAATCCTAAAAGATGCCCAAATTCATGTACTGAAGGATCATCTTCATTAAGGGATTTTCCCCCTCTACCATTAGAACGCCATATTCCTTCATCACCTCCTTTGACATAGGATCTATCTGTATTTTTGACCTCAACATAATTGTCTCTATTAAAAGGATTGAATCTACCTGAAAATAGGCCTGGCTCGGATTCCGGACTTTCTGAATCATATAAATCTACTTTTACATTAAACTTAACACTATATGTCTGATTTGATTTTTGATCAGTATAAGTCCAATTTTTACCTGTATCTGCATTTTTGCCCCAATACCTAATAATATTATTTTGCATTGTTTTGGCAACTTTTTTACTAGCACCAGCCCCATAAATATGGATATTAACAGAGATAGTAACTTCAGTTCCTTTGATAGAAACTCTACCATCTTTACCATTGGGATCTATATACAGAATTGGGTTATTAAAAGCATAGCAGTATGTATTAATATCATAGTGCAATTCTTGTTTAGGATCCGTTGACATCCACAAACTCAGCCTCGGGTCATAGTATCTCGCACCATAGTAATACAGTCCCGTCTCCTCATCGAATTCCTTCGCGTTGAAGAGATAAGGCGTATTCCAGATGCTGTTCCGCTCTTCAATGAACACTTCGCCGAACGGCACATACTCGATGTGCTGAA
>OCHI01001099.1_pt1 | contig 21979 bp, 21 predicted proteins | sample 1538691 | NCBI WGS metagenome assembly OCHI01 (sample SAMN04571718, study PRJEB22368) | human gut metagenome | biome: human gut; material: stool | host: Homo sapiens | place: Luxembourg | collected 2012-09-21 | reverse complement strand
GTGCTCAAAGTATATTGTTTTCAGAAAAGTGTGCCATATGTTTGACTAACCTACATAATAGACAGTATAAATTTTTAAAAAGTCATTGCCAACAAAATTCATTTAGTATATAATATCTTCAATATGAATGAGGGAGTAATTAGCATATTTAAAATATGTAGCATAGCCAACATACCCGATTTTAAAATCTGACTATGTTTTAAATAATGAGACTTGTTTGCAACTAACAAAGAGTATGCAAACTGGTCTCTTTTTTGCTTAACAAGAAGTTTTTTGAATACAAAATCATAGAGAATGCATAGAAATTTGTAATACAAATTTAGCAGACAGACTAAAAATACTATACTAAGTAAAAATATCATAATAATATGTTTTTTTATTATAATAAAAAGAGAACTGAGCAAAAAACTAATGATTAGCAATGAAACATTATTTATAAGGAGGAAAGAAAATTGAAAGAGTATTTAAAAAGTGCTGACGAAGTTTTAAAAGACATAGAATCAACGCAAAATGGATTAACTTCTGAACAAGCGAAACAAAGACTTGAAAAAAATGGACTAAACAAATTAAAAGAGCCACCAAGAGATGGAATAGTTAAGAAATTCATAAAAGCATTGATTGATCCAATGATAATAATGCTATTAGCAGCTGCTGGAATATCAGCTATTACGGCATTTGCAAGTGGAGATTCTTTTACAGATGTTTTTATAATTTTATTTGTTGTAATAGTAAATACAATTTTAAGTTTAGTACAGGAAAGTAAAGCTGAAGGTGCAATTGATTCATTAATGGAAATGACAAAGGCAACTTCTAAAGTTATAAGAGATGGAGTTGTACAAAACATCAAAAGTGAAGAATTAGTAATTGGAGATGTAATTATACTAGAAGCTGGAGATGCAATACCAGCAGACTGTAGGATTTTAGAATCTTTTAGTATGAAGGTTGAAGAAGCTGCATTAACAGGAGAATCTTATCCAGTTAATAAAATTGTTGATATGATTTATTTAAAAGAAAATACATTAGACGTTCCAGTAGGTGACAGAACTAATATGTTATATAATGGAAGCACAATTAGTTATGGACGTGGAAAAGCTGTAGTTGTAGCAACAGGAATGGATACAGAAATGGGAAAAATTGCAGATGCTCTTCAGCAGAGTGATGATGAAAAGACACCACTTCAAAAGAAGATGGGTGAGATATCAAAAGTTCTAACAAAAGTAGTTGTTGGAATAAGTGTATTTGTATTTTTATTTGGAATAATTGAAACAGGTGATTTCACAGGAACACATATTTTAGATACTTTTTTAGTTGCAGTTGCATTAGCAGTTGCAGCAATTCCAGAAGGTTTGCCAGCAGTTGTAACAATTGTACTTTCAATTGGTGTAACATCAATGGCTAAAAGGCAAGCATTAATTAGAAAATTAAATGCAGTAGAAACTTTAGGATGTACACAAATAATTTGTACAGATAAAACTGGAACACTAACTCAAAACAAGATGACAGTTGTACAAGATGAAAGCAATAATCGAAAATTATTAGCAGAGGCAATGGCATTATGTTCAGATGCTGAAATAGGTGAAGATGATATAGAAGCAATTGGTGAGCCTACAGAAGCTGCATTAGTTAACTTTGCAAATAAAATTGGATTACCAAAATATAAACTTGAACAAGAAGCTCCACGTATTGGAGAAGCACCATTTGATTCAATGAGAAAAATGATGTCAACTGTTCATAATAAAAATGAAAAAATAATTCAATATACAAAAGGTGCTTGTGAAATATTATTAGAAAGAAGCACACATTATTTAGATAAAGACGGTCAAGTCGTTCCAATGACAGAAGAAATTAAACAAGAAGTAAGAAGAAAAAATAAAGAATTTGCAGATAAGGCACTAAGATTATTAGGCGCAGCATATAGAGAACATGATCAAGTTCCAGAAAACTTTGATGCTGAAAATTTAGAAAAAGATTTAACATTTATAGGATTCGTTGGAATGATTGATCCATGCAGACCGGAAGTTTATGATGCAATAAAAGAATGTAGAAAAGCTGGAATTAGGCCAGTAATGATAACTGGAGATCATATAGATACAGCAGTTGCAATAGGAAAAGATTTAGGAATAATTAAAGATGCATCAGAGGCAATAACAGGAGCAGAATTAGATGGATTATCTGAAAAAGATTTAATAAAGAAAGTAAAGAAATGTTCAGTATTTGCAAGAGTTCAACCAGAACATAAAACAAAAATTGTAAGGGCTTTTAAAGCACAAGACCTAGTTGTTGCAATGACAGGTGACGGTGTAAATGATGCACCTTCTATAAAAGCAGCAGACATAGGAATAAGTATGGGAATAACAGGAACAGACGTAACAAAGCAAGCATCAGACATGGTACTTGCAGATGACAACTTTGCAACAATTGTAAATGCAGTAGAAGAAGGTAGAAAAATATATGACAATATTAGAAAAGTGTTGCAATTTCAATTATCAACAAATGCAGCTGAAGTTATTTATGTATTTTTAGCATCAGCATTTGGAATTACAGTTGTAACACCAGCACAATTATTATGGATAAACATGGTTACAGATAGTACACCTGGTTTAGCTTTAGGAATGGAAAAAGCAGAAGGAAACTTGATGAAGAGAAAACCTCGTAATTCAAATGAAGGAGTATTCTCAGATGGAGCAGGCTCTTCAATGATAATCCACGGAGTTATAATGGCTTCTATAGTATTAATATCATTCTTTATTGGACAATATATTGAACTTGGACACTACGGAGTATTTGAGTCAGTAGATGGAATGACAATGGCATTCTTAACAGCAAACCTAGTTGAAATGTTTTATGCTATATGTATGAGAACGCAAAAAGGCTCAATTTTTAAAATGAAAACTAGAAATAAATGGCTATTAGGTTCATTTATGTTATCACTAATATTTACAGCAGGAGTCATTTATATTCCAGCACTATCAAACCTATTTGGTTTAGCAACAATTAGTTTTAAGGAATTTGCTATAGCATTTGGATTAGCATTTTTAGTAATACCAATTACGGAGATAGCAAAATATTTTCAAAGAAGAAAAACAAACGAAGAGAGCTAGTAGAAATACTAGCTTAAACTTTGATTATAAAAGGAAGGAAAAGAAAAATGGTAGTTAATATTTTATTAATAGCGCTAGGTTTTGCACTTTTAGTAAAAGGTGCGGATTTTCTAGTAGATGGAGCAAGTGGAGTAGCTAAAAGATTTCACATACCAGAAATAATAATTGGACTAACAATAGTTTCAATAGGAACATCAATGCCAGAATTATTTGTAAGTATAACATCAGCAATTGATGGATATTCTGATATGGCAATTGGAAATGTTATAGGAAGTAATTTATGCAATTTGCTATTAATACTTGGTATATCAGCAGCAATTAATCCAATCATATTTAAAAAAGAAACAAAACTTATTGAGATTCCAATATGCATAGGCACGTCTATAGTATTCTTAATCTTAGCAAACATAGGAAACTCAATTTCAAGAATAGATGCAATAATTTTAATTGCACTTTTTATAGCATTTATCTGTTACACAATTATGATGGCGAAAAAAGGTGAAGATTTCGACGAGATTAGTGAAGAAGAAAAGCAAAGATCAGCTGAAGAAGGCAAAAAGAGAAAAATAATAGTTAATATTATATACATTATAGTAGGAATAATTGCTTTAAAAATTGGAGGAGACTTAGTAGTAGAGCATTCAGAAAAAATAGCAAAAATGTTTAACGTAAGTGACAAAATAATAGGATTAACAATTGTAGCAATAGGAACTAGCCTTCCTGAATTGGTAACAAGTGTAACAGCAGCATTAAAGAAAAATTCAGATATTGCAATTGGAAATATTATTGGTTCAAACATTTTTAATATGTTACTAATAATAGGTGCGGCAGCAGCGATTAGCCCAATGAATTATAATACAAGTTACAATTTACAAATGGGAATATTAATAGTTGCAACAATTGTTTTAGGAATTTTTCCATACACAGATAGAAAAGACGAAATGACTATTTCAAACGGAATTACATATTTAATGTTATATGCACTATACATGGCAATGTTATTTGCATTCTAGGGATTGAAAGAATAGTATAATTTATAGAAGGATAAGCGACTACAGAAATGAAGTAAAAGAATATTTCCTAAATTTGTCAATATATACAAATAATAATACTTTGTCGTTTTTAACTTGTCAAAAAAATAGAAATTTGGTATTATATAATTGCTAAAATTCGAAAGATATTTTAAGCAAAAAATAGATGGAGAAGGAAATGGTAAATATCTTACTTTGCGGGAATAGCAGGGTTTTTGATGGAGCATTAAGCGAATTGATTTCAATAACAAACAGAACAAAAGAACCAATAAATTGCTATATCTACACTATGAATGTATCTTATTTAAAACCAGAATATACAGATATTTCAGACGAACAAGTGAAATTTCTTGACCAAGTAGTCAAAAATAAAAATCCAAACAACGTAGTTACTAAGGTAGATGTTACTGATTTATATAAAAAAGAATTCGAAGGATGTGCAAACGAAAATGCATATTGCACGCCATATACATTACTTAGACTACTTGTAGATTTAGTTCCAAACATGCCAGAAAAATTACTATATCTTGATATAGATATGATGGCAGGAGGAGATATAAAAAAGTTATATGACACAGATATAACTAATTATGAATATGCTGCTGTTAAAGAAAAATATGGTTGCTGGATTATTAGACCAGACTACATAAATGCTGGAATGTTATTAATGAATATGGAAAAAATAAGAGAGACAAAATTGCTTGAAAAAGCTAGATACAAAATCAAAAATAAAAAAATGATATTTGCTGATCAAGATGCAATTTTCTGGTCAACAACATCCAAAAAAATCATACCAAGAATATATAACGAACAATCAAAATTTAATAAGAAGGACACAATAATTTGTCACTTTTGTAAAAGAATGTTATGGATTCCATATCCAAGGACAGAAAATATTAAACAATGGCAAATAGACGAGATGCACAAAACATTAAAATGCCATTCATTTGATGAGGATTTAGAAGAATATAAAAAATACAAAAAATTATACGAAGAAAAAGGAGAGTAACATGGAAAACAAACAAACTATACCTATCTTTTTTGCAGTAGATAATGGATACATCCCATTTCTTGCAGTTGCATTGCAGAGTCTAACAGAACATGCATCAGAAAAGTATTATTATTTAATAAAAGTTTTATATACAGATATTTCAGAAGAAAACCAAGAAAAAATAAAAAAATACAATAAGGAAAATGTAAATATTGAATTTGTTGATTTGAATTATTATATTGAAAAAGTAAAAGACAAACTTTATACAAGAGATTATTATTCAAAAACAACATATTTCAGGTTATTTATACCTGATTTATATCCACAATACAACAAAGTATTATATCTAGATAGTGATATAACAATATTAACAGATGTTGCTGAACTATATAATGTAAACATGAAAGATAATCTTATAGCTGCAGCACCAGATGATGTAATCCAAAACATTCCAGTATTCCAGGATTATGTCGAAAAAGTAGTTGGAGTATCTGATTATAGACATTATTTCAATGCTGGAATAATAGTAATGAATCTAGAAGAAATGAGAAGAGCGAAATTTCAAGAAAAGTTTTTATATTTACTAGGAACAATAAAATTTTCAGTTGCACAAGATCAAGATTATTTAAATAGACTATGCAAAGGTAGAGTAAAAATAGTAGATAATACATGGAATAGAATGCCAATAGGCGGAGATACAATAAAAAGGGAAGAACTTCACTTAATTCATTATAATTTAGCATTTAAGCCTTGGCACTTTGAAGAAATATTATATAAAGAATATTTCTGGGAATGTGCTAAAAAAACAGAATTCTTTAAAGATATTTTAAAGATTAAAGAAAACTATTCTGATGAAGATAAATTTAATGATAGAGAATCAGACAGAAAATTAAGAATGCTTGCACAAAAAGAGTGTGACTGTGTTGGAGATGACAGAATAAAATTAAAGTTAAGAAATAATGAAAAATTTCAGGAAAGAATGAGAATTTTGCAAGAAATCGAAAGACTTGAAGAATCGGGACAATTTGATAGAGATGCTGAAAAAGATCCACCAACAATTACTCTAGAATCAGATAACGTTGACTACTTGAATGAGAAATTAACAAGTAGAGTAAAAAATATATTTGCAAACAAGACAGGAGAGTATTTCTTAAAAAATATTATAAAAACCCAAAAGCTTTTGATAAAAGATATAGAAGGAATAGAAAATTTAAATTCTATAAAAAACGGAGCGGTAATAACATGTAATCATTTTAATCCATTTGATGCCTTTGCCGTTGAAACGGCATTTAGAAAATCAACATTAGTAAAAAACAAAAAACTATATAAAGTAATAAGAGAAGGAAACTATACCAACTTCCCAGGATTATATGGATTCTTCTTTAGAAATTGTGATACTTTGCCACTAAGCTCAAGCACAAGAACAATGATGGAATTTGTAAGAGCTACAAACAAAATATTGCAAAAAGGCGATGTTATATTAATTTACCCAGAGCAAAGTTTATGGTGGAATTATAAGAAACCAAAGCCATTAAAACCAGGAGCATTTAAAATTGCTGCAAAAAATAATGTACCGATCGTTCCAATATTTATAACAATGGAAGATAGCCAAATAACTGGTGAAGATGGATTTAAAATTCAAGAATATACAATGCATATTGGAAAGCCAATTTATCCAGATGCAGATTTAACAGTAAGAGAAAACACAAATCAAATGAGAGAAAAGAATTTTGAATACTGGAAAAATGTATATGAAGCTTTTTATAAAATTCCACTAAAATATACAACTCCACCTGATAAAATGCCAAAATATTAATAGAAAGTAAGAAGTATGAAGATTAAAGATAAAGACAAAAAAACAATTTATTACACAGACGAGTTAAATGATGAATTTTCGAAAGTTCAAATGAAACCAAGAGTAATAGATGAAAAATATAACTATAACAAAAATCCTATATGGGATTTTTGTTCTGTTATAATTCAAAATATTTTAAGCATGCCAATAAAAATAATTGATGCAAAATTAAAATTTAGACATAAATTTGTAGGAAAAGAAAAATTAAAAAAGCATAAAAAAGATGGATATTTTATATATGCTAATCATACTCAAGCTTTTGAAGATACGTTTATACCAAGCTTAGCAGATTTTCCAAAGAGAAATTTTTTAATTGTTAATCCAGCTAATATATCTTTAAAAGGAACCGGATGGATTGTTGAAATGCTAGGTGCAATACCAATTCCAGATACAATAGAGTCTACAAAAAAATTTTTAAAGCAAATAGAAAAAAGGATTAGCCAAAAAAATTCAATAACAATTTATCCTGAAGCACATATTTGGCCATTTTATACTGGAATAAGAAATTTTAAATCAGTATCATTCAAATACCCGGTAAAATTAAACACACCGGTATATTCAATTACAAATACTTATCAAACATACGGTAAGAAAAGAAATAAAATTAAAATCGTGTCATATATAGATGGACCATTTTATCCAGATGAGGGTTTAAAAATTAAGGAAGCAACAGAGCAACTTAGAAATGAAGTATATGATGCAATGATTGCTAGAAGTAAAAATAGCAATATTGAATATATAAAATATATAAAAAAGGCATCAGAATAGATGTCTTTGTTCTATAATAGGAAAGTTCTCTGAACTTCCTATTATAGAAAATTAACAATGCACAGAAATTTGCTTTACAAATTTCGCGCACGAACAAAGACGCGGACTTAAAAATGTTATAATTAGTGCAAATGTTATAAATAGTCCGCTTTTGTTCTATATCTATAATGGCAAATATTGTACATTTTGCAATAAAATATTGAAACATCTTAAAATATTTGATATATTAAGCAATGGAAGAGATTGGAGAAGATATGGAACATTGGAGTATAGAAGATTATAAAAATTATACAGAAAAAGGTTTTAAAAAACATAAATATAAAGCAAATAAAACATCTATAGATGGACATACTTTTGACAGTCAAAAAGAAGCAGAGTATTACTGTGAATTAAAAAACAGATTAAAAGCAAATGATATTAAAGGATTTTGCTTACAACCAACTTTTATCTTGGCAGCGGGATTAAAATACAAAGCTGATTTTATTATATTTAATAACGATGGAACACAAGAGATAATAGATGTTAAGGGATTTAAAACTAAAGAATACATAACTAAAAAGAAAGTATTCGAAGACAAATTTAATTTAAAAATAAAAGAAATATAAATTACAAAAGATAAGAATTTATTAAGGGTGAATCTACAGAAAGCAAAAGGTGAATTATGAAGTATTTTGACACACCAGTTGAAGAACAAGAAACAACAATAAATATATCTTATAATGACGAAATTGTACAAGTATATACCAATAGGATTGATGTTATTAAAAAATTAACTAAAACAATTGGAAAACCTAGCAAGAGAGACAAAAAAGGAAAAACATATTGGATGGGAGCAACATGGAATATACCTTTTAAAGATATTTCATTAATTACATCAATTTTAAATAAAGAAGTATTTATAGATAAAAATTTTAAACCAAAAAAGAAAATTTCAGAGAATAAAGATGGATTTGAGCAAATAGTAATAGATATATAGGAGGTTTATCATGAAAGTTTTATTAGTAAATGGAAGTCCACACGAAAAAGGATGCACATATACAGCTTTAACAGAAGTCTGTAAAACATTAAATGAAGAAGGAATAGATACAGAGATTTTTTGGATTGGAATAAAACCAATATCAGGTTGTATTGCTTGTAAAAAATGTGCAGAGCTTGGAAAATGTGTATTCAACGATACAGTAAACGAATTTGTTGAAAAAGCAAAAGAAGCAGATGGATTTATTTTTGGAACACCAGTACATTACGCAGCAGCTTCAGGAGCTATTACATCATTTATGGATAGAGCATTTTATTCAGCTGGATGTAGTAAACAATCAGATATATTTAGATATAAACCAGCAAGTGCAGTAGTATCAGCACGTAGAGCGGGAACGACAGCAACATATGATCAAATAAATAAATATTTTGGAATAACAGAAATGCCAATAATTTCATCAAGATATTGGAACATGGTACATGGAGCAAAACCAGAAGATGTTTTGAAAGATGAAGAAGGAATGCAAGCGATGAGAATTTTAGGAAGAAATATGGCTTATTACTTAAAATGCATTGAAGCAGGAAAAAAAGCAGGCATAGAATTACCAAAAAGAGAAAAAACAATATTAACAAATTTTATTCAAGGATAGTGAAAATATGAAATACGTTGGGAAGCCATTAAATCTAGAAAAATATGTAAAAGTGGATGATTATTCAAGAGAAAAAGGAATCTATAAATTTGAAGCTAAAAGACCAGAAAATGAGTTATCAAGGAAAAATCATAATTCCTTTTTCTTAAAGTTATCTAAATGGGATGCAGAGCAACATTTAGCTGAAATGCTTGGTTTCTTAATTGCAAAGAAAGTTGGTTTTAAAGTATGTGAAGCCGAAATGCTAAAAAGCCAAAGAGTGGGAACCCCATATTTTGATACTGGTGTACTAAGCTATGTAGAAAAAAATAAAAATGATGTTGTAATGCTACCAACAGAAATGATAAATGAATACAGGAAAAGTATTGATTCAAAGCCAGAAGCAGATTGGATTTACAATATTGATGAAGTAATTAATGCAGCATTTAAAAGAGTAACAGATAGACATAGACCTTACGAAGAATTTTTAAATTTTAAACAAGACTTTATAAACATGGTTGTGTATGATATAAAATTTGTAAATGCAGATAGAGTAGCAGATAATTGGATGATAAGAGAAGATAAAGAAAATGGAGAATTTGACATGTACCCAATGTTTGATAACGCTTCGGTTTTAGGCTTTGCATCTCGCGGAATTCCAAGCATGAAAGATGAAACAAAATATAGAGAAGAAGTAAAAGCAATGGAACAAAACAGACAATGTGCAATAATAACACCAGAATCACAAATGATTAGTGAAATTGAAGAAGACTATCATTCAATGTTAAAGCACATGTTACGAACATATCCAGAACAAACTAAAAAAGCAATTAATGCAGTTAATATATTTACTAGAAGTGACTTGGAAAATATACTAGATGAAATAGAAGACATAACTCCAGAAAGAAAGAAATTCACATTAGACATATTTGATGAAAGAGATAAAGGATTTAGAGAATTTTGCAAAGAATATATGTCTAAAGACAAAGTTATAGAATAAAAGACTTTAGCAAGGAGCAAAAATGGGAGCCAAAGAAATTGTATACAAGTTTTTTGAATTAGATAAAAAAGATAGAAAAATGTATATGTTACAAGTAGCAACAATAAGAACAGCTTTTATAGCATTGTTTAAATTAATATTTGGAATAATTTATTCATCTGTATGGTTCTTGATTAACTCGATTTTTTATGGTATTTTAGCGTACTCAAAATTTAGGTCAGTCAGAGATTATAGAAAAATAAAGAAAATAAAAGATAGAAGAGCCAGAAGGAGAATAGCATACAATAATTATTTATATAATGGTTGGCTACTAGCTTTGCTAGGTGTGGCATATCTCATAATCAATTTTATAATATTTAAAACTGGAAAAACACACAACAATTTAGACGGATATTTAATAATTATAGTTGCTCTAATTTCATATTTTAGTTTGACAACAGCAATAATAGAAACTATAAAATATAAAAGAAAAAAAGATCCAATCGTTTCTGCTGCATGTCAAGGAAACATTGCTAAAGCTCTAACATCAATAGTGCTAACACAGGTTGCGATATTGGACGAATTTTCAAGCAACATAAATAGAATAAAAATTGATTGTGTAACAGGAATGATAGTCGGATTTGTAATCATATTACTAGGTTTAAGAATGGTAATTAAAATAACCAAAGAAGATAAAAAATATTTAATAGAACCACGAAAAAGCAATCAGAAGTTTGACAAAGTTTAAAATAATTGGTATAATTAACATTACTTGTGTAATGGAAACGCACATTCTTTGGGAGCAAAGAATGATAACGAACAACACTATTTATTGATAGTGTTGCTTTTTTGCGCTCAGCAGATATAAGCTTTCCATAGGTAAAAAATAAAGTAAAAAGCGGAATAAAATATGTAGAGAGGAGAGAAAAAGTGGAAGTAGAAGAAAATATACTAGGAAAAGAAAAAATAGGAAAATTAATGAGAAAATTTTCAATACCATGTATTATATCAATGTTAGTAAATTCATTATATAACATTGTTGACCAAATTTTCATTGGTTGGGGTGTTGGATACTTAGGAAATGGTGCAACAAACATCGTATTCCCATTAAATATGATATGTTTAGCATTTGCATTAATGGTAGGCGATGGTGCATCAGCTTACCTAAGTTTAAAACTTGGAGAGAAGAAAAAAGACGAAGCTAAAAGAGGTGTAGCCAACGGAATAATGACATCAATAATTATTTCAGTAATATTCTTTATTGTAATTATTGCATTATTGCCACAATTATTAAACTTATTTGGTTGCACAGATAAGATTAGACCATATGCATTAGACTATGGATTTGTTATTGCACTTGGACTACCATTTATGATGGTTGGAACAACATTAAATTCAATAATTAGAGCAGATGGAAGTCCAAAATATTCAATGGTATCAATGGTTTCAGGAGCTGTATTAAATACAATTCTAGATCCAATTTTTATATTTGTATTTAACATGGGAGTTAAAGGAGCAGCTATTGCAACAATAGTCAGCCAAATCTTAACGTTCATCTTAAATATTTGTTACATAAAAAGATTTAAGTCAGTAAAATTAGATAAAAAAGATTTTAAATTAAAAGGAAAAACAATAGGAAAATTAATATCATTAGGAATAAGTAGTTTCATTACTCAAATGAGTATTGTATTTGTAATGGCTACAGAAAATAACATGTTAAAAAAATGCGGAGCAAATTCTGAATTTGGTTCGGAAATACCCATAACAGTACTAGGAATAGTCATGAAGATTAGCCAAATACTTAATAGCATAATACTTGGAATTGCTGTAGGAGCGCAACCAATAATAGGATATAATTATGGTGCAGGAAAGAATGAAAGAGTAAAAGAAACCCTAAAAAAAGTACTTGGATTAAGTGTTATAGTAAGTACAATAGCATTTATTTTATTCCAAACAATACCTGATAAATTAATAGCTATATTTGGTAGCGGAGATGAAAAGTATATTGAATTTGCATGCTTAGCTTTTAGAACATATTTAATGTTATGCATATTCAATGGAATTCAAATTCCTTCAGGAATATTTTTTCAAGCAATTGGAAAAAGTACAATTAGTGCGATATTATCAATATCAAGACAAATAGTTTTATTAATACCAGCTATGATAATATTAGGAAACGTTTTTGGAGTACATGGAGTATTATCAGCAGGTCCAATAGCAGATGGAATAGCATTTGTCATAGCACTTACATTAATAATTCGTGAAGTTAGAAAATTAGGAAAAACAACACAAATAAGTAAAGCTTTAGAAAACGATTCAAAAGTTGAAAAAACATCACAAGATAAAATAATAATAACTGTTTCAAGAGAATATGGTTCAGGTGGAAGATATGTAGCTAAAATATTAGCTGAAAAATTAGGAATAAAATTTTATGATAAAGAGATAATAACAAAATTAGCTAAAGAAACTGGATTATCAGAAGAATATATAGAAGAAAATGAACAAAAAAGAACTGCATTAGCAAGCTTAGAAACAGACCAAGTTACAGGACTTTCAACAAGAGATGAATTGTTCATAAAAGAATCAGAATTAATAAAGAAATTAGCTAAAAAAGATTCTTGTGTAATAGTAGGAAGATGTGCAGATTTTATAATGAAAGATAATAAGAATGCAGTAAAAGTATTTATCTACAGCAATATGGAAGATAAAATTAAAAGAGTAAATAAATTTTATGGAGTTGATAAAGAAAAAGCTGAAAAAGAAATTAAAAATACGGATAAGCAAAGAGCAAATCACTATAAACACTATACAGACAGAGAATGGAAGGAATATTCAAACTATGACATATGTATAAATAGTGATACACTTGGAGTTGAAAAATCTGCAGACGTTATTTACAATATGATTCAAAATAGAAAATAATGAAAAATAGGTGTTGTTCAAACACCTATTTCTTTTTAGAGATTTTTTTAATAAAATATAGAAATATAGAAATAAATATGATAAGATAATTAAGAATGAAGAGAGGTATCTATGGAAACGTTAAATATAGAAGCTATTAAACAGTTTGTAAATAGCAGAAAAATAAGATGGACAAATCATATATTAATTAGATTATTACAAAGAAATATAAATCAGGTTGATGTAGAGCAAGCATTATTAAATGGAGAAATAATAGAAGAATATGAAGAGGATTATCCTTATCCAAGTTGTTTAGTATATGGAATAAGTTTAAACAATAAAATATTACATGTAGTGTGTGCGTCTAGTGAAACTGAATTATGGATTATTACAGCATATTATCCAGATAACGTAGAATGGGAAAATGATATGAAAACGAGAAAGGAGAGAAAATAATTATGAATTGTGTAATGTGTAAAGGAACTTTAGAAAATAAAAACACAACTTTTATGATTGAATTAGATAATTGTATTATTATTATAAAAAACGTACCTTCACAAGTATGTAAGCAATGTGGAGAAGTTACTTATAGCGATGAGGTGGCTAAGCAATTAGAAAAACTTGTAAATACTGTTAGAAACACAATTACAGAAATTACAGTAATAAATTATACAGAAAAAGTTGCTTAAAAATAATAAGAAATATGAAATGTCAATTATGCTAAATACATAATTGACATTTGTGTTTTAAAAGAAATTTTCAATATTATTTCAATAAAAAAGAGTTAACATGAAATCATATGGAGGCGAAGATGAAAATATTTTTAATTCATTAGAAATTAAAAATAAATGAAAAATGCAAAATATATGATAATTGTTATTTTATTAGTTTTAATTATAGTACTGCTAGCAGCTATATTTATAAGTCAAAAAAATGAAAATTCAAAAAAAGAAATAAAAAATTTAATAGAAAAAATTGAAGAAGAAAAGTTATATACAGTCAAAACGTCTAAAGAACAAGGTGCAGTTTATGCAGTGGAAATTTCAGAGAAATAATATTAATTAAAAGAGAAAAAACGCATAATATTTAAAATCATATTATGCGTTTTTCTTTTAATTCAACAAATCTTCAATTATTTTTATCGTTAAATTCGTCATAATATCATAATTCATTTCCTTATGTTTATGATATACAATCTCGTGGCAAAGGTCATCAATCAAATGTATCACTATATGAACTTTTTCTGAAAGATTTTCTTGTGAAAATCCATTTTGCAATAGCAAGTTTGTAACAGAATTAGTCATTACTATTTCATGCTTATGAAAATATTTAGCTATTTCTTTATCCGAATGTGTCATAGCCATTATTTCTTCGTGAGCTTCTTGAGAAAGCTTGTGATTTTCTATAAATTTTGTAATCATTGTTCTAAGGATTTTATCTAAATCTTTTTTTTCAAATTTTGTTGTTGCAATATTTAACATCGGATAGAAGATGTCAGATGCATATTTTTCAACACCTGCAATCAAAATATCATGTTTATCCTTAAAATATTGATATATAATTCCAGTTGAAACACCTGCAGATTTAGCGATTTCAGCTGTATTCGTATTATAGTAACCCTTCTGACATATTAAATCAAATCCAGCATTTATAATTTTTTCTTTCTTTTCAATTGAACGTTTTTGAACAGGTTCTCTAATTTCATTCTCAGTCATTCGCAAATAAAACTCCTTTGTATTAGTTTTAACAATTAACATTATAATATCAAATAAAATTAAAGTCAATTAATATGAAATTTGTTTCATATTTCCATTGACAATTAAATACTAAATAAATATAATATTTTTGAAATGTGAAATAAGTTTCATATAACTTAGAAAGGAATGAGATATGGAAAACATAGTTGAAATCAAAAAATTAAGTAAAGTCTACAAAACAGGAGAACAAGAATTTAAAGCATTAGACAATATAGACTTACAAATAGAAAAAGGAAAATTTGTTGTTGTCCTTGGACCATCAGGAGCCGGAAAATCAACACTATTGAACTTAATAGGAGGAATGGATACTCCAAGTAGTGGAAGCATAAAAATTGATGGAGAAGATATATCAAAATACAACGATACAAAACTAAGCGAATATAGAGCTGAAAATATAGGATTTATTTTTCAATTCTATAACATACTTCCAACATTAACTGTTTTAGAAAATGTTGAATTAATTAAAGACGTTGTAAAAGAAGGAACAGACAGCAAAGAAGCAATAAAAGCAGTTGGACTTGAAAAACATATGAACAAATTTCCAAGCCAATTATCAGGAGGGGAACAACAAAGAGTTTCAATTGCAAGAGCAATTGCTAAAAATCCAAAACTTTTATTATGTGACGAACCAACAGGAGCCCTTGATTCAAAAACTGGTGTAGAAATATTAAAATTATTAAAGAAACAATGCGATGGAAATAACGGAGCAAACACAGTAATAATAGTAACACACAACAGTTTATTTGCCGAAATTGCAGACACAGTAATTAGAGTAAAAAACGGAAAAATAGAAAGTGTAACTGCAAATGAAAATCCTAAAAAGATTGATGAGGTGAAATGGTAAAATGTTAAAAAAGAAAATGATTCGTGATATGAAATTAAATAAATCACAATTTATAGCAATCTTTTTAATGGTATTTTTAGGAGTATTCGCATATTGCGGAGTCCGCTCATATATGGGAGGAATGACAGAGTCAGCAAATAAATTTTACTCAGAATGTAATTTAGAAGATTTAACAGTTATGGGAGAAAATTTCACACAGGATGATTTAAACAAAATTAAGTCAATAAAAAATGTAAAAGATGCAGAAAGAAAACTAACAATTAGAACAACAGTAGATTCACATGAAGAAAAAACAATGGAATTAAGTTTTATTGAATCTAATAATATTTCAAAATTTTATATTATAGATGGAGAAGAATTTGCTAAAGATAAATCTGGAATATGGCTAGATAACTTCTATGCAGAAAAAAATAATGTAAAAGTTGGAGATACAATAACTTTAAAATACGATGGAACCAAAATAACAGAAAAAGTACTTGGCCTAATAAATGTACCAGATCATGTATATGATGTAAAAGACGAAGCATCACTTTTCCCTGACCATACAGATTTCGGATTTGCATATGTATCAATAAATGAATTCCCACAAGACTATATTAAACATTCTGTAATGAAAAAAATGAATATTGACAATGAAGAAGTATTTGATGCAATAGTAAAGAATTTTGATTACAAAGATTATCTTACATTTAACTATGTAATGGTTGATGTAAATGAAGAAAATAATAAAGACCAAGTAAAATCTGATATTGAAAATGAAGTTAAATCAGCATTAGCAGTTACTGATATTAAAGATTCAGCATCATATTCAACATATCAAGGAGAAATTGAAGAAGGAGAAACATATGTAGGTGTATTTACTGGACTATTTCTATTTATAGCAATATTATCAGTAATAACAACAATGACAAGAGTTGTAAAAAAACAGAGAGTTCAAATTGGAACATTAAAAGCGTTAGGATTTAAAAATGGAAAAATAACAGCACACTACGTTGGATATGGATTCTGGATATCAGTATTAGCAGGAATTGTAGGATTCATAGCAGGACCATTACTAATTGGAACAATGTTTATAAAAATGGAAATGTCTTATTTTGAAGTTCCAAATGGAAGAGCTGTTGTAGAAGATAGTAGTGTAATAGTTGCACTAGTTTCAATACTAATTATATCATTAGTAACGTATTTAACATGTAGATCAGAATTAAAAGAATCACCAGCAGAAACATTAAGAGAAAAAATGCCAACTGTAAAAGGAAGCAAATTCACATCAAAAGGTATATTCAAAAAAATGAAATTCTCAAGCAAGTGGAATCTAAGAGATATCCTAAGAAATAAAATGAGAACTTTAATGGGAATAGTAGGAATAACAAGTTGTACAATGATACTAACATGTGCATTTGGATTAAGAGATACAATGAACAATTTCATGGAATGGCAATTCGAAGACCTATATAATTTTGATTATAAATTATTATTAAAAGCAGATTATACAGATGAACAATTCAAAAAATTAACAGACGAATATGGAACTGAAACATCAGAAACATTAGGTATTGAAATTGAAAATGGAGACAAGAAAGAAGCAAACAATGCTTTCATAGATGATAGCAATGGATATATAAGATTTACAGATGGAGACAGAAAATATGTAAATTTAAAAGATGATGGAGTTTTCGTAACAAGGAAATTAGCTAAAACTAAAGGATATAAAGTTGGAGATACAATCAGATGGCACATTTATGGAGATGACACATATCACGAAAGCAAAATTGTTGGATTAGATAGTGATCCACAAAATCAAAATATAAAAATGACAAGAAAGTATTTAGAATCACTAGGAATAACATACAGAGCAGATAGTTTATATACCAATCAAAATTTAAAAGATGTTAAAGATATAGATGGAGTAGAAGTAATACAAGATAAAGTTGCAATAAGAAGCGGAATGAATAATATGCTAAACACAATGCAAACAATGATTGTTTTATTAATTGTAATTGCATCACTACTTGGAATTGTAATAATTTATAATTTAGGTGTATTATCATTCTCAGAAAAGCAATACCAATTTGCAACATTAAAAGTATTAGGATTTAAAAATAAACAAATAAGAAAAATTTATATAAAGCAAAATAACTGGATAACAATTATATCAATAATAATTGGATTACCAGCGGGATTTTTCTTAGCAGATTATATTTTTAAAATGGCAATCGCAGAGACATATGATATGCCAGCACACATAAATACATTATCATATATATATGCATTAATAGGAACAGCATTAGTATCAATATTCTCATCATATATATTAGCTAAGAAAGTAAATAAGATAGATATGGTAACAAGTTTAAAAGGAAATGAATAATGAGCGATATTGTAATATTAGATGATTTAACAATAAATAAAATAGCTGCAGGTGAAGTTATAGAAAGACCTGCAAATGTAGTAAAAGAATTAGTAGAAAATTCAATAGACGCAGGTGCTACATCTGTGTCTATTGAAATAAAAAAAGGTGGAAAAGGATTAATAAAAGTTTCAGACAATGGGAAAGGCATGTCAAGAGAAGACATGCCTATTGCATTAGAAAGACATGCTACTAGTAAAATAAGAGAAATAGAAGACTTAGAAACCACATATACCATGGGGTTCAGAGGTGAGGCTTTAGCAAGCATATCAGCAATCTCAAAAACTACATTAATTTCAAAAACAAAAGAAAGCAATTTTGGAATAAAAATGGTATCAAGAGCAGGTGAAATTGAAGAAATGGAAGAAGTTGCTGCAAACCAAGGCACAACTATTATAGTAGAAGAACTATTTTTTAATACACCAGTTAGATACAAGTTTTTGAAAAAGGATCAAACAGAAACAAGTGCAATAAAAGAATGGATTCAAAAAGCTGCAATTGCTAATTTTGATATTTCATTTAAATTTATCAATGACGGAAAATTAGTTTTTCAATCAAATGGTGATGGAAAAATTGAAGATATAATTTACAAAATCTATGGCAAAGAAATTAAAGAAAATATTGTAAAAGTTAATTATGAAGAAGATAAAATTAAGATAACAGGAGTAGTAGGAAATACAAAGATTGCGAAAGATTCAAGAAAAGGCCAAATAATATTTTTAAATAAAAGAAATATAAAAAATCCAATATTATATAGTAGTGCAGACCAAGCGTTTAAAGGTGCAACAGGAATAGGAAAATACGGATTCTTTATTTTAAATTTAGAAATGCCAGCAGATTGCTATGATGTTAATGTCCATCCAACAAAGTCAGAAGTAAGATTTAAAGAAGAGGACAAGCTTTACAGAATTTTTTATCATGCAATAAAAGAAGCAATTTTAAGTAGCGAATTTTTAGGCAACAATGAAAGAGAAGTTGAAAAAGATTATGTAGAAAACGAATATTCGTTTTTAACGAACCATTTTGAAAAGACTGAAACAGAAGAAGAAACTGATGCAACCGAAATTACAAGAGAAGAAAAAAGAAAAATTGAATACAAATTTATAGGAATTTTATTTAGAACATATATAATTGTAGAAATAAATGACGAAATATATTTAATTGACCAACACGCTGCACACGAGAGAATTTTGTACGAGCAAATCAAAGCTAATTATAAAAACAACATAAAAAACAGCAGTCAAATGATGTTAATCCCAGAGATAATTAACCTTTCACATAGAGAAGCAGAATTTGTAAAACAAAACATACAACTATTCAAACAAATAGGATTTGAGATAGAAACATTTGGAGAAAATACAATAAAAATAAACGGTATACCAAATTTAGAATATAAAACAAATAGTAAAAATATTTTTATGGACATATTAGACGAAATGTTAACAGGACAAAGAAGTAATTCAAAAGACGTTGAAGAAAGATTTATAGCAACAGTAGCTTGTAAAGCAGCAGTAAAAGCACATATGGATTTAAAAAGACAAGAAGTTGACGATTTAATAAATGGGTTATTAACACTAAAAAATCCATATACATGCCCACATGGAAGACCAACAACAATAAAAATTTCACACGAAGAAATTATTAAAAAACTATCACAAGAAATGTAAAAAGGGGGAATATAAATGCAATTATTTTTAGGATTATTGATACCATTTTTAGGGACAACATTAGGAGCAGCAACAGTATTTCTAATGAAAAATAAAATGAATGCAACTGTAGAAAAATTATTGCTTGGATTTGCCTCAGGAGTAATGATTGCAGCATCTGTATGGTCATTATTAATTCCATCAATTGATATGGCAGAATCACAAAATATAATTTCATGGATTCCAGCATCAGTGGGTTTCCTACTAGGAATATTATTTTTATTAGCACTAGATAGCATAGTTCCACATTTGCACTTACACTCAGACAAGCCCGAAGGAATAAAAGCCAAAATCAAGAAAACAACGATGCTTGTATTTGCAGTAACATTACATAATATACCAGAAGGAATGGCGGTAGGTGTTACGTTTGCAGGAGCATTAATTGGAAATGCAGGAATAACAATGGCTGGAGCATTTGCATTAGCAATAGGAATTGCAATACAAAACTTTCCAGAAGGTGCCATAATTTCAATGCCACTAAAAAGTGAAGGAACATCAAAATTTAAAGCATTTATATATGGAACCCTATCAGGAATTGTAGAACCAATAGGAGCAATAATAACAATATTATTAACAAATGCAGTAGTTCCAATTTTGCCATATTTATTATCATTTGCAGCAGGTGCAATGATTTATGTAGTTGTAGAAGAATTGATTCCAGAAGCACAATCAGGAGAGCATTCAAACATAGCCACAATAGGAGTAGCAATCGGCTTTGTAATAATGATGATATTAGATGTTGCATTAGGATAATTTCTATAATTAAATTCAATTGTAAAAGAGCTTCAAGCTAAAACAGCTTGAAGCTTTTTGGAAAAAATGAAATTTATATATGTACAACTGTGTGAAATAACTTTATAATGTATATCAAAGAAATAAGTGTATATTGAAAAAGTTTTGGAGGAATCTCATGATAGTAATAAAGAAGGAAAATGATAATGAATTTAAAAATATAATTCATACAAAATTAAGAAAGAACAACATAGAAAAATGTAAATGGTTAAAAGATAATGTTTCTGAGGATATAAATGTATCTAGTATTGAAAATAGTAATTTTTTAGTATTTGATGATAATTTATTAGTTGGTGGAGCGATTGGATTTATAGAATATAATTGGTATTTTTTAGATTTGTTATATGTTGATGAAGAATACAGAAAAAGAAATATAGGAACAAACTTAATAAAGGAGATAGAAAAACTTGCAAGAGAGAAACATCTAACGGGTATTAGAATGGAAACATGGGATTTTCAAGCAAAGGGATTTTATGAGAAAAATGGTTATAGTGTATTTGCCGAAATAAAGAATTGCCCTCCAGGAACAATAGATTATTATTTGAAAAAAGAACTTTAGTATTATAACTATAATATGAAAGAAAAATAGTAATTTTTATGGAGGAAAAATGGAAGAAAAATTGAAACAATTAAATAATTTTTTAAAAAAATTAGAAAATTATCCTAATACAAATAATGTTGAAAATCAATATAAAAATGAAATATGTTTAAATAATCTAAAAATATACTTGACAAAAATGATAGCTAATAATCCTAAAATTCTTATTATAGGTGAAGCACCTGGTTATAAAGGATGTGCCCAAACAGGTATTCCTTTTACAGATGAACGAAATATGTTAGAAAACAATAATACTATATTTGGATTAAATAAAGGATATAAGGTTCATAATGAAAAAAATTTATATAAAGAAAGAACATCAAAGATAGTTTTTGATACTATAAAGGGAAAAGAAAATAGAATTTTAATGTGGAATATCTTTCCTTTTCATCCATACAATGCTGAAAAAATAGAAGGAAATAGAACTCCTAATAATAATGAAATTGAAGAAGGATTTGAATTCACTATAAATTTACTAAATATATTTAAAAATATAAAAAAAGAAAATATATACGCAATAGGTCGTAAGGCACAAAATGTATTAGAAAAAAACGCTATTATTTTACCTCAAAAATATATAAGACATCCTTCTAATGGAGGTGCTAATGAATTTAGAAAAAATATGATAAATATTTTAGAATAATT
>OCHI01001092.1_pt1 | contig 22050 bp, 10 predicted proteins | sample 1538691 | NCBI WGS metagenome assembly OCHI01 (sample SAMN04571718, study PRJEB22368) | human gut metagenome | biome: human gut; material: stool | host: Homo sapiens | place: Luxembourg | collected 2012-09-21 | reverse complement strand
AAGGTTCCTTTATTTGATAATGGGGAGCATCCTTTCTTTGGATTCTGTTATGGCGCAGGAAAACCTGAAAGTTTCCGGGCAGGTGACAGACAATAAAGGAGAAGCCATTATCGGAGCCTCAGTGAAAGTACTGAAAACGGGTACGGGGACTATTTCTGATATGGATGGTAAGTTTACTATCCAGGTTCCTGTGGGAGCGGAACTGGAGATAGGATATGTCGGCTATAATCCGAAGAGAGTGAAAGTGGTGAATAAAAACTTCGTAACGGTAGTCCTTGAGGAGAATGTGGTAGCATTGGGCGATGTAGTTGTTGTCGGATATGGCATTCAGAAAAAGGAAAGTCTGACAGGAGCTATCGGAAACCTGAAAGTAGATGATATCGTAAAGACCAAGGCACCTAGTTTGGCACAGGCCATTCAGGGAAAAGTTGCCGGTCTGCGGATCAGACAGGAAAATGGAGAGCCGGGTAAGTTCAGTTCCAATATCAATGTCCGTGGCTTCGGAACTCCTTTGTTTGTGATTGACGGAGTTGTGAGAGACGGTTCCAGCGAATTTCAACGGCTGAATCCGGAAGATATTGAAAGCATATCTTTTCTGAAAGATGCTACTGCCTCTATCTATGGTATGAATTCGGCGAATGGTGCCGTGATTGTTACCACCAAGAAAGGGGCTACAGGCAAACCGCGTATTACGTTGAACGCCAATGTCGGTATTACTTCTCCTACCAATGTGCCGGAGATGGCCAACGCCGGACAATATATGACCATGCGAAATGAGGCGGAAATCAATGCAGGCAGACCGGCTTATATCACCAAGGACGAATTGACCAAATGGCAGCAAGGTGCTCCCGGTTATGAGAGTGTAGACTTGTATGATGCCGTTTTCAATAAGCACGCCACACAGTTTCAGACGACTCTGTCCCTGGAAGGTGGTACCGACAAAGTAAGTTATTACGGTAGTTTCGGTTATGCCACCGATAACAGCTTGTTGAAGAATAACGCATTGACTTATGATAAATATACATTCCGTTCCAATGTCAGTCTGAAGATTACCAAAGACCTGACAGCCAGTATCAATCTTGGCGGACGTTATGATACCACCAACCGTCCCTGGTTTCCTTTCTATGATATATTTAAGAGTACGCGTGTAAATCCGCCTACTACTTCTATCTATGCCAATGACAATCCGGATTATTATAATAACTTCTCTTATGTCCCTAATCCGGCGGCTATGATCGATGCCGATTATACCGGAAGCGCTAAAGAGCGGAATAAGAACTTGCAGACACAGTTTGCATTAGAGTATAATATTCCTTATGTAAAGGGGCTGAAGGTGAAAGGTACTTTTATCTACGATTACAATAACTACGGATATAAGGCTACGCGGAAAGGTTTTAAGACATATACCTATGGCGAATATACGGGCGAGTATACGGCGGCAGATGCCAACTATCCGGCTTTACTCCAGGATAATCGCAGAGAATCGGAACGGGTGGATATGCAGTTCCAAACAAACTATAACAGAACGTTCGGCAACCATACCATCGGAGCTACTTATGTCTTCGAAAGACGCGAAGAGAAAGCAAACTGGATGAATGGCGAGCGCAAGTTTGACTTTTTCACGATCGGTGAACTGGACAATGCACGCGAATCTGACCAGAAAGTATCCGGTTCCTCGGAACACCAGGCTTATCTTTCTCATATCGGGCGTCTGACCTATGATTATAAAGGCAAATATCTGGCAGAGCTTGCTTGCAGATACGACGGTTCTTATCGATATGCTCCGGGCAGCAGATGGGCATTCTTTCCGTCCGCTTCCGTAGGATGGAGAATTTCGGAAGAGAGCTTTATCAAAGACAACTTCAAGTTTGTCGATAATCTGAAGCTTCGTTTCTCTGCCGGTCGTTCGGGGCAAGATGCCGGTGATCCGTTCCAATACTTCTCCGGTTACACGTTGAACAGTGGCGGATATGTATTCAGTCAGGGAAATTATACCAATGGGGTGGCTTCTCCTGTGATGATCAATAAGAATCTGACCTGGATTAAAGTGAATATGTATAATATTGGTATTGACTTTTCAATCTTTAACCGGCTGATCGCAGTAGAGTTTGATATTTATCAGCGTGACCGCAGCGGCCTGTTAGCCGACCGTTACGGCTCTCTTCCCAATACGTTCGGTTCCAAGTTGCCACAGGAAAACCTGAACGGCGACCGTACGAGGGGGATTGAATTTACATTGACTCATACCAACAAAATCGGTGATTTCCACTACAGTGTATCCGGTAACTTTAACCTGGCGCGTACCCAACGCCGTTATATAGAGAGCGGTCCTTACAAGAGCAGTATGGAAAGATGGAGAAATCAGGCATCCAACCGCTGGGGAGATTTTATCTGGGGGTATCAGACGGACGGACGTTTCCAGAACTTTGACGAGATTAATACATATCCGATTCAGAATGGGGATAACGGAAATTCCAAGGAACTTCCCGGTGACTACATCCTGAAAGACGTAAACGGTGACGGAGTGGTGAATGATCTGGACAAGACTCCTTTGTTCTGGTCCGGCAGCCCGTTGATTCACTATGGTTTCAATGTGGAAGCGTCCTGGAAGAACTTCGACTTCTATGCTCTTTTCCAAGGTTCTGCCCTGTACACGGTACAGTTTGACGAGGTATACGCAAAGATGCTCTGTTTCAAGGGTGGCAATACCCCCGAATACTTCTACGACCGTTGGCATCTGTCCGATCCGTATGACTCGAACAGTGAATGGATACCGGGAGAATGGCCGGCCATCCGTCTGGAGCAGGACATGGGATCGTTCTATACGAGGGATTCGCAGATATGGCGTAAGAACGCTTCTTATCTGAGACTGAAAACAATTGAGATCGGCTACACCTTCAGTCCCCGACTGATGCATAAACTGGGTATCGGTAGTTTAAGAATCTATGCGAACGGAAATAACCTGTTTACTATCTGTGATCCGTTTGTAAAGGCATTCGATCCGGAAAAGATTGAAGGAGACTATAGTGCCGGCTTGAATTATCCTCTGAATAAGAGCTTTAACTTTGGATTGACCTTGAACTTTTAAAGAAGATGATTATGAAAATATATAGTTGTTTATTATTGGGAGCCATGTTCCTGTTGGGCGGATGTAGCGATTTGCTTGATATCGATCCGAAGAATAAAATTCCGGCGGATGAATTGTTCTCCACTCCGGAAGGGGTACAGGCACATATGGCCAATCTGTACGGTCGTTTGCCTATCGAAGATTTTACCTATTCACCGAATCGCGGCTTCAATGTGGGAGTCGGTACGGATGTGAATAATGCCGGTTTTATGGCTGCTCATTTCTGTGATGAGGCTATCCATCCGGAGTACAATGACTTTGGAGAAGAGTGGTTCGATTATTGGGAAGACGGTTATAAACTCATTCGTGATTTAAACAGTCTGTTGGTTACTATTCCTACATTGACCAGTATTACCGAACAGCAAAAGAATGAGATCAATGCGGAAACTCATTTCCTGAGAGCTTATACCTATTTTGCCTTAGCCAAAAGATACGGTGGGGTACCTATCATTAAAGAACCGCAGGAGTATAACGGTAATATCGAAGAACTGCGTGTCCCCAGAAATACGGAGAAAGATACTTGGGACTTTGTCTTGGAAGAATGTGACCAGGCAGTATCGCTTTTTGGAGATGCGAATGAAAATGATGTGCTGAGAGCGAACAAATGGGTAGCATTGGCACTGAAGTCAAGAGCAGCTCTGTATGCAGCTTCCGTTGCCAAGTTTACTCATCAGCCTTATGTCTCTTTCTCTGGTCCGGCTGTTGACCAGAAGCTGGTAGGTATAGAAGTTATATCGGCTGATCATTATTATGATGAATGTATATCAGCTTCACAGGAAATCATGAATAGTGGTAAGTTCGGTCTTTACAAACCTTCCCCCGCTACTCCGGAAGAAGCGACAACCAACTATCAAAAGTTATTTGAACAACCTTTCCAATGTCTGGACGGATTGAAAGAGCCTATCTTCATGAAGGCCTATGCTGCAAATACCATTCTGGCACATAACTATGATGTCTGGTTCAGCCCCCGTCAGATGATCCTCGACCCGAATCTCTATCCCGGTCGTATGAATCCGACACTGGATTTTGTCGACTCTTTCGAAGATTATACGGATGACGGAACCGGAACACCCAAGCCGATCAGCACTCGTGTGGATGGAAATGAAAGTGATTATAATGGATTTAACTTATCCACCCGATACCTGTCTTTCCCGATAGATAAACCTTACCAGGCATTTGCCGGTCGTGATGCCCGTTTGAGTGCCATGGTGTTATTCCCGGGACAGAACTTCGGAAGTACGAAGATCATTATCCAGGGTGGTCTGGTGAAAGCTGACGGTTCCGGTTATCATTATAGGACTCAGGCTTCGGAGAAGGGACAGGATGGTCTGATCTATTATACTTACGGAGCGGAGAAAAGCACGGAATATTCAGGATTCGATCCGACTTTGGGACATTATACCCGCAGCGGATTCCTGTTTAAGAAGTTCTTGCAGATAGAAAATCCGGTTGAGCAGGCATGGAGTAAAGGTACACAGCCTTGGATCGATTTCCGTTATGGGGAAATTCTTCTCAACTATGCAGAAGCCGTTATCGAAAAGACAACCTCTACTTCTGCTGAAAAACAGGCTGCACAAGACGCTTTGAATGCGGTCCGCAAAAGAGCGGCTCACAAAGATGACATTGCATTGACTCAGGCGAATGTTCGCAAAGAACGTTTTGTCGAGCTGGCATTTGAAAACAAGCGCAGATGGGATTTGTCGCGCTGGAGAACTTTCCATAAGGAATTTGAAAACCGGGTGAGAAAGGGACTTGTACCTTTCCTTGACCTGCGGACAAATCCTGCGCATTATGTATTTGTACGTGTCAATCCGTTGGGCATTGAATCAAAGACCTTTGATTATAGCTGGTATTATAAGAGTATTCCGGGTACGGGGGCTAATGGTCTGGTACAGAATCCTTAATTAGTATATTCTAAAATATAGATTAGATATGAAAAAGCTTCTATTTTTATTATGCGTTGTAGTAGCAGGCAGTATGTTTTACTCTTGCGAAAAAGATAATCTCGAAGGGCCGGATGCAATCTTTGCCGGCGAACTGAGAGATCGTAAGACCGGAGAGCTCATTCAACAGGAGATATCGGACGGTTCTCGCGTTTATTTCATCGAACAGGGGTGGGGAGATAATCCTCCTGTTCAGAATATGGTCGTTAAAAAAGACGGAACGTTTTATAACGGTATGATCTTCTCCGGTGACTATAAAATCATCCTGAATCGTGGGAACTACGTACCTTTGGATACTCTGGATATGAAAATAAAGCCGGGAAAGAATTATCAGGTCTTCGACGTGAATCCTTATCTGCGGATCATTGAACCGGAAATATCTGTGATCGGAAGAAAGGTAGTGGCGAAATTCAAACTGGAGCAGGTGACCAGTAACGAGGTCTATCGTATTTCGTTGTTTGCACACTCTCACATCGATGTATCCAACAAACTGAATATTGTCAACCGGACAGAAGAACTAAACCGTTCCATTACTGATGGTGAGGCTTTCGAACTGTCTATCAATCTGGACGACTACACTTCTACGCTGGTTCCGGGCAAGAGTTATTATTTCCGGATCGGCGCACAGTCTCACGGAAGTGAGACAAAGTACAATTATTCGGCATCTGTACAGTTGGATATTTAGCATAAAAACGGAAAAGCCATGAGAAAGTATTTACAGTTGGTATTCCTTGCGGTCTCTGTCTTTTGTTCAGAGATATTGTTGGCAGAATCTCGTGATCCGGTCCGGATACTGGATTTGAGAACGCTCAATGAACTTGATCTGAAAGAACAGGAGAAGGCGGAGCAACTATGGGACATTATGCATACGACAGCTACCTTGCAAGGCATTGTGAATCGGAATAGTCCGAGATTGTACATTCGCTATGTCAAGAACGGGCAGGGAGAGAATGTCGATGATTATTGGTGGAATAAATACCGTCAGGCAGGACAGTGGCTGGCGGGACGTGATACGGTAGCTTACACGGAACTGTCGGATGTAGTGACCGTTTTCAGAAAAGAAATACGCGGGGTGGTTGTTTATGACTCAAAAGTAGCATCTACCAGTAATATTGCTTCATCTGTGGCAGGAATCGAGAATCTGATAGCTGTGCGCTATGACATATCTCCCAATAGTCTCTATACCCGCTTGGTACTGCAAGGACCGAAGCTGGCTGTGAAATGCTGGCTGGTGAACAAAGATGGTTCTTCTCTTTTCACGGGCAAAGGAAAGATTGCCGGAACCGGTCAACCTTCGACAGGATCTCTGAAAATCGATCCCTATGTATGGTTTATAGAGAAATACCTGAAGAAAGGGTTATGCAATACGGAGTACGCCGCTTATTACATCGACCAGTTCTGGCGTACCGATCCTACCCGGATGGTAACGAACCATCACCAATTGACCAATCATGACTTTTTTGTCAGCAAGAAAGCTTTTTTCTTTGACCTTTCTCCTTGGGGAGACGAGCCGGCAACGGATGATCCGACACAAGAAGAAGGACTGGACTTGCAGATACTGAAAACTTTTCTGCAAGAAGCCTATAAGCAAAATAAAGGAGAGAAATTCTGCTATATCGGAGGTTTCCCGAGCTGGATTTATAAATATACGCAGCATGCTGGAGGAAAGCATGAAGATGTAGCTACCGAGTGGGAATTTTCCCGTATTATCAGTGCTTATAATGCCTTTAAGGATGCCGATGCCATCGGACTGGGAGCATTGGCTAACTCCTCCTTCTGGCAACATTTTCCTCTTCAGGAAAAGTATCCCCAAAAGTGGGTGACACATCAGGAACTGATGGACAGAGGCTATCTGAACCGTGACGGAACAATCAACTTTCAGGGACGGAACTTTATCCTCTTCTATGTAGGCGATTATGATTCCTCCTCCTGGATTGCTCAGACTACCCCTTTCCTGTGGGACGAACCTAGCCGGGGAGAAGTGCCTTTGATGTGGTCTGTCAGTCCTGTACTTGCAGAACGCGTTCCGATGGTGATGCATAATTATCGGGTGACGGCTACTCCGAATGATTATTTTGCCGCTGCTGACAATGGTGCCGGATATTTAATGCCGGGTATGTTGCAAGAGCCTCGCTCGGTGTCCGGATTGAAAAGCGGATTGAGTGCATGGGCAAAGCATTGCAGCAAATATTATCAGAAGTGGGGATTGACCATTACAGGATTTGTGATTGACGGCGAAGCCCCCGGACTGGATTCAGACGGATTGGACTGTTACGCATCGTTCAGTCCGAATGGAATAGTTCCGCAGAAGATGCCTTTGACATTGCTGCACAATGATATGCCGGTGATCCGGGCAGATTATGATATTGTAGATCATGATTACCGCAGGGCAACGGATGTGATTGTGGAAAGAGTGGAGAAACGTCCGGTTCCTTTCCATTGGTTCAGAGCCATATTGAAGTCACCTTCCTGGTATAAAGGGATTTGTGATGAGTTGAAACAGCGGCATACGAATATTGAATTGCTGGATGCACCGACATTTTTTGAACTCTATCGTATCTATCTGAAGCAGCATCCGGATGCTGCTGCCGGAAAGATAACGATGAACTAACCTGATTAATGAACAGACATATTCATATAGAATGATGATGAACAGATTGAATATAAAAAGAACAGTCGGCTCCTGTTTGATGGCGATGGCGTTTTTTTCGTGTACCCATACGGATCAGACGCCCGCAAAGAACTTTGTCGATTATGTAAATCCATATATCGGCAATATCAGCCATCTGCTGGTGCCTACTTACCCAACCGTACATCTGCCGAACTCGATGCTCAGGGTCTATCCGGAAAGGGGAGACTTTACATCGGACAGGGTAAACGGCCTTCCGGTGGTGGTGACCAGTCATAGAGGCAGCTCGGCTTTTAACCTGAGTCCGGTGCAGGGAGAGGTATCCCGACCGATTGTATCTTACTCCTATGATTTGGAGAAGATTACCCCCTATAGTTATTCCGTATACCTGGATGAGGCTGATATACAGGTTGAGTATGCCCCTTCACATCAGGCTGGTATTTATCATATCAGTTTTGGGACGGAAGGTGATAATGCTTTGGTGGTGAATACGAAGAACGGAAAGCTGGTCGCTGAAGAAAAAGGAGTCAGTGGCTATCAGATTATTGACAACACTCCTACCAAAATCTATCTGTATCTCGAAACCAGTCAGCTACCTTTACGCAAAGGGGTACTGGCAGATGGAAAAGTTGATATGGAAAGTAAGGAAGGCAGTGCCATCGCTTTGTATTATGGAAGCGAGAAGAACCTGAATCTACGTTACGGAATTTCCTTTATCAGTGCCGAGCAGGCAAAGAAGAATCTGCAACGTGACATCACCACCTATGATGTAAAGGCGGTGGCGGATGCCGGACGCAGGATATGGAACAAGACATTGGGCAAGATTGTGATAGAAGGCGGTTCGGAAGACGAAAAAGAAATCTTCTACACTTCCCTTTATCGTACCTACGAACGCATGATCAATCTTTCGGAGGACGGGAAATATTACAGTGCTTTCGATGGCAAGATTCATGAAGATGGCGGAGTACCTTTTTATACAGATGACTGGATATGGGATACTTACCGGGCTACACATCCGTTGCGTATCTTGATAGAACCGCAGAAGGAACTCGATATGATTCGTTCATATATACGGATGGCAGAACAGTCGGACAGAAGATGGATGCCTACCTTCCCCGAGGTGACCGGAGACAGTCACCGGATGAATGGCAATCATGCAGTGGCAGTTATCTGGGATGCTTATTGCAAAGGATTGAAAGACTTTGATCTAGAGGCTGCTTATGAAGCCTGCAAAGGAGCGATTACAGAAAAAACGTTGTTGCCCTGGCTGAGATGTCCGTTGACGGAGCTCGATAAGTTCTATCAGGAAAAAGGATTTTTCCCTGCACTGAACCCTGGCGAAGAAGAAACTTGCAAGGCTGTTCATTCGTTCGAGAGGCGGCAGGCGGTTGCGGTTATGTTGGGTAACTGTTACGATAATTGGTGTCTGGCACAGATAGCCCGAACATTAAACAAAACCGATGACTATAAGAAGTTTATGCGGATGTCTTATACGTACCGGAATGTTTATAATGCGGAAACGGGTTTCTTTCATCCCAAGAACAAGGACGGAAAGTTTATCGAACCGTTTGACTATCGTTATTCGGGAGGACAGGGGGCACGTGGCTATTATGGTGAAAACAACGGTTGGATCTATCGTTGGGATGTGCAGCACAATCCGGCGGATTTGATTGCCTTGATGGGTGGACAGGCTTCATTTATCGAGAGATTGAATCAGACATTCAATGAACCGTTGGGACGGAGCAAGTTTGATTTCTATCATCAGTTGCCGGACCATACCGGTAATGTCGGCCAGTTCTCTATGGCAAATGAACCTTGTCTGCATATTCCTTATTTGTATAACTATGCCGGTCAGCCGTGGATGACACAAAAAAGGATTCGCGTTTTGCTGAACCAGTGGTTCCGTAATGACTTGATGGGCGTTCCCGGTGATGAAGACGGAGGTGGAATGACCGCATTTGTGGTATTCTCCATGATGGGCTTTTATCCGGTAACTCCCGGTTCTCCAACCTATAATATCGGCAGTCCGGTATTCCAATCCGCAAAGATGGAGGTAGGTGACGGACATTATTTCGAGATCATAGCGGAGAATTATGCGCCGGACCATAAGTACATCCAGTCGGCTACCTTGAATGGAAAGCCGTGGAATAAGCCGTGGTTCAGCCAGTCGGATATTCAAAACGGCGGACGTCTGGTTTTGCAGATGGGAGATAAGCCCAATAGGAAGTGGGGGACAGCTTCGGACGCCGTGCCGCCTTCTTCAGAGAGTTTGCCGGAATAAAGTCAGAATAATAATATTAAAATCTAAAATATAACACAATGAAAAAGATGATTGTACTCACCAGTCTATGGTCGTTTTTATTTATCTTTTCCTTTTCAATGTTCGGTTGCAGCGAGGATGACGATGAATTTGGTACAACGGCCGAAAGAGGAAATGAAGTCCGTACTCCCCGTGTGGAGGAGATTAATGGAAAAGCAGTGGTCACCTGGATTGATCCTTATATTACAGACATCAAGGAGGTGCAGGTAAAAGATTTGCAGACTAATGAGCAGCAGACGGTTGCCAAAGGAGTGCAGAGCGCAGAATTTGCGATTACGGACAATAGCCTGTTGTCTTACCGATATGAAATGAAAGTTGTCAGAACGACCGGAGAGGTGTCTGCCGGAGTGACTGCCCGTCTGGTGAAGAACTGGGCGCAAAAGCTGCATCCTTTGATGGATTATCATAGTGATGCGACTCCTCAAAGTGGTATGTTCTTTAAAAATCAGCCGGTAGCGAAAGTGAATGTGTTCGATATTCGTGATGACGAAAACATATCGAAGCTGACTACCGCTGTCATGCAGGGAGTGATTAACCAGGAACAGGCACTGACTTATCTGATCTGGTTACAGCAGGATTTGACGCAGCTGGATGATGCCGAAGTGCAGTATGAAATGCAGCCTTTGGCGAATACTTCCCGCAACAGAGGCTTTGCGGCATTATATAATATGTATAAAGACCGCTTCAACTGCCTGGTAGTCTGGGATGAGAATCAGCCTTGGTCATGGAGTATGGCACAGATGATTTCGTCACAGGAGAAAGGTATTCCGGTTACGGAATCCATGAGAAAGTTTATAGAGGACGAGCTGGGAACAGGAAATCTGGAAGTTAGGGATATACGTAACCAATGGTCGTCAAAGGCAGAAGCTTATGGCTGGGCGATAGCGCACTATGCCGGCAAATGCCATCCGAAGCTAACCTTCTCCGGTGGATTGCGGAGTGACTATAAAGATAATCCGTGGAGAATGTACGATTACGTAGCTGCTTCTAAAGGCTTTGTTTTTTGGTTGGACGACTCTAATGGAGATGACAAACAGATCATGGATAATATCTTCAATAGTGGATCTTATCCGGTGGGTTCTTCGGTATTTGGTTATGGAATGAATGCCAATGGCGACGAACTGAACAAGATTACCAACATCCATAATGCAGGATTTGTAGTGAGTGACTATTATGCGAATGGCAGTTATTGGTGCAGTTTCCCGAGCAAAGCCTTCCAGCAGCGTAAAGGGATAGCCGGAGAAGTGAAGCCGGGTAAGATATATGTCGCTATCAGTCTGAGTGACGGAGATAATATTCAGTTCGATGCAAATTCTCTTTATCAGATATTCAAGGAAGGAAAGCGCAGAGGCGAAGTCCCCGTAGGAGTGACTTTGGCGGCAGGCTTACAGGAGTTGAATCCGAAGCTACTTGAATTCTACTATAAGAATATGACTCCGAACGATGAATTGACGGCAGGACCTTCCGGTTTCCAGTTTATCTATGGCGATTATTATGCGCAGAGTGGTAAATATGCGGAATGGCTGGAAATGAACAAGAAGTGGTTATCCACTGCCGGTTTCCACACGGCGCATCTCTGGAATACAGACGAGCAGATGTATTTCGAACAATACATGAAGAGCAAGGCTGTCGATGCGATTATGGACGGATCTAACCGGACGCATACCACAGGCTCATCCTACAAATTGGTAGATGGCGTGGTGCGTATCGATCAGGGGACTATGTGCCGCAATAATGGAGACGTATACCGTGATCTGATGTCTGTATCTCCTAGCCCGCGGCGTCCTTTATTCCGGCATGTATATCTGTTGACCAACTATTACGGATTTGAAGGAAATAAAGTGGTAGTGTACGAGAGACTGATCAAGGAACTCGAACGGGTTGAACAGGATTGTCCGGATACGTATGAATTTATGCTCCCGATGGATTTGGCCGCTTCTATCAGGAAGTACATAGAAGAAGGCGGTATTTATTAAAGGAATTATAAATGAATCTAAAACAAATGAGATATGAAAAATAGATATAGTATCCGGTTACTGGTTATAGCCTTTCTTTCGGCTTTCGCTATGGGTATCTGCTACTCATGTTCGGATGATGACGGAGAAGAAGTGAAGGTATATGAGTATCGTGAACAGATAGGCAAAAAGATAAAAGTGTTGACCGACCTGCAGGCTGAATCCCAGTTCGGGCTTCGGGAAGGAATGTATCCTGAAACAAGCCGGGCGATTCTGGAAGATGCGATAGCCAAGTTGAAAGATTTCCTTCAGACGATAAAAGAAGCGGGAGTGGCGGAAGCTCAGATTCCCGAAGAGACAGCCAGACTGCTGAAAGAATCGGACGAAAAGATAGCTGAGTTTAAAGCGACTGTCCGGACGGAAGACTTACTGGTTCCGGCAGAGCTGGAAGTAAGCGGAAAGAATGGCGGATATATTGACTTTGGCGCTCATCCGGAGTATTCCACATTCGGTGAAGTTGGCAAGCAGGCATTTACTGTTGAGTTTTGGGTAAAGCTGAAGGATGTAGAAGGCTTCTTCTATCTGATCTCTACCTTTACGGATGATGATACGAACAATCACGAGCGCAAAGGCTGGTGCGTGAATAGCTACAACTATGGTGGCAACAACATGCGTATGACATACGGAATGGGCTTTAATGACCTGATGGAACCTGCCTTCGGATTTACCACCATTAATGAGTGGGTACACTTGGCTGTGGTGACGGATGAAACCGGAGTAGACGGCGAGATGAATGGAGGCAGACCTGTCATGACCAAAATGTATATGAACGGTGAACTGAAACTGTCGACCACTTCTCATCAGGATGCTTCCAAACCATACGCTTCTAACGACAGCAATGTCCCGATGGTGGCATTTGGCGGCATGAGTGCTACAGGCAACCGTATCGGTGATAAAGGTGCTAACGGAAGTATGAAACATCTGCATATCTGGCGTGCCGCCAAGACTCAGGATGAAATCCGCCGGTTGATGGAGCATCCGGAGAATGTGACGGGCGAAGAGGACGATTTGGTTTGCGGATGGACTTTCGCGAAGATGGCGCTTGACGACCAGGAAATTAAAGACTTGACCGGAAAGTATACGGCAAAGCTGGTCGGAGACTATAAGTGGATTGAATTAGAATGATACGAAACAGAAAATACAGGATAGATATGAAAAATAACTATTTATATAATTGGGTAGTGATAGTGTTTATGATGCTTCAGATGCTGGCATTTACTTCTTGTTCTGATGATGATGACAATAGCGGCTGGCCGACGGAAACGGACAAGACCGAAATCTTCATAGAGCGCTTCAGTACATTGGTGACTAACCTGACTGCGCTGCGGGATGGAGCTACATATGGCGAACTGAAAGATAACTATCCGGTATCCAGTAAAGCCATGCTGGATGATGAGATTGCTTATCTGGAGGAAACGATCGCTAAACTGAAAGAAGGAAACAAAAAGTTGGCTGACAGTGAAGCCGACCGCATTATCCGTGAAGCTAACCAGATAGAGAAGAACTTCAGAGCGACCAGACGTACCGAAGACTTTTTACCGATTTCCGCTGAACTGTTGGTCAACGGAAAGAATGGCGGATACATTGATTTTGGTGTTCATCTGGAGTATTCAGCTTTCGGCGAGCAGGGGCAACAAGCATTCACAGTCGAGTTCTGGGTGAAGCTGACAGATGTGGACGAATATCTCAATAGCTTTGTATTCTTGCTTTCCACCTTTACGGATGATGATACGAAAGATCACGAGCGTAAAGGATGGGCGGTAAACAGTCACTTCGGCAGATTACGTATGACGTATGGTATAGGCTATAGTGACTTGTTTGAACCGGGCTTCTCGTTCAGCACACTAAATCAGTGGGTTCATGTGGCAGTTGTCACTAACGAGAACGGAGTGGACGGAGAAATCAGAGACGGAATCCCGGTGATGACTAAGATTTACGTCAACGGTCAGTTGATGTTGTCGGAAAGAGGCCGGGATGACCGTTTGCCATATACTTCGAATGATAAGGAAGTGGCTATGGTTGCCTTTACCGGACTTAGCGCAACAGCCAACCGTATCGGAGAAAAGAGCACCAATGGATGTATGCGTCATCTGCATATCTGGAAATCGGCAGGCCGAAATACAACATCTGATGGATACTCCGGAATCCGTGACAGGAAGCGAATCGGATCTAGTGTGCGGATGGACATTGAATAAGACTGTTTCGGATAACAATAACATCAAAGATCTGACGGGCAAATTCTCAGCCAGGCTGATCGGAGATTTTCAATGGGTAGAGAATAGATAATTGTTTTACGAACCGGGTAGTTCCCAAGGCCGTCGGATAGCTGGCTTTGGGACTACTTTCTTAAACAAACGAACATGAGGAAAGAACTTGTTTTTGTTTTATTGGCATTATTTCTGTGTGCCGGCTGTAACGGTAACAAAAAGAAAATGAACGGTGAACACGATTTGGATGCGGCAAACATTACGTTGGATGACCATACGATCAGTTTTTATTATAATTGGTATGGAAATCCGTCAGTGGATGGAGAAATGAAGCACTGGATGCACCCGATAGCCCTTGCTCCGGGACATTCGGGAGATGTCGGTGCCATATCCGGACTTAATGATGACATCGCCTGTAATTTTTATCCGGAGCTCGGAACGTACAGCAGCAATGATCCTGAAATCATTCGGAAACATATCCGGATGCATATAAAAGCGAATGTCGGTGTACTGTCTGTCACTTGGTGGGGAGAAAGCGATTATGGCAACCAAAGTGTGTCTCTCCTGCTGGATGAGGCTGCAAAAGTAGGGGCAAAGGTGTGCTTTCATATAGAGCCTTTTAATGGACGCAGCCCGCAAACGGTAAGGGAGAATATTCAATATATAGTGGATACTTATGGTGATCACCCGGCTTTTTACCGTACGCACGGCAAACCTCTTTTCTTTATCTATGATTCTTATCTGATCAAACCTGCCGAGTGGGCGAAGTTGTTTGCTGCCGGGGGAGAGATAAGTGTGCGTAATACCAAGTACGACGGTCTTTTTATTGGTCTGACATTGAAGGAAAGCGAGTTGCCCGACATTGAGACAGCGTGCATGGATGGCTTTTACACTTACTTTGCCGCAACAGGTTTCACAAATGCTTCTACTCCGGCCAACTGGAAATCCATGCAGCAATGGGCAAAGGCACATAATAAATTGTTTATTCCGAGTGTCGGTCCGGGATATATTGATACCCGGATTCGTCCTTGGAACGGAAGTACCACCCGAGACCGTGAGAATGGAAAATATTACGATGATATGTATAAAGCTGCCATAGAAAGCGGTGCTTCTTATATTTCGATTACGTCTTTCAATGAATGGCATGAAGGAACTCAGATAGAGCCGGCTGTCTCAAAGAAGTGCGATGCTTTTGAATATTTGGATTATAAACCATTGGCTGATGATTACTATTTGATAAGAACTGCCTATTGGGTAGATGAATTCCGGAAAGCAAGATCTGCTTCGGAAGATGTTCAATAATATGCTATATCTTGTCGGTTTTGCCCATTTGTAATTAAAATGTTCTATATTTGTGATACATAACTCAAATATAGAACATTATGGGTGAACTTTATGGCACATGTGCATTGCTTGCTGCAGTGTTGTTTTTTGTTCTGCTGCAAAAGTTTGAAAGCCGGTTCGGCAAGGTAGACAAAGAGCTTGGCGAGATAAAGAAACGAATGGACGACCTGCTCAAAGCTCAGGAGAAAATGGCTTCCGGCCCTGTAAGGGCCAAAGAGGATGTAACGGCAGAGACTTTGGACAATACGGATATACTGCCTTATGTAACAGAAGAATTGCCCGATTCGACAGTGACAGCCTTGAAGGAAGAGAAAGCTGTCGAAGAAAAAGCTGTTGAAGGCATACAGCCCATTATGGCGGAAACTACACCGCAGAAATTAAACGCTTCCCTTGAAAAAGAATCTGCTGAGGCCACTTTGCAGGAAACTTCTCCAGAGGCTCCTCTCGAAATACCGTCTGTTTCCAAACGGAAGCAGGTTAATTATGAAAAGTTTATCGGTGAAAATCTTTTCGGTAAGATTGGTATTCTTGTATTCGTCATCGGAGTCGGCTTCTTCGTAAAATATGCCATTGATAAAGACTGGATTAACGAAACATTGCGTACCGTACTTGGTTTCCTGACCGGCTCCGCATTGCTGGTGGTTGCCGAACGCCTGCAAAAGAAGTACCGCACATTCAGTTCCTTGCTTGCGGGTGGCGCCTTTGCCGTTTTCTATCTCACAGTCGCCATTGCCTTTCATTTTTATCACCTTTTTCCTCAGACGGTTGCTTTTACTATTCTGATAGCTATAACGCTGTTCATGTCTATCCTGTCCATTCTGTATGACAGGCGCGAACTGGCTATCATCTCACTTGTCGGGGGATTTCTGGCACCTTTCCTTGTTAGCACCGGGAATGGTAACTACTTGGTACTGTTCACTTATATGAGTATCTTGAATCTTGGAATGTTCGGACTGTCCATCTATATGAAATGGGGAGAACTTCCGGTGATTGCATTTGTTTTTACTTATGTGGTAATGGGAATCTTCCTGTTGACAGGCTTTACTACAGGATCGACACATATTTCCGTCCATCTCTTCATCTTTGCGACGCTGTTCTATTTCATCTTCCTCCTGCCGATATTATCGATACTCCGGATAGAAGCCGTGAAAAAGAACAGGGGATTGCTGCTGGTCATCATAACCAACAATTTCATTTATCTGTTATTAGGAATCCTGTTCCTGCGTAATATGGGACTGCCGTTTAAATCGGAAGGATTACTGAGTTTATTGATCGCTATCATCAATTTAGTTTTAGTCATCTGGCTACGGATGAGCAAGAAAGATTATAAGTTCCTCATTTATGCGATGTTGGGACTGGTACTGACATTTGTCTCCATCACTATACCTATTCAGCTGGATGGAAATTATATCACGCTGTTCTGGGCAGCGGAAATGGTGCTGCTGTTATGGCTTTACGTAAAATCGAAGATTGGAGTATACGAACGTGCAACACAGGTATTGATGGGACTGACCCTTGTTTCATATCTGATGGATATATATAATGTACTGATGACCTCTTCCTCCTCCGAAACCATTTTCCTGAACAGTTCTTTTGCTACTTCCCTGTTTGTCGGTCTGGCCACCGGAGCATTCGCTTTACTGATGGGGCGTTACCGTTCTCTCTTTACCGAAGCCCGTTATCTGAGATACACTCCCTGGAATTCGATCATGCTTCTTGCTGCTGCCGCCATCCTCTATTATACATTTATGGCAGAGTTTGCCTTGCACTTGGCAGGAGCTACAAGAAGCGGAATGATGCTGGCGTTTACTTCTGCTGCCATCTTTATCCTTAGCTATACTTTCAAAAAGCGCTTCCCGATAAAACAATACACAATCCCTTATCTGACAGCTATGGGAATGAACGTGCTGATCTATGTGATCAATATATGGGGAGACCAGTGGGTATACACGAGCCTGACTCCTGCTTTGCTCCGATGGTTTGCGGCAGCGTTTGTTATAGCTAATCTGTACTACGTTGCCCGTCAATACTATACATTAATAGGATTGAAAACTCCTTTCACCGTTTATCTGAATGTCTTGGCGCTCTTCCTTTGGCTGACGATGGCACGTTCTTTCCTCCTGCAAGCAGGAGTAGAAGATTTCGATGCCGGCTTCTCCGTTTCACTGAGTATCGCAGGATTTATTCAAATGGCACTGGGTATGCGTCTGCATCAGAAAGTACTGCGAATCATCAGTCTTTCAACTTTTGGAATCGTCCTGTTGAAGCTGATTCTGAAAGACTTATGGGCAATGCCAACAATCGGTAAGATCATTGTATTTATCATTTTAGGATTGATCCTGCTGATCCTCTCATTCCTTTATCAGAAACTAAAAGACGTACTCTTTAAAAATGATGAAGATGAAACTGATTGAGCAGACTATATAATAAAGTAAAGGCTGCCTGTTCGAAAGTGGACGGCAGCCTTTACTTTATTATATTCGTCTTTATTATCTTTATTCCTGTGAAGCCGCGAAGCGTTTCACCTGCTCTTCAATCAGTTCTTTGTCATCGAAATAGTTGATCTTCATAGCCTTCTTCACATCCGCCAATGTTTCGGCAGCGGCAGCTCTGGCTACTTCGCATCCTTTTTGTAGCATCTCGTAAACGGCAGGAATATCCTTGCTGAACTCTTTACGACGATTGCGGATCGGTTCCAGTGTTTCCTGCATGATAGCGTTCAGGAAGCGTTTTACCTTCACATCACCCAGTCCACCGCGTTGATAATGCGCTTTCAGTTCATCCAGATTCGGATAATCCGGCAGATAGCGTTCGAAGTGTTCCGGACGGCAGAAAGCATCCAGGTATGTAAATACGGTATTACCTTCAATCTTGCCCGGATCCTGTACGCGGAGGTGTCCCGGATCGGTATACATACTCATGATTTTCTTCTGAATTTCTTCCGGTTCTTCCGACAGGTAGATACAGTTGCCGAGTGATTTACTCATCTTGGCTTTGCCGTCCGTTCCCGGCAGACGCAGGCAGGCAGCGTTGTCCGGCAACAGGATTTCCGGTTCTACCAGCGTTTCGCCATAGATATAGTTGAAACGGCGGACGATTTCACGAGCCTGTTCGAGCATCGGTTCCTGGTCTTCACCGACGGGGACGGTGGTTGCCCGGAAGGCAGTAATGTCCGCAGCCTGACTGATAGGATAAGTGAAGAACCCTACAGGGATGCTTGCCTCAAAGTTACGCATCTGTATTTCTGATTTCACAGTCGGGTTACGTTGTAAGCGGGATACGCTTACGAGGTCCATATAGTAGAAACTAAGTTCGCAAAGTTCCGGAATCTGTGACTGGATGAAGATGGTAGCCTTGGACGGGTCTATTCCACATGCCAGATAGTCAAGAGCAACCTCAATTACATTTTGACGTACCTTCTCCGGATTATCTATATTGTCCGTCAACGCTTGTGAATCGGCAATAAAGATAAACATCTTACTATAATCACCTGCATCTTGCAGGTCAACTCTGCGCTTCAATGAACCTACATAGTGTCCGATATGAAGTCTCCCGGTAGGGCGGTCACCGGTGAGTATGATTTTTTCTTTTCCCATTGTTGTTACCTTATTATAATAGATTTAGCGACAAAGATAAGGATAAAAAATGAAAGATGCGTCAAAATGGAGCTACTTCGTTACTAATGCTTACTATTGCTGGCTTTTGGTATCAGATGGCAGGGGGACGGCGCCTGTTTTCACAGCAACAAAGCAAATAAAAGAGAATATTCTTCTTCAAATTCTTTGTAGTTTTAGAAATATGTCGTTACTTTGCACAAATTTTGAAATCGACAATGAATCAACAAGAAATAAGAAGTAAGTATTATCTACATTCGGATGTTTTCCACCCGGAATCAACAACCTTCTTCTTTTTTCTCCAAAAACGATATTTTAGTTCTTTGGTAATGCGTTAATCCTTTTACGAGGGTAACGCATTTTTTTTATTGGCAAAACTTAGAAATAACAACTTACTATAACAACAAAAGAAATGGAAAAGGAAATCAAGAAAGTTCTCGTTTTGGGTTCTGGAGCACTCAAAATCGGACAAGCCGGAGAGTTCGACTACTCTGGTTCACAAGCACTGAAAGCTTTGAAAGAAGAAGGTATCAGCTCAGTATTGGTAAACCCGAACATCGCAACCATTCAGACTTCTGAAGGAATTGCCGATAAAGTGTATTTCCTTCCCGTAACTACTTATTTCGTAGAAGAGATTATCAAGAAAGAACGTCCCGACGGCATCCTGCTGGCATTTGGCGGACAGACTGCATTGAACTGCGGCGCCGAACTGTACACACAAGGTATTCTTGATAAATATGGAGTGAAAGTACTCGGTACATCGGTAGAAGCTATCATGTACACGGAAGACCGTGACCTGTTCGTGAAGAAACTGGATGAAATCAATATGAAGACTCCGGTAAGTCAGGCGGTAGAAAGCATGGAGGATGCCATCGCTGCTGCCCGCAAGATCGGTTATCCGGTGATGGTACGTTCGGCTTACGCGTTGGGAGGTCTGGGTAGCGGTATCTGCGCTAACGAAGAAGAATTCCTGAAACTGGCCGAAAGCTCTTTCGCCTTCTCCAAGCAGATCCTGGTAGAAGAATCTCTGAAAGGCTGGAAAGAAATCGAGTTCGAAGTGATCCGCGACGCGAACGACCACTGCTTCACTGTAGCCAGCATGGAAAACTTCGACCCGCTGGGTATCCACACCGGTGAATCTATTGTAGTAGCTCCGACTTGCTCATTGGACGACAAAGAACTGAAACTGTTGCAGGAACTGTCTACGAAATGTATCCGTCACCTCGGCATCGTAGGTGAATGTAACATCCAGTATGCGTTCAACTCAGATACGGACGACTACCGTGTGATCGAAGTAAATGCTCGTCTGAGTCGTTCTTCCGCGCTGGCATCCAAGGCTACCGGTTATCCGCTGGCATTCGTTGCCGCCAAGATCGCATTGGGTTACTCACTCGACCAGATCGGTGAAATGGGCACTCCGAACTCTGCATATCTTGCTCCGCAACTGGACTACTATATCTGTAAAATCCCTCGTTGGGACTTGACGAAATTCGCCGGTGTATCCCGCGAAATCGGTTCAAGCATGAAGTCGGTAGGTGAAATCATGTCTATCGGCCGCTCTTTCGAAGAAATCATCCAGAAAGGTCTTCGTATGATCGGACAAGGCATGCACGGTTTTGTCGGTAATGACGATGTACACTTCGACGACCTTGACAAAGAACTTTCACGTCCGACAGACTTGCGTATCTTCTCTATCGCACAAGCTATGGAAGAAGGATATTCCATCGACCGCATCCACGAACTGACTAAGATCGATCCTTGGTTCCTCGGCAAGCTGAAGAACATTGTTGACTACAAGGCAAAACTGTCTACATATAATAAGGTGGAAGATATTCCGGCTGACGTGATGCGCGAAGCTAAAATTCTTGGTTTCTCTGACTTCCAGATTGCCCGCTTCGTACTGAACCCGACCGGCAACATGGAAAAGGAAAATCTGGCAGTACGCGCTCACCGTAAAGCCCTGGGCATCCTTCCGGCAGTAAAACGTATCAATACGGTTGCTTCCGAACATCCGGAACTGACTAACTACCTGTATATGACTTATGCAGTAGAAGGTTATGATGTAAACTATTATAAGAATGAAAAATCAGTAGTGGTACTGGGCTCGGGTGCTTACCGTATCGGTAGCTCGGTTGAATTTGACTGGTGCTCGGTGAACGCCGTTCAGACTGCCCGCAAACTGGGTTACAAGTCTATCATGATCAACTACAACCCCGAAACGGTTTCTACTGACTACGATATGTGCGACCGTCTGTACTTCGACGAACTCTCTTTCGAACGTGTACTTGACGTGATCGACCTTGAACAACCGCGCGGTGTGATCGTATCCGTAGGCGGACAGATTCCGAACAATCTGGCTATGAAGTTGTATCGCCAGTCAGTTCCTGTACTGGGTACTTCTCCGGTTTCCATCGACCGTGCCGAAAACCGTAACAAGTTCTCGGCAATGCTCGACCAGCTTGGCATCGACCAGCCGGCTTGGATGGAACTGACCAGCCTTGAAGAAGTGAAGGGATTTGTAGAAAAAGTAGGTTATCCGGTATTGGTTCGTCCTTCTTACGTACTCTCGGGTGCGGCTATGAACGTTTGCTACGATGACGAAGAGCTGGAAAACTTCCTGAAGATGGCTGCCGAAGTATCTAAAGAATATCCGGTAGTTGTTTCTCAGTTCCTCGAAAATACAAAGGAAATTGAGTTCGACGCGGTAGCTCAGAACGGTGAAGTGGTTGAATACGCTATTTCCGAGCACGTAGAATTTGCCGGTGTACACTCCGGTGACGCTACACTGGTATTCCCAGCACAGAAGATTTACTTTGCAACTGCCCGCCGCATCAAGAAGATCAGCCGTCAG
>OCHI01001088.1_pt1 | contig 22121 bp, 19 predicted proteins | sample 1538691 | NCBI WGS metagenome assembly OCHI01 (sample SAMN04571718, study PRJEB22368) | human gut metagenome | biome: human gut; material: stool | host: Homo sapiens | place: Luxembourg | collected 2012-09-21 | reverse complement strand
CTTCCACCACCTGGTCGAAACTTACACGGTGCTTGCCATCGGAGAAATTGGAGAAGGTGTTCGCATCCAGCGCACGGGCTGCCGCAAAGGCATTGCGTTCGATACAGGGAATCTGTACCAACCCGCAAACCGGGTCGCAAGTCAGTCCCAAGTGATGCTCCAGCCCCATCTCGGCCGCATACTCGATCTGGGCAGGTGTCCCCCCGAACAACTGGCTAGCCGCAGCAGCAGCCATCGCACAAGCCACACCGACCTCTCCTTGGCATCCTACCTCGGCCCCGGAAACGGATGCATTCGTACGGACCACATTACCGAACAACCCGGCTGTCGCCAACGCACGCAAGATACGAGAGTCACGGAAGTCGCGGGACTCTTTCAGATGGTAAAGCACAGCCGGCATGACACCACACGAACCGCAGGTCGGGGCCGTCACGATCTTGCCTCCGCAAGCGTTCTCCTCGGAAACGGCCAGAGCATACGCATAGACCATCCCACGGCTTTTGATACTGCTGCCGTAACCTTTGGCACGGATCATATAGTCGGATGCCTTACGCCGGATTCCCAGACCGCCGGGCAAGATGCCTTCGGCTTCGAGGCCGTTACGGACCGCTTGTTGCATCACTTCCCATACTTCGGCCAGATAGTCCCATATCTGCGGACCTTCGCACTGTTCGACATATTCCCAGTAGGAATGGCCGGTTTTTTCACACCAGGCCTGTATATCCTTGATAGTATGCATTTCGTAAACCTGGCCCTGCGTCAACTCGTTGTAGGTTTCGTTTGCCAACGTCCCTCCCCCGATACTGTAAATCGTCCAGTTATCCAGTTCCTCTCCGCTTTCGTCAAACGACTGGAAGAGGATGCCGTTCGGATGGAAAGGCAGGAACACCTTCGGTTCCCAAGTGATGTTGGTCTTGGCCACCGGGCTCAACACTTCGAGAATTGCCGCATCCGTCATGTGGCCTTTGCCTGTAGCCGCCAGGCTCCCATAGAGCGTAACATTAAAACGTACGGCTCCCCGATTACGTTCCAGGAACATCCGGGCAGCACGCATCGGCCCCATTGTGTGGCTACTGGACGGTCCGTGACCGATCCGGTATATTTGCTTGATCGATTCCATTGTTTTGAGATTTATGAGTTATCATTTGTAATTTATGATTTATAGTTTATGCATTGATGATAAATTATAAATCTTTTCACACTTTCAAAAATATATTCCGCTTATAAAGCAGCCACAAAATTACATAAATAATCAATGCGTTCGACGCTACAATCAAAGCCGGATAATAATTTCCTGTATATTGTTCGAGGCCATGAAAAAGAGAAGTTCCTATACATCTGAAACTAATCACGTTAGCCAGCATATAGGCCACGATCGAATTCATGCCGTAGACTTTCAACCAAGTCAAGTTCTTCCGGTGTCCCTTATAATCGATCCAATAATAGAACAAACCCATCAACAGGAAACAATAGCCGCTGCTGACCAGCACCATAGAGCTCGTCCATATCTTCTTGATCACCGGCAACTGCAAGCCCCACAGCCAGCCCAGCGCAACCATTATCGCACCGATTCCTAACAGCCATTGCCATTTGTGCTTCCGGTCCATTCCGCTCTTCAAGATATGCCCGGCAAAAACTCCGGTCAGCACCGTCACGCCAAAGTTCAGGCTGCTTAATATCCAGGTATAACGATAAGATCCGGCAAATACGATCTGTCCGTTCTCCACAACAGCAGCATCGCGGAATCGTCCCAGGATCGTACGGTCCACCCATTCCGCCAGGTTACCGTCCGGCGTGTAGTTGCCACCTCCATAACCATCGACCGTAATAAACAGCATGGCTCCCCAATAGGCTAACAACAAGGCGACCGCCGTCCCGATCTGCACGGACAGACGCACATGCAGGAACAGCATTGCCGAAATCAGATAGCCCATCGCAATTGCCTGCAATGTGTTCGAATAAAGATAAATCCGGTCCGGGTCCAATCCTAAAAGGTTTCCCTGGCACATCATACCGAAGATCCAGAGCAAGACCACTCGCTTGACGATACGACGGTAAACCGCCCATTTATCCGGCATCGCCTTATATCGGGAAAGGGCGAACGGCATCGACACGCCCGCCATAAACATGAAGAGCGGCATCACCAAGTCCCACGAAGAGAACCCCTCCCACTGCACATGCGAGAAGCCCCACAAAAAATCGTTATACCAAGGTGCATCTATCGCACGTCCGAGAGAATGCAGGACCCCTTCCAGCGCCACCAGGCAAAACAAATCGAAGCCACGTAACACGTCGAGCGACTCCAAGCGTTGATAAGCTGGTTTCATGATGATTTATGATTTATGATTTATGATTTATGATTTGTATAAAAAAGATTTCAGATTTATGTTTAATGTTATGTTTTCTGGTCATAAATCTGAAATCACAAATTTCTTCACACTTTCAGGAAAATTCGTTGACGGTACAGGAAGTACAGGAATCCCCAGCAAACGGCAATGTAGCCGATCGAACCGGCTAAAGGCTGCGCGGCTTCCGGCATCCATCCGACAAGTCCGCCAAACAGGCCTTGGGATGTATAAGAGAAATCGATGAATCTTTGCGCCAAATAGATCGTAATCGAATTAACCCCGATCACCTGGAAGAAGAAAGTCCACTTCCGCCATCCCAACACATCGACAATGTAATAAAACAGGGCGAACATCCAAACCGAATAGGCTCCGACAACGCAGACAAACGAACTGCTCCACAGCTTTTTGTTGATCGGGAACACCAAACTCCACAACACCCCCACCAACAGTAACAGCACACCGGCCAACACCAAGCCGGCCACCTTCCTCTTGTCCGTCAATCCCTCTTTACGCAACTTGATAAACTCGCCCGTAAACATTCCCAACATAGCCGTCACAATCCCCGGCAACGTGGACAACAATCCTTCCGGGTCAAAAAATCCTTGATGCAAACGCCCCGGCAACAACAAACGATCCACATAGCCGACCCAGTTGCCTTCCAGCGTGAACGGTCCGGCCTCCGCACCCGGCACAGGGATAAAAGCTATCCAAACCCAATAGCCGACCAAGATCACCCCCGCTATCCACGCCCTGACTGAAGTCCGGAAATGCACGAACAGCAAGGCGGCAAACATCCATCCCAACCCAATACGTGCCAAGACGCTGGCGCAACGAAGGTTCGCAAAGTCAAACTGTAGCAATCCGTTATAGACACATCCCAGCAACACCAGCGTAATTCCTCTGCGGACAATCCTTTTATAGATATCCGACTCGCTCTTCCCCTGTTCGCGCTGCTTTTCCAACGAGAACGGAAACGAGATGCCGGCAATGAACAGAAACAGCGGAAAAATCGTGTCGTGGTGCGTCAACCCGTCCCACTCCACATGATCCATCTGTCCACCTATCGCCTGAAAAAAAGAATTCGGAAACAACGTTGCCAACGCAACGAAAAGGGAAGCCCCTCCCATAATAAAGAACATATCAAACCCCCTCAGGGCATCCAGCGACAGCAGCCGCCGGGACTGTTTTTGTTTTTCCATACTATGTACAATGTCTTTTAAGTTTACTTTGTCGATCGAGTTTACAAATATAGGTCTTTTTTCTACACAAGCAATTTATACAAGAAACCTCGTTTCTTCAGATACACTAAAAATTTTCATTCTTTCCCCAACAGTGAAAATAAATTTTCCATCGCATGAAAATTTATTTCCCCACTATGGAAAATTTATTTTCATGCGATGGAAACTTCTCTTTCATGCAATGGTATCAGCACAACGTTCCCAACCGAAATTTTCTTCATAACGGTCGAAGAGGGGTTCCTCTTCGATATTGTATTGACGGAGCAAATCGCGTACGTATAACTGGTCTTCGGGAGTAAAACAACGCTCCCTGCGTTTCAAACGGTAAAAATGAGTCGTCCCGAAATATTCTCTCATCTCCCGCCGTATTTCTTTAGCCTGGCGATAAGGGATATTGTCCAACAGGTGCTCCATGCCATAGGCATTTTTCAACGGGCTGTCGTCCATAAACCCGGAACAATCGCCATCGGGGACAACACGTTCCGGGTTGATCGCTCTCACCGCCCAACGTTCTTTCGGGATATGCCGCGACACCTGATGACGCAGACAGGTGGAAGCATGCAGGCATTTCCCGTTAAAACAGAGTGCAAAGTCGTTCGGGACCAAAGAATAATCTAATTTGTCTAACATGGTATTAATGTATTGATATTAGACAAAGGTACTCACAGATCCGGCGGAAAGCAAACATTTACACTCAAAAAATGATCACAACAACAATGACTATAGGCGAGATGAGGGAGTTCACCGTGCCAACGGCTGCCATTTCATATAAGTACCGGTCCTCCACAACCACTCCATCGGTCCATAACGGAACTTCTTCAGCCAATAATGGCTGAACAGAATCTGCATACCCGTATAAGCAAGACAAACCAATACGCTCAAGAAAACACCCAGATGGCTCCAATCCAACCCGAAACCAGAAAAAATAAAGACTCCGATCACGGACTGCGCGATATAATTCGTCAGGCCCATACGCCCGTAACTGACTAACGGCGCCATCGCCCGCTGCACCTTCTGCAAACGGTATCCCTCCATCACCACAATTACCCATAGATAAGCAGTCAACAGGTTAATCAGATTAGTCGTCGTCGAACTCATCCACGAATAAAAAGAGACCTCTCCCCAAGCCACAGGCGGAAGATAAGAACGCGCCACATAAAGCAGTCCCAACCCTGAGAGGGCAAGCAAGGCCCAACGGTTCAGTCGGCTACGAAACTCATCCATACGCTCGAACAGACGGATGCGTCCTACGATGAACCCTAAGATGAAAAGTCCCAAGGTCAAGTAAATACGCCCGCTCGACACCTGGAAGCGCATTTTTCCGACGATCCCGTCCCAAGCGTTACTCTCGATCGTTTCAGACAAGGTCGGGACTTTCCGAGGACCTGCCGGACGGGAAGCAGGCCTTTCGGCAACACGTTCCACCTGCTCGACCGCCGGAGCCGTCAGGCTTTTATAAGCTACCGGGACAAGTGTCGCCCCCCCTAAGAAAAGAAACAGCGTAATCCCTGCCAACAGCTTGGTCGGCCATTTATACATCAACACCAAAACAAACCCCAGTATCGCATATATCAGCAAAATATCCACCCGGACAATCAAGCCGTGTAAATAACCGATCGCCAACAAGAGAACCAGCCTCCACAAAAAACGTGGACGGAAGTCAAGTCCTTTCTTCGCCGCCCGATCCATCTGGATAAAGAAACTTAAACCGAACAGGCAAGAGAAGATAATGAAGAATTTCCCGAAAACCAGATAATTGATAAGCCAACTGAAAATCTCGTTCATCGTTCCCTCCCACGGGAACACAGCCTGAGACGTCATCGTCCCCATAGCTCCAAAATGTTGCATAGAATGAATCAGGCAAATGCCGATAAGAGAAAAGCCACGCAAGGCATCGATCACTGTAATACGCTCTCCGGGAGCAAGCACTGTTTTTGTTGTTTCCATATTTTCAAATTTCAGATTTGATTTTTATTCGTTTTCTTCCGGGAACAAAATTACAGGGCATCACTCGAACAGAAGGAATACAAATTACGGTTTTGTGGATATTTTTTACTGTAGAACGGCTCTTGGTTCGGAATGAATCACATAGTGACCTGTTTTAGGATTCAAGAGAAACAAGATTGTAAATTAATTCGTATGTTTGCAGCCGTAACCTAAAAAAATAAAGACAATGACAGTAATCATTTTAATAGCAGTGATCGTGATCCTGGCAATCTGGATCGTTTCTTTGTATAATTCGTTAGTGAAATTGCGCAACAACCGCGAGAACGCATTTGCCGACATCGACGTACAGCTCAAACAACGCCATGACCTTATCCCACAGTTGGTCGAAACGGTCAAAGGCTATGCCTCACACGAGAAAGAGACCCTGGAACGCGTCATTAACGCCCGTAACGGGGCGATCAGCGCCAAAACGATCGACGACAAGATCATGGCCGAAAACGCCCTGACTTCCGCTCTTGCCGGATTGAAGATCACGCTCGAGGCCTATCCCGATCTGAAAGCCAACCAGAACTTCTTGCAGTTGCAGGAAGAAATTTCCGACCTGGAAAACAAACTGGCTGCCGTGCGCCGTTATTTCAATTCGGCCACGAAAGAGTTGAACAACGCAGTCGAGACATTCCCGTCCAACCTGATCGCCGGTATGTTCGGTTTCAAGAAGGAAGTGATGTTCGACCTGGGCGAACAACGCGCGACACTCGAAGAAGCACCTAAAATCAAGTTCTAAGGATGCAATACGTCGGTATACAAACCCAACAGAGCAGGAACAATTTCCGGTCCCTGCTCCTGCTTTGCTTGTTTCCCTGCCTGGTAATGGGATTGCTTTTTACGTTCTGCTACCTGCTCCACCTGTTGGCGATGAACGACGACGGCCTGACGGGGGCCGAACTGCTCGGATATTCCACCGGGATGTTCATCCATTTGGCGCCATACGTATTGGGAGGCGTACTCATATGGTTCATCATCGCCTATTTTGCCAATACAAGCATCATCAACTCGGCAACCGGTTCCGAACCTTTGTCGAGAATGGAAAACAAAAGGGTATACAACTTAGTGGAAAACCTATGTATGAGCCAGGGAATGAAAATGCCCAAGATCAATATCATCAACGACGATTCTCTGAACGCTTTTGCAAGCGGCATCAACGAAAGGACTTACACCGTCAGCCTCTCACGGGGGATCATCGACAAGTTGGACGACCAAGAACTGGAAGCGGTCATTGCACACGAGCTGTCGCATATCCGCAACAAGGACGTACGCCTGATGATCGTATCGATCGTCTTTGTCGGCATCTTTGCCATGCTCGCACAGATGGCCATGCGCTCCGTCTACTACTCGTCGATGGGACATAGAAGAGACGAGAAAAACAACACAGCAATCATCATCTTTTTAGTCATGGTTGTTGCAGCCATCGGTTATTTCTTCTCCATGCTGATGCGTTTCGCCATCTCACGCAAACGGGAATACCTGGCCGACGCCGGAGCTGCCGAAATGACCAAGAATCCGCTCGCCCTCGCCAGCGCACTACGGAAAATATCGGCCGATCCCGACATCGAAGCCGTCAAACGAGAAGACGTAGCCCAGCTTTTCATCCAGCATCCGGGCCAACAGGCCAAAAGCGCACTGAACGGTTTAAGCGGACTTTTCGCCACTCATCCACCCATTGAAAAGCGGATACAAGTACTCGAACAATTCTAAATTTAATCAAGATTTAATATCCCTAATCATTCCAATCCCGGCATTAATTTAATATCTTTGATGCCGGATAAAAATAAGTGTTGGAAATGATACAAAAAGAATTGACCGGCGATCTTAAGCTGAAATGGGATCGCATACAACAGGCGATGCGGAAGATAAATGCCGACGGATGCCTGCTTACCGTGGATGTAAATCTGTATTACACAACCGGACGTATCTATAGCGGCTATTTCTATCTTCCTGCGGAAGGTGCTCCGTGGTTCTTCGTGAAACGGCCGAACGGACTGGCAGGCGATCATGTCGAATACATTCGCAAACCGGAACAGATGGCCGAGCTCTTCGCGTTCTACGGACTGGAAATGCCGGAAAAGCTTCTGCTCGAAGCCGACGAACTGACATACAACGACTATATACGTCTGCAAAAGATCTTCAATCCGAAAGAGACCGGAAACGCAACCGCAATGATGCGTGAGCTGCGTCGGATAAAGACACCGTACGAGATCGAAATGTTCCGCATCTCGGCCGAACGCCACGCCAAGACATATGCCGAAATTCCCGAATGTTTCCGCCCCGGAATGACTGATCTCGAATTCCAGTATGAAATAGAAAAACGGATGCGCAAGAACGGTTCCATCGGACTGTTCCGCGCCTTCGGCGCCAATATGGATATCTTTATGGGAAGTATCCTGGCGGGAGAAAACGCCGAAGTCCCCTCGCCTTTCGACTTTGCCTTAGGTGGTAGTGGTATCGACGCTTCCTGCCCGTTAGGTGCAAACGGAACGCCTCTGAAAGAAGGGACAGCCATCATGGTGGACATGGCGGGAAATTATACGGCTTATATGACGGATATGACACGTGTGTTCTCCGTCGGCCACCTGACCGAGCTTGCTTACCGGGCACATCAGACAGCCCTCCTTATCGAAAGCGAGATCGAGAATATCGCCCGGCCGGGCACACCTTGTGCCGAACTCTACGAGATAGCCGCCAAGATCACCGAAAGCCAGAGACTCGGCGCATACTTCATGGGGACCAAGCAACAAGCCAAATTCGTAGGGCACGGCATCGGCATCCAGATAAACGAGCTGCCGGTACTTACGCCCCGCTCGAAAGACATGCTGGAACCGAACATGGTATTTGCACTCGAACCGAAATATGTGATACCGGGTATCGGCGCCGTCGGCATCGAAAATAGTTTCCTGGTTACGGAAACCGGACTGGAGAAGATCACGCACTTCACAGAAGATATCATACAATTAGACAAATAAATCATAAATCATAAATCATAATGAAAAAAACAATCTCACTTCTCCTGTTACTGTCTGTCATCTTCATGCCGGTAAAGGCACAAGATGTAGAAAACGTAAAGCCGGTGAAGAATGTCATTCTTCTAATCCCGGACGGGACATCACTGGCTACAGTCTCTATGGCGCGTTGGCTGCAATGGTATACCAACCCCGACAAACCGAAATTGAACATCGACCCGTATCTCTGCGGAACAGTCCGCACGCATTCTTCGAATGCCCCGATCGGCGACTCGGCTCCTACGACTTCCTGCTACATGACAGGACAACCCAGCCGTACAGGCTACGTTTCCACCTACCCGGAGAACGACGGTGACAACGATATCTACCCGACCGATCCGGCACGCGCTTTCCAACCGCTGACAACCGTCCTGGAAGCTGCCAAAATAAAACAGGGCAAATCAACGGGACTGGTTTTCACCTGCGAATTCCCGCATGCAACACCGGCCGACTGCTCCGCCCACAGCTACAACCGTGGCAAATATGAATGGATCGCTCCGCAGATGGCTCACAACGACCTGAACGTCGTGATCGGTGGCGGCGCCAGCCTGCTTCCCGAAGAGAGCGAAGCCTACCTGAAAGGTAACGGATACGGTATTTTCAAGAATGACATCGACGGTATGCGTAATTACAAAGGCAACAATATGTGGGCTTTGTTCGGAGATCGGGAAATGGCTTACGACATCGACCGAGATCCGAGCCAACAGCCATCCTTGGAAGAGATGACACGCAAGGCAATCGAAAAGTTATCCCAAAACCCGAACGGTTTCTTCCTAATGGTGGAAGGCAGCAAGGTCGACTGGGCTGCCCACGCGAACGATCCGGTCGGCATGGCCACGGATATGTTGGCTTTCGACCGTGCTTGCGGTGCTGCCCTCGAATTTGCCCGTCAGAATGGCGAGACTGCCGTAGTGATCGTTCCCGATCATGGCAACAGCGGTATCAGTATCGGCCGTGCCGACTGTAAAGGTTACGATAAACTGAGCAAGGACCAGTTGTTCCATCAGCTTTCTTTGTATAAATTGACAGCCGAAGGCTTTGCCAAGAAAGTGAACAGTGTACCGAATTCCGAAGTGCAAAACGTCTTCCGGGAATATGCCGGCTTCGAACTGACACCAGAAGAACTGGATGCCTTGAACCATTGCAAGAATTACAAAAACAGCCCGATCCCGGAAAATGAACGCTCGATCGAAGGCAAAGGCTCTTTATACAGCAGTTCGCTGACGACTTTCATGTCCAAGCTGCTGACCTCCAGAACCTGTTTCGGTTTCACAACCGGCGGCCACACAGGCGAAGAGGTGTTCCTTGCAGCTTACCATCCCGACCGTACAAGCTTACCTCTCGGTATGCACACGAATATCGAACTGAATCATTATCTCTGTGCCCTGTTCGGCATGACACACGACACGCTGGAAGAACTGACAGCCGGAAACTTCGCTCCTCACACGGAAGTATTCAAAGATTTCAAATGTGAAATCGTTCCGGCTAAAGACGAGAAAGGTTCTCCTTCACTGATCGTAAAAAACAAAAGGAAGCAGATCAACATCACGCCGTTCAGCAACATCGTGACGATCGGAAAGAAAGGCCAGGAAGAAATCCGCCTGAATTCGGTAATCGTATACGTTGACAAAAACAATACATTCTACTTGCCAACCAAACTGGCAGAATATCTGCAATAAAAATAAAGAAGAGGGTGGTGTGCGCACCACCCTCTCTCGTGAAATTTATCTCCCCCATAAACCTGTCTTCTTCCTCCAAACGCCATATTTACACATTACACGGCAATAAGTTATAGTTATTTGTTTTTTTTCAATTATTCTTTTCTTAAAATATCTATACTGTATAAATATGGAAGATTTATATAGACATTCAGACAAATAAAACCGCTCTTTTTAAGGTACATTTGCGTCATTTTTAATGAATAAAACGAATATGACAAGAGCAAATGCAAAATGGATACGGCTGATGGCAGTTATCGGCTGTACGACTATGTGGATGGCATCCTGCAAACATGCACCGGATGCACAGATGAAAGCATCTTACGCGACGATGAAAGTTTCTACGGCAGACAAAGAGTTGACAACACCTTATTCGGCCACGATCCGCGGTCGTCAGGATATAGATATTTATCCGCAAGTATCGGGAACTATCGAGCGACTTTGTGTAACGGAAGGACAGGTTGTTCGGAAAGGACAATTACTTTTTGTTATAGACCAAGTTCCTTACAAAGCAGCCTTAAAGACAGCCCAGGCAAATGTAGAAGTGGCAAAAGCAGCTTTAGCTACAGCCGAACTGAACTATAACAGCACTAAGGAGCTGTTTGAGAAAAAGGTTGTCTCAGCGTTCAACTTGAAAACAAGTGAAAACAATTACTTGACTGCCAAAGCGCAACTGGCACAGGCAGAAGCCCAGGAGCTGAATGCCCGCAACAACTTGTCTTATACGGAAGTCAAAAGCCCGTCCGACGGAGTTGTCGGTATGTTGCCTTACCGTGCCGGAGCATTGGTCAGCGCCAGTATTCCTCAACCGTTGACAACTGTTTCCGATAATTCGAACATGTATGTTTACTTCTCCATGACCGAAAATCAATTACTGGCCATGAGCCGCCAGTACAAAAGCATGGACGAAGCATTAGAAAACATGCCGGAAGTGTCGTTGAAACTGAATGACCAGTCCATTTACGAACAGAAAGGAAAGATCGAATCGATCAGCGGAGTGATCGACCGGAAGACCGGGACAGTCGGCGTGCGTGCCGTATTCCCTAACGAATCCCGCCTGCTTCATAGCGGAGCCTCCGGCAACGTGCTCATACCGCAGGCTTACAAAGACTGTATCGTGATTCCTCAAGGCGCAACAGTCCGTTTGCAGGACAAGACGCTTGTCTATAAAGTAGTGGACGGCAAGGCTGTTTCCACATTGATTACCGTGGCTGAAATCAACGACGGTCGCGAATACATCGTACTCGACGGATTGAAGGTGGGCGAAGAGATCGTATCCGAAGGAGCCGGGTTAGTACGTGAAGGAACGCAAGTTAAATAAAGGATCGAAGTATGAAAGGAAATATATTTATCAAACGGCCTGTTATGGCCATCTCCATCTCCATTCTTATTTTGGCGATCGGACTAATTTCGCTCTTTACCTTGCCGGTCGAGCAATATCCTGACATTGCGCCGCCTACGGTTCACGTATCGGCCACTTATACAGGAGCAGATGCCGATGCGGTGATGAACAGCGTCATCATGCCGCTGGAAGAAAGTATCAACGGTGTGGAAAACATGATGTACATGACTTCCACTTCCACCAATGCCGGTTCGGCGACTATCGAGGTATATTTCAAGCAAGGGACAGACCCCGACATGGCTGCTGTCAACGTACAAAACCGTGTAACGAAAGCACAGGGCCTATTGCCCGCCGAAGTAACTCGTATCGGTGTCAGTACCCAGAAACGACAGACCAGTTTCTTGCAGATCGACGCACTTGTCAGCTCCGATGGGCGATATGACAAAACATTCCTCGGAAACTACCTCGACATCAATGTCATCCCACGTATCAAACGTATTGAAGGTGTTGGCGACGTAATGGAGTTGGGCGATACCTATAGTATGCGTATCTGGTTGAATCCCGAACGAATGGCCCAATACGGATTGGTTCCTTCGGACGTGACATCCGTATTAGGCGAACAGAACATCGAGGCTCCGACCGGTTCGTTAGGAGAAAATTCGAAAAACGTGTTCCAGTACACCATGAAATATCGTGGACGTCTGAAAAGCGTAGAGGAATTCCAGAACATTGTCGTCCGGGCTCAAGAAGACGGTTCCGTCTTACGCCTGAAAGATGTCGCCAAAGTCGAGTTGGGAACATTGAGTTACGGTTTCGACAGCCAGATGGACGGCAAACCGGCCGTGACATTCATGATCTACCAGGTAGCCGGCTCCAATGCAACGGAAGTAAACGAACGTATTGCCGCCGAATTGGAAAAGATGAAAGAGGAATTGCCTACAGGAACGGAATTCATCACGATGATGAGCTCCAACGACTTCCTCTTCGCCTCAATATATAATGTGGTTGAAACGTTGATCGTGGCGATCATCCTCGTAATCCTTGTTGTGTATTTCTTCCTTCAGGACTTCAAGAGTACGCTGATCCCGTCTATCTCGATCATCGTTTCACTGATTGGTACATTCGCTTGCTTGACAGCTGCCGGATTCACGATCAATATCCTAACCCTGTTTGCCCTGGTGCTTGCCATCGGTACGGTGGTGGACGACGCGATCGTGGTGGTGGAAGCCGTACAGGCGAAATTCGATTCGGGCTACACCTCGTCTTACCAGGCAACGAAAGATGCGATGGGTGACGTAACAATGGCCGTTATCTCTTGTACTTGCGTGTTCATGGCCGTGTTTGTACCCGTAACTTTCATGGGCGGTACTTCCGGTATTTTCTACACGCAATTCGGTGTGACAATGGCGACCTCCGTAGGTCTTTCCATGATCTGTGCATTGACACTCTGCCCTGCTTTGTGTGCCATGATGATGCGCCCGAGCGATGGGAACAAGAGTGCCAAAAGTATTAACGGTCGTGTGCGCGCAGCCTACAATGCCTCTTTCAATGCCGTATTGGGCAAATACAAGAAAGGCGTCATGTTTTTCATCCATCACCGTTGGATGGTATGGGTCGGACTGATCGCATCCGTTATTCTGTTGGGCTGGCTTATCAGCAATACCAAAACAGGTCTTGTCCCGCAAGAAGACCAGGGAACCATCATGGCGAATGTAGCCATTGCCCCGGGTAGTACGCTGGAAGAAACAGGCAGGGTACTGGACAAGGTTGAGGACATCCTGAAAAACACGCCGGAAGTAGAACATTACTCCCGTGTAGCCGGTTACGGTTTCCTGGCAGGTCAGGGTACCTCCTACGGTATGGCAATCATCCGTTTGAAAAACTGGGATGAAAGAAAAGGTGCCGAACATGTTTCCGATGCGGTGGTCGCACGTCTGAACGCACAATTCGCCCAAATCAAAGAGGCACAGATATTCTGCTTCCAGCCAGGTATGATTCCAGGCTATGGTCTGGGTAACTCTATCGAGTTGAACTTGCAGGACCGTACAGGTGGAGATATGAGCACCTTCTATGGCAATGCCATGCAGTATATCGGGGCTTTGAACCAGCGTCCAGAAGTAGCGATGGCTTACACTTCTTATGCCATGAACTTCCCACAGATATCGGTTGATGTGGACGCAGCCAAATGTAAACGGGCCGGCATTTCACCTTCGACGGTTCTCGACGTATTGGGTAGTTATTGTGGTGGCGCATACGTTTCCAACTACAACCAATTCGGAAAAGTATATCGTGTGATGTCACAAGCCTCACCAGAATACCGTCTTGACGAACAAGCTCTGAACAATATGTTCGTTCGCAACGGAACGGAAATGGCTCCGATCAGTCAGTTCGTAACCCTGAAACGGGTACTCGGACCTGAAGTGGCCAACCGTTTCAACCTCTTTAGCTGTATCACGGTCAATGTGAACCCGGCACCGGGATATTCCACGGGTGAAGTACAACAGGCCATCGAGGAAGTGGCTGCCCAAATGCTGCCGACAGGATACGGGTACGAATATGGCGGTATGGCACGTGAAGAGGCCAATACGGGAGGCTCGCAGACACTCTTTATCTATGCGGTCTGTATCTTGCTTATCTACTTGATCCTGGCTTGTCTGTACGAAAGTTTTCTTGTGCCCTGGGCCGTTATCCTGTCTGTTCCGTTCGGTTTGATGGGCTCGTTCCTGTTTGCCAAACTGTTTGGATTGGAAAATAACATCTACTTGCAGACCGGTGTAATCATGTTGATCGGACTTTTGGCCAAGACGGCAATTTTGATTACTGAGTTCGCCATCGAACGCCGTCGTAAAGGGATGGGGATCGTCGAATCGGCTTATTCGGCCGCACAAGCCCGTTTGCGTCCGATTTTGATGACCGTACTTACGATGATCTTCGGTATGCTTCCGCTTATGTTCGCATCCGGAGCCGGAGCCAACGGTAACAGCTCATTAGGAACAGGTGTTGTCGGCGGTATGGCAGTCGGGACATTGGCATTACTGTTCGTCGTGCCGGTATTCTACATCATTTTCGAATACATGCAAGAAAAAATCCGTCCGCCGATGGAAGTTGAAACCGATATGCAAGTTGCGTTGGAAAAGCAAAAGAGCCAAACCGAACGTGACGGTTTAAACAATGAAAATAAATAAGGTATGAAGAAAATAATCGTATTAACAACCGCAACCGCCCTGTTGAGCAGTTGCGGCATATACACCAAATATCAACCGGCCGAGACGACTCCGGACAACCTGTACGGAGAAGAGGTGGCTGTCGATGATACGACCAACTTCGGTAATGTGAACTGGCGGGAACTTTTTACGGACCCGCAGTTACAGGCTCTTATCGAACAAGGGTTACAAAACAACACCGACCTCCGGTCCGCCCAATTGCAGATCGAAGAAGCGGAAGCGGCGTTAATGTCGGCAAAACTTGCTTTTCTTCCTTCGTTCGCACTTTCCCCGCAAGGAACGATCAGCAGTTTCGACGGTGGGAAAGCGACAAAGACATACACGCTGCCAGTCACAGCCAGTTGGGAATTGGACATCTTCGGACGTCTGCGCAATGCCAAGCAACAGGCCAAAGCACTGTATGCCCAAAGCAAGGACTACCAGCAGGCTGTGCGTACCCAGTTGATCGCCGGGATCGCCAACGTATACTATACATTGTTGATGTTAGATGAACAGTTAGCCATTTCGCAACAGACAGAAGAAGCCTGGAAAGAGACGGTGGCTTCTACCCGTGCATTGATGGATGCCGGATTAGCCAACGAGGCTGCCACTTCCCAAATGGAAGCGGCTTACTACAGCGTACAGACTTCCATTCTTGACTTGAAAGAGCAGATCAACCAAGTCGAAAATAGTCTCGCCCTATTGCTCGCTGAGACACCGCGCCGCTACGAACGTGGAAAGCTGGCCGATCAGCAGCTCCCGGAAGACGTAGCAGTCGGCGTACCGATGCAAATGTTATCGAACCGTCCCGATGTACGTGCTGCCGAACGTTCGCTGGAACAAGCATTTTACGCGACCAACCAGGCTCGTGCCGCTTTCTATCCTTCCATCGTACTGAGTGGAAGTGCCGGATGGACCAACTCGGCAGGGAGTATGATCGTCAATCCAGGCAAATTCCTGGCTTCGGCAGTCGGCTCACTCACACAACCGTTGTTCAATAAAGGACAGATCATGGCCCAATACCGCATCGCCAAAGCACAACAGGAAGAAGCAAGCCTGTCTTTCCAGCAAGCCTTGCTGAATGCCGGCAGCGAAGTCAACGACGCTTTGGTCGCCTGCCAGACAAGCAAGGCCAAGACCCTCTTGTTCGAAAAGCAAATCCAATCCTTGGAAAAAGCATTGGAAAGCACCTCGTTGCTGATGGAACATGGTACAACGACCTATCTGGAAGTGCTGACCGCCCGCCAATCCTTGTTGAGTGCACAGCTGTCACAAACAGCTAATCGGTTCACCGAGATACAAAGCGTGATCAACCTTTATCAAGCTTTAGGCGGCGGTAGAGAATAAGAAAACATTTTTTATCCATAAAAGCCAAAAACCTTCTAAACCGGACCTTTTACCTATTCCATAGGACCTGTTTCAGAAAAAGTATCCAAACTTCGACGAAACAGGTCCTTTTTTATCAAGTGAAAAATAAGCGGAGCCATGACATTGTCTATTCATTTTTTTATACTTTTGTGGGCATAAGACAGAATATACACAACAATGAAAAGTAAAAGTTATTGTTCAATTATTAGCTAATACACCGTATTTTCACGTGAACAAAACATCAATAATCTACTAATAGCCATCCATTTAATTATACAATTAAAATCTTTCAGCTAATTAAATAATCCAAACACGTACATATAAAATATCTTTTTGACGTACTTTTGTGTACTATTTTTTTTACAAATGTTTTACAGCGCACGATTATGGCTACATTCAAATTTTTGGTACTCCCGCATCAACGGAAAGAAGATGGTACATATAACGTAAAAATCCGTATTACACAGAAAGGCAAGTCCAAATACATCAAGACCAGCCACAACGTATCAGCTTCAGATATTATAAAAAAGAAAGACAACGGAAAAGAAAAAATCAAGATCAAGAATCAAGCCGTAATCGACCTAATGGAAGAGATGATATTAGGATTTAAGAAAAAATTGACATCCGCAGGTGTTGAAGCAGAACACTGGGATGTTGATCGAATTGTGGAGTATTTGACTACAGAGGAAAAGAATTTCAGTCTGAATTTCATTTCCTATGGACGAAAAATAGCGGATGATCTTGAGCAAGATGGAAGGTTGGGTACGGCAAAGAACTATCGGATAGCCATAAATGCGCTTGTCAGGTTTATCGGAAAAGAAGAACTCGACATAAACCTTATTACAGCATCTTTTATGAGGGCGTTTGAGAAGTTTCTGAAAAACGAACCTTCTTTTAAGGGGTGTCGCGATGGTGGATCAAAACCTACTGATAAGCCTAAAGGTAAACGGAGCATATCTCTTTACACATCACAAATCAAAACACTACACAACCTCGCTAAAAATGAATATAATGACGAGGACAGAGGAATCATACGCATCCCATTTTCCCCGTTCTCAAAATACAAAATCGCACCAGTTCCCAAAAGTGAGCATCGAACATTGTCTATAGACCAAGTGCAGCAAATAATAGATCTTCCGTATAAACAAAATGCTCGCAATGGAGGTCAGCCTGTTTTCAATTTAGCGAAAGACCTATTTATCTTATCATTTGCGATGATGGGCATGAATAGTGCTGATTTCTATAATGCTCCTACCGCCGAAAACGAAATTATTACCTATCAAAGGACTAAGACACGCACAAGGCGTGAAGATAAGGCAGAAATGAAGGTCAGGATTGAACCGGAAATAAAAAGCCTGTTTGAGAAATACTCCGACCCATCTGGAGAGAAAGTCTTTATTTTTCATAAGTGGTATAGAAGTTCAGAGAATTTCAATAAATCAATAAATAAAGGATTAGATGAGATAGGAAAAATAATAGAGGTTCCAGATCTGAATTATTATTATGCCCGCCATACGATGGCAACGTTAGCAGCAAATAAGGCTGGAATTGATATTGCCAGAGTTGATGAAATGCTAAACCACTCCGATTCAACTTTAAAGCTGGCTCGTGTGTATATCGAACGGGACTACAGTGTGCTTTGGGAAGCCAACAGGAAGTTGTTATCCTTGTTTAAATGGGATGGCCTAAAATAAATCAGATCGATCAATTAGGCTTATCCGAAAAAGCTAAACGTATCTTTGCTTGGAAATTTTTTGCAGGAGAGTCTTTCGCCGATTGGCCGGGGACGGAAAACAGGAAAGAGTTGTATGAGGTTTACAAAAGGGTCTTCAATGCGGTGATGGATAAGAAGGATGGGAGGTTGCTATTTTAAATGCCGGGGATTGATAGCTAGGCCATATCAATCCCCGATATTTCATTTATACTCAGTTTAAGATTTCCTCCTCCCAGCGACCCAAATTCAACATATCCCAACGAGGAGTTCCGTCAGACAATTCATTTTCCGATACAACTAATCACTATCTTCTGATGAGATGCTTGAAGCATTACTTAGCGCTGCATCAGCTATGTCACCTTTTGTTATATTGTCCCCTGCTAAATAACTTGTAAATACCACATCAGCATCAGCATCATATAGATCTAAACACTTACACATTTCATTTTCGAATTTTTTATATACCCCATTGTTCGTTCCCCCGTCCTGAACGAATATATTATCACTATCCGCTCCATCTCCTCCATTCTGTCTAGCCAATACATGACCAGCCTCTGGATTTGTAAAGCTGTTCTGTAACGGTCCCACGGAAGCTTTATTTTCATATTCTTCATCGCTGATTTCATATGAAGATCTATATGACGTTACCCCTATCCATCCCTCGTCTCCAGCCTGTGTTCCATCCTTAAAGTCTTCCACATGTCCCACTGCCCTTATTTTTTTCTTTGTGGGTACATCATGCATCACAGACACTTGCACCATACGTTGGATTAAATTCGAGTCAGTGTTATTTTTCTTTTGAATCAATTTGATAAGTTTTGTTTGGATAGCTATTTGAGTTCTATTGTCAATGAAGCTCAATTTTGATCTTTCTCGCTTGGCATGGATAGGATCAGCCTGTTGTAGCTCTTTATGTTGTCTTTCCGCTTTCATGACCATTTGATTTAAGGATTCAAACTATTCTTTCTCTTTCGCTTCTTTATCCAGATCTAGTCCAGCCTCTTTCATGAACTTAGCAGCAACTTTCGCTTGTTCCTCTTGGGCCTCTGCACAGGCTCTCAATGGGCCTCCGATAATAGAACCGAAAGGAATTCCCTGCAACGCATTGGTCGCAACCTGTGAGGGTGTAGGATCTTTTGCCATAGTGATTACTTTTAAGGATTTCCTAAATGTAAGGAATTATTTTGGAAGGGAGGATCAAGATGGGGAAAACATAAAAAAATCAAATTGTCAATATTTTTACACTACCACAATCTATCTTACTAAAATCCTTATCATCAGACACAAAGACCATACTTTTACCACAAGATCTACAATATTCGATAAAATAGCTGTCATTAAAATCAATCTTCAAAAAATAGTTGAAGATATTGTCCAAATTTACCGCATTAAAATTATCCGGCATGCGAACTGCTAGTTTAAGAATGTTCCTCATTGAAGATTGCACTGATTGGACTGTAGACAAGAATTGGTTTGATTTCAAATAATCTTTTTTATAGTCAGCCCTTATATTCACTGATTGTTTTTTCCAAAGTTGAAAATCCAATCGAAGATATGTATTTGCAAATTCAGATAGAACCATACTATTAATATAAATAGTTGCTCTATGTGCGATTATATCTGCGACAAACCGTGAATAAGCCTTTTGTTTATGGACCTTATAATTACCTATTGGACAAAAAAGGAACATCCACACATTGTTGTCTAAAAAAAAACAATCTGCAGAAGATATCCTATATTTACTCAAATCCTGTATATTATTACTCTCCATCAATCACATTTTGAACAGTTTGACCAAAAGTCTCTTCATTCTTATAGAACTCCTTTGCACGGTTTGTCACTTTCTTAAAAAGAACTAAATCATCTTGACTTACATTCTTCAACTTCAAGCGCTTTCCTAATTCACTGCTCGAGTAATCCTTGTATAGCTGTCCTATAGCTCCATTTAAATAGGCAGTAGTCAATAATGCAATATCAGAGAAATCCAATATAACAATTTGATAATCAAGCAGCATCCTTCTTATCAATTGATATACCTTTTCCCCTTCATCTGCCGCCACTGCTAAATTTGTGGCTGTATAATCTGATATTTTTAATTCTATAGGATTTGTATTCATGTCGCAAATATATTAAAATATATTATCTAAAGATACATCACACTCCTCTTTTAACATATAAAATGCAGTATCATCAAAATTAAATTCTATGGTCACTATCGTTCCGGGAAAAGAATAATCTATTTTAGATATACTTGTTCGCCCCTCTATAAACTCCCAATAACCTGTAGCCGAAACAATTTGAATTCGACCCTTGTTCAGCTTTACAAACTCTTTTAACAAATCTAATCCTAAGCCTCCGGTTTGATCAGTCTTTGTTGTATGACCATATTGTATAGCCCATTCTATCGCTTCAGAGGCAGAAAAAAAAGATCTTCCTTCGAAAAAATCATTGACATTCTTTTGGATAGTTCTCCCCACATCAACAACTGTTATATCAAAACGAGCAGGTTGCTTATGTGGATAATATTGCCCACAAGTATGTATCCATTGGCATTTACCATGCGTTCTTGCATTTTCAAAGACCTCAAATATACTGGTACATATTCTTTTCCCTAATAGACTACTATGCTTAGGGAAATCTTTTTTAACTAAGAGTTCCCTGACTAAATAATTATTAAATGCGGTATCATGATTAGTTGCAAACTGTTGAAATGTAACCACTGTCTCTTTGCTAAAGTCAATAGCAGAATAATCTATCTCGCCAATAAATCCATTGCGTCGAAGAATATTACGGATGGCAATAGACATGTCTACTAATTTGATCTCATAGAAATAATTATCCTCTAAAATTCTAATCATAGCACCTAAAACCGCACATAAATTGGCTTCAAACCATATAGTTTTAGCAAAACTAACATATATTTCAGCATCATCCGATTGTATAATCTGATGATGCAACATTGCTAAATCATTATAGCCCTCTTGATTTGTACGTAATATTCTTCTAAGATAAAAAACCGCCATATCCTATTTATCTTTCGACAAAGAAAGGCAAATTTATTTTTTTATGCAAATTCATTAGAAAGTGCAAAACGCCCCACCTTCACAGATAGAGCGGCTGAAAACCTAAAACACTAATACCATGAAAAACACTACTATTCCCGATATGGAAATCCTCATGTCGGGGATTTTCATATCTTTTTATAAGCCGGCCATCGTACTACATAGCCGATACCAATCACGGCCAGTCCGGATAACAAGCCTATCGCCCACCCTCCTGCCTCTATCTTTATGGACTCCCACTTAGATAGTTCCTTCTCCACAGGAATCGGAACCTCTACTCTCCTATCTACGTATATCTCCTTTGACGGAAGATATAACGTATCCCGGGGAATCCTCATACTGGCGATCACGTTACCGAGGCTATCCAAAGCAAACATAAGCTCAACGTTCTTGGTGTTGGCCATGTCCAGCCAACGAAGGACTACCTTACGGTTCTCATCGCATTCCATCAACGCACGGATAGAGGCACTATCAGTTGGCATGGGGTAAGGTACCAACTTGTCTATATAGATCGAGTCTATACGATTCTCGATAGCGACAGGCTGTATCTTGGTTCGACACCCGGACAAGGCGAGGATACCGGCTATCGCCAGCATCCCGCAAATCATTCCCGTTCTCATAATAAATTCCACCCCGCAATAACATCCGACATATCCGCTTCTCTCCCATTCTCATAACGGCTCATCCCTGCCACGATCCGGATCATCTGTTCTCGGTCGTTGATGTTTATCGGATCGTCAACCGGGATTCCAGCGTAGTCAGATACAAATTGAATGTACTTTTCTGTATGGTTCTCTTTCGGAGGTGCCCATCTTCCTATCATCTTGCGGATCGTATCCAGCTTATAGTTCCGGTAATAGTTAGACAGGATCTTGAAGATCGCCCTGTAACCGTATGCCATCGATTTAAATTGCTTGAACTCTTTGTCTGAGCTTGTCTTCTCGCCTTGGAAGACATCACTATTCTTTCTGATGTTCCCGGGGTTGTTGTTACGCAACCCTCTTGGTAATTCGTTCTTTTTCATACACTTTTTTAATTAATATCCATTTTGCGGTTCACGATCACCGCACTTCTTTCTCTCACACCTTTTCATAGCAAGTTCAAGCTTGACATCCGAATAGCTCT
>OCHI01001087.1_pt1 | contig 22143 bp, 28 predicted proteins | sample 1538691 | NCBI WGS metagenome assembly OCHI01 (sample SAMN04571718, study PRJEB22368) | human gut metagenome | biome: human gut; material: stool | host: Homo sapiens | place: Luxembourg | collected 2012-09-21 | reverse complement strand
CTATAAAGGATAGGTGATAAAGATGAATATATACAAACCAATAATAGGAACACTTGAAGAAATAGGGAATATACACTCATCAATTGATCTATATAAGCAAGAAGGAATAACAATAGAAAATAAATTAATATCAAAATTAGAAGAAATAGATTTTAATGCAGAGGATGTAGAATTCGAAAAATGTAAATTTAAAGATTGCAAAATAACAGGAACATTTGAAAAAGCAGTTTTTCATGATGTAATATTTGAAAACTGTGACTTATCAAATTGCTTGTTTAGAGAAGGAAGTTTTATACGTGTGGAAATTAGAAATAGCAAATTTGTAGGCTGTGATTTTTCAGATTCAAGAGTATATCACTTAATGAGTAAAGAAACTATTTTCAGATATGCTAACTTTTCATCAGCAAGCTTAGAAGAAGTATTATTTGAAAGATGTGATTTGTCAAATAGTAGTTTCACAGAATGTAAATTGAAAAACACATATTTTGAGTTGTCCAAATTAGTACAAACACAATTTTTCAAAACTAAACTAAAAGGAATAGATATATCAACATGTGAAATAGGTGGAATAATAACAACATTTGAAGATATTAAAGGAATGATTGTAAACAATTTTCAAGCAATTGAGCTATCAAAATTATTAGGAATAATTATAAAATGAATTTGGAGAAATAAATTTGAATAGAAGAAAACAAAAAAAATTAGAGCGATTAAAAAAGAAAAAAAAAAGAAAAACTAGATTAAAACTGACCATATTAATAATTATTATAGGATTTTTCTGTGGTAAAAATAATATAATAAAATTTCAGAATATATTAAAATCCGAAAACCAAATGGCGTCAGCTAAAGAAAATGAAATTGAAATAAATAACATCATTACAAAGGAGACAATATCAACAACCGCAAAGAATAATACAGAAGTAGTAGAGTCTAACATAGAAGAAAATCTGAACAATGCAGATGAAGTTGAGAAAATAGTACAAAAATACATAAGGGATAAAAACTTAAATGAAGACAATTTTGCATTTTTCTATTATGAACCAGAAACTAAAAGGACATATTTATATAATGGTGGAAGCTATTTTACAGCAGCGAGTACAATCAAAGTGCCACTGGCAATGATATATTATGATAAAATTAATAATGGAGATTTTAATTCAGATTCAACAATTCAATATATGGAAGGAAATTATGAAGAAGGCTCTGGAACAACAGCAACATTGTACAAAGTTGGAGACGATGTACCATTATCATATTTGTTAGAACAAATGATAGTAAATTCTGATAATACTGCAACCAATATATTGAAAACAGGACTTGGAGGAGAAAAAGCATATAGAATATTAATAAAGCAATATACAAAGGAGGAGTTGCCAGCAGAGTTTAATGAACAAAATATAACATCCGCAAACTATTCATTAGATATTCTTAAGAAACTATATGAAAATCCAGAAAAATATCAAGCCTTAATTGAACTCATGAAAAAATCTTCTGGAGGTGGATACTTAAAAAAGAATATAACTACTTGTGAAATTGCACACAAATATGGAAGTTATGAAGGTAACATTCATGATTATGGAATTTGCTATGCAAAACAAAAATACTTAATAGGGATATTTACAAAAAAAGTACCAGATGCTGAAGACTTGATAGCAAACATAAATAAAGATATATTGGAAAGCCAAAAATAAATTAAATATGGCTGTTCTAATACAACCCCATACAGAATACTATTAAACAAAGTATTCGTATGGAGGTTTTCTTTATGAAAGGAATATCAATTGAAGAGCGTGCAGTAGAATTAGCACGATATATAATAGATTCTAAAGATACAGTAAGAGGGACAGCAAAAAAATATGGAGTAAGTAAAAGCACAGTACATAAAGACTTAAGTCAAAGACTAGAAAAAATAAATCATACACTATATTTAGAAGTAAGAGAAGTATTAGATGAAAACAAAGCGGAACGACACATTAGAGGAGGGTTAGCAACAAAAAAGAAATACGAAAAAATGAAAATGTAACATATATTTTATTGACTTTTTATATGAGATTTAGCTAAAATAATTATATAGAAAGCACAAAGGAGAAATGAAGTATGAAAAACAAGAAAATATTGATAGTAATCGCAACAATAGCAATAATAGTAATTCTTGCAGAATGCATAAACATAGTCGTTAGAAAAAGCAAAATAAACAAATATACAAAAGCTGACGAGTATGTAGTTAGTGGTGAAAAAATACCTTCAGTAAAATCAGCAGTTGGAGAAAAGAAAATAAAAAAATACTCTCATAGCACAATGAATAATGATATATTAAAATTAACATTTATTGATGCAAACAAGGAAGATACAGTAAAAAAATATATGGATTATCTGAAAGACAATGGAAATTATATTGAAATGTTAATAGATGATAAAAATAAAAGACAACTTGCTAACCCATCAGAGGAACTGATAACAGTAGAAACAGAAATTACTGATGATGGATTTATTGTAACAATAGAAGTTGGAGCTGGAAGTATAAAAATTAATAGTCAAGAATGAAATTTTATAATCCAAAAGGCAGTTTATTCAACTGCCTTTTTTTACACTCACACTGTACACCACAAAAACATATTTTATATTAGGTGATAAAATATGTTTACAGATGTATTAAAAAATAGAAAATTAAGTAGTAGTAGAGCAGTAATATTACACTTAGATGGAGATAGAAAATATTCTAAAAGAGCTATAAACTATTATAACAGTCTTAATTTAAAGTCAATCGTTGAAAACATTTCAGAAAGAAATCAACCTAATGAGGTTGTATATTTATTAGAAAAATACAAGCCAGATATTTTGGTTGCAACAGGACACGACCTTATGCTAAAAAAGGGACAAGATTTATATAGGTTAGATAACTATAAAAATTCAAAATATTTCGTGCAAACAGTTAAAAATGCGCGCATGTGGGAAAAATCTGAGGAAAAGTTAATAATAATAGCTGGAGCATGTGAGAGTTTTTATGAAGCAATAATGTTAGAAGGAGCAAACTTTGCATCATCACCTGCAAGAATTATGGTAGAATACAGAGATCCATTAATAATTGCTAGCAAAATAGCATATACCGATTCAAGCAAATATGTAAGAATGAAAGACTTACTACCATATTTAAAAAGTAACTATAACGGAATGGGCGGAACTAAAGCAAGAGGCAAGAAAAATACATTGTCAAAATGACAAAAATACACATTGTTACACTTTTGTAATGTAATTGTAAAAGAAAAGAAAAAGAATAGAAAAAAAGGCAGGAAAGTACTGAAATAAAGCCAAAAACTGAATGATGAATATCTGCTACATTTTTGACAAAAAACGACCAGGGTGATATACTTAGCCTATCAAAAATGAAGTAGGTGATGAAATGATTTATAAGTCAGATATTAGTAGTTTAAAAAAGGATATGGAAGAACAAATTGGTCATAAAATAATAGTAAAAGAGTCACCAGGAAAAAGAAGCAAACCATTAGAAAAAGCAGCTATTATTGAGCAAGTATATCCAACTTACTTTAGAGTAAAGTTTGAAGAAAACGAAAGAAGAAGTTCTTATAATTATACAGACATATTTACAAAAGCAGTAGAAGTTCAAATATATGATGGAGAACAATTCAAAGCATTAGAACCACCAGCAATAATATCTAAAAAGAATAGAGAAGAATTTGCATAATAGAATATATAGATGACTCTCTAGAAAAATCTTTTAAAGTTTATTTTTCAAAAAATTCCTTGAAAGAGGAATTTTTTTTTTGCCTCTTAATATATATTAGTAATAATAAAAAGGAGGTCAAGGATGGAATTACAAATTCAGAGAGAAAAAATAAATATAAAAAAGAAAATAGGAGAGAAGAATAAAACAATCATAATTGAAAAAGATATTATTCTTCCAGATAGCAAACCAGACATAATAAAAATACAAACTCAAAGCAGTAATATATATATGAATAAAAAAGAGAAAATGGAAGGAAAACTAAAAGTTGATGGCGGAATAGTAACAAGAATAACATATTTAACAGGAGAAGGAAAAAGCAGAGTATTAAAAATTGAAGAAGCATTTAATGAAGTACTAGAAATAGAAGGACTAACAACAGAAAGTTATATAAACGATAACGCAAGCGTTAGAACAACAAGTGTGAGCATATTAAATGAAAGAAAAATACACTATAAAGCAGAAATAAGCTACAGAGCAGAGGCATCTAAAAAAGAAGAAACAGAATTTATATATGAAATAAATAAAGTACACAACCTACAAACATTAACACAAAAACAAACAATAGATACTTTTATAGGACATGGAGAATCTAAAATAGGCTTGAAAGAAAAAATTGAAACAGAAAATTTGCAAGAAACTATAGAAGTAGTGCAAATAACACATAGTATAAGAAATGTAGAAAAGAAAATTAGTTATAACAAAGTATTAATAAAAGCAGATTGCGAGTTAAAATGTTTGTATCAGACAGAAAATGGACATATTTATCTTGCAAAAAAAGAAGTTCCAATAATGGGATTTTTAGATATAGAAAATGTTGAAGAAACTAATGAAGTTACAACATCATTTAGTATAAAGAATATAAATATAAACAATATTGATAATGACATAAAACCGGGAATAAATGTTGAAATGGAGTTAAATCTAACAGGAGATGCATATCAAGCAAAAGAAGTAAATATATTAACAGATTTATATGATTTAAATTATAAAACAGAATTCACAAAAAGAAAGTTACAAATTGAAAACTGCAATAGCACTCCAATGCAAACAGCAACAATAAATCAAAAAACTATAATAGAAGAAATAAATCAAATCTATAATGCAGAATATCAAATTACAAATATGTCAAGAAATGAGCAATCACTAGAAATAGAAATCCGAGCAGTTTATATGTATAGCTCATTTGAAAATCAGTCTTTAAATAGAAAAGAAGAAACATTTAAAAATACAATTCAATTAGAAAAAAATGTTTCAGAACTAAACGTTCAAATATCAAGTAACACCGCAACAATTATGCCAGACTCAAGTATTAATAGCCAATTAGAAATTCAGATTTTCAGCAGTGAAACAAATCAATTAGAATTAATAAATGAAATAAAATTAAATGATGAAGAAAATGATGAAGGATATAGCATGGTAATTTATTTTGTAAAACCAGGAGATTCATTATGGAAAATAGCTAAAAGATTCAAAAGTACAATAAAAGAAATTGCAACATTAAATGAAATAGCAAACGAAGATAAGATAAACATTGGCGATAAATTATATATTCCAAGAGCAATATAATGGAAAAAATATATTCTCGAAAAAGATTCAAAAGAATAAATAAGAAATATAAATTCATAATACTAATAATAGTTATTACTTTACTTATAGCATATCTGTTAAATGAAGTTATATATCCATTGTTTTCAAAGAAATGTGTGTATAAAGCAAAAGTGATAGTCACACAAGTAAGCAATGAAGAAACCGAAAAAATAATGCAAAACTATACATATAAAGATTTAGTTCATATAGAAGAAGATTCCGAAGGAAATGTAACTTTTTTAGAATCGAATGTAGTTTTAATAAATCAAATAAAAGCAAATATAGTAAATAATATACAAAAAAGATTTACAGAAGAAAAAGATACTAATATAGAAATTAGGTTAGGAGCTCTAACAGGTAGCAGACTAGTATCAAACGTAGGACCAAAAATAAAAATAAAAGTAATCCCATCAGGAACAATAACTAGTACACTCGAAACAGAGTTTTATTCAGTAGGAGTAAACCAATCATTGCACAGAATATATTTAAACATAGATTGCACCGCAAGTATATTATCTCCGTTTGAAACAGTTTCGCAAAGTATAAATAATAAAATACTTTTATCAGAATCAGTAATTGTAGGAAACACACCAGACAATTACTATAAAATAGACACAATTACACCTTCAGACCAATTAAACTTATTGCCATAAGCTTAAAAATGAAAGAAAATTTAAAAGAAAAATGCTTTTTTTGCACAAATTGTCAAGAAATAGTTGACTTTTTGAAATATCTGTATTAAAATATTAACGCATTGTATGTAAGTATAAATTTGTTAAATACTTCTCCCCGGTGGTATCTAGCAGATTTTATATAATAAATAAAAAATTGAATGGAGGGTAATTATTACCATGAATAATACAACATATAGCGCAAAGAAAAGCGAAATCGAAAGCAAATGGTATGTTATTGATGCTCAAGGAAAACCTTTAGGAAGAGTTGCTACAGAAGCAGCAAAATTATTAAGAGGAAAACACAAACCAACATACACACCAACAATTGATACAGGTGATCACGTAATCGTTATAAACTGTAAAGATGCAGTTTTAACAGGAAAGAAATTAGACCAAAAAATGTACAGACATCATTCAGGATACATTGGAGGAATGAAAGAAACATCAGCTAGAGTTATGATGGAAACAACTCCAGAAAAAGCAATGATGTTAGCAATCAAAGGAATGCTTCCACATACAAAATTAGGAAGACAAATGATCAAAAAATTAAGAGTATATGCTGGTAGCGAACACGAAAATATAGCTCAAAAACCAGAAGTATGGGAGGTAAAATAATGGCTAAGAAATCTGAAAAAATAGTTTTCTGCGGAACAGGTAGAAGAAAAAAATCAATAGCTAGAGTTAGATTAGCTGAAGGTAAAGGTGAAATCACAGTTAATGGAAAGCCTTTAGATGAATATTTCGGAACAGAAATATTAAAAGTTATAGTTAAACAACCTTTATCAGTTACAAACACAACTGATAAATATGATATAATTTGTAAAGTAGAAGGTGGAGGATATACAGGTCAAGCTGGTGCAATCAGACATGGTATATCAAGAGCTTTATTAGAAGCTAACAGTGAATACAGAGCAATCTTAAAATCAAATGGATTCCTAACAAGAGATCCACGTATGAAAGAAAGAAAGAAATACGGACTTAAAAAAGCAAGAAAAGCTCCACAATTCTCAAAGAGATAATTTTCCAAAAAACAAACCTCGGTAATATTTTTACCGAGGTTTTTGTATCAGAATATTATATTATATTTTTTAATGGCGCGCAGTTTGAAAGTTTTTCCTCAGGCCTTCTAAACGAAGTTTAGGAGGTGGGAAAATATTTTAGCAAGGAATAAAAAATAAAATTAAATATAATATTCTCAAAAAACATTGAAAAAATAACGCCCAAAACTTGACAGAACAAAAAAATCGTGGTAATATATTACTGTTCTAAAGAAGAAGTCAATTCTCACCTTAGCCAATTAAGGCAACAGGTTAAAAAATAATATAATATAAAAATGTTATTTTTGCGAATGAATTGACTTGTTTTACAACAAGTCATTTTTTATGTTCGATAGAAAATGAAATTATAAAAAATCGGAGGTGTTTTACTATAAAACAAGAATTACCTATTAATAGGCAGATAAGATTTAGCTTTGTTAATGTAATTAGCGAAACTGGAGAAAAATTAGGAAAGCTAAGTTTAGAAGAAGCTATGGATATAGCAGAAGGCAAAAATTTAGATTTAGTACTAGTTTCACCAAATCCAGAAATGCCAGTTGCTAAAATAATGAATTATGGAAAATACAAATTTGAGCAAGCTAAAAAAGAAAAAGAATCTAGAAAAAATCAAAAAGCAGTTGAAACAAAAGAAATAAGAGTTACTCCAAATATAGGAGATCACGATTTTTCTTTCAAATGCAAAAATGCAAGAGGATTTTTAGAATCTGGAAACAAGGTAAAATTCACAGTACGATTTAGAGGAAGAGAACTTAACAATGTGAAATTAGGAGAAGAAGTTCTTAATAAATTTGCAGAAGAATTATCTGAAATTTCAAACATTGAAAAGAAACCTCATTTAGAAGGAAAAAGTATGTTTTTAATACTAGCTAAGAAATAGAAAGGAGAAAATTTATTATGCCAAAGTTAAAAACAAATAAAGCAGCAGCTAAAAGATATGGATTTACAGCAACAGGAAAAGTAAAAAGAACAAAAGCTAATAGAAGACACTTATTAGCAAACAAAACAAAGAGAACAAAACACACAGCAAGAGTACAAGACGGAATTATGGATAAAACATGTTTATCACATGTAAAGAAATTATTACCATATGGTGACTAATATTTAGAAGTTTTGAAAAAAAGGAGTGAATAAATAAATGGCAAGAGTAAAAACAGCAAGAACAACAAGAGCTAGACATAAAAAAGTTTTAAAAAGAGCAAAAGGATATTATGGAGCAAAACATTATAGATTCAGAATGGCAAACCAAGCTGTTATGAAATCTGGAATGTATGCATATGTTGGAAGAAAAGATAAGAAAAGTGATTTCAGAAAATTATGGATAATCAGAATTAACGCGGCAGCTAGAATGAACGGATTAACATATAGCCAATTAATATCTGGATTAAAGAAAGCTAATGTTGCAATAAACAGAAAAATGTTAGCTGAACTTGCAGTTTCAGATAGCAAAGCATTTAGCGAAATAGCTGAAATAGCAAAAAAAGCGTAAGATTATAAAAAAGATGCACCTTTAAGGGTGTATTTTTTTTACTTTAAAAATATTGAAAAACAGTCAAACGTGGTATATAATATACACCAACGTGTATATTGCACGAGTTTTATATCACACGTAAGAGTGGTAAGCAAAAAAGGAGGAAAAAACATGTCATACAATTTTAAAGAAGTAGAACATAAGTGGCAAAAAAAATGGGAAGAAGAAGGAACATTTAATGCGAAAACAGATTACACATTACCAAAATGGTATGGATTAATTGAGTTTCCATATCCTTCAGGACAAGGACTCCATGTTGGCCATCCTCGTAGCTACACAGCGCTAGACATAATAGCAAGAAAAAAGAGAATGCAAGGATATAATGTTTTATATCCAATTGGATTTGATGCATTTGGCTTACCAGCAGAAAATTATGCTATAAAAAATCATGTACATCCAAGAATAACAACAGAGCAAAACATAAGTCATTTTAAACAACAATTGAAATCATTAGGATTTTCATTTGATTGGTCAAGAGAAATAAATACAACAGATCCAGAATATTATAAATGGACACAATGGATATTTATTCAATTATATAAACACGGATTAGCATACAAAACAACAATGCCAATAAACTTCTGTACAGGATGCAAAGTAGGTTTGGCAAATGAAGAAGTTGTAAACGGTGTGTGCGAAAGATGTGGAAGTCCAGTAGTTCAAAAAGAAAAATCACAATGGATGTTAAGAATAACAAAATATGCTCAAAGATTAATAGATGACTTAGCTGATGTTGATTTCTTAGATAAAATAAAAGCACAACAAATAAATTGGATTGGAAGAAGTGAAGGAGCAGAAGTAAACTTTGAAGTAATAACAGAAGATAAAACTTCAGAAAAAGATTACTTAAGAATATACACAACAAGACCAGATACAATGTTTGGTGCAACATATATGGTAATTTCACCAGAACATCCATTTATTGAAAAATATGCAGATAAAATAACAAATTTAGATGAAGTAAAAGATTATCAATATAAAGCATCTTTAAAATCAGACTTTGAAAGAGCTGAATTAAATAAAGAAAAAACAGGTGTAGAAATTAAAGGCGTAAAAGCAATTAATCCATTAAGCAAAGAAGAAATTCCAATCTGGATTTCAGACTATGTATTAATTACATATGGCACAGGAGCAATCATGGCAGTTCCTGCACATGATACAAGAGATTTTGAATTTGCTAAAAAGTTTAATTTACCTATAAAACCTGTAATAATGCCAGATACAAAAGACAATTGTGAAAAAGCTCAAAAAGAGTTAGAAGCTAGATTTGATTACTTATTTGCTGGAACAGAAGCAGGAAAAGAATGCGAAATGAAGGAAGCATATACAAGTAAAGAAGATGGAATAGCTGTAAATTCAGGATTCTTAAATGGATTAAAAACTAAAGATGCAATTGAAACAACAATTAAATACCTAGAAGAAAATAAATTAGGTGAAAGAAAAGTAAATTATAAATTGCGTGATTGGGTATTCTCACGTCAAAGATATTGGGGAGAGCCAATACCGATGGTATATTGTGAAGATTGCGGATGGGTACCAGTTCCAGAAGAAGAGTTACCTTTAAAATTACCTGAAATAGAAGATTATGAACCAGGTGAAAATGGAGAATCACCACTTGCAAAACAAACAGAATGGATAAAAACAAAATGTCCTCATTGCGGAAAAGATGCAAGAAGAGAAACAGATACAATGCCACAATGGGCGGGTTCATCATGGTATTACTTAAGATATATGGATCCACATAATGATAAAGAATTCGCTTCAAAAGAAGCATTGAAATATTGGTCACCAGTAGATTGGTATAATGGTGGAATGGAACATACAACATTACACTTACTATACTCAAGATTCTGGCATAAATTCTTATACGATATCGGAGTAGTTCCAACTAAAGAACCATATCAAAAACGTACATCACATGGGATGATATTAGGTGGAAATGGTGAAAAAATGTCAAAATCTAAAGGAAATGTAATAAATCCAGATGATATAGTAGAAGAATTTGGAGCAGATAGCTTTAGAGTTTATGAAATGTTTATGGGCCCATTTGATCAAACAGCACCATGGTCGATGGAAAGCATCAGAGGTTGTAGTAAATTCCTAGATAGAGTATGGGGATTACAAGATATATTAACAGAAGGAACAGAATACTCAAAAGAATTTGAATCAATGATGCATAAGGCAATAAAGAAAGTATCAAATGATATTGAAGAAATGAAATTTAATACATCGGTTAGTACATTTATGACAATGGTAAATGAATTTACAAAGGCAAAACATATTAACAAAGCAGAATATAAAACATTCTTACAATTGCTAAATCCATTTGCACCACATATGACAGAAGAAATTTGGAGCGAGTTAGGAGAAGAAAAAGAAATTTCTCAAACACCTTGGCCAACATATGATGAAGCAAAAACAATTGATGATGAAATTGAAATACCAGTACAGATAAATGGAAAATTAAAAGCAACAGTAGTTGTAGCAAAAGATGCAGACGAAGAAACAGTAACAAAAGCTGTTGAACAAAACGAAACAATATCAAAATTAACAGAAGGAAAAACAATAATTAAGAAAATATATGTTAAAGGAAAAATCTTCAACATAGTTGTAAAATAACGATGAAAGTCAAAAGGCACAGTTACCAAATAACATATAGTATAAACCAGTAAAAAAGAAAGAGGCAGCATTCAAATTGCGAATGCTGCTCTTTTCCGTAAAAATTCAAAACTGCATAATGTACATCAGAAACTTACGTCCGTCGTTGTCATAGTCTTCTTCTACGACATGACGTGCATGGAATTTCTTTAATGCCGAGATAGACTTGAAGTTATCAGCGTCAACTTCGAATCGGAAGTTTTTTACACCGCATTTATTTATGCATTGTAAAGTGTACGCATCTAACGCTTCTGTAATGTACCGACAAGATCGGTAGTACTCAAAAACAAAGAATTCCATCAGCAGAGTATCTTTACCGAATACGTAGCCATTAATATAGCCAATCAACTGGTTGGTAGATTTCTTAAATAGTCCAACGGGTATACAGTCGGTGTTAGGAAGTTCCTCTAAGAAGTCACAGACCTCTCCATAAGACTTACCCATCCGAAAGTATTTTTGGATATCCTTGTCCTGAATCACACCATCTGCAAATGCCGGATAATCCAGCTTGTTTAAAGGCCGACAGTTCAACCTTGATGTAGTATAACTCAATTGTATCATAGCTACTACCTCCTTAAAATTTTTACGACAAATATTATACCATATTATTAACATAATGTAAATCATTGTTTTTTCATTTTAGGTTTTGAAACTAAAGCAGCAATATATCCAAAGAAGATAGCAGCAGTAATACCGCCAGCAGCAGATTTTAATCCACCAATAAATGCACCTAAAAATCCGGATTGATGAACCTCTTGAATAACACCTTTAGATAAATTATAGCCAAATCCAGTTAACGGAACAGTAGCACCACATCCTGCAAAGTCTACTAAGTATTTATATATTCCAAGTCCACCTAAGATAGCACCTAATGTAACATATAAAACAAGAATTTTGGCAGGCGTAAGTTTAGTTTTGTCAATTAAAATTTGAGCAATAATACATAAAACACCACCCACAACAAAAGCTTTTAACAGCATCATATAATCTAAACTATTTATAAACTCTCCCATAAGCTATCCTTTCATAAATTTATAATTCGATACTAACAGCATGAGCTATACCAGGAATACTTTCACCTTGTTGGGTAGAAGTAGAATTCATTAAAGCTCCTGTTGCTACTAGCAACATATTTTTAATTTTCTTTTCTTTAAGTTGATTGAAAAAGTAACCAGAAAAAACAGTACCGCAGCATGCACAACCTGAACCACCTGAGTGAGTATCCTGCTTTTCTTTATCAAACATAAGAACGCCACAATCATTGTAAATTGAAGAAAGTTGAAATCCCTCAGCCTTACATAAATCCAAAACAATACCTTTCCCAATATGACCAAGATCACCTGTTATAATTGCATCATAATAAGTTGGTTTTCTACCAGTATCTTTTAGATGAGTTAAAATTGTTGAAACTGCTGCAGGAGCCATAGCACTTCCCATATTATTTGCATCAGTAATACCTCTATCAACAATTTTTCCAGGAGTAACATGAGTAATAAATGGACCTGTTCCTGATTTTGAAAGAACAGCAGCACTACTACCCGTTACCGTCCATTGAGAAGTAGGGGGACGTTGATTTCCAAGTTCAAGTGGAAATCTGAATTGTTTTTCAGCACTACAAAAATGACTTGAAGTTGCAGCTAAAGCATAATTTCCAGCTCCACCATCTAATAACATAGAACCAATCATCATTCCTTCAACAAAAGTAGAACATGCTCCAAAAATTCCTAAAAAGGGAATTTCAAAATCTCTAATTCCAAAACTTGAAGATATACATTGATTTAACAAATCTCCTGCAAGTAAATAGTCAATATCTGAAACAGCAATATTAGATTTTCTAATAACAGTTTCAATAGCAAATTTAATCATCTTTGACTCAGCTTTTTCCCAAGTTTTTTCACCGAAAAACTCATCTTGAAGACACACATCAAAATATTTAGCCAGTGGACCATCTGCTTCTTTTTTACCAACAATACTAGCAGTTTCAAAAATAGTTACAGGATTATCTAATTTAAAAGTTTGAGTACCAATTTTTTTCATAAAAACACCTCACAAATAAAATTAAACAAGCATGATTGCCTGAGTATTAAAAAGAAGATAAACAAGTCCAACTATTACAGAAGAAGAAATACCATAAACTAAAACAGGACCAGCAACTGTAAACATTTTTGCTCCAACACCCATAACAAAACCTTCAGATTTATATTCCATCGCAGGTGAAATAATTGAGTTAGCAAAGCCAGTTATAGGAATAAGAGAACCTGCTCCAGCAAATTTTCCTATTCTATTAAAAACATTTATAGCAGTTAAAAAAGCACTTAAAAATATTAATGAAATAGAAACAATAGTACCAGCTAATTCGGTAGAAAAATTTCTAAAAATAAAATAATCATAAATTAATTGTCCGATAACACAAATTAAACCACCAACCCAAAAAGCATTAAAGCAATTCTTAAAAATAGGCGAATTAGGTGATTTTTTATCAACATATTTTTGATAATCTTTATTAGTATTAATTGAATCCATAAAAGCCTCCTTTTACTACATATATTTTCCAAATAAAGAAATAATATTCATAAAAAATATATTACATTACTATTACTTTTGATTAACACTTCTATTAAAAATATTGACTTTTAATGTTGAAATAGGTAAAAATATATATGTAAGTGATTGTAAAGAATTAAAAAGTCGATTGATTTGCAGTAAAAGGAGAAAAAGATGCAAAGCTGTTTAGGAGTTTATATAGAAGATAATTTAATAAAATATGCTAAAGTTCAAAAAGATAGAGACAACTTAAAAGTGGAAGCTTTTGGAACAAAATTTTATGAAAATTTACAACAAGCCATAGATCAAATAGTTGCAGAAACTAATAGTAGAAAAATTCCTATTTCAATAAATATATCAGACGAATATTATGATTATTTTAGTTATTTTGCATTATTAAATAAGAGTGCTTTAAAGAAATCTATAGATATTGATTTTGAAATGTTGTGCGCTGAAAAAGGTACAAATAAGGATAACATAGAAAGAAAAAATATTTTCGTATTAGATCCAGATGATACGCAAAAAATGAAGGCAATAAATGTATCTATTGAAAGACAAAATTTGAGTTCAAGAAAAGCTTTATTTGAAAAATATAATTTAGCTACAATGGAACCATTACCAATTGGCATAATGAATCTTGTCAAATTAGATAATAATGCAAATGAATTGATTGTTAATATGGAAGAAAAAACAACACTAACATTTTGCGCAAACGGACAAATAGATAAAATAGATGAAATAAACACAAGTATAATAGAAACGATTAAAGAAATAAGTAAATTAGAAAATTCACAAACAAAAGCATATGAAATATTGAAAAATACTACAATTTCGTCACAAGAATTTGATATGTTTCAAGATGGAAATGAATATATGGACACTATAGTTCCAGTATTATTCAAAATTACAAATGAAATAAAAGAGAAAATAAATGAATATGGAAGACAGATAAATAAAATATACTTTACTGGAACAGGTATTGTAATAAATAATATTGACATGTATTTTCAAGATAGAATTAACATTCAATGCGAGTTAGTAAAACCATCTTTTTTGGATTCTCAATCATTAAAGATAGGAATCAAAGACTATATAGAAGTTAATAGTGCTATTTCATTAGCATTGTCAGGATTACAAAGTGGAAATGAATTAAATTTTGCAACTAAAGGAAAATTAAATATACAAGGACTTGAGATAACAGGACTTCCAAAAAGAAATGTAAAGTCGTTAAAAGGAACAACAGATGAAAAGTTAGATGCGATTGAAAAACTTATTGTTAGAATACTTATATTAGCAATAATTTGTATAATAATATATTCGACATTAACAACACGTTTATATAAAAATATGGAGCAAAAAATTAGCGACACAGATCAAAAGACTAGTGATACAACAGCCTCAATTGAGAAAATGAAAAAGACTAAAACATCAGTTGAATATCTAACATCAGAATATGAATCATTAATTTCTAAACTTAATAATGAATCACTTCAAAATGGAGAAAATGTTTATAGAACAGATGAAATAAATAATTTCTTAACAAAATTAAAAACTATAATTCCTACTGAAGTTAAGCTTATAAGTGTGGAAAATACTCAAGAAAGACATTTTGTAATTCAAGCAAGAGCAATAAAGTATCAACAATTAGGATACTTTAAAGCATTACTTGAAACACCAACATCAGAAGGAACATCATATAAAGCTATATTAGAAAATGTTAAAGCGAGTACAGGAATAAGATATCATGATGAAACAGCAGATGAAGACTATATATTAGTTACAATAGAAGGAGATTTAACAGAATAATTCAAAAAGGAGAAAAGAAATGAGAAAAACAATTCTCACAGTGGTATTAATATTTACAATAATTTTTGGTTTTTTGTGTGTAAAAAAAGGAATAACATTTCCAATTAAAGTTTACAGTTATGAAGAACTTAAAACAGAGAGTAATACTGTAAATACGAAAATGGATGATCTTACAAAAATGAAAGCAACAACATATGCAGCAACAGAATCATCTTTACAAACATCTGTAAAAAAACACTTAGAAATAAAAACTAATTATGATAAAATTTCTAGTACAAAATCAGAAGATCAAAAAGAAAAAGCTTTATTAGGTCAAGATTACGATATAAGTTATTTATGGGTAAAACTAGGTAATTATGCTACTAAAAATAATTGCGATTTAACATTAGAAATTTCACAAGAAAAAGATACAAAAGAAAATGACAAATATGTATTATGTGACTTAAAGTTTGAAACAACTAGTGGATATGATGGAATAACAAGTTTTATTGAAGATATAGGAAGAGATTCTGAACTTTTATTTATTCCAGAAAATTTAAAATTACATTCACAGTTAAAAGAAATTAAAGTGTTAGATTCAGAAACTGGTAAAGCGGTGTCAACAAATAAGTTGATGCTAATAACAGAATTTTATAAAACAAATATTCCAATTTCAAAAGCATCATTATTAAAAATAGAAAATAAACAATCATTAGAAAAACAAATAACTCAAGAAAGTACAACAGATAATACAGCGGATACATCAAACAAAGCAAAAAATACAACTAATAAAGTGAATTAGTAAAAGGAGTATAATGAATGAAAAAAGTTATTAGAGAAGTAATTGCAATGGTAATTTTAGTAGCTGCAATCTTATTATTAATGCTTACATTTTTCTTTGATTATATAAAAGCAGAATCAAATGAACCACAAGCGGCGGTGTATGAGATGTCAGAAAATGAAGTAGCAATATTAAAAGAGAAGCAAGACTATGATGAATCACAAAATAAAATTGTTCTTTCATCCGCGCATAAATTAGATGAAAGTGATTTACAACAATATAAAACGACAAGTCAATTACAAACAGGACAAAGCAATCCATTTGATGAAGTGCCATTAACAGATATAATATATGATGCAGAAGGAAATGCATATTATCAGTCAGTAACTTCAAGAAATGAAACCAATACTACATCCACTAAGGGATCAGTTTCAGGAATTTCATCAGAAAAAACAACGGATAACTCAACGAAAAAAAATAACAGTAATAGTGTTAACAATAATAGTAACAATGTAAACAATAATACTGTTTATGAACCAGATAAAGATATTACTGCTCCATCAACAAATAGTGGAAATCTAACAAAGGGAAATGGTGGAAAATAATAGATTATATTGTTATATACATATAAAATACATTTTCATAAATTAAGGAGGAAAAAGAATGGAAAATCAAAAAGGGATTACATTAGTTGCGTTAGTTATTACAATAATTGTATTATTAATTTTAGCTGCGGTTACAGTTTCTATGGTTATAGGACCAAATGGAGTTTTATCTAATTCAAAAAAAGAAAAAGAAAGTGAAGCAAAAGAAAAAGCATATAATGCTTTATCAACAGCTTTGAATTCATTATCAACTGATTACAATGCAAATGGTGAAGCAGGAGATATATTGGAAAAAGTAGACAAAACAAATTTAGAAAATTTGTTACAAGAATATACTATTACTGAAGAAAATAAATCAGAATCAGAGAGCACAACAACTAAAAAAGTAGTTATGAAAGATAAAACACAAAACAATGAATATACAGCAACAATAACATCTACATTATCAATTCAAAAATTTGAAGATGGAAATACATTATCAAAGTAAGAGAATAAAAAAGCATATATGGGCATAAAAAATGTTTATATATGCTTTTCCTAAAAATGCAAAAGGAGAAAAAATGGAGCTAATATTATATACATTAATTTTTATAATAGGAACAGTTTTTGGAAGTTTTTGTACATTGGCAATTTACTGTATCCCACAGAAAAAAAACATAATAAATGAAAAATCTATTTGCTCTAACTGCAAACACAAGTTGGCTTTTTTTGACTTAATACCAGTAATTAGTTATATTCTTTTAGGTGGAAAATGTAGATATTGTCATAAAAAAATTAGCAACAGTTATTTTATAATGGAACTTTTGATGGGGTTAACATCTGTAGGCATATATATGTCATTACATGCAACGTGGGAAACAATGTCAATACTTACATTAATAGAATACTTATATTTAATGATTTTTGTAACAACATTAGTACTAATAGCAGGAATAGATAAGAATAACAAGAAAATTTATAAACCAATTATTTTTTGGGGATGTTTAGTTGGTTTTATACATATTAGTATATATAAATATGTTATATATTTTGTTATAGTCTGTGTATTGTCATTAATAACAACAAAACATAGATATTTTAAATATTCTTATCTTTTGGAAATAATGATGATATGTATATATATAAATATGTTTGTTATAGCAGAGGTTTTCCTAATTACGGCAGTATTGACAATGATTTCACTATTAGTAGGAATAATTATTAGAAAAAGAAAAAATAAAATTGATAAAAGCGATATTCTTGCAGAAAAAAATATGAATATGGATTTGCCAATAGGATTTTGTTTATGCATATCAAACATATTAGCAATGCTCATACAAGGAATTGAAATTATAAAACTATAGGAGAATATATGATAAAAATGTTATTAAAAAAAATCAAGGAAAATAAAGGGTTTACAGGACAAGATATTTTAATTGCGATTTTTTTAACAATTACATTTATGTCTATAATTTCAGCTATTATGATAAAATTATCAAATACAACATATGAAATTGAGAAGACACGTCAAATAACATATGCATTAACACAATTAGCAGATAAAGTAGATCAAATGAGTTTTGACACATTTGAGAATACTGATGAAGAAAAGCCAATTAGTGAAATGCAAGGATTATCTAATTATGAAAATCCTCAAAATATAGATATAACATATAAAGTTTCAACAGAAGATAATACGCATGTACAAGTCAAAAACATAACACTAATAGCTCAATATTCAAATAAATTTGCATCAAACAAAGTAAACTTAACGTTAAAAAAACAAAAAAGTATAAATGATACAAAAGCAACGCCAGATTTATCAAAAAAAGTATATCAGTATCCTTATAATCCACCAGTAACAGGAGGAAGTTATGAAGGAGAAAAAATAATACCTGTTAAATTTATTTGGACAAATATTGAAAAAAGAGAAGGATATTGGGTAACAACAACAGAAGATGACAAAGAATGGTATTCATATGAAGCTGGGATACTTCCAATATACATAAAATCTGATGTACCAATAAAAAATATAAGTTTAACAATAGCACAAAAAGATAATCAATCTATAAATTATAATGTAATAGCTCAGAATATAAATAATGTAAAATTTTATGCATGGATACCAAGAATTGTTGGAACACAAAATAATTATGAGTATGCAGTAGAATCTACAAACTATAAATATACTCCATCAAGTACAGGTGGATACTCAAAAAGTTCAACTAAATTAAAAGAATATATTATTAATAATAAAAGATTATTTTCAGACGAAAAAAATGGAATATTAAATGTGTATACAAAAACGCAAAATACCGATGATTGGAATCTTGAAAATTCTTGGATGTTCCCGACAGCATTTACAGATTTGTTTAATCAAAGCCAAGTATTTAATAGAGACATTAAAAACAATTAGGTATAAAGAAAAAATAATACACAGATAATTTAACTAGGAAGATAATAGAATTTGTGGAGGTAAAATATGCCAGCTTTTCAGTATAAAGCAATAGATAATAAAACAGGAAAAATGATAAAAAATACAGTAAATGGTGTTACGAAGCAAGAATTATACAAGATGCTTAAAAATAATGGATTAACTCCAATAGATATTCAAACAATTTTTGGAGGAATGTCAAACAAAAAACTTATAAAAAAACATAGATCATCAGAAGAAATATTAAGAGATTTATCATCAGATCAAGCTGGATTAATATACAATAATGAATATATTGCCCAAAATGCAGATAACAAGAAAGAAAGTAGTAAGCGAAATTCTAAAAATAGAGAATGTAAAATAACAACAAGAGATATTATAATATTTACAAAAAATTTTTTACTATTAAAAAAAGCAAATTTTAATAATAAGCATGCTTTGGAAACAGTTATAAATTCAACAGAGAATGCAAGGTTTGAATCAATATTAGAAGATATTTTAGCTGGAGTTGAATCCAGAGAATATATGTACACAACAATGGAATATTATGCAGATATATTTCCAGTAATATATGTAAATATGATAAAGGCTGGGGAGTTAACAGATTCATTAGAAAAATCATTAGAGCAGGCAATAGAATATCTTGAAAAGTCAAATATGCTTGAGAAAAAAATAAAGAAAATAATATTTTCAAATGTGATACAAATTTTAGGAATAATAATATTATTAATTATAGGAACAATATTTATTATACCAGTAATTCAAAGAATAGTTGAGCAAAACGAAGCAATAGTTGAATTACCATGGTTGACACGAAATTTTCTAGAGGCTTTAAATAACTTGAAATATTGGTGGTATTATCCAGCAATTATTATAGTAATTGTTATAGTGACAATAATAGCATATATAAGAACACCTAAAGGAAAGTATCAATGGAATTTATTTAAATATAAAGTGCCAATATTTGGACAATTAATGTATACTATAGACTTTTTAAAAGTAATGAAAGTAATTTCAATAAACTTACAAAATGGAATGAAAATTCAACAAGCATTAGAAGCTAGTAAAAAAGTAGTGAAAAATAATGTTATGATATCTATTTTAGAAATATCAATAAATAATTGCTTAAAGGGCAAATCTTGGATAGAGCCATTTGAAAAATCGAAATTTGTAAATGAAATATCTGTAGAAATGTTAAAAACAGGTATGCAAACAGATTTAACAAAGATTATGGACAAGTTAATTGAATTTATAGAATCAGATATTGATACAATATTACAAAAAATAACGAAAGAACTATCAAAAGTAAGTTACATACTTGTTGGAGTTGCTTTAATATTTTTCATATGTGTGGTATTAGTACCATGTATTCAGGTATATATGAGTGGAATTATGTTTAGTAGTTCATATATGTAAAAAAAGAAGACGTGGTATACGTCTTCTTTTTGACTTTATATATAGAAAGGATGTAAGTATGAGAATAGGAATTGATATTGGCGGAAGTCATGTAGGAGTTGGATTAATAAATAAACGGAATGATATTAAGCATAGAAGAAAGAAATCTAACAAGAGAAGATAGAGTAAATGTAAAAGAAAGCATTGTAAAAATAATAATTGAATTACTAAACCGAGTAATAGATGAAGCAAATGTAGATTTAAATGATATAGAATTTATAGGAATCGCTTCACCAGGAACAATAAGCGACAACATAATTAAACAAGCAACAAATTTAGGATTAGAAAAATTTGATTTAATAGCAGAATTACAAAAATACATAAACTTACCAATGCAAATAAAAAATGATTCAAAATGTGCAGCATTAGCAGAAAAACATTATGGAGCAATGAGAGATTATGATGATGGTGTGTTTTTATGTATAGGAACAGGAATTGGAGGAGCAGCATTTATAAATGGGCAAATGCTAGTGCCAAAAAGATTTTCAGGATTTGAATTTGGACACATGGTAATAAACAAAGGTGGAAGACAATGCTCTTGTGGAAAAAGAGGATGTTTTGAAACATATGCATCAATTCGTGCGTTTAGGAATAAAATAGCTGAAGTATTAGATATAGACAATGATTTTTCTGGACAATATTTAAGAGAACAATTATTAGATTTTAATAATGAAAAAATAGAAGAAGTAGTAGAACAATTTATTGAAGACCTATCAATAGGAATCTGCAATTTAATAGATATATTTGAACCAGAAATAGTAGTACTTGGAGGAAGCTTCTCATATTATGAAGGAAATCCAGTCTATGATAGACTTATAGAAAAAATAAGTCAAAAGAATAGTAGATTTAATAGTATGGCAATGCCTAAAATTGAACTTGCTAAATTAAAAAATGATGCAGGTATAATTGGAGCAACAATTAGAATTTAATAAAAAGGTATTTACAAATAAATAAAAAAGATATATATAATAGAAAAAAGAGAAGGAGAGAATAATTATGCCTGAGATTAAGTACGAAATAGTAGAAAAAATAGGAGTGTTATCAACAACTGATAAAGGATGGAGTAAGGAGCTTAATTTAGTAAGTTGGAATGATAGAGAGCCAAAATATGATTTACGTGATTGGAATGAGAATCATGATAAAATGGGAAAAGGGATTACTTTAACTAGAGATGAGCTTGATAAGTTGAAAGAAACTTTAGATGGTTATAATAAATAATATAAAATCACATATATAAAGAAAACTTTCATATTAGATTTTTGAATCACCGCGCAGGGACCAAACGAACGAAGTGAGTTCGATTGAAGCAT
>OCHI01001086.1_pt1 | contig 22149 bp, 14 predicted proteins | sample 1538691 | NCBI WGS metagenome assembly OCHI01 (sample SAMN04571718, study PRJEB22368) | human gut metagenome | biome: human gut; material: stool | host: Homo sapiens | place: Luxembourg | collected 2012-09-21 | reverse complement strand
CGGAGCAGAAATGTGTCCAGACAAGAAAAGACCCGCAGAGAATACTTGCCGTATTGTCAAGGGGCTTGACGCAGTATGGGCGCATTTCTGCCCGTCAAAACCGTGTCTGCCCTTGTCGATCGATGGTAAGGTCATTATACCACATTTTCCGGTGGGGTACAACGGTTTTGTGGAAGGTCATGCCGGGGAGCTTTTCCGCGGGCGGAAGAAAACTTTCGGGGAAAAAGAGGATTTCAGCAAGTTTTTTGGTATAGTATATTGTACGAGAATCGGCCTGCCGGAGCGCGGCGGGGGAAGGGAGGCGCCTCATGCGGTTCAGCGAAGTGTTTTTGGATGAGCTGGCGGCGCGCAGTGACATTGTGGACGTGGTGTCGAGCTATGTGGAGCTGAAGCGCAAGGGCACCAACTATTTCGGCCTGTGCCCCTTCCACAGCGAGAAAACGCCCTCCTTTTCCGTGGCGCCGGACAAGCAGATGTACCACTGCTTCGGCTGCAAAAAGGGCGGTGGTGTGTTCAGCTTCATCATGGAGATCGAGAACCTCACCTTTCCGGAGGCGGTGGAGTTTCTGGCCAGACGTGCCGGTATGCCCCTGCCGCAGGAGGGGGAAATGCAGAACGACGGCGACCGTCTGCGCAGACGGGTGCTGGAGCTGAACCGCACGGCGGCGCGGTGGTTCTACGACCAATTGCAGCAGCCCCAGGGCGCGGCGGTGCAGGCCTATCTGGACAAGCGGCAGATACGCAGGAGCGTGGCGGTGCGGTTCGGCATGGGCGCGTCACTGGATCAGTGGGACGCGTTGCTGCGCGCCATGAGCGAAAAGGGCTTCACCAAAAAGGAGCTGATGGCCGCGGGACTGGCGGTGGCAGGCAGGGGCGGACGGATCTACGACAAGTTCCGCAACCGGCTGATGCTGCCGGTCATCGATGTGCGGGGCGACGTGGTGGGATTCGGCAGCCGGGTCATCGACAACTCCGAGCCCACCTACAGCAAGCGCCGGGTGCTCTACGGCCTGAATCTGGCCAAAAAGACCAAGCGCCCCAACATCATCCTGTGCGAGGGCAATCTGGACGTGGTGACGCTGCATCAGGCGGGCTTTGACAACGCGGTGGCCTGCATGGGCACGGCGCTGACACAGGAGCAGATCCATCTCCTCAGCCGGTTCACCAAGGAGCTGGTGCTGTGCTACGACAACGACAAGGCCGGTCAGATGGCCACCGACCGGGCGCTGGAGCTGCTGGAGAACACGGAGTTCAAGGTGAAGGTGCTGCGGCTGCCCCAGCGGTTGGTGGACGGTCAGTACGTCAAGCAGGACGCGGACGACTTCATCAAGTATCAGGGGCGCGACGCCTTTGAAAAGCTGCTCAGCGGCAGCGCCAACGGCATGGAGTTCACCCTGTCGCAGGTGGCGGACAAATACGACCTGAAGGAAGACAAGGATCGCATCGCCTATGCCGCCGAGATCGCGGAGACGCTGGCCAGACTGGGCGACCCGGTGGAGCGGGAGGTCTATACCACCCGCGCGGCGGAGGCCGCCGGCTTGCCGGCGGAGGCCATGCGCATGGAGGTGGAGCGCGCTCGGAAGCGCAGCTATGCCAAGGAAAAGAAGCAGCAGGAGCGCCGGGAGATGAATCCCGTCAGCGATCGCCAGCCCATCGAACGGGGCATGCGCTACGCCAACATGCGCAGCGCCATGGCGGAGGAGGGCGTCATCCGTCTGCTGCTGCAGGACGACAGCCTGTTCCCGGAGCAGATGCCTGTGCTGCCGGAGGACTTTTCCTCTCCGGCGCTGGCGCATATCTACGACGAGATGTGGAAGCGCCGGGGACGGGGCGGTGTGGCATCGCTGGCTGCCGTGCTGGGGCCGGAGGAGATGGATCACCTGACGGTGATCCTGCAAAAGCCGGAATCCGCCGCCAACGCGCCTCAGGCGCTGGCGGATTACATACGCATCATACAGGAGGAATACAACAAGCGCGCCGGCGATCTGGACCCGTTGGCTGCCGCGTGCAAGACGTATAAAGACAAAAAAGGTTACGGAGGAAAGCGAACATGACGGACAAAAAGTACACCCCGGAGGAGCTGGAAAAAATGGCGGATTCCATGCTGAAGGAATCCGCGTCCGGTAAGCCCGGCAAGGGCACGCTGGACGAAAAGGCCATCGCCTCCCTGCCGGCAGCGGCGCTGCTGACCACCCACGAAAAGCTGAAGGAGCTGTTTGCCAAGGGCAAAAAGAAGGGTAAGCTGGACGCGGGCGAGCTGTCCGAGGTGCTGGACGAGATGGATCTGGAGAGCGATCAGATGGACTCCATCTACGACTCGCTGGAGCAGCTGGGCATCGAGGTGGGCACGGAGGACTTCCTGACCGATCTGCCCGACGATGACGAGCCGGCCATGGAGGAGATCGCGGAGATCGAGGAAGAGGAGCTGGTGGATCCCAACACGCTGGTGGACAGCTTCAACATCGACGATCCCGTGCGCATGTACCTGAAGGAGATCGGCAAGGTGCCCCTGCTGACCGCCGATCAGGAGGTGGAGCTGGCTACCGTCATGTCCGCCGGCCGCGAGGCCGAGGCGCGTCTGGCGCAGGCGGAGGCCGACGGCGAGACGATCCCCGACGAGGAGCTGGCACAGCTGAAAAAGCAGGTCAAGGCCGGTGAGAAGGCCAAGCAGAGTCTGGCGGAGGCCAACCTGCGTCTGGTGGTGTCCATCGCCAAGCGCTATGTGGGGCGCGGCATGCTGTTCCTGGATCTGATCCAGGAGGGCAATCTGGGTCTTATCAAGGCCGTGGAGAAGTTCGACTACACCAAGGGCTACAAGTTCTCCACCTACGCCACATGGTGGATCCGTCAGGCCATTACCCGCGCCATCGCGGATCAGGCGCGCACCATCCGTATCCCCGTCCACATGGTGGAGACCATCAACAAGGTCATCCGCGTCTCCCGCCAGCTGCTGCAGGAGCTGGGTCACGACCCCAGCCCCGAGGAGATCAGCGAGGAGATGAACATGCCCGTGGACAAGGTGCGGGAGATCCTGAAGATCGCCCAGGAGCCTGTGTCGCTGGAGACGCCCATCGGCGAGGAGGAGGACAGCCATCTGGGTGACTTTATCCCCGACGAGGCCGCGTCCGAGCCCAGCGAGGCCGCCAGCTTTACCCTGCTGAAGGAGCAGCTGGTGGACGTGCTGAGCACCCTGACGCCCAGGGAGGAGAAGGTGCTGAAGCTGCGCTTCGGCATCGAGGACGGCCGCACCCGCACCCTGGAGGAGGTGGGCAAGGAGTTCAACGTCACCCGTGAGCGCATCCGCCAGATCGAGGCCAAGGCGCTGCGCAAGCTGCGCCACCCCTCCCGCAGCAAGAAGCTGAAGGACTTCCTGAACTGACGATACCCATGAAAACGCTTCGCTGTGTGATGCTTTTGCTGGCGGCGCTGCTGCTCCTGCCCACCGCCGTCAGCGCCGATGAACCGGAATACACCTTCGTGCTGACGGCAAACGGCGCGGACAGCTGCCGTGCCGCCGCCGGGGACATCGTAACGGTCACGCTGGCGGTGCGCTGCGATTCCGGCACGGACGCCGTATACGCCGCGCAGGATGAGATCGTGTTCGACCCGGCGTTCTTCGCCTTCGAGCCGGACAGCGTCCTGACCCGCAGCGGCGTGAAAACCTCCACCCTGCACCTGCGTGACGGGCGGCAGGCGGTGTACATGAGCTTCATCTCCTACGGCAGCGCCGCTGATTGGGCGGGGGAGACGGTTCTCGGCTCCTTCCGACTGCGGGTGCTGGCGGAGGACGGCACCGGCGCTCTGTGCAGCAGTAACTACCTGGTGTCGTCACAGGACGGGATGACCCACTTTCCCGCCGGGGCGGAGGACGCCGCCGTGGTGGTGTCGGAGCTGTGCCGGGTGACGTTCCAGACCAACGGCGGCGGCGATATACCGCCCCAGATGGTCTACCGGGGCAACGCGTTGACGCTGCCGGAGATGCCCGCGCGGGCGGGCTATACGTTCGCCGGATGGTACAGCGACATAGATCTGACCATGCCGTGGTTGGAGACGACCCCGGTGACGGCGGACATGACGCTGTATGCTGCGTGGACGGGTGCGGAGACGGCATCGGCGCAGGGCACATGGCTGCCGGCTGCGGCCATATTGCTGTTGGCGGCGGTGCTGGCGTGGTACAACCGACGAAAGCATGAATAAAGCGCAAAAGCCGCCTGCGGGCGGCTTTTGTCCAAAGGAGGACAGACTATGCGTGATCCCATCAGCCCATTTTCCATCAACTGCCACAGCAGCATCCGCTGGGGCGGCGCGGTGACAGTGTGGTTCGACCCCTTCCGGGTAGAAAAGACCACCGGGGACGGCGACGTGATCTTCATCACCCACGACCACTACGACCACTTCTCCCCGGAGGACATCCGCCGGGTGATGAAGCCGGACGCGGTGCTGGTGCTGCCGGAGAGCTGCCGGGCGGCGGCGCTGGCGGCAGGCTTCTCCGCTTCACAGCTGCTGCCGGTGCGGGCGGGGGAACATTACACCGTCAAGGGCATCCCCTTTACTGCCGTGCCCGCCTACAACATCGGCAAGCCCTTCCACCCGCGAAGCAACGGCTGGGTGGGCTATGTGGCGGAGCTGGACGGCCTGCGGGTCTATGTGTCCGGCGACACCGACGACACACCGGAGGCGCGGGCGGTGTCCTGCGACGCGGCCTTCCTGCCGGTGGGCGGCACCTACACCATGACGGCGGCGGAGGCGGCAGCGCTGGCCAACGCCCTGTACCCGCAGATCGCGGTGCCCACCCACTACGGCAGCATCGTGGGCGCCATGACCGACGGCGACGATTTCGCCGCGCAGCTGGCGCCCGGCATTCACTGCGTAAAGCTCATATAAAACGGGACCCCCGGCCTGTGGCCGGGGGTCCCGCTTTACATCGGATCACTCAGTTGTACAGATAGCCGTACTTGTCGCGCAGGGTGACGATCAGCTTCTCCAGATCGGCGGGCAGATCGTTCTTGCCGCTCAGGTCGTACTCCTTCGGCTCGCCGAAGGTGCGCACGCGCACCTTGTCGCCGTCCAGGAACAGCACACCGGCGTTCTTGGAGTCCGCCATGTCCTCCGCCGTTTGGAACAGCGTGAACTTGTCGTGGCAGGGCTCGGAGGAGTAGGGGCAGAACTGGGTGCAGTTGCCGCACTCGTTGCACATCTTGTCCACATGGACGATCTGGTGGCTGCCGTCGGCCATGCGAATGGCGACATTGGCGCGGTTGGGGCAGGAGTCCACGCAGTTTTCACACACGGTGGCGCACTGCAGGCAGCGCTCGCCCTCGCAGCAGATGCACTCGCTCATCTTCAGCGTACCCTTCTTGGCCTCGGCCTCCGTCTTGGTCACATAGGCCTGCTCGGGGATGTCGTAGGTGTACGCCTTGCCGATCACGGCCTCGGCAAAGGCCGCGGCGTCCGCGATGCCCTCCACCACGGTGGCGGGGCCGCGCTTGGCGTCACCGGCGGCGTACACGCCCTCGACGTTGGTCTGGAACGCGGGACGACCCTTCTTGTCCAGCTCGATGCCGTTGGCGGCCATCAGCGTGTCGTCCACCTGCTCGCCCACGGCGGAGATCACCAGGTCGCAGGGAACGGTGAAGAACTCGCCGCTGCCCACGGGACTGCGGCGGCCGGAGGCGTCGGCCTCACCCAGCACCATTTTCTCGCAGGTCAGCACGCCATCCGCCTGCTTGACGGGAGCGGCCAGCTCCGCGAACTCCACGCCGTCCTGCAGCGCCAGCGCCAGCTCGTGCTCGTCGGCGGGCATATACTTGCGGGTGCGGCGGTATACCAGCGTCACATGCTCGGCGCCGCTGCGCTTGGCCAGACGCGCCGCGTCCATGGCGGTGTTGCCGCCGCCGATGACGGCGATATTGCCCGCCACGGCGATGTTGCCGGCCTTCACGCCCTTCATCCACTGGATGGCGCCAGCCACATCGCCGGCGATGTCCAGCTTGCCGGGCTTCCATGCACCCACGGCCAGCAGGATGTGGGTGTAGCCCAGCTTCTTCAGCTCGTCCACGGAGGGGGCGGGCGCACCGCACTTGACCTCCACGCCGTACTTCTCCATCAGGGCGATATCCTTCTCAATGGCTTCGTTGGCGATACGGAAGCTGGGGATCACATGCCGGGGCACGCCGCCCAGGCAGCTCTCGCGCTCGAAGATGGTGGTCTCGATACCGGCGCGGCCGCAGAAATAGGCGGCAGCGATACCGGTGGGGCCGCCGCCGATGATGGCGACCTTCTTGCCGGTCACGCGCTCCGGACGCTTGATGGAGGCCATCAGCGCGTTGTAGCCCTTCTGGGCGGCCAGCAGCTTGGTGTCGCGGATGCGCACGGACTCATCATAGAAATTGCGGCTGCACTTGGTCTGACAGCGGTGTGCGCAGATGGTGCCGGTCAGGAACGGCAGGGGGTTCTTCTCGGTGATGAGCTTCAGCGCCGGGGCGTACAGACCCTTATTGCACAGCTCCATATACTCCGGGATGTCCTGCGCAATGGGGCAGCCGCCCTTGCAGGGTGCGGAGAAGCAGTCGATCCACGGCACCTGCTTGTCGCTCTTGCGGCTGGGCAGGGGCTTGATGGGCTTGACGTGATGCACGTCGGTGTGGCTGGCGGCGGACATCTCGCAGATGGCCTGGGTGTCGGTGCCGCCGAAGGGCTTGTAGACCATGGGCTCTACCTTCTCCACCATCTGATAGAGACGGTTGTAGCCGCCGGGCTTGAGGATGGTGGTGGCCACGGTGATGGGCCAGATACCGGCTGCGAACAGCTTGTCGCAGTTGAAGTACTCCGCGCCGCCGGCGAAGGAGATGCGCATCTTGCCCTTGAACTGGCGGGAGATACGGTGGCACATCTCGATGGTCAGGGGGAACAGGCTGCGGCCGGACATGTACATCTCGTTGTTGGGCAGCTCGCCGCGGGTGGTGTCCACGGGGAAGGTGTTGCTGAGCTTCAGACCGAATTCCAGACCCTTGCTGTCGGCCAGCGCCTGCAGACGCTCGAACATGGGCACCGCGTCCGCCCACTGCAGATCCTCGCGGAAGTGGTGGTCGTCGAACACGATGTAGTCGTAGCCCATGCCGTCGAGAATGCGGCGCGCCGTCTCGTAGCCCAGAATGGTGGGGTTGCACTTCACGAAGGTGTGCAGGTGCTTTTCGGTGATGAGATAGCTGGCAATGCGCTCGATCTCATCCGGGGGACAGCCGTGCAGGGTGGACACGGTCACGCTGCGGCTGACGCGGGGGTCGATGGCGTCAATATAGTCGCTCTCCTCCGGGAACAGCTCCTTCAGAACGGCCTTGCACTCGCCGAAGATGGCGGTCTTGTTGGCGTCCTTCATGCCCTCGATGTAGGTGTTGACCTTCTCGCCCTTGATGCCCTCCAGATCGTAGCCCACGGACATGTTGAACACGAAGCCATTGGGATCGCCGAAGCCGTATACCTTGCTGAGCACCTTCAGGGCGCACCACGCCTTGATGTACTCGTCCATGGCCTGGGGCACGGTCAGCTCGGTGGACCACTCCTGGTTGTAGCCCTCGTCGTTGGCCAGAATGCAGGGGCGGGGCACACAGGCGGCCAGCTCCTCGCCGTCCATCTTCTGCACGGTCTTGACCTCGAAGAAGCGGGCGCCCGCCATGTACGCGGCGATGATGTTCTGCGCCAGCTGGCTGTTGGGGCCGGCGGCGGGGCCGAAGGGCGTTTCGATGCGCTCGCCGAAGATGGGCAGACTCTTGCCCGTGGCGTGATACGCCTTGCGGACGCCGAAGATCTCGCCGGAATTGGCGTACTCGGTGACCACCCAGTTCATCAGGGACTTAAAGGGAATGGGATACATTTTTTCAGACATGGGTATTCCTCCTTTTATCAATACACCCGGTGGTTCAGGTCGCCCCACAGCTTCTTGGCGGCCTCGAGAATATGGGCGTTTTCGGCTTCCTCGTCGATGTTCACCAGCACGCGATCCTTCATCAGGAGCTTGCCGGCGGCGATGGTGGTCTGGCACTGGCGGCCGGTCATGCCGAAGATCATGTGGCCGTCGATATTCTCGTCGGAGAAGGGGGTGAAGGGCTTGTAATCCATCACGATGATATCCGCCGCAGCGCCGGCCTTCAGCACGCCCAGCTGATCGGGGAAGTACCGCGCGCCGATCCTGGCGTTGTTCTTGAAGAGCATATCCGTGACCTCGCACCAGCCTACATTGGGCAGGCAGTTCTGGCTCCGCTGGGAGCACAGCGCCACCTTCAGGGACTCCAGCATGTCGTTGGTATAGGCGTCGGTGCCCATGCCCAGCAGGATGCCCCGCTTGTACAGCTGCAATACCGGGCAGATGCCGATGGCGTTGCCCATGTTGGACTCGGGGTTGTTCACCACCATGGTGCCCGTCTCCTTGATGATGTCCATCTCAGCGGTGTTCACATGGATGCAGTGACCCAGAATGGTCTTTTCGCCCAGAATGCCGTGATCCTGCAGGCGCTGCACCGGGCGGCGGCCGTAGTTCTGCAGGGAGTCGTACACGTCGTTCATGCCCTCGGACACGTGGATGTGATAACCGGTGCGGCCGTTGTTGGCCTCCACCATGCGGTCAAAGGTCTTGTCGCTGATGGTGAACAGCGCGTGGCCGCCGAACATGGCCGCCAGCATGGGATCATTCTGCTTCTGGCAGTAGGTGATGAAGTCTGCGTTCTCCTTGATGGCCTGCAGGCACTTCTCCTCGCCGTCGCGGTCGCTGACCTCGTAGCACAGGCAGGAGCGCAGACCCAGACGGCGGCTCTCCTCGCTGATGGTGAACAGCGTGCCGGGGATCTCGCCGTAGCTGGCGTGGTGGTCGAAAATAGTGGTGACGCCCTGCTTGATGCTGTCCATGTACAGCGCCGTGGCGGAGGCACGGGTGCCGTCCATCATCAGGTGGCGGTCGATGGCCCACCATGTGCCGTCCAGCACCTCGTAGAAGTTGGTGGGATTGTTGCCCACGATGCTCAGGCCGCGCGCCAGAGCGGAATAGATGTGGGTGTGGGCGTTGATGAAGGCGGGCATGATGACGCCGCCCTTGGCGTCGATGATCTCGGCGTCAGCGTACTTGGCGCGCAGCGCGGCCTCCTCGCCCACCTCCACGATCTTGACGCCCTCGTAGGCCACCGCGCCGTGCTCATAGTAGCCCTTGCCCTCGCTGTCGCGGGTGATGAGCCGTCCGTTTGTTACCAGAACCATGTGTATTCCTCCTTTGTTTCCGATAGTGTTCGTGTGTTCTCCCCAATATGGCTCTACTCCCCGGTAAACAAAAAGTGCCCCAAACCCTGTTTTCGAGGGTTTGAAACACTCAAGCGTCCGCCGAGTGATAGTTTCAGCCCGTGCGCGAAGCACTTCCTTACAGCTACCAATCTTGGATTGTCACCTGCATTTTACTATAATTTTACCTGAAAAGCAATAGCTTTTTACAAGTTTTTCGTGCGTTTTCACATAGGCCGGAGGTGCCCGGCGGAAAACACCGGAGCCTCCCGCGGGAGGCTCCGGTGTTTTCGCGGTTTACTCCGTCAGGGTCTTGACCCAGGCGGAATATTTTTCAATGTTAGCGTCGCGGTCGGCGGCATCCGCGCCCTTGGTCAGGATATAGACCTTGATCTTCGGCTCGGTGCCGGAGGGACGCACCAGAATGGTGGTGCCGTCCGCCAGCTCGTAGCGCAGCACGTTGCTGCCCTTCAGCTCCATGGCGGTCACGCGGCCGGTGGCGCAGTCCGTGGCGGTGCCGTCCTGATAGTCCTTGCGGGTGACAACGGTCACGCCGGCGATGTCCGCCGGGGGCGCGGTGCGCAGGCGCTTCATCAGCGCCGCCATCTTCTCCAGACCGTCCAGACCGGGCATCACCAGATTGTGGGTCTTTTCGCCGTACCAGCCGTACTTTTCGTACAGCGCCTGAATAGCATCGTAGAGGGTCATGCCCTTGGCGGCGTACCATGCGGCCATCTCCGTGATCAGCAGGGAGGCGGTGACGGCATCCTTGTCACGGACGTAGTCGCCCAGCATGTAGCCGTAGCTCTCCTCGTAGGACATGATGACGTGCCCCTCGCCGGCGGCCTCCAGCGCGTTCTTCTTCTCCGCCATGAACTTGAAGCCGGTGAAGGTGTCGCAGCAGGTGACGCCGTTGCTCTCGGCCACCTTCCGCGCCATCTCCGTGGTGACGATGGTCTTGAGGAAATAGGGCTTGGCCGGCATTTTCCCCGCCCGGCGCATGGCGCCGATCAGGTAGTCCAGCAGCAGCACGCCGGTCTGGTTGCCGGTGACAGGGATGAACTTCCCGTCCGCGCCCCGCACCATGATGCCCACGCGGTCACTGTCGGGGTCGGTGCCCAGGATGAAGTCCGCGCCCACCTTGTCCGCCAGCTCGATGGCCAGATAGAAGCCCTCCGGGTTCTCCGGATTGGGGGAGGCCACCGTGGGGAACGTGCCGTCCAGCACCATCTGCTGCTCCACACAGTACAGGTTCTTCACGCCCAGACCCCGCAGAGCCTCCGGCACCAGCTTCCAGCCGCAGCCGTGGAAGGGGGTGTAGACCATTTTGAAGGTGTTGGCCACCTGCGCGATGGAGCTGCGGTCGTTGACCATAGCCATGACGTTGGCCATGAACATCTTGTCCGTCTCCTCGCCCAGAAGCGTGATAAGACCGGCCTTCACCGCATCGTCAAAGGCCATGCGCTTCACGCCGGTGAAGATGTCAATCTTCTCCAGCCGCTGGGCGATGGCGGCGGCGTGCTGGGGCGGCAGCTGCGCACCGTCCGCCCAGTAGACCTTGTAGCCGTTGTATTCCTTGGGATTGTGGCTGGCGGTGACGTTGATGCCCGCCTGACAGCCGTAGTACCGCACGGCGAAGCTCAGCTCCGGCGTGGGGCGCAGGGACTCGAACATGCGCACCCGGATGCCGTTGGCGGCGCAGACCTCCGCCGCGGCGCGGGCGAAGTCCATGCTGTGGACGCGGCAGTCCATGCAGATGGCCACGCCATTTTTCTTAGCCTCGTCGCCCTCGGCGGCGATCACGTCCGCGAAGCCCTGGGTCGCCCAGCGGATCACGTGGACGTTCATCTGGTGCAGACCCACCTTCATGGTGCCCCGCAGTCCGGCGGTGCCGAACTCCAGCGGGCCGTAGAACCGGCTCTCGATCTCTATTTCATCCCCGGCGATGGACTTCAGCTCCGCCTTCTCGTCGGCGCTCAGGGCGTCGCTGGCCAGCCAGCGCTCGTATTCCTTCTTGTAATCCAGCATAGTGATAAACTCCTTTCAGGCGTGTTGTTCCGTTTCCTCGTCCTCCACCGGCTGAGCCTGCAGCAGCTCCTGCGCCTCCTCCAGCCGGGACTGGGGCACATACAGGCTGGCGCCGTAGCCGGAGAAGCCGTTGATGACCTTTCCTGCGCCGCCGTCCAGATCGTAGTATTTGAAGCAGGGTATGCCGTAAGCCGCCAGCAGGGAAATGACCATATCCGTGTCGGCGGGGGAGTCGAAGGTCTGCATCAGCAGAACGGCCTTCTCCTCCTGTCCCCTCTCGTCCCTCGGCCATGCCGGGATGTCCGGCTTTCCGGTGAAGCTCCAGTTGTCCATAGTCTGCCTCCTATTTGTGATATTTTGTCCCGGCGGCGATCTGGTAGGCGCGGTAGATCTGCTCCAAAAGCATGATCCGCGCCATGTGGTGGGGGAACGTCATGGGGGACATGCTCAGCCGCCAGTCCGCCTGCTTTTTGATGCTCTCATCCAGCCCCACGCTGCCGCCGATGAGAAAGGTGATCTGCGTTTTGCCCTGCACGCCGAAGTCGATGATCCGGCGGCTCAGCTCCTCGCTGGAGCAGGGCTTGCCCTCGATGCACAGCGCGACCACCGCGCCGCCCCTGGGCAGGCGCTCCCGGATGGCTGCACCCTCGGTCTGGAGAGCTTTTTGTATCTCCGCCGGGGAGGGCTCCTCCGGCAGGCGGTATTCCGGCAGCTCGACGACGTCCAGCTTGCAGTATCTTTGCAGGCGCTTGACGTACTCCGCCGCCGCGTCCGTGTAGAATTTTTCCTTCAGCTTTCCCACGCACAGGACGGTCACTCGCTGCATATAAACACCTCCGCCCCATAGGGGCCGCTGAGCTGACCGCGGGGCGCTACGGTCACGGACGCGTCCAGCCCGCTGAGCGCCAGCGACACGGTCTGCCGGGCGCGCTCCGGTGTGTTGTTCTCCCGGCTCAGGTGCGCCAGAACGAATTGCCGCGTTCCGGAGGCCGCCAGACGCTGCGCCAGAAAAGCGGCGTCGTTGTTGGACAGGTGCCCGCAGGCACCGAGAATGCGCTGCTTGAGATAGTAGGGGTAGGGGCCGGACAGGAGCCACTCCACATCGTGGTTGCTCTCCAGCACCATCAGCCCCACGCCCCGGAGGATGTCCTCCGCCGCCGGAGGGACGCAGCCGGTGTCCGTCAGCACGCCCACGGCGCTGCCGCCGCAGTCGAAGCGGTAGTCCACGCTCTCCGCCGCGTCGTGGCTGGTGGGGAAAACGGTGACGCGGATATCGCCTACGTCGAACGTCCCCTGCCGGGGGATGGCGCGCAGCACATCGGCGGCAGCCGGTACGCGGCGGCACACGGCGCGCGCCGTGCCGACCGTGGCGTACAGCGGCGGGCGGTACTGCTTGACCAGTGTAGCCAGCCCGGAGACGTGGTCGGAGTGCTCGTGGGTCAGCAGAACAGCGGACAGGTCGCGGGGGGACAGCCCCAGCTCCCGGAGAGCGGCGGTGATGCGGCGGGCGGAGATGCCCGCGTCCAGCAGAACGTGGGTGCCCTCGCCGCTGACCAGCAGGCTGTTGCCCTCAGAGCCGCTGGCGAGTATATGTACGGTCAACAATGGTCATAACCTCACAGGTGAAGAAGAGTCGCCGCCGCGCGGCGCGGGAAAGGAAAAGCACCCGCCGCGGCAAGCCGCAGATCGTGCTGCGGCCTCTCGCAGCGGGCGCTGGATGGCGGATGTTCAATTCAGCCCACGTGCGTCTCGGCGTCGCTGTCGTCAGGCACGTCCACAAGGGAGATGTCCGCGCCTACGGCGCGGAGCTTGCCCACCAGATCCTCGTAGCCGCGCTCGATATAGTTGATGTGGCTCAGCTCGGTGGTGCCCTGTGCCGCAAGACCGGCAATGACCAGCGCCGCGCCCGCCCGCAGGTCGCAGGCCTGGATGGGGGCGCCTACCAGCTGGGGCACGCCCTCTACCACGGCTACCTTGCCGTCCACCTGAATGTGAGCGCCCAGACGCTTCAGCTCGTCCACGTACTTGAAGCGGTTGGCGCCGTACACGCCCTCGGTGACGAGGCTGGTGCCCTGTGCCAGCGCCAGCACCGCGGTGATCTGGGGCTGCATGTCGGTGGGAAAGCCGGGATAGGGCAGGGTCTTGACATTGGTCTTCAGCAGGGGGGAGGTGCGGCGCACCAGCAGGGAGTCGTCGTCCTCCACCACGGAGACGCCCATCTCCATCAGCTTGGCGCTGATGCACTCCATGTGCTTGGGGATGACGTTCTTCAGCAGCAGCTGACCGCCGGTGGCGGCCACGGCCGCCATATACGTTCCGGCCTCGATCTGGTCGGGGATGATGCAGTAGGTACCGCCGGTGAGCCGCTCCACGCCGCGGATCTTGATGGAGTCGGTGCCGGCACCCTTGATGTCCGCGCCCATGGAGTTGAGGAAGTTGGCCAGATCCACGATGTGGGGCTCCTTGGCCGCGTTTTCGATGGTGGTGGTGCCCTGTGCCAGCACAGCGGCCATCATGATGTTCATGGTGGCGCCCACGGAGACAACGTCCAGATAGACGGGCGCACCCGTCAGACGGCCGCCCCTGGCGGCGGTGTGGATGAAGCCGCCCTCCACGGACACGTCAGCGCCCATGGTGGTGAAGCCCTTGATGTGCTGGTCGATGGGGCGGACGCCGAAGTTGCAGCCGCCGGGCATGGCCACGGTAGCCTGACCGAAGCGGCCCAGCAGCGCGCCCAGCAGATAGTAGCTGGCACGGATGCGCCGCGCCAGATCGTAGGACGGGCGGGTGGAGTGGATGGCGCGGCAGTCGATCTCGATGGCGTGGCGGTTCAGCACGCGCACCCTGGCGCCCAGCTCCTCCAGAATGGAGAAGAACAGCGTCACGTCGCTGATCTGGGGGATGTTCTCGATGCGGCAGACACCGTCTACCAGAAGGGCGGCAGGGATAATGGCAACGGCGGCGTTTTTGGCGCCGCTGACGGTGATCTCGCCGTAAAGCTCCCGTCCGCCGCGGATCATGTATTTATTCAAGGCAGATTCCCTCTTTTCAAGTGGTCGGTGCCATAATGACGGCAGCTGAAAAACGCGGCCGGATGCACCGCATATAGCTTGCCCGCGCCGCGCGCAGTTCATACGGGCGCAGCATGAGACATTATGAGCACTAACAGTATACCATACTTTTTTCCAAAAGCAAGAAAAGTGCGGGATTTTTTTAAGAGAGATGACCTTTATAAGAAAAAACGGCGGAGGTTGTCCGCAAATGGGCAACGGAAGGAAAGGGTGACGGCGTGGACAGGGACAGCATAGACTGTCATAAGGAAAAACATGGTATGGGAGGATACAAAGGATGAAAAACGAAAACTCTGTGATGGCGATACTGGCGGCGGCGGTGGGAGCGCTGTGCAGCTATGCGGCGGCGCTGGTGGTGCCGTTGGCAGTGCTGCTGGCGGTGATGGTCGGCGACTACGTCAGCGGCATGGCCAAGGCGTGGAGCACGGGGAAGCTGTGCTCGAAAACCGGGCTGCGGGGCATATTGAAAAAGCTGGGATATCTGGCGCTGGTGGGCGTGGCCGGGGTGGTGGACTGGCTGGTGCGCTACGGGCTGACGCAGGTAGGCGTGGAGGTATCGTTCCGGTTCCTGATGGCGGCCATGGTGATCGTGTGGCTCATCATCAACGAGCTGATCTCCATTCTGGAGAACGTGGCGGCGCTGGGCGGGCCCGTGCCGGGCTTTTTGCAGAAGCTGCTGGGACGGCTGAAGGACACGGTGGAAAAGAAAGCGGAGGGAGAGAGCGATGCAGATCATCGAGACAACGTATAAATGGGCGGGGACGCTGGCGCGTCGCAGCGCCACCCGGCGTATTATCCTGCACCACGCGGCGGCGGTGACGTGTACGCCCCAGCAGGTACACCAGTGGCATCTGGCCAACGGATGGAGCGGCATCGGGTACCACTTCTTTGTGCGGAAGGACGGCAGCGTGTACCGGGGCAGACCGGAGGACACGGTGGGCGCTCACGCGGGGAACAACAACTATGACAGCATCGGCGTATGCTTCGAGGGCAGCTTCGACCGGGAGGAGATGCCGGCGGCGCAGAAGCAGGCGGGCATGGAGCTGGTGGCGTACCTCAAGCAGAAGTACGGTATCTCCACGGTGCAGCGCCACAGCGACGTGAACGCCACCGGATGTCCCGGCGGGCATTTCCCCTTTGAGGAGCTGGCGGGAGCGCAGGCGTCGGCTCCGGCAGCACCGGCGGCAAGAGCCGGCGGGACGGCGGTGACGCTGCCGCTGCTGGCGCAGGGGAGCCGCAGCGAGACGGTGCGGCTGGCGCAGGCGGCGCTGACGGGGCTGGGCTATGATGCCGGCGGCGCTGACGGTATATTCGGCGCCAACACCGCCGCAGCGGTGAAGCGGTTTCAGGCGGCGCACGGCCTGGCGGCGGACGGCATTGTGGGGCGCGACACATGGCACGCCCTGCTGGGCGTGTAAATGCGGTATCCTGCGGCGGGACACATGGGTCCCGCCCTACAGAAAGAGGGACGTCGAGGACGCCGTCCCCTACAATGGGACGGGGGCTGTACAGGAAAATACGGAATCGGGGCGGCGGAAGCCGCCCCTTTTTGCATTTCAGGGCGGGCGGGACGCATTTGGCGGCGATGGCTGCCGAAAAACGGAAGAAGCTGGTATACTGCGCGATGACGAACGGCGGCGGGACGCGCCGCAAAACGCAGAAAGAGAGCAACACAACGAGGAGGGCAATACTATGTGGAAAAAGCGACTGGTCAGCATGGCCATGGTGCTGGTGCTGGCGGTGAGCTTACTGCCGACAACGGCGTGGGCGTGGTCATATTCGGTCGACACCTTTAATGAGCTGAAAACGCAGCTCGGAAAAGGTGGAGAGCGGACGATCGAGGTGACGGGCACCATCGAGGTCACGGAAACACTGGTGATCCCCGAGAAAGCCAACATCACCATTACGGGCGGCACCCTGAAGCGCGCCGAAAGCTTTACCAGCGGCAGGATGTTTCGCCTTAATAGCTCGTTTGGCGCCTTAGAGAGCAACAAGGCCAGACTGACGCTGGAGAACATCACGGTGGACGGCAACAACGTGAAGGCCAGCGAGCCGGTCGTTTCGCTGAGCAGTAATGGGTTCCTGACGCTGAAGGACGGCGCTGTCATCCAGAACCATGTGAATACCGGCACATACGAGGGTACGGTGTATGTGGCAGGCGGCGTGCTGACCATGGAGGCGGGCAGCGTTATCCGGAATAACGCTACCGCCGGTTACGGCGGCGGCGTATACTGCGATGCCGGCAGCTTTATTATGCATGGCGGCACCATCACCGGCAACACGGCGGCCAGGGGCGGCGGTGGTGTGTACAGCAAAAGCTGTCCCACGGACAGTGACAGCACCACCGATCAGGGCAAGGGCTTTGTCATCGGCGACCGCACGGCGAGCGACAGAAGCGGCGTCATCCGTATCGAGAACAACAAGCTGTCCGACGGTACGACCAACAATGTGAGCGTGGCTCTTTTCGACAGCCGGTATAGCAGCCGGACGACCGACACCAGCGCGAACCCCTGCGCCGTGCAGTACGGTACCTTTGACGCCGCCAAGAGCTACATCGGCGTCAGCGCGGAGATCGTCCCCAGCCTTGTGGTGAAGCATACCTATCCCACTATGCAGGCGGCTTTCCACAGCGACAACGCGGCGTATGCGCTGACATCCGGCAGCGGCGGCCTGTGGATGAAGGGCGCGGAGGACGGCGCCCACACCCACTGCGTGTGCGTGGGTCACTATGCAGCCGACAGCAGCCACTTTACCCACAACGATAAGACGGCATGGACGGGCGTCAGCAGCCTGAAGGCCATCACCACGGCGGGCAACTATTACCTGCTGAACGACGTGGAAGTGGAATTTAATAATTCCATCAGCGACTACGTCTGGCAGCCTGTGAGCGGCGTGAAGCTGTGCCTGAACGGACACAGCATCATCGGCAAAAACAATAACGCGCGCAGCATGATCGAGGTGAACAGCGGCGTTACCTTCGACCTGACGGACTGCAAGACCACCGGCACGGTGACCCACGGCGAGAACTACTGGGGCGAACAGGCTACGGGCAGAGCCGTGGATATCGGCTACGGCAGCTACAGCACCACCGCCACCTTCAACCTGTGGGGCGGCAGCATCACCGGTAATTTCTGCAACGACAGCGCCGGCGGTGTAGCTATTACCAGCGGAACGTTCAACATGTACGGCGGCACGATCACCGGCAACACCGCTGGACTCAAGAAGGAAAGCGGCTACGGCGCCGGCGGCGGTGTGTTTGTGGACATGAGGGGCACATTCAACCTGTACCGGGGCGAGATCAGCGATAATACCGCGGTCTTTCAGGGCGGCGGCGGTGTGTATGTATACACCACGGGTAAGTTCACCATGTACGATGGCACCATCACCCGCAACACCGTGACGCTTCTGGGCGAATCCACCTACAGTAACAGCACCGACTACGGCGGCGGTGGTGTGCTCAACAAGGGCACGTTCATCATGGAGAACGGTACTATCAGCGACAACACGGTGATCCCCTTCAGCGACAACGGCACCCAGGGCGGCGGCGGTGTGTTCAATACCGGCACCTTTACCATGGAAAACGGTACCCTTACCGGCAACAAGGCGCTGAACTATAAAGACCGGACGGATGGTTTGGGCGACGCGGATGCCTGCGGCAACGGCGGCGGCCTGTACAACGCCAGCGGCGCTACGGCGAAGATAGAGAACGCTGTCATTACGGAAAATATCAGCTCGGCGCGCAGTAACGGGCTTGATGGCGAGGGCGCCGGTATCTTTACCAAGGGTACGCTGTATATCGGCACCACCAGCAGCAGTGTGGTCGAGATCTATGACAACGAGGCGAAGCTCGGCAGCGATACCCTTTCCGGCGGCGGCGGTGTGTGCGTCCGCAGCAATAACGTGAAGCTGATCGGTCAGGTGAAGATCTACGACAATACCAGCACCATCGATAACTCTACCAATAAAAATAAGGAAGATAACCTGTATGTGGGCGATGGCTTTACGTTCAGCGCTGCCGGTTTGAGCCTGGATGTGGAGCGGGACGGTGCGTGCATCGGCGTTACTACGAAGAATTATCCCTATTCCAGGATTCGAATCACAAATGACAATGCCAAAGCCGGACTTTTCTTCTCGGACAAGGACGGTCTTGAGGTCGTGTCCGACAGCGGCAACCTGTACGTGAGGGAAGCACAGTTCAAAGCGACCATCCATCTGGGCGAGGGCATGAAGGTCAGCGTGAACAAATACGGCGGCGTGCTGTCGGCGGACGGCAAGACGCTGACGTTCGAGAGCGTGACGAATATCCCGTATTTCGAGATAGCGCCGGATGGCGACCACTACCTCCCGAAGAGCTACAAGGACGCGATAAAGGACATGAACAGCCCGCTGAGCGCAAGCTGGTACAGCAACACGAGGGTGCAGCTCTCCGGCTATGACAGCAAGCTGACGAAGGAACTGGAGCTGACGCTGCCCAACGCCACAGCGAAGGACGCGCCGGCGGCGCCTACGGGCCTGGCGGGCACGATGCCCAAGGAGAGCGACACCGCCTATGGCTTCATCACCGGCACCAGCAGCCTGATGGAGTACAGCAAGGACGGAAAGACATGGACAACGTGCAGCTACTACGGTAACACCACCAAGGTGCCGCTGGACAAGAAATCGGCGAACAGTGTTATTTACAAGGACACGGTGTACTATGTGCGGTACAGAGACACGGAAACACAGAAGGTCTCCGAAGCCGCTACGGTGACGGTGCCCCGGTATACGGGCGTTGTGGCGGTTCCCGTGCCCAGAACGGACATGGTGTATAGAAATCGTGGGTACTTCGTCTTTGAAGGGGACATTGATTACTACGACGCCCATTATAAGACCGTTCAGGGCAACAGGGCATACGATGCTCCCGGCACCTACACGGTGAAGGTCAAGCCGGAGGACGGCTATACATGGAAGGACGGCACCACCGATCCTGTGACCCTGACGGTCACCATCGCCAGGAGAACGGCAACGGCCAGCGATTTCGAGGTCATTTCCTGCCCGCCCTACGAGACGCCCTACACCGGCAAGGCGCAGACCTATGAGATGAGGTTTGCGTGGCCGGAATCCCCCTTTGGTAGCCGGTTGGCATTCGCCAATTCCAACAACAAGCTCACGCTGAAATATAAGGTGGGAGACACCAACACCTTTGTGACGGAGCCTGTGGACGTGGGTACCTACACGCTGTATATCGATGTGCCGGATGACCCCAACTTCAACGCCACCACGGTGACGGACGAGGGATGGACGTTCACCATCACCCCGGCGGATATGAAAGCGCCCACCGGCGTGACCGGCGTGGCGGCGACGAAGGAGCATCCGACCACGGGTCAGCTGACCGGTCTGGGCACCGACATGGAATACCGGGTGAAGGGCAGCGAGACGTGGACAGCGGCCACCGGCAATACGGTGGACGTGACGCTGAACACGGAGAACGGCTACCCTGTGGATACCGTTTTTGAGGTGCGCTACAAGGCGGATAAGAACCATGATACCAGCAGCCCTGCGCAGGTGACGGTGAAGGCTTATCAATGCGTTGAGCACGTGTATGGCGAGACGCTTGTCGGCGACGAGGCGAATCACTGGTACCAGTGTACGGTGTGCGGCGCCAAGACGGGTATAGCGGCGCACAGCTATACGGACAAGAAATTTGACGGCAACGGGCATTGGGCGGTCTGCGCCTGCGGCGCGGAGACGCACCACGACAAGCACAGTCTGACGGCGAAGCACAACGAGAGCCAGCACTGGCAGGAGTGCGTCTGCGGCTATAAGACCGGCGAGACGGCGCATGAGCTGATGAGTAAGTACGACACGGCGGGGCACTGGCAGGAGTGTGAGTGCGGCTATGCTACCGATAAGACCGACCACAGCATGGAGAGTAAGAGCAGCGCGGACGGTCACTGGGACGCGTGCGCCTGCGGCTATAAGACAGACGTGGCGGCGCATGCGTGGACGGATAAGTTCGACACGCAGAACCACTGGCAGGAGTGCAGCGGCTGCGGCTATAAGACCGGCGTGACGGCGCACAGCCTGACAAAGAACGTCAATGAGACGCAGCATCAGGTGAAGTGCGAGAGCTGCGGCTATAAGACGGAGTGGGAGAACCACACCGGCGGCACGGCTACCTGCACGGCGAAGGCGGTGTGCAGCGTGTGCGGCGAATCCTACGGCGAGCTGGCGGCACATGTGGCCGACAGCACCTACAGGTACAACGCGGACGGTCACTGGACGGCCTGCGCCACCTGCGGCACGCCCATGAGCAACCAGGAAGCCCACACCGGCGGCACGGCGGACTGCCAGCATAAGGCGGTGTGCGACGTGTGCGGGCAGCCCTACGGCGAGCTTGATGCCAGCAACCACACCGGCGGCATCCGCTGGGCGCAGACCGCGGAGACGCATCAGGCGTTTTATCTGTGCTGCGGCGCGGCGGCCGGCGCTGAGGCGAACCACAGCTGGAATGACGAGAGCGTGTGCACCGAGTGCGGCTACGGCTGCGCCCATACCGGCGGCACGGCCACCTGCACGGCGCTGGCGGTGTGCGATATCTGCGGCCACACCTACGGCAACCTGCTGCCCCACGATTACCGGTGGGTCATCGACCAGGAGGCCACCACCGAGGCCACCGGCCTGAAGCACGAGGAGTGCGTCGCCTGCGGCAGCAAGCGCAGCGAGGGCACGGTGATCCCCAAGCTGCCGCGGCACTCGTCCTCTGTCAGCACGCCGGACATCCAGCCCATCCTGACGGCGGACGAGGCCAAGAGCGCCACGGATTACAGCGGCGGCATCTACGGCCTGACGTTCCGCGCCAGCACCGGCTACGGCAGCTTCAAGGGCGTGAAGGTGAACGGCAAGACCATCGGCGCCGGGAACTATATCGCGGAGGAGAACGGCGGCACGGAGATCTATCTGAAGGCCGCGTATCTGCAGACGCTGGCGCCGGGCAAGTACACCATGACCGTGATGACGGAGAGCGGCGAGGTGACGACGGAGTTCACCGTCGGCGGCGTGATGACCGCGCCCAAGACGGCGGACGCTGGAGCGCTGGTGTATCTGGCCATGGCACTGAGCAGCTATACCGGTACCGCACTGGTGGCACGGAAGCGCCGGAAAGAGTTCTGAGAACTGGAAAATAAGCAGCACAGGGCGCGGCTTATGCCGCGCCCTGTCAGCCTGTCGATAAACCTGCACGGTCACGCATATCGGAGGGAAGGATAGTGTGAAAGGGAACCGTCAGGGTTCCCTTTCGCGTTCAATCACCCGCCGCAGCGACCAAAATCGCGAAATAAAATGCAGTTTTTTATTTTGCGATTTTGCAGGCAGCTTGTCGAAAAAGTCCGGATGGACTTTTTCGACAAGCTGACAGGGCGCGGCTTATGCCGCGCCCTGTGCTTTTGCTGTATCGGGATCGGGATGGATCAGGAGTCAAAGACTGCGCCATGCGCCGCGCGCCAGCGAGCCGTATACCACCGGGCAGGGCAGGACGTCGGCAAAGGGACGCAGCTGCGCGGCGGCGCCGGTCAGCACGTCCGCCTGATTGATGAACAGCACGTCGAAGCCGCCCTCTGCGGCCAGCACGCGGGCGGCCATGACTGGGGTGATGACCGCGTCCGGGGAGGCTGCCGCCAGCGGCGCGTACAGCTCAGGGCGGTGGGCGGCGTCCCGGATGGGCTTTCCCAGCGCGGAAGCGCCGAACACGCAGACGGTGCGGCGGCGCTCCGGCGGAAGCACCGGCTCCCACGGGGCGTGTGCCTTG
>OCHI01001081.1_pt1 | contig 22220 bp, 22 predicted proteins | sample 1538691 | NCBI WGS metagenome assembly OCHI01 (sample SAMN04571718, study PRJEB22368) | human gut metagenome | biome: human gut; material: stool | host: Homo sapiens | place: Luxembourg | collected 2012-09-21 | reverse complement strand
CGCCCACTAAACTTCGTTTAGAAGGCTAGGTAAAAACTTTCAAACTGCGCGTCACTAAAAAATAAAATATAATGTTCTTTTTTTCTTTTGCAAAAAGTTTAAAAAGCATTCATAAAATCTAAAATACATTGCGGAATAATTTTGAAAAAATGGTTTGAATTTGTAAATGGTTATGTTATAATTTTGACGTGTAAATGGAATTAATATTCCATTTGTTAGAAAGGAATGATTTAATTGAATCAAATATTAGACCATAGTGGACCTAAAAAAGCAAAAGTAAGAAAAAATCCCGAAGACACAAAGAAAATAATAAAAGTATATGCAATATTAATAATAATATTTGCACTATGCTTTATAGGAAAAGCAGGATATTCAATAGTAGAAAACAATAAAATAATAAATTCATCAAATACTAATCAGAATCAAGGCCCACAAATTATATTAAATGCAAATGAAGACATTTTATCTATACAAGTATCATACACAGAAGCAATAGAAAGCGTTGCGTATCAATGGTATAGAGGAAACGTTACGTCAGATGAAATCGACCAATATGAAAGCATTGAAAGCAATTCAACTGATTCAACAGACGAACAAGACGATGAATTACAAAACGATGACGGAATAAAAGCACTTGGACATGTTGATCCAGTAAAAGGTAACGGCGGAAACCAAATGAAATTAGATAATATAGGAATTCCAAAAGGAAACAATACTATATTAGTTACAGTAACAACAAGAAATAATGTCATTACAAAATATATTCAATCATATAGTACAGACATTGGAGTTGACAAAATAAAACCAGAAATAAATGTAAAAGTACAAGGAAAAAATTTAATTGTAACAGCAGTAGATGAAACAGAAATTTCAAAATTAATATATTCAATAAATGGTGAAGCTGAAAAAGAAATATCAGACAGAATAGACTCAAAAACAATAAAAGCAACAATACCACTTAGTGATGCAGAAGAAAACAATATAATAATTTCAGCAGTAGATAAAGCAAATAATACAGGAGCATACAACAAGAAAATCGATTTATATGCAGGAACTCCTAAAATAAGCTTCACAGCAGAAAGTGACTTTAGCAAAATATATGCAACCATATCATATTCAAAAGGAATAAAAAGAATAGAATATGAATTTAATGGAGAAAGCTTTGAAAAAGAATTTGATAATCCAGAGGACATTAAAGAATATGAATTAGAATTAAAGTGTGTTGAAGGCAAAAATACTATTAAAGTAAAAGCATATGCAGAACAAGAAGAAGTATACGCTGAAGATTCAGGAGAATGTGAATACGTTAAACAATAATTATAAAAAAAGAAGTTAAAAAGAATTACAATTTTTGAAAGAATAAGATTTGTACAAAAATTTAATTCTTTTCTAACTAGATTTAAGCCCTTAGAAAGGAACGAAATTATTTATGAATGAACTTGTAACACTTTGTGCATATTTCCTAATTTATTCTTTTATAGGATGGCTATTAGAATCTACATATAAATCAGTACTACAGAAAAAAATAATAAATAGCGGATTCCTACACGGACCAATATGCCCAATATATGGATATGGCGCAATGATTATGTATTTATCATTAAAAGATGTAACAGATAATATATTTGTATTATTTTTATTTGGATTAATTGTATTATCGGTATTCGAATATATAGTAGGATTATTTTTAGAGATAGCATTTAAAACAAAATATTGGGATTATTCTGATAAAAAGTTTAATATACAAGGACGAGTATGTCTTTTAAATTCAATGTATTGGGGAATTTTAGGAATAGTGTTTATGAAAGGAATACATCCTTTTGTTGAAAAATGTGTTGATTGGGTTCCAACAAGATATTTACAAATAGCAGTTGGAACAGGCTTAGCAGTAATGATAATTGATACAGTAATTACTACTATAGGATTAATAAAAATCAACACTAAACTTAAAAATTGGGAACAAATTACAGACAAAATCAAAAGCAAAATGTCTGCAATTGAAATTAATGCACCACATAAATTGGACAAACTTAAGAATCTTAAAATATATCATGGATATCAACATATTAAGAAAATACCAGAACTTAAAAGCAGAGATGAATTACTAGGAGAATTAAAAGTAAAACAACAACAAATACAAGAGAAATTGGAAAGAAGATTAGCAAGATTAAAAAGGGCTTTTCCAACAATGAGCTCAGAAGCTATATCTAAATTTTTGAATAATAAAGAAGAGAAGAAGTCATAAAAACAAAGGAGAAAAAGATGATTCAAGATATTTATATAATAGATAATACCCAAAATGTATTGAATATATTGAAACAGATTTTTAAAGATGACGTAGATTATCAATTTAAATCTGTAAAAACTGAGGAATTAAATATAGCATTAAAAAATATTCCTGATATGATTATAATAGATGAAGATACAATTAACATGGATATTATAGAGTTATGCAAAAGTATAAGGGAAAATGAGGATAATAGCATTACTCCTATTGTTGTTATTTCATCTGAATGGGAAAAAGAGCATAGAATAAAAATTCTAGAACAATCAATTGAATATTTTATTGTAAAACCAATAGACAGAGAATATTTTTATTATACAGTAAAAAATATCTTGAATTTGCTACAAAATAACAGACGTATAAGTCCACTTACAGGATTACCTGGAAATGTCCAGATCCAAGCAGAAATGAAAAAGAGATTATTAAATAGAGAACAGTTTGCAATGTTTTATTTTGACTTAGATAACTTTAAAGCTTACAATGATACATATGGTTTTTCAAATGGTGATGAAATAATAAAATTTACAGCAAGAACGATTGTTGAGAATATTCATAAAATGGGAACAGAGGATAGTTTCATCGGGCATATAGGAGGAGATGATTTTGTTGCAATCACTGGAAAAACGGATTATGAAAAAATTTGCAAAAATATAATTTCAGATTTTGATACATATGTATTAGGATATTATAGTGATGAAGATGTTCAAAAGGGATATATAGAAGTTGCAAATAGAAGAGGAATTATAGAACAATTTCCTTTAACATCAATTTCAATTGGAGTTGTTGAAATTACGCCAGGAAGGTTTAAGAACACTCTAGAAATTGGGGAAGTAGGTGCTCAGGTAAAACATCAGGCTAAATCAGTAATGGGAAGTACTTACATTATAAATAGAAGAAAAAAATAAATTTAATAATATAGCAAACGAAAAATACATATTAAAATTTTTTCACACCTTGCTGTCGCAATCTTGAGGAGCCTCTGTTCTAACGAACAACGGCTCTTTTAAATAGTATAGATTGCTTCAATCGCAGTCACGAAGCTTTGCTTCGTTCCTTTGGTCGCTGCGCGGTGATTCAAAAAAGTTAATATGAAATTTTCTATATACTTCTTAATGTATTTATAAATTATTTATTATATTAATTATTTCTTGTCCGTGTAATTTTAGTTTTATGTTTGATAGTATATTGCTTTTTTCAAGTTCTTGATAGGTTTTAGGGAGATGGGTTAATAGTAAATTTAATTCTTCGTTGGTGAAGATATAGTATGGTGGGATGTTTTTTTCTTGAGATTTTGTTTTTCTATAATTTATTAGTTTGTTTTTTATGTCTTCATTATTGGCGTTTGATGATAGGGGTTCGACTTTATCTTTTTCAAGCCATTTTTGGAAATCTTCTTTATAATCTTTTTCTATATCTTGATTATAGTTTTGCATAATTTTAAATGCTAAATCATTCATATATTTTTGTGAACTTAAATAATCTTTATCTAAATTATTGATATCTTTTTTTATATAATCGATTAGAGAATCTGATCTTACAATTTGACTTTTTATTTCTTTGGGAGCGTATTGAAGTTTTAAAATATTTTTAGAATTAGCTAGAACTACAAGTGGTTTAAACCATGATTGTCGAACGTTTTTTAAAAGATTATACATAATACCTGTTTGATTTTCGTCTAATAATTTTTTGAAAATTTCTATGTGTCTTTCCGCTTGGCGAATAGGAGAATAAATTCCTTCTACAATTTTTTTATGATTGTATATGTATTCACGAATAAATTCGCCTCTATTATTTACAGAAATGTTTCCAATAAGATTTTTACATTCAACAAAATATGTATAGCCAGGTGTAATTATAATATAGTCAATTTGAGCTGTTAGGTCTTTGTATTTTAAGTTTACATCGTGTAGGATATACATTCCTATATTTGCGTTTTTAAGCTCAAATTCAATTTCGTTTTCTCCAATTAGGCCTAATTCACATAGTTTAAGTTTATAATTTAATTTACTATTGTTTGGATATTCTTGTTGTAATTCTTTTAATGCAGAAATTTGTTCTTCTAATTGACTATCTTTTTTATAAAAAATTGTTTCTGTAAATTTTTTAAATAATTCCATAATAAATAACTCCTTTAACTAAAATTAGTAAATATAAAATATTTCTTAAATAGTGGTTGGTAAAATAATACTATAATTAATTGGAAATATCAATAATATAATTAATTTTGTAAATAGAAAGAACCGCCATACTTGAGTATGACGGTTCTTTTATGAAAATACTTTTACAGGGTTACGTAAAGCTTGTCTACAGTTACTGTTCTATCGTAGAATGGTCCTCGGTCATAATAGTGGATAAGTGTTTCTTCGCCTTTTTTTAAGCAATATCCGAAATTATCCTGAACAATAGAGAGTCCTTCAGGTAAAATGACACGATAGTAATAGTTGTCTTCTTCTCGGATAATCTCAATATTCAGCTTTTTATAGATTTCCGCGAGGTATTCTTCCTTATCGTATACTTTGCAGTATTCTTTTGGTACAGAGATTCTTAAGGAAATCGGAAGTAGTTTTTGATTATCTGTAAGTGCTTTCATTACATTGTTACCAGCTTCAATTGCTGTATCAATGTTAGCTCCTGACATTGCAGTTGCAAGTGTCATCATGCTACTTATCTTGTTAACTTCCTGTTTCGGTGTTGGATTCTTTGCTCGAAGGTAAGCTTTGTAGTACTCTTTAAAACTATCTTCATATTCATAAGAATCCTTGTCATAAAATTCTAAGAAGAATTTTATTCTTTCCTCGTTTAATGGAATGCAATTTATTACATATCCACTACGCATGACAGCAATTTGCCAAAATTTTAATCCAGTTTCACTTACTTGCTCAAGAGCGGATTCAGTAAAACACTTGATGTTTTGGGGATTGTCTATAATCAAAGCGGTAAGAAAATCGTTTGTTAATATATTTTTTGAAATATATTGCATTATATGTGTAGGATTGTTACTGCATAAGTTAAAGTAGTACATTGTGTTACGATATTTTGGTGGAGTTGCATTCAGAAACTTATCGATGTCATGATGATTTATTGCAAAACATCGAGCTTCTAAAGTGCAAATTTCCTGTGTTAAAACTTCTTTTTTCCTCTTACAGATTGAATAGAACCAGTCACTGGTAAGGTCTGACCTTCTATAAAGACAGCCATCAATTGTTTTAAGAAGAGCACATGCAACCATTTCTTCATCAATGTATTCGAGTGGCATAATTTCAAAATCATTGAACTGATAATGTAATGCTGAAGAATTAGTTTCGATGTGATCCTTAAAGAAATCCTTATTGAATTTTTCAGGATGTGCTTTAACATAGTCAACTATTTCAACTGAGCTACTTGAAAGTGCATGCAGAAAAAATTCTCGTGTCCTATATTTTTCAGGAACATCATTAAATTTTATTTGATTATGTCGTAATGCACATACATAATGTCCTGATGTTAAATTTGGATTTTGATGGTTACCATCCCAATAGTAAATAGGGGTAGTGTCTTCAGTACCTCTTGAATACCCTTTTTCATAGAAGTTTTCTAGTAGACTTTGGTAAGCCTGTGTGTCAGTTATTCTCATGCTATGTCCTCCTTTTAGGTGATTGTTAATAAAGTTAAATGGAGGACATGTAGCCCTCCAAAAGATTGTAGAGCTATCTACAAAAATAATAAATTTACACATGATATCCAGAATTTAATCTGCTTTATGATTTTTTAAGTAAAGGTAACGTTGATGTAGTGTTTCAAATGCATTCTTATACTCTGTAGATGACTCATCATAAAGTGATAAGAAGAATTCTACTCGTTCATCATTTAAAGGCATATATCTTATCTGATATGCATCGCAATATAAAGCGATTTGCCATATTTTTAAAGTGCCTTTTCCTTTCACTTTTAATTCTCGTTCGAGAGCTGATTGGCTAAATGCTTGAACGTTCATGTTGTCATTCAGTAAAGTAAGTAAGAATTCATCTGTTAATATGTTATCTGGAATATCTTCCATTACCGGTGTGTTATTACATTGGCAGAGTGCGAAGTAATATTCAGGCGTTTGGTATTGAGTAGGTGTAATGTTCAAAAACTGATTTTCTCCGTTTATTTTTCTTCCAAAACATCTTGCTCCCATAATGTATAAATCTTGGGTTAAAATATCTGGCTTTCTTTTCTTCACAGAATAAAACCAGTCTGAATGGTCACCTCTCCGTTCGATTGGTCGGTTGTTAATAGCTGTGAACATTGCACACATAACCATTTCTTCATCAATATAGCTAAGAGGCATATATTCGAAATCGTTATCTTTAAAGTGCAGTGCATATGGCTCTGTTACAATATGGTCTTTGAAAAACTGTTTGTCAAAATCTGATATGTTGTTTTTTACATATTCAACTAAATCAGAATTGGCACCAGACAAAGCATGCAGGAAAAAACTTCTTGTTCGATATTTTTGGGGAATATCTTCGAATTTGATTTTTCCGTATTCAATAGCACCAACATAGTGACCAACTGTTACTCTGGGTAAAATTTCCCGTGTTCGATACTCTTTGGAAAATTGAATTTCTTCAAACTCAATAGTACGACCAACTGTTGTTTGTGGTAAAAGTTCGTGAATGTCATCTACTACATAAATAGGTAAATCATCGACAATTCCCATCGAGTAACCTCTTTGAATAAACTTTTCTTTTAATCTCCGGTAAGCTGGTAAATTTGTTACTTTCATGTGTTATGTCCTCCTTTTTGAATGATAGTTAATAAAGTAAAATAGAGGACATATAGTCCTCAAAATTATTGTAGGACTACTTATAAAAATAAGACCCATACTGTAATTATAACATACTTTACATAATATTACAATTTTTTAAATTTATATTGCGTAAATTTACTGGACTTCTAGAAATAAATTAATATATAGTATATAATTTTAAAGAGTATAAGTGGATAACATCTGATAATTTATGTGAAAAAATAGAAGAAATATATAAAGGGGTTGCAGTAAAGTTTTATAGATATTCTATAAAAAAAGATCCGCATTTTGAGGTTTCAAAATTAATAAAGATGGCGGATAATTTTGAAAGTGAGTTTAAAATAATTAAGATTGATAAATCTATGTCAGATAGAATAAAAGAAGAAAGATTTATTAATATAGCAGATGAGTATGAAAAATATGGTATTGGTTTTTGTTGCTTTAATAATGATGAAATAATTGTAGAGGCTTCTTCAAATATATTTTATAAAGATGGAATTGAGGTTAATATTAGAGTGAAGGAAGGGTATAGAAGAAAAGGAATAGCGACAGCAATGGCTTCAAAATTGATACTAGAATGTTTGGAGTAAGGGAAGAAGATTAGTTGGGACACAGCTAATATTAAATCAATTGGATTAGCGGAAAAGCTTGGCCTCGAATATGATTCAAGGTATGTTTATTAGATGTTAAAAAATAAATAAGTATGTTGAATAGTGAAATTAGATTATGTATTAAATCAGAAAATCTATTAAATATATTTTATTATCTTAGTGTTGCTATATCTTTGGCTCTATGTATTAAATTTAACAACATATTATGTATTACATTAATTATAATACACATTTTATATATTATAGCAGATACCATAAATGATATGATTTTCAAAAACTTTGCAGAAAATGAAAGAAGAAAGACTTTACTATCTAATGCTTATGGAAGTGAACTTACTAATAAAAAGCAATAGGATATTATAATAACAACGAGAAAAATTCAATAAAGAAACTTGGACTAAATATATTTGAAAGTACTTTTTTTACTAAAAATAATACCAATATAATGATTAAACATAGTACAATTAAAATAATTATTGATGTTATAATATGGTTAATAATAGTTTTAATGATGAAAGATAAAAATATTGTTTTATGTATTACGCAAAGTCTATTTTCGTCAGAAATATTAATCAGCTATTTTAAATTATTATATTTTAATAATAAGCTCAACGAAATATATAATAAACTATTTACAATGTTTATTACTAATAAGTATTCTAATAAGAATGAATCACAATTATTAGAATATACTTTTGAATATGAATGTTTAAAAAGTTCCATTCATATATTATTATCTTCAAGTAATTTTAATAAAAATAATGTAAAATGGACAACAGATTGGGAAAATATAAAAAAGAAAATTAGATAGGAGGATTCAATTTGATTAATACACAAGATATAATAAATAATGTGACTATGTTATCTCAAACCCTACCAAGTCTAAACATTGATAGTATATTTATTGAACAAGATGGAAAAATCGAAAAGTATTTTTATAAAGATGAACAATTACATGAATTAAGAAGTTGTGCTAAATTATTAGTTGCTATGGCTATTGGAATAGCAATCGATAAAGGGCTATCAATAGTAAATGAACCATTAACTTTAAATACTAAAATTTTTCCAGTAATTAAAGATGTAACAAATATAACAAACATAAACAATATTAAGAAAATTAAAGAATGGACAATAAAGGATTTACTCACTCATACTACTGGTTATGAATCACAAATGATGTCTGAAAGATTTATACAAGACATTGATAAAGATAATTTAGTAGATTATGTTTTAAACTATGATATTCCATATGAAGTAGGAGTTAGATTTGCGTATAACAATGTAGAGCCATTTATATTATCTGTTTTCTTTCAAGAAGCATTTAATCAAAATTTGGCAAATTTTATTGATGAAAAGATATTTAAAAAACTTAGCATCTTAGATTATAAATGGGAAAACTATGGTAAGTATTGTCCAGGAGCTACGGGACTATATCTTAAACATTCTGATTTTCATAAGATAGGTCAATTATTACTAAATGAAGGAAAATATAATAACAACCAAATTATTTCAAGTAGCTGGATAAAAAAAATGTGTTCCATAAAATTAAAAACACCATCTGCTTACAAGCCTGAAAGAGTCTTACCTAAAATAGGAATAGGATATTTTACTTTTATATCACGAGATGGTTATATTTTTAGAGATGGATCCAATGGACAATACATTATTTTAAATAAAGATAAAAATTTATTGATAACTATAATGTCGACAGAAAAAGATATGAAAAATGTTACTGAAATATTGAGAAATTTAATATAAAATTAATGGAGCGGGTAGCGGGAATCGAACCCGCGCTATCAGGTCGGAAGCATGACATTCTACCACTAAATTATACCCGCGCTTCGTTTATATTATAATATATTTATTTAATTTTGACAATCGTATTGAAGAAATTTGTTGGGTGTTTAAAGACCTTGAAAATGTTGATTTATATGGATATGTGTGATAAAATTATGAAATCAAATTATAAGGAGGGTTAGTGCTTTTGTAACTATTAATGCACATGGAATAATTTCCAAAACTGGAATAGGAGGGATGACTATGGAATTTCGCAGAAAAGATTATTTTGCAATACATTCTCGGAGTGTGGAACTCTATTTGAGTGGAGAACGGCAGAGTCCTTTGATTCGTACAACACCATGGATAGCTGAAAGGCTGGAAAAAAGATATCATGTTATTTTGCAAAAGGAAGAAACGATAGATGAAGAAAAGAGATTATATAGTTATCGAATTATCTAAAGAGATGGAATTAGAAATCTCCAATTTATATGAAGAACGACGGGCAAATTTGTGTTTTTGCTCGTCGTTTTGAATTTATTTAATATGTGAAGCCTCGGACTTTGTGAAATCCGAGGCTTTGACTGTTAGTATTATGAAATCGTAATGTTTTCTAATACTAACTGACCGTTGACGAAAACCTTGTCTACGGTGCAATTTGCGTAACTTCCATTGTGCAGCTTTTTATGTGCGTATTCTTTGGCTGCTTCAGTTGAAAGTTGTTTCGGAGTTAAAAATGTGACTTCGTTGATCCGGTTTTTAAAGTTCTGCTTCATAGTCTGAAATCTCCTTTCAAATTGCTGATAAATTATAGGATACGTGGTGATATTATATCATGTTTACATAAATAAAGTCAATTGCAATTTTTGGAGAATAGTAATGGAAAAAAAGCTTATGATTTGTATCATAAGCTTTTTTTTGGAGCAGGTAGCGGGAATCGAACCCGCATAGCCAGCTTGGAAGGCTGGAATTCTACCATTGAACTACACCTGCATATTTCCTCCTGACAAGTATAGATTATAAAGTAGGAAAACATTTTTGTCAATAGAAATTTTGAAAAAAATTAAAAAATTAATGTTAAAGGCGCGATTTATTAAAATCGTGCCTTTTTCATGAGTATTTTGTTTTTACTCAAGATTACAGTTACTTATGATTGTTAATCCATAAGGAGTCAGTTGCTTTTTGTTTGAATGGTTAGTTGCAAAGATTACTGGGTCATTTGCGTATTGCTCGGGAACAAGGATAGCCTGAGTTTGACCAGTAATGTTTACTGAAACCAAAATTCTTTTATCTTTCCATGTCCTCTCGTACATAACTATGTCGTTTGTTACAGTAATGAATCTGAAGCTTGCATTACTAAGCGGCAGTGAGTTATGGATTTTTCCTAATGTTCTGTAGAAACGCATTAATTTTTTATCTCTCCGTCCCCATGGATAGGTTTTCCGGTTCCATGGATCTTTGTAGCCATAGAGGCCAACTTCGTCACCATAGAAAATACACGGATTTCCGGGGAGAAAGTAGAGAATAGATAATGCTGCTTTCAAAAGCTCTCTACCTTTTTTGTAATCTGCACGTGAAAATGCTGCATCGTTTGCATTTTGCCAGTTTCGATCTTTTCCACCAATGTCCCAAGTCCATTCATAACCATTGTGCAAGAAACCATTTCCAACTAGTGTGGTGATAGCTCGTGGAATGTCATGAGTGGAAAGTGAGTTCATTGTTGATAACAGAGCTTCTCTTGGATAATCGGCACAGATTTCATTGATATTGTTACGCAAGCAGTAGGTATCTCTGAATCGTACATACTTTAAGATTGCATTTGTGAATGGATAGTTCATTACGCTACTGAGGGATGTGCCAAGCAGATAATTTCTGTTGCCATCATTTTTTCTAATAGCGTTTTCCCAAACTTCACCAAGAATAAATGCATCTTTTTTGTAGTGCTTTACACAGTTAGCGAGCATTGTAAGAAAATAATCCGGAAGTTCATCTGCTACGTCTAATCGTAATCCATCGATTCCCCATTTGGTAAACCATGTATCAATTACACCGCCATCTCCAAATAAGAAGTTTTGCCACTCCTTACAGTCTGGGTTACAAACTGGAAGATTTCCAAAGCCCCACCAGTACTGGAAGTGATTGAACCGATCTCTTTTGTACCATTCAAAATATTTGGAGTCTCTGCCGCTGATTGCACCTTTTTCAGGAAATGTTGAAAGCCTGTTGAAATAAATGCTGTCATCTCCTGTATGGTTGAAAACGGTATCGATGATAACCTTCATTCCAAGTGCATGAGCTCTTTGACATAAGTTTTTCATGTCTTCTGCTGAACCAAGATATGGATCGATGCTGAGATAGTCAGCTGTGTCATATCTGTGATTAGACTGGCTTCTGCAAATTGGGGAAAGGTATATGATCTTGACTCCTAATTTCTTGATGTACTTTAAGTGATTTGTAATTCCTTTCAGGTTACCGCAGAAAAAGTCGGTGTTTGTAATTTCACCTCTTTCGTTGGGCATCCAGTCGGGAATATCGTTCCAGTTCTTGTGAATGGTTCTGCGTGGCATTTCAAAAATTGGGACACTCTCGTCGCGAGCAAATCTGTCGACCATGATATGAAACATGATTGCGCCTTTTGCCCATTCTGGAACCAGGAATGTGTTGTCAGTAACTGTGAATTGCATCCAAGGCAAATCTAATGTTGTTAAAGATAGGCCTTCTTCGTAATTCATTTTTAAATAATATATTTTCCTGTTAAGAGTAACTTTAAAACAGTAAAAATATAGTCCAGTACCAAAGTTAAAATGGATAAAATCACTAATGAAAGTGCTCATACCATTTTTTGAACTAGTATACTTTAATGGAAATTCTTCTTTTGCTGAACTATGGTACTTCTGCAGAATTACAGTTACATCTTCAGCATATCCTAAGTCATCTGAGAGTCGTACTATGAACCGATAAGCCTTTTCTTTAGAAATCTCGTTTAATTCGGAAACCCGAATTTTTGAGTCTAAACTAACATACATAATAAAGCCCTCCTTAAAATGTGCTGTAAACAATAAAGTTACATAAGCTAATTTTAAAAGCGCTATAAAAAAATGTCAATAGGAGATTACAAATTTCGACAAAAAGTTTGGTATATATTTTTTATGTTGGAAGGCTTGTGATATATGTGTATAAATTTATTTACAATTAGGCAAATTTATAATAAAATAGTTATGTTATTAATGAAAAATGAATTGAGGAATTTTAATGAAAAAAATAATATCAAATTCAGAAGAAGAGACAAAATTAATTGGTAGAAAATTTGCAAAAGATTTGAAAAAGGGCGATGTTATAGTTCTTACAGGTGATTTGGGTTCTGGTAAGACTAAATTTACTGAGGGTGTTTTGCAATTTTTCGGTTTAGAAAATGAGATTTCAAGTCCTACATTTAACATTGTTAATGAATATGTGAATAGGGACGTGAATGTTTATCATTTTGATGTTTATAGATTAGAAGATGAAGATGAATTTTATGCTATAGGTGGAGAAGAGTATTTCGAAAAGGGAATTTGCTTAATTGAGTGGGGTGAAATGATTGAGTCTGCTTTACCTAATAAATATATTCAAATTAGTTTTAGTAGAAATCTTGAAGATGAAAATGTAAGAGAAATAGTGATTGAAGAAATTAATAAATAAGGAAGCGATTTTATGAAGAATTTAGTTACAGATACTTCTAGTAGTGTCTGCAGTGTTGGTTTATTTGAAGATGATAAATTAATTGTGAAAAATGAGTTGGATAATGGAAAGACTCATTCAGAAAATTTTATGCCATTGGTTGAGAAGACTTTAAATGATGCTAATATGAAATTGGATGATTTAGATTATATTACGGTTGTTGTTGGACCTGGTTCTTTTACTGGAATTAGAATTGGTGTTGCTAGTTGTAAAGCAATGGCTGAGGTAAAGAATTTAAAGGTTGTTCCAATTATTTCTTTAGATTTATTGGCAACAAATGAGATTGGAAAAAGTAAAGTTATTTGTTCAATGATTGATGCTAGAAATAATCAGGTGTATAGTGGAATTTATGATGAGAAAATAAATAAATTAGAGGAATATTTGGCTGATGATATTGAGAATGTGTTTGTGGTTTTAGAAAAATATGATGATATTTCATTTGTTGGTGATGGAGCTGTTTTACATAGAGAAAGAATAAGTGAAAAACTAACAGGAAAGAATATTAAATTTTCTGAAAACAATAAACAAAATGCAGAAAGCTTGGGGATAATTGCTTACAAAAAGATTAATGAAAATGAGTTTGTTGACGCTGATTCAGTTGTACCAGTGTATTTGAGAAAATCGCAAGCTGAAAGGATGAAAGATGCAAAGAAAAATTCTTAAAATGCAAGAGCAACATTTAGAAAAATTGGCTCAAGATTTAAATGAATATGATGATTTTTGGAATGAGAAAATTTTAAAAGATGAGTTCTACAATGAAAATTCAGAGTATTTTGTTATTTGCGAAGATGAGATTGTATGCGGATTTGCTGGATTGTGGTTTAATATTGATGAAGCTCATATTATGAATATTGCTGTTAGAAAAGATTTTAGAAAAAATGGAATTGGATCTGAATTGCTAAGTTTTTTAATTGATGAAGCAAAATCAAAAGGAAAAATGTGTATTACTTTAGAAGTTAGAGATGATAATACTCCTGCAATCGAATTATATAAAAAATTTAATTTTGATATACTTGGAAGAAGAAAAAAATATTATAACAATGTTAATGATGCAATTATTATGACAAAAAGTTTTTAGATATGAAAACTAAAAAGAATTTTTTGGAAAATAATAATGGTATATACTTGCATAAAAAATGTGTATGATATAAAATTTGTTTGTAAAAATACATAAGAAAAAAGAGTAAAAATTGGAGGAAAAACTTACGAATGAGAAAAGTAAATGAATTAAGTTATAAAGATTTAAAAGATGTATGCAATCCTAATATGTTTAAGTTTGATAAGATTAAGGAAGTTGCTGATACAACTAACTTAGTTTATGGTCAAGATAGAGGAATTAGAGCGCTAGAGTTTGGTGTTAATGTTGATTTGAAGGGATATAATTTATATCTTGAAGGTCCAACAGGTGTCGGAAAAACGATGTATACTAAAAAGTTTTTGCAAACGAGAGCTGCAAAAGAAAAGGTACCAAATGACTGGTGCTATATTTATAATTTTAATGATCCAAATGAGCCTATAGCAGTTTCTTTGCCAGCTGGTCAAGGAAAAGTGTTCAAAGAAACAATGGATGCATTTATTAGAAATATTAGAAAAGATATAAAGAAAACTTTTAATAATGATGAGTTCGAAAAAGAGAAGAAACTTATAAAACAAGAATTTGAGGAAAAGAAAGATTCTATTTTGGTTAAGTTAAATGATAAGACTTTGAAACATGGATTCCAAGTTAAGTCTGCTCAAAATGGAATTTATATGATGCCTGTTTATGAGGGAAAAACTATTGAAGAAGAAGAGTATGAAAAATTACCGTTAGAAGTAAAGAGTGAGTTTGAATCAAAATCTCAAGTTGTTCAAGAGATGATTTTTGATACTTTGTCTGAATTGAAAATTATAGAGAACAAAGCTGATAAAAAAATAGAAGAATGGAAAGCGAATATAGCATTACTTACAGTAAATATTCATGTTAATAATGTTAAGGCAAATTATAAGAGAAATAAAAAGATTAATAATTTCTTGGATAATGTTAAAAAAGATATTTTGAAGAATGTTAATGCTTTTATGAATACAGAAAATGAGAATGATAATAAGCAACAACTTCCACCTCAAGTTAGAGCAATGCAAAATAATGAGCCTTGGTTAAATTATAGAGTAAATTTATTTGTGGATAATAGCAACTTAGAAGGTGCTCCAGTTATAATGGATTCAAATTATACTTTCCAAAACATTTTTGGAAAATTAGAATATGAGAATCAATATGGAATAATGAAAACTGATTTTACAATGTTAAAACCAGGTTTACTACAAAAAGCAAATGGTGGTTATATTATTTTCCAAGCAAGGGATTTATTATCAAATCCTCAATGTTATGAGAATTTGAAAAAAGTTTTACTTGTTAAGGAAGTTAGCAGTGAAAATAGTATGGAACAACGTTCTTCAATGATGCTTGTTTCTTTAAAGCCAGAGCCAATTCCTTTGGATTTAAAGGTTATAATGATTGGTAATTCTGAGATTTATCATACTTTATTATCGATGGATGATGATTTTAGAAAGCTATTTAAAATTAAAGTAGAGTTTGAAGAAGATGCTCCTAAAACTGAAGAGAATATAGCTAAACTTGTTAAGTTCGTTAGAAGTTATTGCGAACAAGAAGATTTACTAGATGTTGATAAAGAAGCAATGGCAAGAATTGTTGAGTATGCATCAAAATTATCAGGCGATAAAGAAAAATTATCTACACAGTTTAGTGAGATAGGTCAGATAGTTGGTGAGGCTTCAACTTGGGCTAAACTTGATAAATCTAAAATAGTAACTCAAAAGTATGTTCAAAAAGCTTTTGATGAGAGAATTGAAAGAATTAAAAAGTATGATACAAAATATTCACAGATGATTAAAGAAGGTGCTTTGCTTATAAATACAGAAGGTTATAAAGTTGGTCAAATCAACGGTTTGACGGTTATAACTATTGGTGATTATTCTTTTGGAAAGCCTTCTAAGATTACTGCAAATACTTATATTGGTAGACAAGGAATTGTAAATATTGAAAGAGAAGTTCAAATGTCAGGTTCAACACATTCAAAAGGTGTTATGATTTTGACTGGATATATAGGTGAGCTTTTTGCACAGGATAAGGCTTTATCACTAAATGCTAGTATTTGTTTTGAACAATTATATGGTGGTGTTGATGGTGATAGTGCATCTAGTACAGAAGCATATGCTATTCTTTCAAGTTTGTCTGAAATGCCTATAAATCAATCAATTGCTGTTACAGGTTCTGTAAATCAAAAAGGCGAAATTCAACCAATTGGTGGTGTTAATGAAAAGATAGAAGGATTTTTCCAAATTTGCAAGATGAGAGGTTTAAGTGGTGAACATGGAGTTATTATTCCAATACAGAATGTTAGAAACTTGCATTTGAATGATGAAGTTGTAGATGCTGTTAAAAATGGATTGTTCCATATTTATGCTATTAGCACTATTGATGAAGGAATTGAGATTCTAACTGGTGTTCCAGCTGGTAAGAAAGATAAGTATGGTAAATTCCCAGCAGGTACAATTAATTACTTAGCAAATGAGAAGTTAACTAAATATGCACAATATGTTGAAAAAAATAAGAATATGTAAATGAAAATTTGTTGAAAAAAAGACGTTGTTGCTATAAAATTGCAATGACGTTTTTTAACTTTATTATAGTAGAAAAAAGTTAATGAATATGATATAGTATTGTTGCATTTAAGATGAGCATAATTAATATAATTTAGGAGGTATTATTTTGAAGATTGCTGAAATGGAATTTGAGAGATTAAAAGAGATTTCTAAAAATGTTCGTATGGACATAATTGAAGAAGTGTATTCTGCACAGTCAGGTCATCCAGGTGGGGCTTTATCATGTGCTGATATTTTAACTGTTTTGTATTTTAATCAAATGAATATTAATCCTAATAGAAAAGATGATGAGAATAGAGATAGATTTATATTATCAAAAGGACATGCTTCTCCAGCTTTATATGCCGTTTTGGCTGAGAGAGGATATTTTTCAAAAGATGAATTAAAGAATTTTAGAAAATATGGAGCTATGTTACAAGGACATCCTGATATGAAGCATATTCCCGGTGTTGATATGACAGCTGGTTCTTTAGGTCAAGGATTATCTGTTGCAAATGGGATGGCTCTTGCTTCTAAGATGGATAGAAAAGGAGTTAGAGTTTATTGTTTAGTTGGAGATGGCGAGATTGAAGAAGGCCAAATTTGGGAAGCTGCAATGGCTTCAGCTCATTATAAATTAGATAATTTGTGTTTAATTGTTGATAATAATAATTTACAAATTGATGGAAAAGTTTCTGATGTAATGAGTGTATATCCTTTAAAAGAAAAGTTTGAAGCCTTTGGATTTGAAGTTTATGAAGTTGATGGTCATAATATCGATGAACTTATAATGACTTTCCAAAAAGCTAGTACTATTAAAGGAAAGCCAACAGCAATTATTGCAAAAACAATAAAAGGTAAAGGAGTTTCTTTTATGGAAAATCAAGCTGGCTGGCATGGTAAGGCTCCAAATGAAGATGAATATAAATTAGCTATAGAGGAATTAAAAAAATAGGAGGTCCTTAATATGAAAGAAGAAAAGAAAGCAACACGTCAAAGCTATGGAGAAGCTTTATTGGAATTAGGAAAATCTAATAAAAATGTTGTTGTACTAGATGCTGATTTAGCTGGTGCAACTAAGAGTGGAATTTTTCAAAAAGAATTTCCTAATAGATTTTTTGATATGGGAATTGCAGAACAAAATATGATGGCTACTGCAGCTGGAATGGCTACTTGTGGTAAAATTCCTTTTGCAAGTACATTTGCTGTATTTGCTACTGGAAGGGCATATGATCAAATAAGAAATAGCATATGTTATCCAAATTTAAATGTTAAGATTTGTGGAAGTCATGCAGGTGTAACGGTTGGCGAAGATGGAGCAACTCATCAAATGCTTGAAGATATTAATATAATGAAGTGTTTACCAAATATGAAAGTTATTTGTCCATCTGATGATGTTCAAACAAAATGGGCTGTTAAAGAAATGGCAGAAATAAATGGACCTTGTTATATTAGGACATGTAGATTAGCTTCAAATATAATATATGATGAAAATCAAGAATTTGAATTAGGAAAAGCTGTTCAATTTGGAGATGGAACTGATGCAACTGTTTTTGCAACTGGAATTTGTGTTTCAGAAGCATTAAAAGCAATGGATATCTTGAAAGAGAAAAATATAAACATTAGAGTTATAGATATGTTTTCATTAAAGCCTATTGACAGGGATATTATAATAAAAAGTGCAAAGGAAACAAAGAATCTTATTTCTGTTGAAGATCACAGTGTTATTGGTGGATTAGGAAGTATAATTGCTGATGTGCTTTCTGAAGAATATCCATCAAAACTAGTTAAAATGGGAGTAAAAGATAGATTCGGAGAATCTGGAAAAGCAACTGTTTTAATGGAAAAATTTGAAATAGATTTTACAGCAATTGTTAAAGTGGTTGAAAAACTAATGGAGAAATAAAATGAATTTAGAAAATGCAATAGAAAAATTTAAAAATTATGCACAGCAATTTAAAGTTACTGATAATAAAGTAAATATAAAAGTAACTCATACAATGGGTGTTGTTAAAGTTTCAGAATATATTGCTAGAAAATTAAATTTGGTAGAAGAAGATGTAGAACTTGCAAAACTAATTGGATTACTTCATGATATTGGTAGATTTGAGCAGGCTGTAAGATATGATAATTATGATGATTACGATACTATTGACCATGCTGAATTAGGAGTTGAAATCTTATTTAAAAATGGATTTATTAGAGAATTTATAGATACTGATAAGTATGGCAATATTATAGAAAAAGCAATTAGAAATCATAATAAATATGAAATTGAAGAAGGCTTAGATGAAAGAGAGTTGCTATTTGCAAAAATAATTAGAGATGCAGATAAAACTGATAATTTTGAAGTTAAGCAATATCAAGACTTTGAATCTTTATTTAAGGCTAGTGAACAAGAGGTCCAAGAGGAAAAAATTACTGATGATATATGGAATGTGTTTTTGCAAGAGAAAACAATAATATCTTCACAGAGAGTAACTAATATGGATAAATGGCTTTCATATCTTGCTTGGGTGTATGATTATAATTTTGTACCTAGTTTGCAATATTTGAAAGAGAATGATTGCATAAATAAAGTTATAGATAGATTAGATTACAAAGACGAAATAACAAAAGAAAGAATGGAATGTGCTAGAGAAAAGGTTAATAGATATATTAATGAAAGACTGGCTAATAACTAGTTTTTTGGAGGGATGTGCATGGAAATAGAAGAAACAGTAGAACAACTAAACAGATCAAATGCTTATATTGAAAGAAAGAAATATGCAGAGGCTGATAAGATTTTGGACAAGCTTTTAAAAGAAATAGAGCCTGTTGAAATTGATAATCATGGCAGAATTTTAGATTTTACAAATAGATTGGAATTCTTTTTGTATTGCCATATGGATAGGAAGATTAATATTTCATGGAGTAGAAATTTTTTATCTGATATTTATTTGCAAAAAGGTATAATATTATTTGAGAATAAAAGTTTCAAAGAGGCGATTAATTTCTTTGAAAAAGCTTTGAAATGGAATCCAGCAAGTATGCATATTTATAATGAGATACTTGAAGCTTGTATTGGAATGAGAGATTACACAAAGTTTGATCATTATTTCCAAAAAGCTATTAAATATGCGGTACGTCCATTTGATTTAGCAATGCTTTATAAAAAGCTTGGATATGTTTGGATTGAGAAGGGACAAGATGAAATAGCTTATAATTTGTTTTTATATAGTAAGTTGTTTTTCCCAAGAAAAGAAGCTGATACAGAAATTGCTTTTTTGGAGAAGAGATTTGGAACTAAGCTTAAATATTATCCTGATTTAGGAACTATTGAATATTTAAAAAGAAAAGATTTATTATATAAGAGACCTGATTATATAATTCCTGCATATACTTCTTTAATAAAAGCTATGCAAGATATAATGATAAAAGAAGAATATCAAACAAGAGAAAATTATTTGTTATTAATAGATTATTATCATGGATTATATTTTCACAATCCAGGTGGTTTAATTCATTCAGCATTACTTGCTGTTCAAAGGGAGTATGAACTTAAATTCCCTGTTACGAAGGAGGAGAAATAATGGGATTTTTCGTTGAAAGAGAAGATAGTACTAATGGAAGAATTATAAAAACTGGAGACAATGTCAGAGTGGTTGAAACTGATGAAAGAGGTTTTGTAATTGCTATATTAGGTGAGGAATATATGGTAAGCATTAATGGTGATGTTAGAAATTATTTTGAAGATGAAATAGCATGGATTGATGCTTAAGATGTAGTAAAGGAAAAGGATTTTTATGAATAGTAAAGACGGTATAATTGGTTTAGCAGTAGGGGATGCTATGGGTGTTCCAATTGAATTTATGTCAAGAGATAAACTTATGGATAATCCGGTAACACAGATGTTGGATAGAGGAAGTCATAATCAGCCAAAAGGAACTTGGTCTGATGATACTTCTTTAACTCTTGCAACAATGGATTCAATAATTCACTGCTTTGGAATTTCTACAGAAGATATGGGAAATAGATTTGTTAATTGGATGGAAAAGTCAGAGTATACTGCAACAGGCGAAAGGTTTGATATAGGAAGGACTACATTGATTGCTCTTGCTAAATTTGAAAAAGAAGGACATCCTTTTGAGAGCGGTTCTTCAGCAGAAGACAGTAATGGTAATGGTTCTTTAATGAGAATGCTTCCAATTGCATATTATTGTTATAGTGCACATTTACAACCAAATGATATATTAGATGTTGTAAAAAAAGTATCATATATAACACATGCTCATGAAGTAAGCGTGCTAGGGTGTTATATTTATGTAATGTATGCTATAAAATTGCTTGAGAAAAAGTCTAAGTTTGATGCATATAAAGAGGTTCAACAACTTAGCTATTCTAGATTTTCTAGGAGTTCTTTAGAATTATATAATAGAATTTTAAAGAAGAATATTAGAGAAATGCCATTGGAATCTATTAGATCAACAGGTTATATTGTTGATACATTAGAAGCTACTTTATGGGTTTTTATGAATACAGAAAGTTATAATCAAGCAGTTATTGGAGCAATTAATTTAGGTGATGATACAGACACGATAGGTGCTTGTACAGGTGGACTTGCTGGATTGTTCTATGGCTTAAAGGCAATTAATCCTGAATGGAGAATTGATTTAAAAAGATATATTTATATTAGAAATATGTGTGATGAATTTGATAAGGTCTTACGTTCGAGTAGTAAAAAGTTTGATAAACCTGAGCCTGTATATGGCAATGAAGAACATATTGTAAAAATTATTTTAGGTGATATTACAAAATTAAATGTTGATGCATATGTAAATTCTGCTAATAATTCACTATTAGGTGGAGAAGGTGTGGATGGTGCAATACATAGAGCAGCTGGACCGGAGCTATTAAATAAATGTAAAGAGCTAAAAGGTTGTAAAACAGGTGAGGCTAAAATTACACATGGATATAATTCAAAAGCTGATTATATAATTCATACAGTTGCTCCGAAGTGGTATGATTCACCCAATATGGATAAAGAAAAAGTTTTAAGAGAATGCTATGAAAATTCGTTGAAATTGGCAGTTGATTTTGGATGCAAAAGGGTTGCTTTTCCTTGTTTAGGAATGGGGGTATATGGTTGTCCTGTTGAGACTGGCGGAAAGATTGCAGTTGATTTTGCAATTGCTGAAGCAAGAAAGAAATTTTCTGAAATTGAGTCAATATATTTGATTTGTTATGAAATGTCTGCTTATGAATTTTATATGAAGTATTTTAAAGAAAAACTTGAAGAGAAAAAATAAAGAATAATATAGATAAAATTGTTGTATTTTAAGGTTAGTTTAACTTAACATGATATAATGATTTTATCTATATTTTTTTGTATATAAAATAATGATATTTAATTCAAAAAGAATATTATATTTAATTT
>OCHI01001053.1_pt1 | contig 22669 bp, 38 predicted proteins | sample 1538691 | NCBI WGS metagenome assembly OCHI01 (sample SAMN04571718, study PRJEB22368) | human gut metagenome | biome: human gut; material: stool | host: Homo sapiens | place: Luxembourg | collected 2012-09-21 | reverse complement strand
TTACTTCCTCGTTTAGCTGTACAATTTTCTCGGACATAGTTTGCTGTCTCCTTTCAGAATGGTGTGTGGTAACTTCATTCTACCAGAGCCTGCAAGCTATGTCTTCTTTTATGCTCTTTTCAATTTGCGCAAGTTATTGTACATTATCATATTGACAACCACAATATATTGTGGTATATAAGAATTATTCAGTTGTTTGTGCACCATTTGCAGGTCTGTGATCTGCATCGCACACGTTGTTAAGCTTGTACTTGAGGAGCACCATGCTCCCGTCTGAGATCAGGGCCGCTGCGCCCTTATATTTCAATGACTATGCTGCGAGAAGTTTTCTCGCGGCATTTTCCACCTGTACGCCGCTTTGCCGCCGTGCTATGATGTGCCTGTACTTAAGGCATCAAGCATTTAGGTCGGAGCAGAGCAGGCACGGGTGGAAGGCTATCAACAGCTTTTCACTCTGACTAAGAACTCGAAGTATGTCAAAATGCGCCTCCCGAAAAACGGGGCGGCCATCAGAATTGAACAATACTGCAAACGCAGGAAGGATCGTAAGAAGCCGAAACGGCAGGAAGATTCTTCCTGCGTTTTTGCTTACTATTTTGCCGCGGCACTTGCTATCGCCACGATACCGCAGGAAAAGAAGGAGCGCCGAAATCAATTCGGCGCAGGTCAAGAAATAAGCTTTGTAAAAGCCGTTGGGACGATACGGCAGGAAAATCGTCAAGGGAGAGGCAAGCTCCCGCCCTGTATGCCGCAGTCAGAGTGCGGCGCCGGTCATACGGGGTATCGCGCACCCCTCGATCCGTCGCCGGGTGGATCACAGGACACCGGCGGAGCCTTCCGCAGCCGAGTTCAGCGGCCTGGTGTCCGCCACCGTTCTATCGGAGCAGGGCATATTTGCCCCATGTGGCAGCGTACTGACCTGGTACAAGTAAAGAGAGACAGACATACGGGCAGACCGCGAAAAGCGCGCAGCGCCAAGGCTTTCCGCCTGCGGCAGTCTATCATTTCTGCGGAGATACGCCGGAAACGGCTCTCCTTGCCAACGGGTAAAGTGCGCCCATCTGAACACGACTACGATTACAAGGAGATTTTTTTGATATGACCGCAAAAGGTATTTACATTACTCTCGTTACCCAGTTGGACAAGCTGGCGCGGCATAACCGGCAGGGCAGCTTCCGCACGAAGGATCGCTACTATGAGGCGGTCAAGCGGTTCTGCGCCTATCTCGCTGTCCACTACCATCTGCAAAAGCTGGAGAACATCAGCGGCAAGCATCTGGTGAGCTACGTCCTCTATTTGCAGGCGCAGGGCAAGTCCGCCAGCACCATCAAGACCGACCTCTCCGCTATCCGATTTTTCCACGATAAGATGTCCCAGCCTCGTTATGCGCTACCGGGCAATGAAGAGTTGGGCGTTGCCTTGGAACGCCCAACTCTTCGGGCAGCAGGATCGCACATGGACGAACTCGGAGTTCGGCAAGCTGATCGGCAGCGCCATGGCGGAGGAGCGGGAGGACTACATCCTTGCCCTGTATCTGGCTCGCTACGCCGGTCTGCGCATCCATGAGTGCTTCCGCATGGACACCGCCGCGGCGGAGCGTGCGCTGCGTGAAAACGCCCTCACCGTGAAAGGTAAGGGCGGTAAGGTGCGTATCGTTCCCATCGAGGACGACCGCATCACCATGATGCTGCAACGGCTGCTGGAGAAAACGGAACGCGGCCACAAGCTGCTGGTGCCGGACGGCGTCCCCACCGACCGTGCCATCAACGGCATGCAACAGTTTATCCTCCGCCACCGTGACACTATCTGTGACTCCACCGCAGCGGACAGACGCATTACTTTCCATGGGCTGCGCCATACCTACGCCGCCGAAAAGTACACATCTCTCGTCAATGGCGGCATGATGCCTTTGGACGCCCACTTCACCGTGTCCCGTCTGCTGGGACATGAACGGCCGGATGTGACGGACATCTACCTGGCGCCCGTGAAAGGAGGCGCGTCCCATGGAGAATAGCTTCCACGACCTTCATGACCTGCCTATGACGCTGCGGGTGGAGGAACTGATGCCGATTCTTGACATCGGCCGCAACACCGCCTACGAGCTGATCCGCAGCGGCCAGATACGAAGCGTCCGTATCGGTAGGCAGATTCGTATTCCAAGAGAGGCCCTGCTGGAGTTTTTGGATGGGAGGATAATTTAAATGACAGTGCCGCAAAGAAAAAATTTGCAGGATGATCTCCTGCTGTCGTATAATAGTATTATGATCTTCCCTGCGCGGCAAAAGGAGGGAATCATTCATGCCGCGTAAACCAAGCAAGCCCAAAACCACACGCCGCGGAAAGAACGAAGGCAGCGTCTATCGCCGCAAGGACGGCAAATGGGTCGGTCAGGTGACCGTAGGCTATCACCCCGATACCGGCAAGCCCATCCGCAAATACACCTACGCCAACACTCGTGAGGAAGCGGCGCACTGGATCGCCCTGACGCTGGTTTCCGAAACATCCAAGGCCGCTCCTTCGCTGGCATCCGAATTGCTGCTGAAGGACTTTCTGCACCGCTGGCTGACCACGTTCAAAACCTATGAGGTTTGCAGCCGTACCATGGAGCTGTATTATTCCTGCGAACGGTTACATATCGTTCCCGCGTTGGGAGACATCCCTGTGGCCGAGTTGACAGCCTCCCGCATCCAGACGTTCCTCTATTATCTGCAAGCGGAAAAGCAGCTCTCCCGCCGCACCACTTCTTTGGTGCGCAGTATCCTGATCCAGCTGTACGACTATGCCGTAGAAATGTCTCTGGCACCGATCAATCCTGTCCGCAGCACAAAGCTGCCCCGACAGCCGCAGCGTCCGGAAGCGGAGGAGAAAGTTATCCCTATCGCTCAACGTGAAGCGGTGCTGGCCGCGGCGCAGAAGGATCCTATCATGCGCCCCATCATCACCACGCTGCTGTTCACCGGCATGCGTATCGGTGAGCTGCTGGCACTCCAATGGAAGCATATCAACTTTGCGGCCCACACCATCACCATTGCTCAGTCCGTGACACGGGAGCTGACTTTTGATGAGACCGGGAAAACAATAGATATGACCGATGCGCTGGGCTCCACTAAGACCCGCACGTCCCATCGCGTCATTCAGGCACCGGAGTTGGTGCTGACACGGCTGCGGGAATGGATGCGCTATGTGGCGACACTGCCGAAAGGTCTGGAGGTGCTGACACCGGAGGGTTTCATTTTCATCAGCACACGCACCATGTCCATGCGAACATACAGTGGCTTCCGCGCCAGCTATCGTCACTTCCTGGATCGCAACGGCTTTTCTGGCGAGGGCTTGAATCTCCATCGGTATCGCCACACCTATGCCTCCATGCTTTTGGAGCAGGAGATCAATCCCAAGATCGTCCAGAAGCTGTTGGGTCACCGGGACGTATCCACCACGCTGGGAATCTATACTCATGTGGTGCCGGAGGTATTCGCCGACGTTGCCGCCGCTGTGGATACCGCCTCGCAGCAGTTGATGGACGGCACCTACACGCCGAAGCGCAGCGCAGAAGCCGTCAGGGCACAGCTGCAGCAGATCGACCCGATGTTGTCGGAGGACATGACTGTGAATCTCAAGTATTTGTAAGGCTCTCAGGACCCAAAAGCCGTACAGCTTAATACAGCTTGAGACCTAAAACAAGGCAACATTTGAAAACACAAGTCAGCAAAGTGTCCGTCACACGCAGACATTGAAAATTCCATCAAAAACGAGAAAAACCTTGGAAACACAAGGTTTCCAAGGTTTTCTCTTGGTGGAGACTGCTGGACTCGAACCAGTGACCTCCTGCGTGTGAAGCAGGCGCTCTAACCAGCTGAGCTAAGCCTCCGAATCGTCGGCGACCCTTAGGGTGCCGACATGGTGACCCGTACGGGAATCGAACCCATGTTACAGCCGTGAAAGGGCCGTGTCTTAACCTCTTGACCAACGGGCCGTCTTTCGAGGGGTACACCGGAGAGATGCCGAAGCATCTCTCCGGTCTGGTAGCGGCGACTGGATTTGAACCGGTGACACTGCGGGTATGAACCGCATGCTCTAGCCAACTGAGCTACGCCGCCATGTCGTCCTCGACAGGCACGAGTTACTATACCATATCCGCCCGCCATTTGTCAACAGGTTTTTTGCAAATTGGAAGAAAATGTTGAGAGTATCATTAAATGCAGAAGAAACCGTTACGGTTTTTCCTGCATTATTTTTTTATCCGAAGGCAGGCGGAAGGAGGTTAAAACATTGAACGGATACAGTTATTTGACGCTGGAACAGCGCCGCGAGATCGAAAGAATGTATGCAGAGGGTGAACGCGTTGTTGACATTGCCGCCCGTCTGAAAAGGAGCGCCGCCGCTATCTACGAAGAGTTGAAGCGCGGCTATACGGGAGAGTTTGACGGCTACGCCCGCCCGAAGTACAGCGCCGATCTTGCACAAGCGACGGTGCAAGAGAATTTCCGACGCAGAGGAAACCGACGCGGCGCGAATTGCTGAAATACGAAAGGAGCTATTCAATATGACACAGTTTAACAACGAGCTTTACGCGGGGTTCTTGCCGGAAGCGGGCGACGCGCGCTTCGAGGGAAAGCGGGGCTTCTATCCTGCAATGACGGCGGAAGAATACAGAGCGCTTCCGCTTCCGATGAAATGCGCAACGTGGGACGCGCGCGTTCAGTATGTGATCTTCGATAGCTATTTCAGAGATTATGAGCTTTCCGGAAAAGTCGAGGTTCACGCCGAAAACGCATTCAAGGCGCTTTTCCGCCACAGCGAAACCGACACGCAGTTATACAGCGTTTGCGCCGTTCGCCTTTTTGACGGAACGCGCGTTGCGGCGAAGTGGGTTCAAGACAGCGTTTCGGGCGCATTCCGGATTGTAACGACTTCCGGAAACGTGCTGGGTACGCAAGGCGGCTTTCGCGGACATATCCCCGAAAACTGCAAGAAGCGGGACGACGGGACGTGGGGGCTTTTCCCGCTTGATCGCACAGCAGACCGCAAGCAGATTATACGCGTCGCATTTTGACGCGGGAAAGGAGCTATTCACCATGAGCGACAGAAGAACAGCGTTTGACGCTATCACGAAGGACAAGCCCACGCTGGCGGGCTTCCTTCGTTCCCTTCCTTGCATTGAAGCGCCGTGGGACGCGGCTTTTCAGAAGCGTTATTGCTCTTCCTGCACGGCGGAGAATTGCGACACTTGCGCGAATGAGCAGTTCCGGAACAATCCGGAATGGTGGCTTTCCCTTCCGACGGCGGAGGTGGAACAATGACGGCGGATAGGGCGCGCGGAGCGCTTGCCGTCCTGCAAGACGCGGACGGGAAGTTTATTTGCGAAGTGCCTTGCGGTTACATAGTCGAGCAGACAGCCAGCGCACACAAGCCCCGGCGGATACAGGCACAACGACGGCGGCGGGCAATATCTTTCCCTTAAAACACGGCGTTGATTTCTTGGGCTTTCATACATACTTGACCGAAAGCGGCGCGGCGGACAAGCCGAAGGACACGACCGCCGGAACACTTGAAGAGGTACACCAGCCGACCGCCGTTCTTCTTCCTTCGAGCGGGACAGTGGCGGAATATGTGCCGAACGCGGCGGAGGTTGAAGCCCTTGCAAAGCTGATCTACGGCGAAGCGGGGATCGTTCCTTCTACGACGGAGCAAGCGGCGGTTGTATGGTGCGTTCTGAACCGCGTTGACGATCCGCGCTTCCCCGACACGGTGCTGGAGGTTATCGAAGCACCCTATCAATTCAGCGGCTACGATCCCGAATATCCCGTGAAAGAGGAATTCGCCCTTCTTGCGGCGGACGTGCTGACGCGATACCGCGCGGAGCGGGACGGCGAAGAAAACGTCGGGCGGGTGCTTCCGGCGGAATACTGCTTCTTCACGGGCGACGGGCGGCGCAATCACTTCACGACGGAATGGAAAAGTACGGATTGCTTCGGCTGGACGCTTGAAAGCCCGTACACAGATTGAAAGGAGCGGCACACATGAAGGACAACAAAAGCGGCTGGCAGTTCCCGAAGGCGCTTGAAATTATCAAGTGCAAGGAAGGCAACAAAGAGTTTATGAAGGAGCGTCCGGCGCGTCGCCCGTTCGGAAACACCGTGCTTATTTGCGAATATCCGATCGACGACACAGCGGCGGAAGAGCCGAACGCGAAGTTGATTACATGGCGGCTTGCAAAGCGCGCCGCGCGGGACTTCTTGCGCGTTTCCTTTATGCCTTCGGCTATCGTATCGGCGGCGACGCATGGCGGGAAAACCGCCGTCCGCGTCTACGGTAAATATTAAAACACACGAAAGGAGCTATTCAATTATGTTCAGTAAGAAAAAGACCGAATGCCGCGTTTGCGGCTACATGAAGGACGGCAAGGGCTACCCGCTCAATTATTGCCCTTCGTGCGGAAAGCGGGTGAAGAATGAATAACCGACAGGAAAAGCCGCCCTTGAAGTGCTTGCTGGGCATTGATCCGGAGAAAACGCGGAAATGCAAGCCTTCGGAATGCGCTTCTTGCGGCTGGGAAGCGGCAGAAGCCGCGCGGCGGCGGGAGTACGTAAAGGAACACGGCTTGACGCTATGCGCCGACGGCTTCCGGCGGCTGATTATTAGGAAGGAGAAAGACATGGCAACACCTTATAAGGAATGCCCGCATTGCGGCGCACATCTTGACAGCGGCGAAAAGTGCGAATGCCGCGCAGAGGAAATCGAAGCGAAGAATTCGCAGAAATACGCTTGCGGGCTTACGGAGCAGGACGTTGAAAGCGGCTGGGAATGCCCGCTTGATAATCCGAACGAAACCGTCGAACGTTGCGAAGATTGCGCCTTTGCAAAAGAAACCGATTGAAAGAGAGGGTAAAAGACAATGACAGGTATTAACGAGGTTGCGAAGGAAATTCACGAAAACGCCCGCGCCCACGGCTGGTGGGACGAAGAACGCGGCTTTCCGGAGGTTTTAGCGCTCATTCATTCGGAGGTATCGCTTTTGTTCGTAACAGGGACAAGGACAAGGAAAGCAATGTGAAGCACGACGCGACCGTTTTAACCGAGATCGGATACATCAAGGCGAACACGGACGAAATCAAGGCGGAGCAGAAGGAACAGCGAAAGACGAATACGGAGTTCGTAACGCGCTTGACCGATGTTGAAGCGTCGGCGAAACAGGCACACAAGCGGCTTGACCACATCGAAAAACGAATGGATCAAGCAGAGTAACGCCAGCGGCGGCGGGGGCTTCCCCGCCGCTTCTTCATTGCAAAGGAGGGTTCAGCAATGAGCAATAGCAAACTTATTTCGTGTACGCTGATTTCACCGAACAAGAACAGCCCACGAAATCACAAGATCGACACGATCACAATTCATTGCGTCGTCGGGCAATGTTCCGCCGAGAGGATCGGCGAAATCTTCAAGCCGACTTCGCGACAGGCGAGTTCAAACTACGGGATCGGCTACGACGGGCGGATCGGGCTTTACGTCGATGAAGCCGATCGTTCGTGGTGCAGTTCTTCGGCGGCGAACGATAACCGCGCAATCACGATCGAGGTTGCAAGCGACACAAAGCACCCATACGCCGTGAATGATAAAGCATACGCGGCGCTTCTTGATCTTGTCGAAGATATTTGCCGCCGGAACGGGATCAAAAAGCTGGTATGGAGTACAAGCAAGGACGACCGCGTAAACCACAAGAACGGGTGCAATATGACCGTTCACAGGGATTACGCGAACAAGTCTTGCCCCGGCGATTATCTGTATAACCGGCACGGCGAGATCGCGGCGGAGGTAAACAGGCGGCTGGGCGTTCCGGCGGTGGAACAGAAGCCGGAGCAGAAGCCGCAGGGCGACGCGAAGAACCTTTACCGCGTCCAGCTTGGAGCGTTTGAGAAGAAGGACAACGCAACAGCGTTCGCGGCGAAGCTGAAAAAGGAAGGCTTCGATACGTACATCGTGCAGATCGGCAAGTATTACAAGGTTCAAGTGGGCGCGTTCGGCGTCAAGAAGAACGCGGAAGCTATGCTGGAGAAGTTGAAGAAGGCGGGACACGACGACGCTTTCATTACCTATTCCGGCACGTCCGGCGGGACATCGGAGCGGAAGATCACAACGGGAAGCAAAGTGCGCGTGAAAGCGGGCGCGAAAACCTATTCCGGCGGAAGCCTTGCTTCCTTCGTCTATTCCCGCGATCACATCGTCAAAGAGCTTTCCGGAAAGCGCGCCGTGATTACCTACGGCGGAACGGTTGTCGCGGCGGTGAACGTCGATGATCTAACGCTTGTTTAACACACGCACAACGCACGGTATGCGTTACACAACGCGCGCCGTGCGTTAATTGCGCTATGTGAAAGGGGGACGCAATGAAAATCAAATCTTCGAGCGGGAAGCGGGTGGCGAAGCGCCGCTTCTTCAAGGCTGACGAACGCTTCGCAACGAAAGCCGTTATTGTGATCGCAATTACAACGGCGGCTTTCATCGTCGCGCAGTACGTTTCATTCCTTATCACGCGGCAGGAACAAACCGTTCTGATCGAATGGTATTTCCGCGCCGTCGTGATTGAATGCGGCGTAATGATGATGAAGCGTCTTGCCGAAGTAATCGTCGGCAGGATCAAGAAAAAAGAAAAAATCGACATAACAGAAAGCGAGGATACAAACAATGACTATTGATCTTACCAGCATTGCAAACGCCGTGATCGCTCTTATCGCGGCTATTATTACCGCCTTCGTGATCCCGTGGATCAGAAGCAAGACGACCGCCGCACAGTTTGAGAAAATCAAAATGTGGGTAACGGTTGCCGTCGAAGCCGCCGAACAGCTTTACACCGGAAGCGGCAGGGGCGCAGAGAAGAAAGCATACGTTGTTGAATTTCTGAATAGCAAGGGCTTCAAGATCGACGCGGAAACGCTGGATAAACTGATCGAAGCCGCCGTCTTTAATCTTCCGGACTACTTCACTATTTCCGGCATTCCGGCGGATACCGACAGCAACAAAGAGTAATTGACCGCGCGGCGGATCGCGCTTCCCCTTTCAGCCTTCCGCCGCATAAAGAACAATCCCCCGTGCGGGCTTTCGAGCCTTGCACGGGGGGTTTTTTTGTTTGGTTCATTCCTTCGGCGGTTCGACCGACGCTTCCGACGGCGCGGCGGTTTTCCCTTTAATGAGTTGATACAGCTTCTTACAGCCGACCGCAATTCCCTTGAATAGATAGTAATAAATCTTGTAAAACGCCCACAAGAAGAAGTACAGACACCAGCCCGCGCCGATAATCATATACCACATCAAATAGAACATTCCGGCGAAGAGCATAGCGAAGCACCACAACGGCGCGTTTCGCTTATTCACACGCACACCGAAGCCCAGCCGGAAACCGGACATCTTCTTCAATGTCTTTGTAAAGCTGACGAACATTAGAGCAAATCCCCCTTCTTAAATGTAAATTTTCAAGGCAGAATTCGCCCATTCTGACCTTTAACACAATTATACGCCCGTCATGCGCTAAAATCAAGAATAAAGCGGAATATTTACACACCGTTTGTAAATAATCAGAATGAAGAGGGATCGCGGCGGCAATGAAGATATATGATTACAACGGCAAGAAGAACATTTGCGGCGACCGATTGCGCGAAGCGCGCGTCGTCCGGCGGCTACGTCAAGAGGATTTAGCCGCACAAATACAGTTGAAAGGGATCAACATGGAGCGGGACAGCATAAGCCGAATTGAAATCGGTACGCGCTTCGTATCCGACTTTGAATTGAAGATATTTGCGGAAGTGCTGGGAGTTTCGGTAAATTGGCTTTTAGGTATAGACGAATGGCGGCGGGGTGATCCCGTCGCCGCTTATCTTTTATAGGCGCATAAAATACGTATTTTTTTCTCAAAGCCTATTGACATATACGCATTGAAGGCGTATAATAGTAAATGTAAGGAGGACAGCAGATGAAAACAAAAGACCTTATCGAGCTTTTAGAACGAAACGGCTGGAAGTTCAAGCGGCACGGCGCGAACCACGACATATACGTGAAGGACGGTCAAAGGGAAAGCGTCGTAAGGCACAGAGAAACCGACGAAGAGTTAGCAAAAGCAATCATCAAGCGGCGCGGGCTGAAATAAGCCCGCCGCCACTTGACAACAATATAGGAGGTACGGACAATGAAATTCAAAAAGCAAGCGAATGTCGCGTTCTTTTCAAAGTATGTCCGCGAAGATGGAAAGTTCACGATTACAAGTGTTGATCGCCGCGTCAACGGGACTTTGAAAAACGTGTTCGAGGTAACAGACGAAGCCGGAAGCGTGATCGACACATTGCCGCGCCTTAAAGACGCAAAAGCAAAATACGCGGAGATTTGAAGGAGGTATTCAGAATGAAAAACGCATATCCTATCGTTATGACGCAAGGAAAAGAGTTCATCGTGGTATTTGTCCCCGATTTCAATATCAATACGCAGGGCAAGGACGTTCCGGACGCGATCGAGATGGCGCGGGACGCAATCGGGCTTATGGGAATTGATATGCAGGACGACGGCGAAGCATTGCCGGAAGCGTCGAGCATTGCAAGCGCACAAGCCGAAGCGCCGTCCGGCGCGATCGTTTCGCTGGTTGACGTTGATTTCGCGGAGTACCGCAGAAAGAACGATATGCGCGTCGTGAAGAAGAATTGCACCATTCCTTCATGGCTTAACTTTGAAGCGGAGCGGGCTGGCGTGAATTTTTCCGCCGTCCTGCAAGCGGCGCTTAAAAGCGAATTGCATATCACAAGCAGATAATCAGAGAGGGCGAAGGGCGGCAGAAATGCCGCCCTTTTGTCATATTCGGAAGCTGGAGGAAGGAAGAATGCACAAACACTTGACTTGGACAGACCGCCTAAAAATCGAAAAAGGCTTGAAAGAGGGCTTGAAGCCTTGCGCGATTGCCGACCGTCTGCACGTCCACAATACAACGATATACAGGGAGTTGAAGCGCGGACGCTATACGCATTTGAATTCCGACTTGACGACCGAAGAACGCTATTCGCCGGAGATCGCGCAACAGCGCTATGAAGAGAACCTAAAAGCCAAAGGCGGCGAATTGAAGATCGGCAACGATTACGAATTGTCAGCTTTTATTGAAAAGAAGATCGGTGAAGAAGGCTATTCCCCCGCCGCCGTCGTCGGAGAAATCAGACGGCTGGGGCTGACCTTCAAAACGGAGATCAGCGAAAAGACGATCTATAATTACATCGACAAAGGCATATTCTACGGGATCAGCCGCGAGAGCTTGCCGGAACGCGGAGAGCGAAAGCGGAAGTATGACAAGGTGGAGCGGAAGAAAGCCGCCCGCGCGCCGCAAGGCGAAAGCATAGAAGAACGCCCGCAGGAAATCAACGATCGGCAGACCTTCGGACATTGGGAAGGCGATTGCGTATGCGGGAAGAAGCGGACGAAGGAAACCTTGTTCGTTCTTTCGGAGCGCTTGACGCGGAACGAAATTATTATCAAAATGCCGGATCAGACCGCCGCCAGCGTCGTGGCGGCGCTGAACAAATTAGAACGCCGCTTCGGGAAGAAGTTTTCACAGATATTCAAAAGCATTACGTTTGACAACGGATCGGAATTCATGGATTGCGCCGGAATTGAAAAATCCGTCTACGGCAAAGACCGGAAGCGCACGAAGGTTTACTATTGCCACCCGTACAGCGCATACGAACGCGGCACGAATGAGAACATAAACAAAATGATACGGCGGTTCTTGCCGAAAGGAACAGACTTCCGGAAAGTAACCGCCGCATATATTCAGCGCGTCGAAACGTGGATCAACAATTACCCGCGCGAGATTTTAGGCTTTGAAACGTCCGGATCGCTCTTTGAAAGATACGTCGCCGAAGCCGCTTGAAGCCTTCTGAAAAAATATTTTAGTTTTTTCTGCTTTTACTCTTGACTTTTGCGCAAATTGGAAGAAAAAAGGGATGCGGCGGGCGCCGCATCCCTTTCGCGTCAATTCGTCTCTTAATACATGCCCATGCCGCCCATGTCGGGTGCGGCGGGAGCCGGTGCGGGAGGCTGGGGCTTGTCGGCCACCAGAGACTCGGTGGTCAGCACCATGCCGGAAACGCTGGCGGCGTTCTCCAGCGCGCTGCGGGTGACCTTGGCGGGATCCACGATGCCGCTGGCGATCATGTCGCAGTACTCCTCCTTGTAGGCGTCGAAGCCGTAGCCGTTCTTGCCGGAGGTGCTTACCTTCTCCAGCACCACGGAGCCGTCGATACCGGCGTTGGCCGCGATCTGGCGGATAGGAGCCTCCAGCGCCTTGGCCACCAGCTGCACGCCCACGCGCTCGTCGCCCTCGGTGGTGCTCAGCAGCGCGGTGACAGCGGGGATCACGTTGACGTAGATGGTGCCGCCGCCGGCCACGATGCCCTCCTCCACGGCCGCCTTGGTCGCGTTCAGAGCATCCTCGATGCGCAGCTTCTTCTCCTTCATCTCCGTCTCGGTGGCAGCGCCCACCTTGATGACGGCCACGCCGCCGGCCAGCTTCGCCAGGCGCTCCTGCAGCTTCTCCTTGTCATACTCGCTGGTGGTCACGCCGATCTGCGCGCGGATCTGGGACACGCGATCCTTGATGGCCTGCTGGTCGCCCATGCCGTCCACGATGATGGTGTTCTCCTTGGTGACCTTGATCTGGCGGGCACGACCCAGCATGTCGATGGTGGCGTCCTTCAGGGTCAGGCCCAGCTCCTCGCTAATGACCTGACCGCCGGTCAGGATGGCGATATCCTGCAGCATCTCCTTGCGGCGGTCGCCGAAGCCGGGCGCCTTGACGCACACCACGTTCAGCACGCCCTTCAGACGGTTCACCAGCAGGGTGCTCAGGGCCTCGCCCTCCACGTCCTCGGCGATGATGAACAGCTTCTTGCCGCTCTGCAGCATCTGCTCCAGCAGGGGCAGGATGTCGGAGATCACGGAGATCTTCTTATCGGTGATGAGGATGTAGGGGTCGTCCACCACAGCCTCCATCTTCTCCATATCGGTGGCCATATAGGGGGTGATGTAGCCGCGGTCGAACATCATGCCCTCCACCACCTCGCTGTACGTCTCGGCGGTCTTGGATTCCTCGATGGTGATAACGCCGTCGGCGCTGACCTTCTCCATGGCCTCGGCGATCAGCTTGCCGATGGTCTCGTCGCCGGAGGACACGGTGCCCACGCGGGCGATGTCGTCGGTGCCGTTGACCTTCTGGCTCTGCTCCTTGATAGCGGCCACGGCGGCGTCCACAGCCTTGGCCATGCCCTTCTTCATGACGATGGGGTTGGCGCCTGCGGCCAGATTGCGCAGACCCTCGTGGATCATGGCCTGTGCCAGCAGGGTAGCGGTGGTGGTGCCGTCGCCGGCCACGTCGTTGGTCTTGGTGGACACCTCGCGCACCAGCTGCGCGCCCATGTTCTCAAACGGATCGTCCAGCTCGATCTCCTTGGCGATGGACACGCCGTCGTTGGTGATCAGGGGCGTGCCGAACTTCTTATCCAGCACCACGTTGCGGCCCTTGGGACCCAGCGTGACTTTAACGGTATCGGCCAGCTGATTGACGCCGGCTTCCAGTGCCTTGCGCGCGTCGTCGCCGCGCTTGATGATCTTTGCCATATCTAAATGCCTCCAAATTCGATTGATTTACCGGGGAACACGCAGGATCAAATCATGTCTGCCGCGGCGTGTACGCGGCAAATAAGGATCACTCTACGATGGCCAAAATGTCGCCCTGCTTGACGATGATGTACTCCTCGTCCTCCAGTGTGACCTTTGTGCCGGCATACTTGTCGGTGATGACCTTGTCGCCGGCCTTCACGGACATGACCACGGTCTTTCCGTCCACGGTGCCGCCGGGACCCACAGAAATGACCTCCGCCACGGAGGGCTTCTCCTTGGCAGAGCCGGTGAGGATGATGCCGCCCTTGGTGGTCTCCTCCGGTTCCGTCATCTTCAGCACCACACGGTCAGCAAGCGGTGTCAGCTTCATAGTTGGTTCCTCCTTGTATTTCTATTTTTTTGATAAAACGTTTCAGCGTTAGCACTCAAAGTTTCTGAGTGCTAACGCTGATTATAATACCACACTATTCGGGATTTGCAAGGGGGAAAAGAGGGAAATTTTGAAAAATTCACAAAATGTTCAAGCCCGCGCCGTGCGGTTGCAGGAGCACCCCTCGGGGCCGAAGAAATTCAGCTTCTTGTCGTGCATTTTGATGGTCACGTCGCTGTTGGTGACGCACTCGCCGTCCAGACAGGTGACGATGTCCGGCTTGTCCGAATGGATGCGGATGACCTTGGGACAGGAGCAGTGGGCATACTGGGGGAACTGGGCGTAGCCGCCCTTGGCATAGGGCCCCACGAATTTCAGGAACGTCCGCCGGTTCACCTTCTTGACCACCAGCGTGTTCAGCACACCGTCGTCCATCCGCGCCTCGGCCACCGGCATAAAGCCGCCGCCGTAATACCGGCCGTTGCACACCGCGATCAGCGACCAGTCGCCCTCCATGGGCACATCGTCCAGTGTCACGATCCAGTGGGAGCCGATGCCCTTGAACAGGAAGTTCACCGCCAGCGAATAGATATAGCTGCCCTTGCCGTCCAGCAGGGGGCTTTCGCTGTATTTATGTACGTCCTTGGCCACCCGCGCGTCGATGCCGGAGCAGGCGATGGTCAGCGCCACCCGGCCGTTGACATCAATGGCGTCCATGGGGAACTGGGGGCCGTCCCACAGGTTCTCGGCGTCCCGGAACTTCTCGGCGTCGTCGCCGAAGTTCTTCAGAAAGTCGTTGCCGGTGCCCACGGGGATCACGGACATGGCCGCGTTGTCGTAGCCGATGATGCCGTTGGCCACCTCGTTCACCGTGCCGTCGCCGCCGCAGGCGTAGAACCGCAGCTCCTCGCCGCTTTCACACAGCTTCCGTGCCAGCTCTGTGGCGTGCCCCTGCTTCTTTGTCAGGATGCACTGCACATCCAGCCCGTGCTTCTGCCGCAGCGAATCCGCCATGTCGTAGATCTTCTGCCGGCTGTCGGACTTCCCCGCCGTGGGGTTGATAATAAAAATATGCTTCACCGAGGTTCTCCTCCTCATGTACATATATCTGTATGTCGGTTCTGTCTATTCTATCAGCATTTTTTCAGAGAAAGTGAACAAATTGAAAATAAAGTCGTCTGTCGGAGATTTATTAAGCAGGGGGAATAGAAGAATCCGTTCCTCTCTCCGCGGAGAAACGGATTCCCACGCCGGTGACACGGTCACTGGCTCGGAATGACAGCGCTTCGCGCTGACGGGACGCCGGAGACGCCGTCTACAGCAAGTCTGCCGCCTCCGTCCGTAGGGCGGGACCCATGTGTCCCGCCGCGGCACGCGCATTTTCGGCGGGGCACGTGGGCCCCGCCCTACAGAGTGCAGCGATCACGCGGCGGCACGGGCGTACTTTGTGTACGGCAAGCCGCCGCAACAAAGTATCAGCGGAAAAGATCCCGTCAGACGTTGCCGTACATGAATACGTCGCACTTGATCATGCCGTTGTACAGCTTGCGCTTTCTGTCCGCCGGGCGGCCGAAGCAGCGCTCGAACTCCGTATGGCTGCTGAGCACCAGCGTGCGCCAGCCTGCGGGCAGCGTGCGCCACGCCTTGCCGAAGGTGCGGTACAGCTCCTCGGCCTCCTGCCGCTCCATCAGGCGCTCGCCGTAGGGCGGGTTGGTCACCAGCTGCCCGTAGGGGCTGTCCCGGTGGAACTTGCCGGCGTCCGCCACCTCGAAGCGCACGCAGTCGTCCACGCCGGCTTTGCGGGCGTTGTCCCGGGCGATGTCCACGGCGCGGGGGTCGATGTCGCCGCCCCAGATGTCGTACTTTCCGTGGAACTCCCTGTCCTGCGCCTCGTCCGCCGCGTCCATCCACGCCTCGGCGGGCAGGAACGCCCAGCGCTGGGCGTCGAAGCGCCGGTCAAGACCGGGGGCGCGGTTCCTGGCGATAAGCGCCGCCTCGATAGGGATGGTGCCGCTGCCGCAGAAGGGGTCGCAGAAGGGGTCGCGTCCCCGGTAGCGGCTGAGCGTCACCAGCGCCGCCGCCAGCGTCTCCCGCAGGGGCGCCTCCACGCCCACGGCGCGGTAGCCCCGCTTGTACAGTCCCTCGCCGCTGGCGTCCAGCCCGATGGACACCTGATCCTTGAACACGGAGAAGCGCACCTGATACTTCGTCCCCGTCTCCGGGAACTGCTCGATGCCGTAGTGCGCCCGCAGGCGCTCCACCATGGCCTTTTTGATGATGCTCTGGCAGGCGGGGACGGAGTGCAGCTGGCTGGAGATGGAGTAGCCCTTCACCGGGAAGGCGGCGTCCTGCGGCAGGAATTCCTCCCACGCGATGGCGCGGACGCCCTGAAACAGCTCCTCGAAGCTCTGCGCCGGGAACTGCCCCAGCAGGGCGATGACCCGCGCGCCGCAGCGCAGGTTGATATTCAGCCGGGCACAGTCCGCCCAGCTGCCCCGGCAGAGGATGCGGCCGTTCTCCGCCCGCACGTCCTGCAAGCCCAGACGCTTCACCTCGTCGGCCACCAGCTTTTCCAACCCCAGCAGGCAGGGGATCTCGTATGTTATCATCAAAAGCACCTCGTCTCGTGTGTAGGGGCAGCGTCCCATTTTATCCTACACAGTATACCGAAAAACGCACGGCGGCGCAACCACAAAATCCAGTGGATTTTCCTGTGCAAATCCGGTATAATGGCTATGTAAACCTCAGGTTGCGCCGCCTGATATGAAATTTTACCCCGGCGCAACCTCAGGATGATAGACTTTTTCCCTGCCGGTGCGTATACTGGCGGCACAGGGAACGAAGGAGGAAGCGTATGGCATTTGGTGATCGGCTGGCCGAGGTACGGCGCGGCCACGGCCTGACACAGGAGCAGTTCGCCGAGCAGCTGCAGGTCTCCCGGCAGGCGGTGAGCAAATGGGAGAGCGGCCGCGGCTATCCGGAGATCGAAAAAATTCTGTATATCTGCAACCGCTACCATGTGTCCATCGCCGACCTGTTCGCCCAGGAAGCATCCATACCCGCCGCAGCCGCTCCCGTGTCCGAGGCGCTGCCGGAGCCGGCGGCGCTGCCCCGCGCCACGCTGCGCGGCGCCGTGGGCGCGTTCCTGACGAACCTGTCCCCAAAAAACAAGTGGCTGGCCGCCGCCGTCCTGCTGGGTATCGGCGCGCTGAGCCTCATCATCGGACTTATTCTGAAAGGAGGAAACGCAGATATGGCGACTACGATCTGGATCGCCGCCATCATCATCTTCGGCGTGGCCGAGGCCGCTACCGCCGGGCTGACGTCCATCTGGTTCGTGCTGGGCGGCGTGGCCGGGCTGATCGCCGCGGTATGCAGCGCACCTATATGGTTACAGGTGGCGCTGTTCTTCGCGGTGTCCATCGCGGCGCTGGCCTTCACCCGCCCACTGGTGGTGAAGCTGATGAAAAAGGACATCAAGCCCACCAATGCCGACCGGGTGCTGGGCGCTGTGGGGCGCGTGACGGAACGCATCGACAACGCATTGCCCTCCGGCGCCGTCTATATAGATGGTAAGACCTGGACGGCGCGCAGCGCCGACGGGGAGGTCATCGAGCCGGACGCCGCCGTGCGCATCCTGCGGATGGAGGGCGTGAAGCTCATCGTGCAGAAGGAGCAGTGAGCCATGCAATATGTTCTGGGCGGACTGGCCGCCATCCTGCTGGGCGTCATCGCCCGGATCGTCCATCTTATCCGCAAGCACGCTCTGCCCACCGAGGCGGAGGAGGGCGCGTAACGCCCTGACAGCGCATACATCCCGTCACAACAGGAAACCACATAAACAGGAGAAATAAGGAGGAAACACTATGCCTACACCCGGAACCATCGCCATCATCATTCTGGTCGTGCTCATTCTGGCCGTCGTGGTCAGCTGCATCCAGATCGTTCAGCAGTCCAAGGCCTATGTCATCGAGCGGCTGGGCGCCTTCCACAGCGTGTGGGGCGTCGGCATGCACTTCAAGCTGCCGTTCGTCGAGCGCGTGGTGAAGAAGGTCAGCCTGAAGGAGCAGGTGGCGGATTTCGACCCCCAGCCCGTCATCACCAAGGATAACGTCACCATGCAGATCGACACGGTCATCTACTTCCAGATCACCGACCCCAAGCTGTATACCTACGGCGTGGAGTACCCCATGAGCGCCATCGAGAACCTGACGGCCACCACCCTGCGCAACATTATCGGCGAGCTGGAGCTGGATCAGTCCCTGACCAGCCGCGACACCATCAACGCCAAGATGCGCTCCATTCTGGACGAGGCCACCGACCCCTGGGGCATCAAGGTCAACCGCGTGGAGCTGAAGAACATCCTGCCGCCCCGTGAGATCCAGAACGCCATGGAAAAGCAGATGAAGGCCGAGCGCGAGCGCCGGGAGTCCATCCTGCAGGCCGAGGGCGAAAAGGCCAGCAAGGTGCTCATCGCCGAGGGCGAGAAGCAGTCGGTGCTGCTGCAGGCGGACGCCGCCAAGCAGGCCAAGATCATGGCTGCCGAGGCCGAGGCCACGTCCATCCTGAAGGTGCAGCAGGCGCTGGCGGACTCCATGCGCATGCTGAACGAGAACGCCCCCAACGACCAGGTCATCAAGCTCAAGGCGCTGGAGGCGCTGGAGAAGGTGGCGGACGGCAAGGCCACGAAGATCATCATCCCCAGCGAGATCCAGGGGCTGGCAGGTCTGGCCGCCAGCACCAAGGCGCTGGTGGAGGGCGACAAGGCGGAGTAAGCTATGGCCAAAAAAGAACAGCGCTTTATCAAGGTCATGGAGGACAGCGGCTTCATCAGCAGTAATGAGGTGCTGGTGGACACCCAGACCGGCGTGCAGTATCTCTATCACGCCGTGGGCAACTCCGGCGGACTGACGCTGCTGGTGGACGCGGAGGGCAAGCCCCTGCTGTATCATAAGACCCCGGACGCACCGGAGTTCTGAATAGGAGGGATCGCTATGATCATTACCACCACCCCCACCGTAGAGGGTCGCCGCATCACGGAGTATAAGGGGATCGTATTCGGCGAGGTCATTGCCGGCGTTAACGTGGTCAAGGACATTGCCGCCAGCTTCAGCAACTTTTTCGGCGGGCGCTCCGGCACCTATGAAAACGAGCTGATCAACGCGCGGGAGCAGGCGATCCATGAACTGGAGCAGCGCGCCCTCCAGCTGAACGCGGACGCTGTGGTGGCCGTGGATGTGGACTATGAGGTGCTGGGCGCGGACAACGGCATGCTGATGGTCACCGCCAGCGGCACCGCCGTCAGACTGGATTGATGCGTTCTGACAGAACCGCCATGGAAGAACGCAGACGTTCCTGCCCCCTGTGCGGGGCGGAAATGACGCCGCCCCGCTGCGCCAGCTATCTGACCACGGTGGATGACCCAACCCTGCCCCTTATGGAGCGGCACATGAAGGTGCTGATCTACACCTGCGAGGCGTGCCGGTACGTGGCCATGTTCGCGCCGCCGTCACCGGTGGAGGAATTTGAGAAGCGGCAGACGGAGGAGCAGGCCATCACCGACCCGGTGGAGAAGTTCATGTATAACTTCCGGGACTACCCCGACGAAAAGCTGCAAAGGGTCGCCGACGGCAAGGGCTACACCCCGGAGGCCAAAAAAGCCGCCCGCAATCTGCTGTACCGCCGAAAATACGGAGAATAACGCAAAAAAGCACCCCAAAAGGGGTGCTTTTTTGCGTTTTACTGTGCGTTACGACTCGTCCTGCGCGGGCTGGAACACCAGCGCCGCCATGTCGGACAACGCGTCCTCCGACGCGCCGCTGTCGGTGGTCAGACTGTAGACAAGGCCGGGAGCCATGTCCCGCCAGATGATGCAGCCCGCGCCGCCCTCGTCCCAGCGCAGCAGCGCGGTGCACCAGCGCACGGTGCTCTCCGCCGTCAGGCTGCCGCCGGTGAACTCCGAAATGTCCGGGATCGTCTCCGACACATCGTCGGTGGGCGCCATGCGATACTGCCAGGTGATGCCGTTCAGGGTGAAGCGCACCTGGGTGACGGTCTCGCCGTCCAGATCGAAAAGGTCGTAGCCCTGCACTGCCGCGCCCTCCGGCGCGGTGGGCACGGTGTAGGACTGGGCATCCATCAGGGCGAAGGCCGTGACCAGCGGCTGACCGCCGTCCCAGGACACGCAGTACCACTGGATGCCGGCGGCGGCATCGTACCAGCCCACGGCGCCGTCTTCGTACAGCAGCAGCGTCAGGCCGCCCACCTGCCATGTGACCTCCGGCAAATTGCCGTCCGGGGCGGGCATGGGTGCGTCGGCGTACACCGCGCTGTAGTCGTAATCATGTCCGCCCAGCACGATGGTGCAGGCAGCGAACTCCGGTACGTCGGCGGAGGGCTCGTCGGTACGGGAGGTGGGCTGCATTTCGCCGGGCACCAGCTCCGCGCCCTCCGGCAGCACCAGCGTGGCGCTGAGCGCCTCCGGCTCGGCGGAGGCGGAAAAGCTCTTATAGACGGCGGAGCCATCCGGCGCTGCGCCGCAGTCCTCCGTTTCCGCCGCGCCGTGCCCCGGCAGCGCCAGTGCCAGCGCCAGCGCCGCCGCGCACAGGCAGGCGGCCAGGCCGCCCCAGCGCAGCGCTGCGCTCCCGCGGGGCAGGGGACGCTGGGCTTCCTCCAGCAGGTCGTCGTCAATGGACGCCTGCCAGCGCTTTATTTCTTCTTCGCGGTTCACAGCATCCCCTCCTTTTCCAAAGCTGCCCGCAGCCGCTGCCGCGTGCGGAACAGGGAGGATTTTACCTTTTCCTCCCCGGCGCCGCAGCTGTCGGCGATCTCGCGGATGCTCTCGCCGTACCAGTAACGGCGGATGAAATATGTCCGGCTCTGCCGGGTGAGCTTGCGCAGGAAGCCGTTGAGCACCCGGCGGAAATCCGCCTGCTCCAGCGCCAGCACCGCGCTGTCCTCGGTGGACAGGCAGCCCTCCAGCTCCTCAAAGGCCACCGTCAGGTCGCTGCGGCGCTGGGCTGCCCGGTTGTAGTCGCACTTATCCAGCGCTACCCGGCGGGTGACGGTGGTGATGTACGCTGCCAGCGAGCGGGGTCGTTCCGGCGGTATGGCGTTCCACAGGCGGAGCCACACGTCGCTGACGCACTCCTCCGCGTCCCTGCGGTCAGGCAGGATATGCCCGGCGGCGGCCAGACAGCGCTTTTCGTATTTCTCCTGTACGGCAGTGATGGCCTCCGGGTCACGGCGGAAAAATCCGTCTATGATCTGGGCGTCCTCCATAGGGCACTCCCCTTTCCGTGTATCTGCCCGGACATCATACCACACGGAAAGCGAAAGCGCCATAGGGAATCAGAATTTTGCCAGAAATGCGTCGGGCACGGTGCAGCCCTCCGGCAGCACCTCCAGCACCACATAGTTGCCGTTGACGCTGACGGTGGCGTTGTTCTTCCACATGCCGGCCTCCTCGGGATAGGTGGTGTCGTTGGCCATGCTGTCCACGCGAGCCTGGAAGCTCTGGCGGACGATCTCGGCATCGGCGGCGCTCTCCGCCTCCACCATAGACACCTCGCAGGAGGTGGCGGTGGGCGAGATGAAGAACACGCCCTGCTTCAGCTTGGCGTTCTCAAGACCGGGGTAGTAGCTGTTCAGCAACTCCACCGCCGTCTCCTCCAGCAGCACGGGGGCGTTGTCGCCCAGCTCGTCCTGCACCTGCTTGATGGCGGCATCGTACTCCGCCCGCAGATCCACGGACTGGCTGTCGGTCTGCGTCTGGCCGTCCTTCGTGTCGCCGCCGATGTTGTCCTCCTTCTGGCCGCAGGCCACCAAAGCCAGCGCCATCACCAGCGCCAGCAGCAATGCAAATATCTTTTTCATGATGTAAACACTCCTTTCGGGCGGCAAAACGCCGCTCCTGCCTATACTGACGGCAGGCTGCGGCGTTTTGTTGCGTATTCCGTTATCTCTCGTGGGGCTTCGGGTCGTTCCAGCCCTCCGGGAAGTTCTCCAGCACCCACCGGCGGGCGTGGTCGATGAACACCTGCGTGGAGTGGGACAGGGCGTTTTTGTCCTTGACGCATATTCCGATATCCCGGTGGAAGCGCCTGGGCAGGGTGCTGCTGGCCAGCGGATAGGCGCACTTATAGAGCATCAGCTCCTCCATGATGCTGATGCCCAGCCCACCGGACACCATGGCCAGAATGGTCTGATCCTGCTGCACGGTGTACTGGATGCGGGGGCGGACGCCGTAGTGGTCGAACACGGCCTGTATCTCGTAGTCGTCGCCCTCGTCCAGCAGGATCAGCGGGTATTTCTCCAGCGCCTCCGGCGGGAAGGGGTCGCGCCCGGCCAGGGGATGGTCGCAGGGCATGATGACCTTCCACTGATCCCGCTGCAAAAGCCAGCAGTCCAGGTACTTCTCCGCCGGGGTGGGCAGGGAGATGAAGCCGCAGTCCGCCTGCCCGTGGAGCACCCAGTCGGATATCTCGTTGTTGAAGTTGGAGGGCAGCAGCTCGAATTCAATGCGGGGATACTGCTCCTGAAACGTCTTGAGCATACCCGGCAGCCACTTTTCCGACACGCTGGTGAACGTGGCCACCCGCACAAGGCCGGTATCCAGCCCCCGCAGGTCTGCGGGGGCTGGATAAGATCGGAAGAGCA
>OCHI01001041.1_pt1 | contig 22914 bp, 19 predicted proteins | sample 1538691 | NCBI WGS metagenome assembly OCHI01 (sample SAMN04571718, study PRJEB22368) | human gut metagenome | biome: human gut; material: stool | host: Homo sapiens | place: Luxembourg | collected 2012-09-21 | reverse complement strand
GTGGCGGGTGACTTCACTCCCTCCGACTTCGTCCGCTCCGTTACCGGCGTGGACAATGTCTGTGAGCGGGCGGCGCTGCTGGATGCCGAAAAACTGATCGTACAAAAAACAGCGCGGGACGGTGTGACCGTCGCCGTTGCGGCGGAGCATTGGGAGGTGCGCTTTGGGTAAGGTAATTGTAGTAGGTATCGGGCCGGGCAGCTATGAGGATATGACCATTCGGGCGGACGAGGCTCTGCAGGCGTGCGACGCCATTGTGGGGTACCCCGTCTATGTGGATCTGGTGCGGGATCGCTACCCCGGCAAGGAGCTTCACTCCACCCCCATGACACGGGAGGCCGAGCGCTGCCAGCTGGCGCTGGAGCTGGCGCGCAGCGGTAAGACCACCGCCATGGTCTGCTCCGGCGACAGCGGCATCTACGGCATGGCCGCGCTGGTCTATGAACTGCGGGGCGAATCGCAGGAGCCCGAGATTCAAGTGGTGCCGGGATTGACGGCGGCGTGCAGCGGCGGAGCGGTGCTGGGTGCGCCGCTGACCCACGACTTCGCGGTCATCAGCCTCAGCGATCGGCTGACGCCGTGGGAAACCATCGAAAAGCGCTTGGACTGCGCGGCGGCGGCGGATCTGACCATCGCCCTGTATAACCCCGCCAGCCACGGCAGACCCGACCACCTGAAGCGGGCCTGCGATATCCTGCTGCGCCGTCTGCCGGAGGACAGACTCTGCGGCATCGTGCGCAATATTGGCCGTGAGGGGCAGAGCAGCCGCATCCTGACGCTGGCAGAGCTGCGGGAGGCGGAGGTGGATATGTTCTGCACCGTGCTGATCGGCAGCGCCGCCGTCAAAACGGTGGCCGGTCAACTGGTCACACCCAGAGGATACCGCAATGTGTAATATCTGCGTGTTTGCCGGCACCACGGAGGGCCGGGAGCTGGTGGAATTCCTGGCCGGACAGCCGGTGCTGGCCACGGTGTGCGTGGCCACAGAGTACGGTGAAACGCTGCTGCCGGAGGCGGAAAACATTACGGTTCTGGCGGGACGCATCCCGGTAGAGGACATCATCCGGATGCTGCAAAGGATGCGGTTCGATCTGGTCATCGACGCTACCCACCCCTATGCCACCTCCATCACCGAGAGCATCTGCACAGCCTGTCGGGAAACGGAGACGGAGTATCTGCGCCTGCTGCGGCAATCCTCCGAACAGACGGAGGATGTGGTCTGTGTGGAAAATGCGGCGGCGGCCGCCGCATTTCTGGAGAGTACGCGGGGCAATATCCTGCTGACCACCGGCAGTAAGGAACTGGCGGCGTATAGCGGCATCCCCGATTTTACCCAGCGGGTATACGCCCGTGTGCTGCCCATGGATGCCTCGCTGGAGGCCTGCCGCGCAGCGGGGCTGAAGGCCGCCCATATCATCGCCATGCAGGGGCCTTTCTCCGAGGAGATGGATCTGGCTACACTGCGTTTTGCCGACGCCGCATGGATGGTGACCAAGGACGGCGGCGAGGCCGGCGGCTTTCCCGCTAAGGCATCCGCCGCCCGGAAGGCGGGCTCAGGTCTGGTGGTCATTGGCCGCCCGCCCCAGCGGGAGGGTCTTCCCTTTGCGGCGGTGCTGGATGTTCTGTGTAAGCGATTCGGCTGCACCGTCCGGCCGCAGGTGCGGATCGTCGGCATCGGCCCCGGCAGCCGGGAGGCTATGACCCGTGAGGTCAGTGAAACCATTGAGGCGGCGGACTGTCTCATCGGCGCAAAACGGATGCTGGAGGCTGTGGCGCGGCCGGGACAGCACACCTGCGACGCCATTGCGCCGCAGGATATTGCGGACTTTATCCGCACCCACTGGGAGTACCGCCGCTTTGCGGTGGTCATGTCCGGCGATACCGGCTTCTTCAGCGGCACCAAAAAGCTGCTGCCCCTGCTGGAGGGCTGCGACACGGCGGTGCTGCCGGGTTTGAGCTCGTTGTCCTATCTGTGCGCCCGCCTCAAAACCTCCTACGAGGATGTGCGGGTGGTGAGCCTCCACGGACGGCAGTGCAACATTCTTCCGGAGGTGCGGGCAAACAGCCGGCTCTTTGCGCTGGTGGGCGGTGAGCGCGGCATCAACGACCTGTGCCGTACGCTGACAGAGGGTGATCTGGGCCACGTCTCTGTGTATGTGGGCCAGCGGCTGGGCTACCCGGATGAGCGCATCGTGCGCGGCACGGCGGCGGAGCTGACGGATGGTGTCTATGCCCCTCTGAGCGTGGCGCTTATCGAAAACCCCCATCCCGACGCGGTGGTCACACCGGGTCTGCCGGATGACGCCTTTCTCCGCAGTGCGGAGGGAATGCCCGTGGTTCCCATGACCAAAAGTGAGGTGCGGGCGGTATGCCTTTCCAAGCTGCGGCTGACGGAGCGGAGCGTCTGCTGGGACATCGGCGCCGGTACCGGCTCGGTATCGGTGGAGATGGCCTTGCAGGCAAAGCAGGGGCTGGTCTGCGCCGTGGAGCGGCGGGAGGACGCCGCTGTACTGCTGGAACAGAACCGGGAGCGGTTTGCGTTGGAGAATCTACAGGTGGTCTGCGGCAGCGCGCCGGAGGCCTGTGCCGGTCTGCCAGCCCCCACTCACGCATTCATCGGCGGCAGTGCCGGCAATATGCGGGAGATCGTGACGCTGCTGCTGGCAAAAAATCCCCATGTCCGCATCGTGGCCACGGCCGTTTCGCTGGAGTCCGTGGCTGAGCTGACGGACTGCCTGACGGCGTTCCCCTTTGCGGAGACGGAGGTGGTATCCCTGCAAGCGGCGCGGGACAGAAAAGCCGGGAGCTACCACCTGATGAGCGGACAGAATCCCATTTATATTTTTACGATGCAGGGCGGAGGAGAAACAGCATGATGTGGTCGCTTGCGGCACTTGTTATCGGCTTTTGCATAGACCTTCTGGTGGGCGACCCCCACGGCTTTCCTCACCCGGTAGTGCTGATTGGAAAATGTATCAGTGTGTTGGAGCGGGGGCTGCGGTGCATATGCCCCAAAACGCCCTCCGGCGAGCGGGCGGCGGGCGCCATCCTGTGGGGCGCGGTGGTCATCGTATCCACCGCCGTCCCGGCTCTGCTGCTGTGGCTGAGCGGTCTGGTCAGCCCGTGGCTGCGTCTGGCGCTGGAAAGCGTGATGTGCTGGCAGATCTTGGCCGTCAAGTCCCTGCGGGACGAGAGCATGAAGGTCTATGACGCGCTGGAGAGCGGGGATTTGGCCGCTTCCCGCCATGCTGTTTCCATGATCGTGGGGCGGGATACCGACCGGCTGGACGATGCCGCCGTGACCCGTGCCGCCGTGGAGACGGTGGCGGAGAACACCTCCGACGGCGTGGTGGCACCGCTGCTGTTTCTGGCCATCGGCGGCGCGCCGCTGGGCTTTTTCTACAAAGCGGTGAACACCATGGACTCCATGCTGGGGTATGTGGAGCCGCCCTATAAGAACATCGGTCTGGTGCCCGCCAAGGCCGACGACGTGGTGAATTACATCCCAGCGCGGCTGTCGGCGCTTCTGATGCCGGCGGCAGGCTGGCGGATCTTCCGCCGTGACCGCCGAAAGCACGCCAGCCCCAACTCAGCCCAGACGGAATCTGTCTGCGCGGGGCTTCTGGGCGTGCGCCTGGCGGGGGATGCGTGGTACCACGGTGTACTGCACAAAAAGGAGTATATCGGTGACGCATCGCGGGAGATCACCCACGAGGACATCCCCCGTGTGTGCCGCCTGATGACCGTCACAGCGATCCTCACCCTGCTTTTGAGCTGCGGGGTCAAGCTGCCCTTTGCACTGTGAAGGAGACATAGATGCTGTATCAAACAAAAAACCAACACGGCGGCGACGTGTACGGCGGCGGTATCACGCTGGATTTTTCCGCCAACACCAACCCCCTGGGTACGCCTACCGGCGTTTTGGAGGCGGTGTGCCGGGCTCTGCCCCGGCTGCACCGCTACCCCGACCCCTACTGCCGCCAGCTGGTGCAGGCCATCGCGGGCCATGAACAGGTGCCGGCGTCCTATATTCTCTGCGGAAACGGCGCGGCAGACCTGATCTACACATACTGCGCCGCCCTGCGGCCCCGGACGGCGGTAGAGCTGGCCCCCACCTTTGGGGAATATGGGGCGGGACTGGCGCAGGTGGGTTGCCGCGTAGAGCGGTATTTCCTGCATCAGGCGCAGAATTTCGATTTGGACGAGAGGTTTCTGTCCTTCTTAGAGGAGAAAAAACCGGAGGTGGTATTCCTCTGTAACCCCAACAACCCCACCGGGCGGCTGATCCCGCTCCCTCTCCTGGAGCAGATCCTGCAATACTGTGCGGCACAAGGGGCGCGGCTGTTTCTGGATGAGTGCTTTCTCGATCTCACGGAGGACGGCGTCAGCGCCAAGTCCCTTCTGGCAGCGCACCCGGAGCTGCTGATCCTGAAGGCATTCACCAAGAGCTACGGCATGGCGGGCATCCGGCTGGGGTACTGCCTGTGCGCCGACAATGCGCTGCTGCGCCGCATGGCGGCCGCGTCCCCGCCGTGGAACGTATCCTCGCTGGCGCAGAGCGCCGGTGTGGCGGCGCTGGCGGAGCGGGACTTTCTGCAAAGGACGCTGTCCCTTGTCCGCACGGAGCGGCGGTGGCTCACGGATAACCTGACGGCGCTGGGCTTCTGGGTATGCCCGTCCCATGCCAATTACCTGCTGTTCCGCGGGCCGCTGGGGCTGCGGGAGGGCCTGCTGCAGCAGGGTATCGCCATCCGTGGCTGTGGGAATTACAACGGGCTGGGCGACGGGTGGTATCGCATTGCGGTGCGGCCTCACGGGGAAAATGAAGCATTGATAACGGCCATCCGGCAATTCTGCAAGGAGAAAGCACTATGGCAATGAATATTATGATACAGGGAACCATGTCCAATGCGGGAAAGAGCCTGCTGGCGGCGGGACTTTGCCGCGTTTTGAAGCAGGACGGCTACCGCGTAGCGCCGTTCAAGAGCCAGAACATGGCGCTGAACTCCTTCATTACCAAGGACGGCGGCGAGATGGGCCGGGCGCAGGTGGTACAGGCAGAGGCCGCCGGGATCGAGCCGGATACCCGCATGAATCCCATCCTGCTCAAGCCCACCACCGACGTGGGCAGTCAGGTCATCATCAACGGACAGGTGCGGGGCAATATGCAGGCCATGGAGTACTTCCGCCGCAAGCGGGACTACATCCCCGCTGTGCTGGAGGCCTACAACAGTCTGAACTCAGAGTATGACGTGATCGTCATTGAGGGGGCAGGCAGCCCCGCGGAGATCAACCTCAAGCAGGATGACATCGTGAACATGGGGCTTGCCAAGCTGGTGGACGCGCCGGTGCTGCTGGTGGGCGACATCGACCGGGGCGGCGTGTTCGCCCAGCTCTACGGCACGGTGGCGCTGCTGGAGGAGGACGAGCACCGCCGCATCAAGGGCGTGGTGGTCAACAAGTTCCGGGGCGACCGGGCCATTCTGGAGCCGGGTCTGAAAACGCTGGAGGAGCTGTGCGGCATCCCGGTGGCGGGGGTCATCCCCTACGCCCATGTAGACATCGACGATGAAGACAGCCTGACCGAGCGGTTTGACCGCTCCAAAGAGCGAAAACTCTTGGATATCGCGGTAATCCGTGTGCCGCGCATCTCCAATTTCACGGATTTCAGCCCCTTCGAACATTACGAAAACGTGTCGCTGCGCTATGTGGATCAGGTGAGCGATCTGCACCAGCCGGATATGATCCTGCTGCCGGGTACCAAGAGCACCATTGCCGACCTGCGGTGGCTGCGGCAGTCCGGTCTGGAGGCGGCCATCCTGAAGGCCGCCGACGCCGGTACGCTGATCTTCGGCGTCTGCGGCGGCTATCAGATGCTGGGGCGCACCGTGTCCGACCCGGAGCAGGTGGAGGCCGCCGGTGTCACGGAGATCAACGGTTTGGGCCTGCTGGAGATGGACACCGAATTCCGGGGTGAGAAGGTACAGACCCAGACGCAAGGCGTCTTTCACGGTGTGGAGGGAATGCTCTCCGGCCTGAACGGACTCGCCTACGAGGGGTACGAGATCCACATGGGCCGCAGTCAGCAGCAGATGCCCGCCCTCACCGGCAGCAGAAACGTATACGGCAGCTATGTCCACGGCATTTTTGACGCGCCGGGCATCACGGATACGATCCTGAAAGCACTGTGCGCCAGAAAGGGCGTGTCTTTTGACGCGCTGGCAACCTTTGACGCCTGCGGCTACAAGGAACGGCAGTACGACCTGCTGGCGGACGTGGTACGCGGCGGACTGGATATGTCCTTTGTCTACCGGGTGCTGCGCCGGGAAGTATAACGAAACAAGTTCCGATGGAAAAAGGGGGGGAGAGACTTGAGCAGGATATTATGCGTGATTGACGGCATGACGGATCCCCACTTTCAGGTGGAGCGATATGGCCATCTGGCGTCCATGGGTTCGGTGCGGTATGTGGATACCTGCGGCGGCTTCCCACCGGAAACACTGCACTGCGTACTGCGCCTGTTGGGGGTAACGGATCTGCCGGTACATCTCCGAGGCTATGTAGAGGCGCTGGGGGCCGGAATCCCCGTCCGGCCCGATGACCTGCTACTGCGGGGCAGCTGCTACACGCTGGATGGAGAGGGCTGCTGTACCATGCCTTGCTGTGCCCCGGCAAAGGTAGAGGCTCCTGCATTTACCTAAGCTAAAGGCACAGGTACATTCCGCGCGGCCACAAATTTAGCCTTATTTTTAGCCTTACAGCTTCAAAATTCGATCATACAATCCGGCAGCATTTAACAGCATGATTTCCCGCAAGTCCTGTATTTCCAACACTTCCCGGCATCAGTCAACACAACGCAAAATCGCCCCGCGGCGATTCAAATCCGGGTGTCACCTCCAAATGAAAACCTCGTAACCATGCCGGTTACGAGGTTTTTCTTGTGCTCAAAATTTCAGTTTTCCTCATTTCCCCCTTTAGCGGTGAAATACCTCTGTGGTACCGGATCGCCGCCGGTCTGTGTCTCCCCTGCCGATCAAGGCAGACACGCTTGACAACACGGGGCTGCTGTGCTACAATGACACTAACTAATATTAGTTAGGAGAACATGTTTGAAACTCAATCATCTGTCACCGGAGCGTGTGGCCTGACCGGGAGGTCTGGCAAATCTATTCACACGCCATTCCTCCCGGCGAGCCGAAAGCACGTTCAGGAGGAACCAACATGAACCGCGAAAACAAACGGAAAACCTTTGAAAAGGGCTATTACAAGACACACGCCTGCCGCGACGCCTTCACCTGCAAGGTCTGTGGGCGGCTCTGCACACCGGAGAGCGCCGGCAGCGACCACCGCAACCACTGCCCCAACTGCCTGAGCAGCCTACACGTGGACATTGAGCCGGGCGACCGCGCCAGCGACTGCGGCGGCATCATGGAGCCGGTGGCCGTATGGGTGCGCAGGGGCGGCGAGTGGGCCATCATCCACCGCTGCAAGCACTGCGGCGCGCTCAGCTCCAACCGCGTGGCAGCGGATGACAACCCCATGAAGCTCATGTCCATCGCCATGAAGCCCCTGTGTGAGCCGCCGTTCCCGCTGGAGCGCATCGAGGAGATGACCGCCCTGATGGGCGGCGACGGAAGTCTCAAGGCGTAGCCCTGGACGGTATCCCAACGAAATGCTCCCCCTATGAGAGATCAACTCTCACAGGGGGAGCGTTTTGCTTATTGTCTGCGGGCGGTGCGATAGTCGTCGCCGGGACGCCAGTAGGGGCAGTCCCCGGCCTGGGAGGAGAGGAACCGTGCCATCTCGTCCTCGTCCAGATCCATTTCGCACACGAAGTCGTCGTATTCCTCGTCGTAGCTGTACCACACGCAGCTTTCACACTTGTCCATCACACGTCCTCCACCAGCCGGTGCTTGTCAAAGCGGCAGCGGCTGTAATAGATCAGGGTGGCGGCGCTGCACAGGAACCATCCCGCCGGATAGCTCAGCGCAATGGGGATGATCTCGTTGGCCACATAGTTGGCCACCACGAACAGGTATATCTGCCGGAACACCACGAAGGAGCCCAGCATGATCCACATGGGCACCTGGCTGTTGCCCGCGCCCCGCAGGGCGGCGGAGTAGACCTGATTGATGCAGAAGAAGAAATAGAAGGGGGACAGCAGCCGCAGCAGCAGCGCGCCGTAGGACACCACCTCCGGCTTCTGGTTGAAGAAGGCCGTCAGCTCCGGCGCCAGCAGCAGCACCGGCACCAGCAGCACCGCCGTCACCGCGAAGGACAGATACAGCGCCATGCGCACGCCTTTCTTGGCACGGGGCGTGTCGCCCACGCCCAGATTCTGCCCCACGAAGGTGGTACCGGCCATGGAGATGGACTGTACCGGCAGGATCACCAGCTGATCCACCTTGGTATACGCCGTCCAGCCGGACATACAGTCGGCGCCGAAATAGTTGATATACCCCTGCACGAACACGTTGGAGAAGGCCGTCACCGCCATTTGCAGGGCGGCGGGGATGCCCACGGCCACGATCTGCTTCAGCACCGACCACGTCATGCGCAGCGCCCGCAGCTCCAGACGGATGCAGCCCTCGGCGCGCAGCAGCACCCACACCGTCAGCAGGGCGGACACTGCCTGGGCGATGATGGTGGCGTAGGCCACCCCCTCCACGCCCATGCCGAACTTCAGCACGAACAGCAGGTCAAGTCCGGTATTCAGCACGGCGGACACCAGCAGGAAGTAGAAGGGACGCCGGGAGTCGCCCACCGCCCGGAGGATGCCGGAGCCCATGTTGTAGATCAGCAGTCCCATGACGCCGGCAAAGTAGATGGTCAGGTAGGTGGTCTGCTCCGGCGCCACCTCCGCCGGAGTCTTCATCAGGCGCAGCATCAGGGGCGTCATGAGAATGCCGGCTGCGGTGAACACGATGCCCAGCAGGAACGTCAGCACCATGGAGGTGTGCACCGCCTGCCGCACCTTTTCCTCCCGCTGGGCGCCGTAATACTGGCTGATGACCACGCCCGCGCCGCTGGACAGCCCCAGAAAGAAGCCGATCAGCATGTTGATGATGGGCGTGACGGTGCCCACGGCGGAGAATGCCTCGTTGCTGACGAAGTTGCCCACCACCCATGTGTCCACCATGTTGTACAGCTGCTGGAACAGGTTGCCCACCATCAGGGGCAGGGCAAAGTTGATGAGATGCTTCGTGATGCTGCCCTTTGTCATGTCCACGTCATAGCGAGCAGGGCGGTGGTGGGTATGGAACGGCAGATGCAGATGTCCGGAATGGCGCATGGCGGCGTGTACTCCTTATGTTGCCATCGCTTGACAAGGGCAGACACAGTTTTGACGGGCAGAAATGCGCCGCACCTGCCAGCGATGGGTTTTCGTGTGATTTTTGGTTTTTGAGACGCCGCTGGGCTACCGCCCAGCAAGGCGAAAAGGGCAAAAAGCGCCGGAAAGACACGCTGTCAGGCGTGCTTGCCCTTGTTAAGCGATGGTAAATAAAGCTTCCTTCACAGGAATTTTACCATACCGCCGCCCACTGCGCAACAGCCATTATTCCGGGAACTCCTCCCGCTCCGCCGGACGCATGACGGACACCTCGTAGGCGGTGCGGTCGCTGGTAACGCCGTCTTCTGTCTTGGAGTAGATGCGGCTCTGGACGCGGCCCTCCACTGTCAGCCGCTGTCCGGTGTGCAGCAGCGCCGTCTGCTGCGCCACAGCGCCCCACGCGATGCAGGGCAGATAATCCGCCCGTCCGTAGCGGCGGTTCACCGCCAGGATCATGTCGCAGATCTCCCGCCCCAGCGGGGTGCGGCGGAGAATGGGCTGCTTGCACAGGATGCCGCTGAGGAATATCCGGTTCAGGGGCTGGCCTGCGTCGGGGGTCAGGGTCTGGGCGAATACGGAGATCACCAGACGGCTGCCCAGCCCGCTTTTGTTGTTGAACGAGCGCAGCTGGCCGGTGATATGTACCGTGTCACCGGGGGTCAGGGGCGTCAGCAGCAGGAGGGACTTAGGCACGATGACCGGCAGCTTGTCCGCCTGTCCGGAAAGACGCAGCACCGACAGGGTAAAGCGGTAGAATGCGCAGCCGTGGTTCACATGGGAGAGGGCGGGCACGTCGTCCACCGTACCCCGCAGCTCCACGCGGTTATAGTTCAGCTCCATAGGCACACCTCGTTTGTTGAGATGCTTCACTGTATGTGCGCCGGGGTGAGAATATACCTCTTTTCAAACGGCGGCGGATATGGCATAATACATGGCAAAGGAGTGATGACCATGCGCTATAAGGGAAAGGTATACCGTCCGCCCAGCGAGGCGTACAGCCTGATCGTGCAGGTGACATACGGGTGCAGCCACAACAAATGCGCCTTCTGCGACATGTATGACGACAAGCATTTCGCCATGCGCCCCATGGACGAGATTCGGGAGGACTTTGAGCTGGCGCGGCGGGTATACCGCCGGGTAGAGCGGGTGTTCCTGGCGGACGGCGACGCGCTGATGCGTAAGACCGCCGACCTGGTGGAGATCCTGGGGCTGGTGTACGGCCTGTTCCCGGAGTGTGAACGGGTGACGTGCTACGCCTCCCCCACCAGCTTGCAGATCAAATCCGAGGACGACCTGCGCCTGCTGCGGAGCAAGGGGCTGCAGATGGTGTACATGGGGCTGGAATCCGGCTGCGACGCGGTGCTGGAGAAAATGCAGAAGGGGCACACGGCGGCGGACATCGTGGCCGCCGGACAGAAGGCGCGGCGGTGCGGGCTGGCGCTGTCGGTAACGGCTATCTCCGGGCTGGGCAGCGTGGAGCACTGGCGGGAGCACGCCGTGGACACAGCCAGAGCCGTCAGCGAGATGAAGCCGGACTATCTGGGGCTTCTGACGTTGATGGTGGAGCCGGGCACGCCGCTGGAGAAGTGGGTGCGGGAGGGCAGCTTTACGCTGCTTAGCCCGCTGGAGGTACTGAAGGAGACGGAGCTGTTTTTGCAGCATGTGGACAGCGAGGGCACGGTGTTCCGCGCCAACCACGCCAGCAACTACCTGACGCTGAAGGGTACCCTCAACGGCGACCGGGACGCCCTGCTGGGGCAGATCGCCGCGGCGCTGGAGGGGCGGCGCGACCTGAAGCCGGAGTTTCTCCGGGCACTGTAAGAAAAGAAACACCATCCTGTCGGATGGTGGCAGCGTGTCGATAAGCTCCACCTCTGTCATTCCGAACCAGTGACCGATGTCACTGGTGTGGGAATCCGTAACCTTTTAGCTGGGAATCTGCGGAAAAGTGCAGGAATTATGCGTTTTGGAAACGGATTGCCACGCCAGTGTGCGCACTGGCTCGCAATGACAGGCTTTTTCGACAGTCTGAACCACCCAAAGGGTGGTTTTTCTTTTTGTGATTACCCTCAGGTTTTGTTGTTCGCACCCTCGCATATCGCAAGGAAGGGGGAGTGTGAGGGGGAAACCTTTGCGGGGTTCCCCACTCGCGTTCAATCACCCGCCCGCAGGCGACCGATTTTGCGCAGCAAAATCGCCGCTCCAAAAAGAAAAACCACCCAAAGGGTGGTTTTTCTTTTTGGAGCGGGCGACGAGGCTCGAACTCGCTACCTCGACCTTGGCAAGGTCGCGCTCTACCAGATGAGCTACGCCCGCAAACGCAAGACAGATTATACCTCTCATCGCAGTGTTTGTCAACCCCGTTTTCCCAATTTCCGCAAAAATCTCATGCCCGCCCTTGCGGGCGGGCATGCCGGCATTTATCGCATGATGATCTCCACAACACCGGGATTGTCGGCGTTGGGATAGAAGTTCGTCGTCCAGCCGCTGCCGCCCACGGCAGCCTGCACCTGCGCCACCGCCTGCCGCACCTGATAGGACTGCCCTTCGAAGGCGCTCAGCTGCACCACCAGCGAGGTCTTGCCCTCCGCCGCAGCATCGGACAGCAGGTCGTGCAGCGCCGACACGTTGGTGGCGTGCACCATGTTGATGATCTCCTTCTCCGTCCGCTTATAGCCGATGGTCACCACGATCTCGCTGTAATTCCGCGCCGTGTCGTCCACCGTGTACTGGATATAGGACACGGCGTAGGAGCCCATGGGCGTGTCCTTCTCCACCTCGCGGGAGGCCTTCTCCGCCGCTTCCGCCGCGTCCAGCCCCTCCTGGGCGTAGTACAGCCAGATCGTGCCCGATTCCGCGTGGTTGCCCACCAGGATCAGGATATTGTTCACCAGATCCTGATAGGTGTCCGCCCGCAGCACGTCGCGTCCCTCACCCTCGTAGTAGGTGGGGCTGTGATCCTTGACCTCGTACCACTCCCGGTCGAGAAAATCGCCGCAGCCCGTCATGGAGCAGGCCAGCACCGCGCACAGCAGCGCCGCACACCATCTTTTACCCATGGTCACGCCCTCCTCTCTGCGTTTACAGCAGCTCCAGCTGCTTCTCCTCGCTGTCCTCCGGCTTCAGCACCGCGCCGGCGGCGGGAATGCTCCGCGTCCGGTAGCGGGCGGCGTTGATGATGCCGCACTCCGCTGCGTTCAGCACCCGCTCCAGCCGGTACTTGGGCTTGATGTTCATCACCTGCACGCCCTGAGTAGAGCGGGTGGTCTTGGGCGCCAGCAGGGATGTGTGTACCAGCAGCGCTCTCGGCTCGTTCGTCTCCAGCGCCAGCTCTGTGTCCTCCGTCAGCTGCACCGCGCACACCAGGGGGAATTTGTCGCAGTAGGCGCCCGTCAGCTTCCGCCGGTTGGACACCGTGGCGTAGGCGCTGAGCGCCACCCGCGCCGCGCGGCCGTTTTCGAAGAAGAACACCACGCTGCCGCTGTAATCGCCGGGCAGACACAGCCAGATCACGCTCTCGCCGGCGTCCATGCCCAGCTTGGCCGGCAGATAGTCGCCCAGCGCCGAGGCCTTCGTCTCCCCGAACTCGCTGGCACGGGTTTTGTAGACCTGATATTTGTCGGTGAACAGCAGCAGCTCCGAGTTGTTGGTGGCCTCGAAATACTGGCGCAGGCTGTCGCCCTCCTTGAACTTCTGCTCGCCGGACATACGCAGGGACTGGGGCGTGATCTTCTTGAAGTACCCCTCCCGGCTGAGGAACAGGTGTACCGGATAGTCCTCCGCAGGCTCCTCCTCCGGCTCCTCCGGCATCTCGTGGCTGTACACGATCTCCGTCCGCCGTGGCACGGCGTACTTCTTCTCCACGTCCTCCAGCTCGGTGATGATGATCTTCCGGATGCGTCCCGGCTTGGCCAGCGTGTCCTCCAGATCTTCGATCTCGTCCTGCAGGGCGCTTGTCTCCGCCACGCGCTTGAGGATGTACTCCTTGTTGATGTTCCGCAGCTTGATCTCCGCCACGTACTCCGCCTGTACCTGATCGATGCCGAAGCCGATCATCAGGTTGGGGATGACCTCGGCTTCCTCCTCCGTCTCCCGGATGATCTGAATGGCGCGGTCGATGTCCAGCAGAATGCGCTTCAGACCCTGCAGCAGGTGCAGCTTTTCCTTTTTCTTATTCAGGATGAAGTATACCCGGCGCTTCACGCAGTCCGTGCGCCACGCCGTCCACTCCTCCAGAATGCCGCCCACGCCCATGACGCGGGGCATGCCGCCGATGAGAATATTGAAGTTGCAGCTCACCGTGTCCTGCAGGGGCGTCAGCCGGTACAGCTTGGCCATGAGCTTGTCGGGATCCACGCCCCGCTTCAGGTCGACGGCCAGCTTCAGGCCGCTGAGATCCGTCTCGTCCCGCATGTCGGCGATCTCCTTGACCTTGCCGGCCTTCACCAGCTCCGCCACCTTGTCCAGAATGGCCTCGATGGTGGTGGAGTAGGGGATCTCGTACACCTCGATGACGTTTTCCTTTTTGTCGTACCGCCAGCGGGCACGCACCTTCAGGCCGCCCCGCCCGGTGTCGTAGATGGTGCGCAGGTCATTGCCGTCGCATATCACCTGCCCGCCGGTGGGGAAGTCCGGCGCCAGCAGCGTGGAGGCGATGTCGTGGGCAGGGTTCTTCAGATAGGCGATGGTCGTTTCGCACACCTCGCCCAGATTGAATCCGCAGATCTGGCTGGCCATACCCACGGCGATGCCCTGGTTGGCGGACACCAGCACGTTGGGATAGGTGGTGGGCAGAAGAGACGGCTCCTTGGTGGTGTTGTCGTAGTTGTCCACGAAGTCCACGGCGTCGCAGTCCAGATCCCGGAACAGCTCCGCGCAGATGGGCGACAGCTTGGCCTCGGTATAGCGGCTGGCGGCGTAGGCCATATCGCGGGAGTACACCTTGCCGAAGTTGCCCTTGCTGTCCACAAAGGGGTGCAGCAGCGACTCGTTGCCCTTGGCCAGACGCACCATCGTCTCGTAGATGGCCTGATCGCCGTGGGGGTTGAGACGCATGGTCTGACCCACGATGTTGGCGCTCTTGGTGCGGCCGCCGGTCAGCAGCCCCATTTTATACATGGTGTACAGCAGCTTCCGGTGGGAGGGCTTGAAGCCGTCGATCTCCGGGATGGCGCGGCTGACGATCACCGACATGGCGTAGGGCATATAGTTCTCGTCCAACGTAGCGGTGATGGGCTGCTCCACCACCGCGCCCCGCAGCCCCATCACGTTGGGGTCGCCCGCGTGCCGTATTTCCTTTTCTTCTGTTTTCTTCTTTGCCATAGGAAACAGGTTCCTTTCTTATTTACCGGCATGAGATCCGATGATCTCATTGCCATAGGGGAGCTTTTGTTTATCGTGCGGGTTTTTCGTTCTGCCGATGGCGGGTGGGAGAAAGGCGCGATCCTTGCGCCAAGACAAGGCGCGAAAACGCGCCTAAAATGCGCGGATTTTTCGTCCTGCCGATGACGAGCCGGCGCAGCCATACTTTGTGTATGGCAAGGTGGCTCGGCGAAGGCAGGGCGGAAAAGACGTGTATTTTAACTGACGTCGATCATATCAAGGTATTTGTACCCGTTTTCGGCAATATAGTCCTTTCGCCCCGCCAGGTTGTCGCCCAGCAGCAGGTCGAAGACCCGCGCCGTCTCCTCTGCGTCCTCCGGCAGGACGCGGATCAGCCGCCGCGTCTCAGGGCTCATGGTGGTCATCCACATCATCTCGGGGTCGTTCTCGCCCAGTCCCTTGGAGCGCTGGACGTTGACCTTTTTGCCTTCCAGCTTTTTGAGGATGTCGGCTTTTTCCTTCTCGGAGTAGGCAAACCACGTCTTTTCGCCGGATTTTTCCTTGCAGGTGATCTCGAAGAGCGGCGTCTCCGCGATATACACATAGCCCTCGCGGATCAGGGTGGGGCACAGGCGGTAGAGCATGGTCAGGATCAGCGTGCGGATCTGGAAGCCGTCCACGTCACCATCGGTGCAGATGACCACCTTGCTCCAGCGCAGGTTGTTAAGATCGAACTGGTTCAGCTCCTTCACGGCCTTGCCGCTGACCTCCACGCCGCAGCCCAGCACCTTCATCAGGTCGGTGATGACGTCGCTTTTGAAAATGCGGGGATAGTCCGCCTTCAGGCAGTTCAAGATCTTGCCGCGGACGGGCATCAGACCCTGAAACTCCGCGTCGCGGCTCTGCTTACAGGCGCCCAGAGCGGAGTCGCCCTCCACGATGTAGATCTCACGCCGCTCCACGTCCTTGGTGCGGCAGTCCACAAACTTCTGCACCCGGTTGGCAATGTCGATCTTCTCGGTGAGCTTTTTCTTCTGGTTGATGCGGGTGCGCTCCGCCGTCTCACGGCTGCGCTTGTTGATGAGCACCTGGGCGGCGATCTTCTCCGCCGCCTCCCGGTTCTCGATGAAGAAGATCTCCATGCGGCTGCGGAGGAACTCCGTCATGGCCTCCTGGATGAACTTGTTGGTGATGGCCTTTTTCGTCTGGTTCTCGTAGCTTGTCTGGGTGGAGAAGCTGCTGCTGACCAGTATCAGGCAATCCTGCACGTCGGGGAAGGTGATCTTCGCCTCGCCCTTGGCGTACTTGTTGTTGTCGCGCAGGTACTTGTCGATGGCCGACACCATGGCGGAGCGGGTGGCCTTCTCCGGGCTGCCGCCGTGCTCCAGAAAGCTGGAGTTGTGGTAGTATTCGCACAACGCTGTTTTGTTGGAAAAGCACAGCGCCACGCTGAGCTTCACCTTGTACTCCGGCTTGTCCGCCCGGTCGCGCCCCTTGCGCTCCGCCTCCCAGAACACCGGCTCCGTCAGGGCGTCCAGCCCTGCCAGCTCCCGGATATAGTCCTCGATGCCGTGCTCGTAGACGAACTCCTCCGTCTCGAATTTTCCGGCGGCCGTCTCGTTTTTCAGGCGGAACGTCACGCCGGCGTTGACCACCGCCTGCCGCTTCATCACGTCCCGGTAGTAGTCCGCGGGGATGTCGATGTCCGTGAACACGTCCAGATCGGGCAGCCAGCGGATGGTGGTGCCGGTGCGCTTTTTGTTGCCCGTCTGGTCGCTGACCTCCAGCTTGCCCACGATCTCGCCCCGCTCAAAGTGCAGGCGGTACTCCTTGCCGTCCCGCCACACGGTCACGTCCATGTACCGGGAGGCGTACTGGGTGGCGCAGGAGCCAAGGCCGTTCAGGCCCAGGGAGAACTCGTAGTTCTCGCTGTTCTCGTTGTCGTATTTGCCGCCGGCGTACAGCTCGCAGAACACCAGCTCCCAGTTGTACCGCCCCTCTTTTTCGTTCCAGTCCACCGGACAGCCGCGCCCCTGATCCTCCACCTGAATGGAGCGGTCGGCGAAGCGGGTCACGGTGATGAGCTTGCCGTGGCCGCCCCGCGCCTCGTCGATGGCGTTGGACAGGATCTCGAACACCGCGTGCTCGCAGCCCTCCAGCCCGTCGGAGCCGAAAATGACCCCCGGCCGCTTCCGTACCCGGTCAGCCCCCTTCAGGCTGGATATGCTCTCGTTGTCGTATGTGCTCTTTCTTGCCATATCATTCCTCCGGCTCTCCGCCGTGCAGTATAATCATCCGTGCCGCAGGGCACTATTCCTATTTTATCGTATTTTCCCGGCCTTTGCAAGTGCCGTCGCTCCCCCGTTTTACACGGTCTTACAAAAGCCGTAAGTACCCCTGAAAAATCAACTGGTTTACACAAAAAATAATCGGGTCGCAACCGGCTGTACCCTTTTCCACACAGGGTTTTGCACATTTTCCACACCTTTTTCCACCAGCGTTATGTAACCCGATAAATCTGCCGGAAAGTTGCAAAAACATCAAAAAGCGCCGGAATTATAGGGCCTTTCCCGCTTTGCATGTATAATTTCATGTATATGCGCCGTTTTCCTTATGTACCAGGAACGACACCGTGTCCACTATCTCTGCACGGTCCGGCTCCGTGTCCCTTTTCCCGCCCATTTTCGCCGTTTGTCCGCCGGATCTTCCGCCGGAAGTTTCCTCTCGCGTATCGCTGTTGTGAAATTGCCTTAACCCGCCCGCCCCTGCGCCGCGCAACTTTTCCATCATGCGGCAAAAAACCTCTTGCGCCGCCGGTATATGTATGCTATCATATAAATACAGATGTTCGCAATACGCGGACACGAGGAGGAGCTATCATGGAAAAACAGAAATTTTATCTGGTGGCGGCGGATGCTCTGCCGGAGGTCTTCCTCCGGGTGGCGGAGGCCAAGCGGATGCTGCAGGTAGGCGAGGCCGCCACCGTGGGCGAGGCCGCGCGGCTGGTGGGCATCAGCCGCAGCGCCTTCTATAAATATAAGGACGCGGTGCAGCCCTTCCAGAACATGCACGCAGGGCACATCATCACCTTTTACGCACTGCTGAAGGACAACCCCGGCGTCCTGTCCAACTATCTGTCTATTTTCGCCAATTCCGGCGCCAATATTCTGACCATCAACCAGACCATCCCCACCAACGGCTGCGCCGGCGTCACCATCTCCGCGGAAACGGGGGACATGTCCGAGGAGCTGGACGACCTGATGACCCGCGCCGCCGCCGCCGAGGGCGTGCTGAAATTCGAGATCATGGCGGGATAACGCCGCCGAAACCGCAAAAGCAGGGAGCAAAACGCTCCCTGCTTTTTTTGATTGCCTTAATTTACTTCCCGAAGTAGCGGTTCAGCAGACCCTCGAAGGCCTTGCCGTGGCGGGCCTCGTCACGGGCCATCTCGTGCACGGTGTCGTGGATGGCGTCCAGATTGTACTTCTTGGCCAGCTTCGCCAGCTCGAACTTGCCGGCGGTAGCACCGTTCTCGGCGTCTACGCGCATCTGCAGGTTCTTCTTGGTGCTGTCGGTGATGACCTCACCCAGCAGCTCAGCGAACTTGGCGGCGTGCTCGGCCTCCTCCAGACCGGCCTTCTCCCAGTACATGGCGATCTCGGGATAGCCTTCGCGGGCAGCAACGCGACCCATGGCCAGATACATACCCACCTCGGAGCACTCACCCTCGAAGTTGGCGCGCAGACCGTCGATGATCTCCTTGCGGACATCCTCCGGCACATCGGCGCCGAACACCTTGCCTACGCCCACCACATGCTCGGCAGCCCAGGTCTTCTCCTCGGCCTGCAGGGTGAACTTGTCACCGCTGACGTGGCAGACAGGGCACTCGGCCGGGGGATTCTCGCCTTCGTAAACATAACCGCAAACAGGACAGACCCACTTCTTCATAATCGTTACCTCCATAAAATGTAATGTGTTTGTTTGTTATTTTGACGCCGCGAAAGCGGCCTTTGTCAACTGGTTTTCTGCTGTGCCAGGCAACCGCTGCACCGCCCGTAGAACGTGACGCCGTAGCTGTCCGGTTCCCCTACCTCCGACATATCCGGCGGCTCCACCGGGATGGGCGGCAGGTCGATGACCGCGCCGCAGGTGCGGCAGATAAAATGCCCGTGGAGGGCGGTGTTGCCGTCGTAGCGATCCTCGCCGTCCACACAGCCGATGACCTGCACCGCGCCCTCCGCCCGGAACCGCGCCAGATTGCGGTAGACGGTGGCCAGAGAGAGGTCAGGTATGCGGGGCTTCAGCTGGGCGTAAACCCATTCCGCAGAGGGGTGGCAGGTGGTGGAACGCAGGCACTCCAATATGGCTTCCCGCTTGGGGCTGTGCCGTGTGGTGTTCATGGGCTGCGCTCCTTTCTTGTTGCTAACAATTATCGTTTGCACTAGTATAGTAGCACACCTGCTTGGATTTGTAAAGAGGTTTTTTGCATTTTTTCAAAAAAATTTTCCAGCCACTGGTATCCTCCCCCGTCGGGGCGGAAAATATGTAAGGAAGTCCGGTACGGCTGCGCCGTACCGGACTTTTATGCATATTACAATTTACTCGGCCTCGGCCAGAGCCTTGGCAGCGGCGATGGCCTTCTCCTGTGCCGCGGCGGGGCAATCCTCGTAGCGGACGAAGGTGAAGGTGAAGGTGCCGCGGGACTGGGTCATGGAACGCAGGTCGATGGCGTAGCTCATCATCTCGGCCATGGGGACTTCCGCCTCCAGCACCGTCTCGCCGTCGCCGGTGGGGTTCATGCCCATGACGCGGCCGCGGCGCTTGTTCAGGTCGCCCATCACGTCGCCCACATAGTTATCGGGCACAGTGACCTTCAGCTCGCCGATGGGCTCCATCAGGACGGGCTTGGCCTCGGGCAGAGCGGCCTTGAACGCCAGGTTCGCCGCCAGCTTGAAGGCGATTTCGGAGGAGTCCACGGGGTGATAGGAGCCGTCCACCAGAGTGGCCTTCAGGAACACCACGGGATAGCCGGCCAGCACGCCGTGCAGGCAACTCTCGCGCAGACCCTTTTCCACGGCGGGGAAGTAGTTCTTGGGCACGGAGCCGCCGAACACGTTCTCCTCGAAGATCATATCCTCCTGCTCGGTCTGGGGCTCGAAGATGATATGGACATCACCGAACTGGCCGCTGCCGCCGGTCTGCTTCTTATAACGCCCCTGCTTGCGGACGGTGCTGCGGATCTTCTCGCGGTAGGCAACGCGCGGGGTATCCAGCTCCGCGTCCACGCCGAAGCGGGACTTCAGCTTGCTGCACAGCACGTCGATCTGAATGTCGCCGGCGCCGGAGATAACGGTCTGGCGCGTCTCGGCGTTGTTGGTGACGGAGAAGGTGGGATCCTCCTCGTTCAGCTTGTTCAGGCCGGTGCCCAGCTTCTCGATCTCCTGCTTGGTCTTGGGCGCGATGGCGCGCTCGTAGCAGGCGGGCGCAAAGGCCAGAGGCGCAAACTTCACATAGGTCTTGGGCTCGCACAGGGTGTCGCCGGTCTTGACCTTGTCCATCTTGCCGATGGCGCCGATGTCGCCGCAGCAGATCTCCTTGGTCTCCTCGGCCTTCTTGCCCTTCATGGTGTACAGACGACCCAGCTTTTCGGTGTTGCCGGTGGTCATGTTGTACAGGGACATATCGCCGGTGACCTTGCCGCGGATGACCTTGATCATGGAGTACTTGCCGTACTGGTCGGAGATGGTCTTGAACACGAAGGCAGCGGTGGTGCCGTTGGGATCGTAGGCGACCTCAATGGGGTTGCCGTCGTCCTCGGCGGCCTCGGCGGGCATGTCGGTGGCCACGGGAACCAGATCCACGATGGTCTGCATCAGCATGTCAACGCCCATGCCGGTGAGGGCGGAGCCGCACAGCACGGGGCACACGCTGCCGTCGCGCACGCCGATCTTCAGACCCTTGGCCATGTCCTCGGCGGACAGCTCCATGGTCTCGAAGAACTTCTCCATCAGCTCCTCGTCGGCGCCGGCGGCGGCCTCCATCAGCTCAGCGCGCAGAGCCTCCACCTCGTCGGCCATATCGCCGGGGATGGCGCACTCGCCCTTGGCGTCGTAGGCCTTGTTGTGCAGCAGGTCAACGATAACGGTAACGGCCTTGTTGGCATCGGCCTTGGTGGCCACGATGGGGGCGATGGCGGTGCCGTACTTGCCCTTGATGGTCTCGATGCAGGAGACGTAGTCGGAGTTGGCCTCCTCCACGCGGTTGATGAACATCATGCGGGGCTTCTTGCCCAGCATCTTCCAGGTGCGCTCCATGCCCACGGACAGGCCGTCCTTGGCGTTGCCCACGATGACGGCGCACTCGGCGGCGCGGATGGCGCACACGGCCTCGCCGGAGAAATCGAAGTTGCCGGGAGCGTCCATGACGTTGATCTTCTTGCCCTTGTACATAACGGGAGCGAAGGCCAGAGAGATGGAAATCTGGCGCTTGATCTCCTCGGCATCGTAGTCACAGGTGGTATTGCCGTCGGCGGTCTTGCCCAGACGGTCGATACCCTTGGTCATAAACAGCATCTGCTCAACCAGAGAGGTCTTTCCGGAGCCTCCGTGACCCAGCAGGGCGATATTGCGAATGTCGTTAGCAGTCATAGTGATGATGTTCTCCCTTCATTTTCTTGAAGTCCGCCGCCCACAGCCGCGGACAGTAGCTCAACGTACCGATTATATAGTATTTCCGCTGGCCTGACAACCTCTAATTTAAATATTTGTGGGAAATGTGCGCTGATATTCCCCACTTTTCGTCAGGTTGTACAATGGCAGGCTTTGTTCTATGGGCAAAGCGACGGAGTCGCCGTCAGTAGTGCTTCACAAGCCCGGCCAGCAGCAGCGTGGGCAGCAGCCACAGCAGCTGATACACCACCATGGCGATGGGCGTCAGCAGGGCGAAATTGCCGATGGACGTCAGGTAATAGGCCAGCGCCACGCCCACAGCCGCGCCGATGTAGCCCAGAATGGTGGCGGTGCGCACGGCCTTCACCGCCCGGCGGCTGCCGGCCACGGACTCCACAAGGGGCATCAGCCCCTCCCGGCAGACGATGACATAGGGCTGCTCGCCCCGCTGCTCCGCCAGCTGCGCCAGCGCCAGACGGGTGGAGACATCCGGGTACACCGGCCTGGCGTCCACGCCGAATTTCCGCTTGATAAGCCCCGGCGTCACGTTGCCGCTGCGGACAGCCAGCACCGGCGTGATGTGAAAGCGCTTCAGGGTGCGCAGCGCCCACTCCGCGTTGCGGGAGGGCTGGTATTTCACGGCGAACACGGCGGTCAGCGCCCCATCCACCGCCAGAAACACACCGGTGGACAGCTTCATGTCACGGGGCAGCGCCACCCGGCGCTTCTTCATGAAATACGCGCTGCCCATGAGCACCGTCTCGCCCCGGATGTTGGCCTCCACACCGCCCTCCTCGCAGTAGTTGAGCCACTCCACCGGCAGGTGGAAGCCGCCCTCGGCGGTGAGCTGGCGCTCCAGCAGGGGGGTAAGGCTGCTGCCGGCGGCCTTGGCCACCGACGCGGCGTAAGACACGGCGCGGGCACGCTCCTCGCCGAACACCTTGTAGCCGTTCAGCGTCACGGTGCCGGGCGGGAACAGGTCGTCGTCCGTCAAAATCAACCGGCGGGAGCGGCTCACCGCCCGCGCACCGGCGTAACCGGCGGCGGCGCAGCCGCTGCGTCCCAGCCGCCGGGACAGATAGTACATGGGCAGCACGCCGCTAAGGGGAATGCTCAGCCCCGCACCGGCGGTGGTCAGCGCCGTGAGCACCCACGGGAAGTCGCTCATGTTGCCGTCGGAAAAGCACACCACGCCGGAGAGCACGGCGGCCACCGCCATCACCAGCGGCATGGCGTAGTTCTGCCAGTAGCGGGCGGGATCGGGGCGGCTCATGAGCCGGTAGAAGCCCTCCTCCGTGCCCCGCTGACGGCACACGCCCGTCTCCGTGGCGGAGACCACGTAGGGCACGGCGCCGTTGAGCACCAGCAGGTGATAGGCGCTGCGGCGCGTCTCCGCCTCCAGATACAGCCCCCACTGGCACGCCAGTATCAGCAATGCACCGGCGGCGGCGTAGGGCGTGGCGCGGGTGCTGCCGGTGGCCATGCCGCACACGCAGCACAGCAGCTGCGTCATCGCCGCGATGGCGGCGCACAGCTCGCAGCCCGCCTGTCCCTGCCGCAGCAGCTCCACGGCGCGCCGCCATACGGCGGCGC
>OCHI01001027.1_pt1 | contig 23313 bp, 16 predicted proteins | sample 1538691 | NCBI WGS metagenome assembly OCHI01 (sample SAMN04571718, study PRJEB22368) | human gut metagenome | biome: human gut; material: stool | host: Homo sapiens | place: Luxembourg | collected 2012-09-21 | reverse complement strand
TTAGAGCCGAAAGTTTTTATAATGTTGCAACGCAGGAAGAAGAATATGCAGATTTAACACACCCTTCCGCTAAATATCATGAAAAGTCACATGGAGAAAGTTTTCTTGAATTAGCACAGAATAATTTGCATTCAAATGGCCTGTATCTTTTTGATGAACCAGAAGCTGCATTATCACCCCAAAGACAGCTTACATTGTTAATGCAAATATACCGATTTGCAAAAGAAGGAGCACAGTTTTTTATAGTTACCCATTCACCTATTCTATTAGGTATACCAGATGCAGACATCTATTGCTTTGATAATGGGCGAATTCATTTGTGCGAATATGAAGAAACAGAGAGTTATCAAATAACGGAAATGTTTATAAATAATAGGCAGATGTTGCTTGATAGACTACTCGCAGATTAGAAAACGTTGAGGTCAATATAGAGTATGATGAGAATCGAAGGATAAAATATGGAATGGAACGAAAAGAATCTGCCATTGGCAAAATGGCTGATCGATAAGACGAATACAAAGGACTATCGCATAGGAAATCTCTCAGGAATGAAGCACCCAAAGGTGGAGGGGGATCTTTTGAAAACAGTAGGTGGCAGAGAGGAACTGGTCAGACAGGCAAAAGTTTTGGAAAGAATTCCAGCATTAGGCGGAAAAGAATATCTGCATTTTGACTGGAGAGAAATGAATACAGATATTACGAGGATTGATTATCGGGTAGAAGTGATTCCAAGATTATGTGAATTGATCGGTATCATGGATCCAAGAGAACGCCAGTTACAGGCAATTTCAAGAATATGCAAACTGCAGGTGGATGTATCCGAAAGCTGTCTAAGCGCTTATTGTGATCATGTGTTAGAACAGTTGAATAAAGGAAATACGAAAGAGTTATCCAAAGCGGAGGATGAAGAATTTCTTAAATGCCTGAAAGCATTAGCTGCTCTGAAAGAACCGGAATGGAAGCGTGTGTTCAGCTCCAAAGTATTTGAAAAGAAAAATGATATCACACCATCTAAAGTTTTCGAACGTATTTATCAAGGTGCAGTTATTGAAGCTTTGAAATACTCTCCGCAATATGAAGAGGGCATGTCAGATGATGAGATACTGGCAGTACATGGAATATTGAGTTATTCTCAGACATTAGAATGGAAAGGTGCTGTGGAGTATTGCCTGACAGATCAAAATGGCATAGCGAGCGAGGAGAAAATTGACACTTCTTCGAATTATTATGGAACAGTACTTAATGCACAGACATTAGAGCATGCTATTCCAACTTTACGAAATAGTGTTAAAAAAATCATTGTGATTGAGAATAAAGCGAATTATGAAAGTATGGAATATGATCCAAAAGTTTTGTATCTCTTTTGTCATGGCTACTTTTCGCCAAAAGAAGTTCGTTTTTTGCAAATGTTAATAAAGACAGCACCGGAAGAAATCCGGTGTTATCACTGGGGAGATATGGATTACGGTGGAATACAGATCTTTTTATACAATGAGAAAAACATTTTCCCAAATCTGATTCCATGGAAGATGGACGCTCCCTCTTATAAGGCAGCGTTGGAAAATGGAAAAGGAATTAAGCTAAGCAGTGGAAAGCAGAAAAAGTTAGAGGCATTAAATGCCGGTAAATTGGAAACGCTGAAACAGTGCATATTGGAAAATAAGATGGAGATCGAGCAGGAGATGTTAATATAAAAACGTCTCGATTTCATCTACAGTCATCATATTATACACACTCTTATGAAAAGCGGCAGCAACTTCGAGTTCCCCATAACTACTTTCTTCAAAATCATAACTATCTTGAAAAGCACAGGCGAGAAGAGTTTTAAACTCCTCGCCTTCTTTACTGTCCAGATAATCTTTAAGCATCATGCAGCACGCATGAATATTATTGTAATATTTCTGATAATCCGGATGAAACTCAAGCAGCAAAGGACTGGTTGAGAATGCAAACAAAGTAGTAGGGCGAATCAGCGGACAATATAGTAACCGCCATTTTTTTATTTGCCTTTCATCAGTTGCAAAGAGTGTGAGAGATTTCTTCAATTCTTCCACAAAATCAGGATAGTCTTCCGGTGTGAGTGCAATAATTTTCTGGTTGCGCAAGTATTGATTTACATTAGCGGCATCCAATTGTTCAGGGGAAAGAGCCTGTAGGTATTGCGCCATAACTTTTATTATAAAGAAGGAAAATTATGGGAGACGGAATAAAGGAGAGTTCGATGACTTCCGGAAACAGTGAAAACAGCAGATACGATCCGTGTGGACCAGATTGCAGATTCGGTAGGAAAAGAAATCGAACTCAATCCACAGAACAAGAGAATCCGTGCTTATCATTATAAAAATGAAAAACAGGAAATCTATTATTTCGTAAATGAAGATGAGGCTGTATACAGTGGAGAAATCCGTGTTCCGTATCTGGAATCCTGCTACGCCTATGATGCATGGAATGGAACAAAGATGGCTCAGGAATATCGAGCAGAAAAGGAAGACGCAACGATCCTGTCAATGAAACTGCGTCTTGGAGAGAGCCGGATTGTGGTTGTTGAACAGGAGAAAGAGACGGTATCTCAACTAGAGAAATCCTTGTTTGAAATGATGTATGGGGTGGAAAAAGAGAAGATTCCAGTGAAGAAGAACTGGGAGATCGGAACCTGTCGTTCGATTGCTTATCCGAAGTTCTCCAATTTCCAGCCAATCACAAAATTTGAGGATTATGGAAAGAAAGAGAAGAAATTCTCGGGGTTCATTGCCTACAGAAATCAGATGGAGAGAATGACATCCGAATTGAAGTGGCAACTACGCTGGAACGGGAACGTGGAGCGAATAAGGAAAACAGGCACCGATTAGGATTTATAGTACGGTGAAAATATATCAGATTTAATATGGATTAAAATCTTATTCATTCCGATCGAAGGATTTTTGAGCATTAATTTTGCATACGCAATCCGTTTTTCCATGATGTATTCAGAGATAGAAACACCGGTTTCCTTTTTAAAGCAGGTGGAGAGGTAATATTTTGTATATCCGAGTGTATTGGCAAGTTCTTCCAGGTTGATCTTCTCTCTATAATGTGTGTCCAAATAAGTGATACATTCACGAATCATTGGATTTTTAATCGCAGAGAGTGTGGCTTCATGTACCTGATTGGTGATATCAAAATACATCGTCTCGATCAGCTGTATGACTTCTGTAATGTTGCTTGCAGCTTCAATTGACTGGATATAGTAATCGCTGCAGGTGTAAGCTTTCTCAAATGAAATTCCCCCCTGAATGGCAGCACGTGTGAAGATCGTGACAAGACCGATTCCCTCATCTTTCTTCTGGCGCAGAGGATCTCCCGGACACATGGTACCGACCTGTGCGGAAGAGATCTGGTTTGAAAAATCAGAAAAAGGAATTCCATCCTGTACACTTTGGGAAAGGAGTGTTTCATAGTAGTAAGGGGAATGTTCGGAAGCAGTGAAATCCTCTTCCTTCTCTTTGCTCTGTGACATTGGATTTTCCTGTAATTTAATATCATTCACTGTAATTAGTGCATCATTCAGTGTATAGTAGAGCTGACAGACATAGTGACTCAGAAAAGCGGTTGGAAGAACCGGAATCTGGTCAATCAGGCTGAGCAGCTCTGTTTTTGATTTTACGGACATATTTTGGATGTCCATTTTTTCTTTTATATAACTGTCAGAAGTGTAGGAACTGAAGACAGGTCCAAGCAGATGAATATTGACGAGTTTTTTCTGTTCCGTATAGGCAGGAACGGCCGCCCATAGAAAGAAAAAGTCATCGAATAAGAAGACTGGTTCCATGGAGGACTGAAAGTGCTGCTTCATATATGTATTGCAGGAACTTAAAGAAAAAATATTCTTTAAAGGAGCGGAATCCGGATGATTGCTGTAGGAAAAATCGTATTCCGGTGTCAGGTGCCAGGAATAGAGTGATGCAGTATTTAAAAATAAGTCTTCCATATAGTTCAGATATGCGTAATTGCTCAAATGTAGTCCCTCCCAATTCTTTCATGTTATTAACTTTCAAATTTCTCTCCACTATTATATATTAAAAAATGCGAATTTCTATCATAAATTAATGAAAATAAAAATAGAACATGAAAATATAATAGAAAACAAGAAATTATAACAGAAATAAGACTTGAAGTTTGCTAACATGGACTCATCAGAAAAAGGAATGGAGGAAAAGCAATGGAACGTGACTTGAAGAAGTTGGTAGCGTCCATGACACTGGAAGAAAAAGCCGGGATGTGTTCTGGGGCAGATTTCTGGAATACAAAGGCTGTGGAACGGCTCGGAATTCCAAGCGTGATGATGTCTGATGGTCCTCACGGAATGCGGAAGCAGGAAGGGGAAGCAGACCACCTTGGATTGAATGAGAGTGTGGAAGCAGTTTGTTTTCCGGCAGCCTGTGCAACAGCGAGCAGCTTTGATGTAGATCTGATCCGTCAGATGGGAGAAATCCTGGGAGAAGAATGTCAGGCAGAGGACTTGAGCATGCTGCTTGGACCGGCAGTAAATATCAAGAGAAGTCCGCTGTGTGGAAGAAACTTTGAATATTTTTCGGAAGATCCTTATCTTACAGGAAAGATGGCAGCAGCTTACATCAATGGCGTGCAGAGCTGGGATGTAGGAACGAGTATCAAGCATTTCGCAGTGAACAACCAGGAGTACAAAAGAATGTGTGTTTCTTCAGAAGTATCTGAACGTGCATTTCGTGAGATTTATCTTCCGGCATTTGAGGAAGCTGTGAAAGAAGCTCAACCGAAAACAGTAATGTGTAGTTATAATAAGATCAACGGAGTGTTTGCTTCCGAGAATGAAGATCTGCTGACGAAAATCCTGCGAGACGAATGGGGATTTGAAGGCTATGTTGTGACAGACTGGGGCGCAGTCAACGACAGAGTCAAAGGATTGAAAGCCGGAGTAGATCTGGAAATGCCATCAACTGGTGGGTATAATGATAAGAAGATTGTGGAAGCGGTCAAGAGTGGAGAACTGGACGAGAAAGTGCTCAATCGTGCGGTGGAGCGAATGCTGAAAGTAATCTTTTCTTATGTGGATCACAGACATTCGGAAGCAGTCTTTGACAGAGACAAAGATCATGAAAAATCCGTAGAGATTGAGACAGAATGTGCAGTTCTTTTGGAAAATAACGGCGTCCTTCCAATGAAGGAAGAACAGAAGATTGTTTACATCGGTGAATTTGCAGAAAAGCCGCGTTATCAGGGCGGTGGATCAAGCCATATCAATTCAAGTAAAGTAGTGTCCGCATTAGAAGCAGCACAGGAAAAGAACAGGAATGTAACTTATGTGAAAGGCTTTTCCAGTGAGCGGGATGAGATCGAGGCACAGGAAGTAGAGAAGGCCGTTCAGGCTGCAAAAGAAGCAGACATTGCAGTTGTTTTCGCAGGTCTGCCAGATGCATTCGAGTCCGAGAGTTATGACCGGAAAGATATGAAGCTTCCGGCGTGTCAGAATCATCTGATCGAAGAGGTGGCTAAGGTACAGCCGAATCTTGTTGTGGTGCTTCACAACGGAAGTCCGGTTGAGACTCCATGGGCTGAGCAGACAGCAGCAATCCTGGAGATGTATCTTGGAGGTCAGGGTGTCGGAGAAGCGTGTGACCGATTACTTTACGGTCAGGCCAATCCAAGTGGAAGACTTGCAGAGACGTTCCCGCTTCGCTTAGAGGATAATCCAAGTTATCTCTCCTTTGGCGGAGATGGAAAGACAGTGGATTATACCGAAGGAGTCTACGTCGGATACCGTTATTATGAGGCAAAGAAACAGCCGGTACGCTGGGCATTTGGACACGGATTGTCCTATACAGAATTTAAGTACGATCATTTGACAGTATCATCGAAAGAACTGGATGATGAGAATGAGATTATAGTAGAAGTAGATGTTACAAATGTTGGCGCATGTGCAGGAAAAGAAGTGGTACAGTTATATGTAGCAGACAAGAATGGAACCGTAAACCGACCGGTAAAAGAACTGAAAGGATTCACAAAGCTTTTCCTTCAGCCGGGAGAGACGAAGAAAGCACAGATGAAAATCAGTGCAAGAGATCTGTCCTTCTACAGTGAAGAAATCAAAGACTGGTACGCACCTTCGGGAACTTATGAACTTCTGGTAGGGCATGCAAGCGATGATATCCGGGTAAGCTGTGAGATTCAGTTTACGACAAAGAAGCTACTTCCATTCCAGGTGACAGGTGCTACAACGATTGGAGAACTTCTTGCAGATTCCAGAACAGCCGCTGCGACAATGGAATTACTTGCACCACTGCAGCAGACGGGAGAGAATGGAGAAGAGATCAGTGAGGCGGATCAGCAGATGATTCAGGCAATTTTGGAAGGATTGCCGCTAAAATCATTATCTATTGCAGGTGTAAGTGGAGAGATGATAGAAGAAATTATTCATAAATTGAATGAGTTGTGTTAAAAGGGAGAGGAGAACGAAAGATGGGCAAAGACAAAATCAAATTCAAAGAAAAACTGGCCTATGCAACCGTAAACTTTGGTAACATACCGATTATGACGATCATCAACGGATATCTGCTGATCTTCTATACGAATATCTGTGGATTAAGTCCGGCGGCATGTGCCACATTGTTCCTGATTGCAAGAATCCTGGATGGATTAAATGATCCTCTGGTTGGATTCGTGATCGATCACTGTCCGAACACGAAATTTGGACATTTCCGTCCGACATTAATTGTAGGAACCATTCTTTGCAGTGCAAACTTCCTGATGTTGTGGTTTGGACCGATGATGGCTCCATCCGGAAAACTGGCGATTGCTTATGTTTCCTACATTTTACTTGGAGTTTTGTTCCCGGTTATGGATATTTCCCTGAACAGTCTTCTTCCGGTTATGACAGAGGATATGAACGAAAGAAACTCTCTTAGTTCGGTAAAAGGCCTTGCTTATGTGGTAGGTGCGCTGGTTGTTGGAGTTGCTGCACCGTTGATCCTCGGAGATACATCCAATAAAGATGGATATATTAAACTGATCATCATTACAGTTGCAGTGATTTTTTTCTGTTCGATTATCGGAACGCTTGGAGTAAAAGAGCGTATCAAACCACAAAAAGAAAAGAGTTATACGATTAAACAGTTATTCCAGATTTTAGCGCAGAAACCGGTATATATTACATTCCTCGTTGTATTGCTTTATACAATTGGAACCAATATTGTCAGTGCAGTTAACACATATTTTTATACTTATATATTAGGAGACTTAAGCTGGGCAGCAATTTTGTCATTAGTAATGTGTGTTACAATCTTTCCGGCAACCATGGTCGTGACAAAATTCATTGCGAAATATGGAAAGAAAAAGATGTATGCGATTGGTCTTGCAATTGCAGGTCTGATTCCTCTGATCCGTCTGATTAATGTAAAGAGTATTCCGATTCTTATTATTTCATCATTGATCACAGGAATCGGAAGTGGATTCGCAGCACCGTTGAATTATGGAATCCAGGCAGACAATACAGACTATATTGAAGTGAAAATGGGAATTCGTGCAGAAGGCGCAGTAGCCTCTCTTTCCAGCTTTATTTCCAAATGTGCAATGGGAATCGGCGGAGCAATTCCGGGATATATGCTTCAGATGGCAGGATTCAATGCAGCAGCTGAAGTACAGACACAGAGTGTAATCAATGTAATCATTTTCTGTCTGATTATCCTTCCGGCAATCATCAACGTGGTTGGAATTGGTATTTTTGCAAAAGCATATCCTCTGACAAGTGAAAAACTGGCAGAGCAGACAAGAATTCTGCAGGAACGACATTCCGCAGACAAAGCAGAATAAAATAGATTCATGGATACCGGTCATTTGTATGGGAATGGCCGGTAATGTAGTATAAGGAGAACGTTATGGGTAAGATTTACGCAGCAAAGACAAATCATATCACCAATCCGGTTGGATTTTATATGGAACAGATTGTATTTTCCTGGAAAGTGAAAGAATGTGAAGGAAAGAAGCAGAAAAATGCAAGAATTCTGATTAGTAAAGAGAAAGACTTTTCAGAAATCCTCTTTGATACAAAGGAAGCAGAACTTGACAGCTGTGGAACAAAAGTGAATTTTCAGACAGCACCGTATACGAGATATTACTGGAAAGTTATCGTGACGACAGATCAGGGAGAAGTAGTAGGATCTGATGTACAGTTTTTTGAGACTGCAAAGCAGGACGAAGCATGGACCGGAAAGTGGATTACCTGTAGTTGGAAAGAAGGAAGACATCCAATCTTTTCCAAGTTGGTTTCTACGGAAAAAGAGGTCGAGCGGGCAAGACTCTATATCTGTGGTCTGGGACTGTACGAGGCATATTTTACCTCGAATAAGATCGGAAAACCAGAAAAAATCGGAAAGGAATATCTGGCTCCATACTGCAACAATTATGATCAGTGGATCCAGTACCAGACCTATGATGTGACAGAGCAGATGAAAGCAGGGGGAGAACTTTCTGTTCTTCTCGGAGACGGATGGTACAAGGGAAGATTTGGTTTCAGTCAGCCGGAGAAGAAATGTTTCTTTGGGGATGCATGGAAGTTGATCGCAGAAGTTCATGTCGATTATGTGGATGGATCCAAAGAAGTAATTGGGACAGATGAATCCTGGAAAGTAACGGAAAGTAAGATTTCTTTTTCAAATATCTATGATGGGGAGAAGAGAGATGATACTTTACCGGATGTTCCAGAATCAGCAGCGCTTCTTGCAGAGGAGCCAAAGGGCAGACTGATGGAACGCTTATCTCTTCCTGTAATGGTTCATAAAGAAATGAAACCAATTGAGCTGATTCATACGCCGGCAGGAGAACAAGTATTTGATCTCGGACAGGAGATTACGGGAATTTTCAAGTTCCATGTAAAGGAACCAGTAGGAACTGAAATCCTGATTCAGACAGGCGAAGTGCTTCAGGATGGGAACTTCTATAATGGAAACCTGAGAACTGCAAAGTCAGAATATCATTATATTTCCGATGGAACAGAAAAAGAAATCGTTCCGCATTTTACTTATTATGGTTACAGATATGTGAAAGTGAGTGGCGTTACAAATCTGTCCTGTGATGATTTTACAGCGCTTGTTCTTTGCAGTGACTATGAGAAAACAGGACGCTTAGAGACAGGACATGAGCTTGTGAACCAGTTGATTTCCAATGTAGAGTGGGGAATGAGAGGAAACTTCCTGGATGTCCCGACGGACTGTCCACAGAGAGATGAACGAATGGGATGGACGGGAGATACACAGGTATTCTCTGCAACAGCAAGTTATCTTGCGGATACTTATGCGTTTTACAGAAAATTTTTATATGACATGTATCAGGAACAGCTGTTGACAGATGGTATGGTACCGGAAGTTGTACCAACATTTGGTCCGAGTAAGACATCTTGTGCATGGGGAGATGCAGCATGTATCATTCCGTGGAATGTCTATTTGTTCAGTGGAGATAAGACCATACTGGAACAGCAGATTGACAGCATGAAAGCATGGGTGGATTATATCAGAAAGGTGGATGGCGAGCATCACGGATGGAGAAACTCATTCCATTACGGTGACTGGCTGGCACTCGACCGTCCGGGAGCAAAAGAAGGAAATGTATATGGTGCGACAGACGAAGCTTATATTGCAGACGTCTATTATGCAGCCAGTGCGCAGATTGTTGCGAAAGCAGCAGGAGTATTAGGAAAATCTGAGTTGCAGAAGGAATATCAGGAAATTGCCGATCAGCAGTGGAAGGTAGTGAAGGACGAATACTTTACAGCAACCGGAAGATGCGCAATCAAGACACAGACAGGTCTTACTCTTGCATTAAAATATCACCTGTCAGAAAATGAAACAATGACAGCCAAGATGCTGAAAACACTGTTCCGTCAGAATAAGTACAAGCTGAATACCGGATTTATAGGCACACCACTTCTGTGTAATATTCTAACAGAGAATGGAATGTCAGACATTGCTTACCAACTGCTTTTGAATGAGGAATTCCCAGGATGGCTCTATGAGGTGAAACTGGGTGCAACAACTGTGTGGGAGAGATGGAACTCATTGGATGAGAGCGGACATGTCTCAAGTACAGGAATGAACAGCCTGAACCATTATTCTTACGGAGCAGTGCTGGAATGGGTTTACAGACATGCAGCAGGTATTGATGTAACAGAACAGAATCCGGGTGGAAGAAAGATGAAGATTTATCCAAAGATAAATGCGGAATTAGGTTATGTAGATGCTTCCTATGATTCTGCCTGTGGAACCTATCAGAGCAGTTGGAAGATACTGGATGGAAATAAAATACAGTTGCGTTTTTTTGTACCTTTCGGATGCGAAGCGGAAATCAGTCTGCCGTATGCACCGGACAGTGTATATGAAGAGAAAGAGAATCCATTGTTTGCAAATGTGAAAGATGGAGTCTGCCTTGTAGAAGCCGGAAACTATGAAGTGACCTATGAAGCAGTAGTGCCATTAAAGAAAACTTACAGTGTGGATTCCACGATGGAGGAGATCCTGAGCAATCCGAAGACGAGAAGTTTCCTTGGTTCTATGATGGATGTGGATACAATTCCGGATATCGTATATGACATGTCCTTGAGAGATGTGGCAAAGATGTTTGCAGGAGAGATGGAAGAAGAGCAGGAGAAGATGCTGAATGCGGCATTGGGGCAGTTTTGATTATAAATGAAGGAAGAGCACACGGAAAGTATCTGTGTGCTCTTATAGTGTCTGTTTGTACTTGATTTTATTTTATCTTTAATTCTACGGATTTTTCCTCAAATCCCTCACCGGATACTGTCAGAGTACACAGCCCAGCCTCATATCCGCTCTGAACAATCGCCGTTGCAACTCCGCGATAAGAAGTAAAGTCTCCTGCAGTGTAATTCTCATCCGTAATCGGATTGGCAGAACCAAACGCAGCCAGTTTACCGGCACCTTTTACATCTGCGTGCAGTTTGATTGCTGCATCAGGAACGACAACGCCATTCTCATCTACGATTTCAATCCGGATATAAGCAAGTGCATGGCCGTTTGCAGACAGTTCAGTTTTCTCCGGAATCAGACGGATTGTCTTTGCAGAAGCAGCAGTAGTCAGCGTATCACGGGAGAGTTCTTTTCCGTCTTTGTAGCTGACAGCCTCTAAGGTTCCCGGAAGATAAGTCAGATCAAAGAGAAAACTCTTTGGAAGGTCTGCTGCGAGTCGTGTTCCGGCAGTGAGTTTCCCAATGGAAGTTCCATTCTGAATCAGCTCCACTTCATCTCCGTTTGAGAAGACGGCAACCTGAACTGGTTTATGATCTGCATCTTTCCAATTCCAGTTCTTGGTAACGTCAGTGAATCCCCAACTGCTGATCAGTTCAGTTTTACCAAAGACAGAAGGATCATAGGAGTATAAATAAGTCTTGTCGCTTCCCCATACAATACTGCGATATGCTCCCTGCGGTAATAATCCACCATTGATATCTACATCTGCGTCATTGGCAAGTCTCCATGGGAACGCGGAACTGTGTGACATCAGAGCAAATGGTCCCATTTTCAATAAAGGATCATCCGGATCTAAGAAGACAGATTTTCCGATTCCGGCTTCACCGATATAATCATAAGCAGTCCATGTAAAATCTCCAATTACATAGGGAGTTGCTTCCACCATAGGCCAGCGCATGCCGATTTCTTTTGGATAATTCTCTGATCCGAGAATGACACGCTCTGGGAACATCTCATGATCTAATGGGTATTTGTCTTCCATGTAGTTATATCCAACAATGTCCAGTCCGTTTGTAAAGGCTTCTGAATATTCTTCCCAACTGGTATCATTTTTTCCAGTATCAGCATTTTGAACCGAAGCGGCTTCTCCGGAAATTTCTGCCAGGATTTTTTGGAAATTCTCTTCATTCAGTTCATCATCAAGTCCACTCCAATAAGAACAGATTGCATTGGAAATCGGACGGCTCGGATCGAGACGGTGTGCTGCTTCTGCAAGACGGGTAGCAAGTGTGTAACCATTGTTCATACCGCCGCGTTCTGGAATTTCATTTCCAGTGGACCAGATGACAATGGAAGGATGATTACGGTCACGTTTCATAAAGCGAGTCAGGTCTTTCTGCCAGTCAGAGTCGAAAAACTGATTGTAATCTCCAGGCTGTTTCATGATTCCCCAGGCATCAAATGCTTCATCATACACATACATTCCAAGGCGGTCGCAGACTTCCATAAGCGCAGCTGACGGAGGATTATGTGTTGTGCGGATTGCGTTGAATCCAATCTTCTTTAACATAGAAATCTTACGGTATTCTGCGTCATAAAGAGAGACAGCGCCCAACATACCGTTGTCATGATGGAGACATCCACCTTTTAATTTCACACTCTTTCCATTAACACGCAGACCATGTCTTATATCTGCTGTCACAGTTTTGACTCCGAAGAGAACGGAAGTTTCATCTGTTGTGTTGAAATCAGATGGAACAAAGTGGGTCTTGAACACACCAAGATCGGTAACTCTGGCATGAAGTTTGTAGAGATTTGGAGTATCTACATCCCAAAGCAAAGGAGTCTCGAGTGTGAGATTCACATAGGCTGTATCTATGGTATTCGGATTAACCTGCATTTTCTGTTTACGGCTGAGAATGACTTCATCACTTCCATTTTTTGTGAGAAATACTTCCACCAGGGCAATCTTATTTTTCAGAGTTTTGTTTTGCAGTTCAATTTCTGTATGAAGAGAAGCGTAGACAGGATTGCCGGATGCATCATATTCAATCTCTTTCGTATAACCAAAAAAGGTGTTTTTACAGAATTCTTTCCGAGGCAGAAGTTCCGGCAAAAACAGTTTTGCAGATCAATGTAGTTGTGGATGAAATTTCTTATGAATACAAAGATGGTCAAAACATTTTGGCTCTAATCTAATTTGTTTTCATTTCTCCAATTTCTTGGTGACATCCCATAGACATTTTTGAATGCACGTGAAAAATGGAGCTGATTCGGATACCCTACAGCATTCCCAATATCTGCAATTGATAGTGAAGTGATCTTTAAAAGCTCTGTAGCCTTAGTCATACGATAACTGATCAGGAATTCCTGTGGAGAACGTCCAATCGTATCGTGAAAAATCTTTCCGAAATAACTTCTATTCAATCCGCAGAATGCGGAAATATCTTCTACAGAAATATCATTCTGAAAATTCTGTTCAATGTACGAAAGAGCTTCTTTAATATAAAAATCCCGGATACTTCCGTTTTGCTTCACATGAACTGTCGCAGCAGAACGCATGAAATAATCTAAAAACAGATAGAGATGTCCAATTAGATGAAACGGAGATTCTTCGGGATGACGGCTCAGATAAAGCATTTCTTCCATCATCTGGTTGCGAAGTTCCTTTGAACTTGCATGATAAACGGGGTGATTCAGGCTCAGACCTGCGGTTGTGACAATCTCGCGGGCCCGAAGACCGTCGAATTCTACCCACGTATATTCCCACGGAAGCTTAGAATCAGCAATATAAGTATTGACCTGTCCCGGAAAAAGCATGAAGCCTTGTCCACTTTTTACCTGCCAAGTGATGGTGTTTCCGTTTTCATCATCTGCAAGTAATGTTCCTGTTCCGGAAATTACATAATGGAAAATGTAATGATTTCTTGCTGCAGGACCGAACGAGTGAGCCGGTGCACATTGTTCCCATCCATATTGATATAATCCTAGATCAACAAAATTTTCATTTGGAAATACAGAAAAAAGTAAGTCGCTCATATAAATCACCTCTGATAGCATTATATATCAAAATGCTAGATGACTTCAATATATGAATGAAAAAATTGCATTTTGCTATAAAACTAAAAAAACTCTGATATTTATAGTGGCATAAAGATATGTTAGAATTTGATTATCAAATAGATAACCTGAATAAAAGGACAGAAATATTCCGGAATGTGTCAAAATGAAAGGTGTATGGTAAAGGAAGGAGTAAGGAAATGTATAAAAAAAGCAATCGAATCATTTGCATGGGATTGATGCTTTGTATGACTTCGGCAATGGTACTCGGAGGTTGCGGACAGAAGAGTGAAAATAGCGGAAAGATAGAAATCGAGCTTGTACAGTATAAACCTGAGGCAGTGAAAACATTTGAAAAGATTGAAGAAGAATTCAATGCAACTCATGATGATATTCATTTGACGATTGAATCTCCGAATGATGCAATGACAGTACTTAAAACACGTTTTATCAGAGAAGATGCTCCGGATATTATCGGAATCGGTGGAGATGTCAATTTCTCTAACTTTATAGATTCTGATATGCTTATGGATATTTCAGATTATGAAGGTCTGGATTCTATAAAACAGGCTTATCTGGATATAGATAAAGCGTTGGAATTTGTACCTGAGGACGGTGTGTATGCCGTTCCATATGTGGCAAATGCAGCAGGAGTTCTGTACAACAGAGCAATGTTTGAGGAATATGGCTGGGAAATTCCGGAAACCTGGGATGAATTTATAGCCCTCTGTGAACAGATCCAGAGTGAAGGAATCCAGCCATTGTATTTTGGATTTAAAGATACATGGACTTGTCTTGCACCGTGGAATGCGATCGCCGTTGATCTTGCACCGGCAGATGTCTGCAGCCAGGTGAACAAAGGAGAGACAACATTTTCAAATGAATATAGAGAAGTAGCAGAAAAGACAAAGGCACTGCTTGCATATGGACCGAAAGATCCTTTCGCTTATGATTACAATGGAGCTTGTACAGCATTTGCAAACGGAGAATCTGCAATGTACACGATCGGAAGTTATGCAATCCCACAGATTCAGACAGTAAATCCAGATATGGATATCGATTCCTTTGTAATGCCGGCTAATAATGATGCATCAGAGAACAAGCTGAACTCTGGTGTGGATCTTCAGTTCAGTGTTATGAAAGATTGCGAGAACAAAGAGGCAGCGTATGAAGTGCTTAATTTCCTTTTGAAAGATGAAAATGTACAGAGTTATCTGGATGAACAGAAAGCGGTTCCTTGTAAGGAAGGAGATTTTGAACTTGCTTCAACACTTGATGGAGTGAAATCTTTCATAGAAGAAGGAAGAATGGCAGATTACCAGGATCATTACTATCCTTCAGAGATGTCAGTAGATGCACAGATTCAGACATTTCTTATGAAAGGGGATGTGGATGCATTCTTAACAAAGTTTGATACAGACTGGAAGAGATATAACCGTGATATCATCCGCAAAGTGGAAGATTACGAGAAAGAGCATGCGGACGAAGATTAAGGAAGGGGAATTCAAGCATGGGAAAGAAATCAATGAGTGGAAGAAAAATGACCTTTCTTCTTATAACAATTCCGATCGTGGCACTGTTTTTCTGTTTTAATACATTGCCACTGATCAAAGGTGTGATTTACAGTTTTACCAATTTCAAAGGTTATGGAAGCTTTGACTGGGTAGGACTTAGAAATTATCAGGATCTTTTTACAGACAGCAGAGTCGGAGGTTCTTATCTGTTTACATTTAAACTTGCAATTGTAGCTACGATTGTGACAAATGTAATCAGTTTGATCCTTGCACTTGGACTGAATAGTAAGATTAAATTCAAGAGTGCGTTTCGTGGTGCCTACTTTATTCCAAATGTTCTCGGAGCGTTGGTTGTAGGATACATTTTCAATTACTTTTTTACATACATTCTTCCGGCTTTCGGAGAAATGCTTGGAAGCAAGCCCCTTTCTTCCAGTATGCTGTCTAGTACAAAACTGGCATGGATCGCAGTTGTAATCGTGTGTGCATGGCAGTCGATTGCGATGAATACAATTATTTATATTTCAGGACTGCAGACAGTTCCGGAGGATGTTTACGAAGCAGGAGCGATTGACGGTGCAACAGGATGGAATAAGTTCAGACATCTGACATTCCCTCTCATTATTCCATTCTTTAGCATAAATATGGTACTCTGTGTGAAAAACTTCCTGATGGTATTTGATCAGATCATGGCGTTGACCAAAGGAGGTCCGGCACAGAGTACAGAATCCATTTCTTATCTGATTTATAACAATGGTATGAGTGGCGGTCAGTTTGGATTCCAGAGTGCAAACGCAGTGATATTCTTTATCGTTATTGTTGTAATTTCTGTATTACAGATGACAATCACAGGGAAAAAGGAGGAACAGCTGTAATGGAAAAAATGAAAATAAAAGAACGAGTAAACTGGCCTGTAACGATTTTACTTTTACTTGGTCTGATTACGGTTGCTTTTCCACTGTATATGACAATCGTAATTGCACTGAAGAAGCCTTCTGAGATGACGAATAGTATCAGCGGAATCCTTTCCTTGCCAAGTCATTTGAGCCTTGATAATTTTGCTGAGGCAATGAGAGTGACAGATTTCTGGCATTCTCTCGGAAACAGTGTATTTATTACACTTGTAACAGTTGTCCTTTCAATTCTGATTCATTCACTGTTGGGGTATGCAATCGGAAGAAATAAGAAGAGTAAATTTTATAAATTCATTTATTTCTATGTTGTCAGCGGAATGTTTGTGCCATTTGCAATTCTGATGATGCCTGTTGTAAAACAGACGGCGCAGATGGGACTGGCAAACAGAGCAGGAGTTATTATTCTGTACGTTGTATTTTATATGCCGATGAATGTACTGCTTTATTCAGGATATTTGACAAATATCCCGTTGGCATTGGAAGAAGCAGCCTGTGTGGATGGTGCGAGCACATGGAAAACATATTGGAAGATTGTTTTCCCAATCATGAAACCAATGCATGCGACAGTTGCAGTTCTGACAGCACTTGGTACATGGAACGATGTAATGACACCACTCGTCATCATGTCCGGTTCAGGAAGCGGAAATACACTTCCGCTGGCACAGCTGAACTTCCAGACACAGTTTGGAACAAATTATAATCTGGCATTTGCCTCCTATCTGTTGGCACTGCTTCCGATTCTGATCTTCTATCTGATCTGTCAGAAGCATATCCTCAACGGAGTTGTTAATGGAGCAGTGAAATAATAAAAAGTAAAAGATAGCGAAGCGAGAACAGACAGTAATGCAGATCTTGCTTCGCTAAAATGGAAAACAGGAGTATTTAGATATGGGAATTATATATTGCGAGAAAGACAGAACATTTACTTTACAGACAAAAAATACAACATATCAGATGCAGGTGGATCGCTATGGATTTTTGTTACATCTATATTACGGGAAGAAAACCGATGGATGTATGGACTATCTTCTGACATATTATGACAGGGGATTTTCGGGAAATCCATATGATGCAGGAGAAGATCGTACGTATTCAATGGATACACTTCCACAGGAATTTCCTTGTTACGGGAACGGGGATTTCAGAAGTACAGCATTTGCAGTAGAAAATGCAGATGGAAGTATGAGCTGCGACCTTCGTTACAAGAGTCATGTAATCCTTGATGGAAAATATAATCTGGAAGGACTTCCGGCAGTTTATGCAAGTGAGGAGGAAGCACAGACACTGGAAATCTTAATGGAAGATCCGGTGACGGGAGTTAAGGTGGTGCTTCTTTATGGAGTGCTTCCCGCACAGGATATTATTACAAGAAGTGTAAGTGTGAAAAATGAAAGCAGTGGCAAAATCTATTTAAACAAAATTGAGTCAACAAGTCTGGATTTCCTTTACGGAGATTATGAGCTTCTAACATTTTATGGTAGACATGCGATGGAGCGAAATGTTCAGAGAGTTCCGGTTGTGCATGGAACACAGAAAATCGGAAGTGTCAGAGGAACCTCCAGTCATCAGTACAATCCGATGATGATCCTTGCAGAAAAAGAAACGACAGAAGACAAAGGAAATTGTTATGCAATGTCCTTTGTATACAGTGGATGTTTCCAGGGAGAAGTGTTGAAAGATCAGTTAAACCAGACAAGAATGATGCTAGGACTTCAGGAAGAAGCTTTTCGCTATCCGTTGGAAACAGGAGAAATGTTCCAGGCTCCGGAAGTGATTTTATCCTATTCCTCAGAAGGCATGAATCGTTTGTCTCAGAATCTGCATCATTGTATCAGACAACATATCTGCAGAGGCAAATATAAAGAAGAAATTCGTCCAATCTTGATCAATAGCTGGGAAGCAGCTTATTTCGATTTTACCGGAGATACAATCTATGAGCTTGCCAAAGCGGCGAAGGAAGTCAATATTGACATGCTTGTTATGGATGATGGTTGGTTTGGAAAACGTGATGATGATAATAGCGGACTGGGTGACTGGTTTGTGAATGAGAAGAAACTTGGTGGCACACTTGGAAATCTGATCAAGAGAATTAATGATCTGGGTGTGAAGTTTGGTATCTGGATCGAGCCGGAAATGGTTTCAGAAGACAGTGATCTTTATCGGAAACACCCGGACTGGGCATTGACGGTTCCGGGCAGAAATCCGGTCAGAAGCAGAAATCAGCTTGTATTGGATTTTTCAAGAAAAGAAGTTGTAGATGAAATTTATGATCAGATTTGCAAGGTGTTGGATCAGGGTAATATCGAATATGTAAAATGGGATATGAATCGAAGCCTGATGGATGTTTATTCTTCTGTAACAAGAGATCAGGGAAGAGTGTTACATGATTATGTATTGGGACTATATGATTTTCTGGAACGTCTTGTGCAGAGATATCCGAATCTACTGATCGAAGGCTGCAGCGGTGGAGGTGGAAGATTTGATGCCGGTATGATGTATTACACTCCGCAGATCTGGTGTAGTGATAATACGGATGCAATTGACAGATTACGGATCCAGTATGGAACATCTTTCGGTTATCCGGTATCGGTAGTAGGTTCTCACGTGTCAGCAGTGCCGAATCATCAGACGGGAAGAAAGACCCCACTTCATACAAGAGGTGTTGTTGCAATGTCCGGAACTTTTGGGTATGAGCTGAATCTTATGAAACTTTCTGAAGAAGAAAAGCAGGAGATCAGAGAGCAAATCGCAGAATACAAGAGCTATGCGCCGATCATTCAGAACGGATTGTACTATCGTCTCTCAGATCCGACAACAGGAGAAATCTGCGCATGGGAGTTTGTGCATACAGATGAGAAAGAACAAAGTAAAGTTCTTTTAAATATAGTTATGCAGGTGATTCATGGAAATATGACAGTAAATTATGTAAAACTTCAAGGGCTTGAAGAAACAGCTGTATATCGAGAAGAAAAGAGTGGAAAAAGATACACCGGAGCTGCACTTATGTATGGCGGCATGCCGCTTCCGATAGAGCCGGGCGAATATCAGGCATATCAGTATTGTTTTGTGAAAGAGTAAAATAAATTGGTTGACGATGGAACAGAAAATGGTGAGGAATGTGAATAATACAGAAAAAATCTTTGCACAGCGTATGGAAAAACATCAGGATGAATTACGCTGGCTCTACATGGAGTTGTATGGAAATGATGCAATGTATGCAGAACTTTGTGAGCAGATGCATGATTACTACTTGAAGCGTAGCACAGAGTTGAAAAAAAGAGATATTAAGAAAGAAAAGAATCCTGACTGGTTTAAGGAAAAAGAAATGCTTGGCATGATGTTGTACATTGACAACTTTGCCGGTAATCTGAAAGGTGTAGAAAAAAAGTTAGCTTATCTGAAAGAGTGTAATGTAAATTGTCTTCATCTTATGCCTTTTCTGGATACTCCGAAAGGAAAATCAGACGGTGGATATGCAGTGGCAGATTTTCGGAAAGTAAGACTAGATCTCGGTACAATGAAAGATCTTGCCAGATTGACAGAAAAATGTCATGAAAATGGTATGAATGTATGCATGGATTTCGTGATGAATCATACTTCTGAGGAACATGAGTGGGCAAAACGTGCACGAGCAGGCGAAGGAGAATACATGAGCCGTTATTTCTTCTATGATAACGGTGATATTCCGGCGAGATACGAAGAAACTGTTCCACAGGTATTTCCTACAACTGCACCGGGAAATTTCACATGGCTTCCGGAAATCGGGCATTATGTGCTTACGACGTTTTATCCATATCAGTGGGATTTAAATTACCGTAATCCAAGAGTATTTAATGAAATGATGTATAACTTTCTTTTTCTTGCGAATCAGGGAATGGATATTATCCGTATCGATGCAGTTCCTTACATCTGGAAAGAGTTAGGAACAAGCTGCAGGAATTTGAAAGAAGTACATACGATTGTCAGAATGATGCGTATGATTGCAGAAATTGTCTGTCCGAGCGTGATACTTCTTGGCGAAGTGGTTATGGAGCCGGAAAAGGTCGTACCATATTTTGGTACAGTTGAAAAACCGGAATGTCATATGCTCTATAATGTGACAACAATGGCGACGACCTGGAATAGTATTGCGACAAGAGACATCCGGCTTTTGAAGAAACAGATGGATATAGTTAGCCGTCTGCCAAAGCAATATACATTTTTGAATTACCTTCGTTGTCACGATGATATCGGGTGGGGGCTTGATTTTGATACAATGAAACAATGGGGAATGGAAGAGCCTTCTCATAAGCGTTATCTGAATGATTATTTCACCGGAAAGATAGCAGGCAGCATCAGCCGTGGAGAGTTATATAACGATGATCCTGTAACTCAAGATGCACGATTTTGTGGAACAACAGCATCCATGTGCGGAATTGAAGCAGCGGGATTTGAAGGAAATGCAGAAAAAATGCAGACGGCAATTCAAGAAGATCTCATGCTCCACGCTTACATGTTGACACAGTCGGGAATTCCGATGCTTTACAGTGGTGATGAGTTAGGACAGGTAAATGATTATAGTTATAAAGATGATGCTGAAAAAGCATCTGATTCACGTTATCTCCACAGAGGAGCATTCCTGTGGGAACTCGCGGATAAGAGAAAAGATCTTTCTACTGTACAGGGACAATTGTTCCAGATGTTGAACCGATTGGAACAGATCCGAAGACAGGAAAATGTCTTTTCCCAGGAAGCAGAAGTATATACTTATGATGTTCACAATGACAGTATTTTAGGAATCCTCAGAGAGTATAAGGGAGAACGATTTATTGCACTGTTTAATTTCAGCGAAAGTGAACAGACTGCGTGGATGCAGGAAGAAGGCATTTTTAGAAATCTGGTGAATGGTGAAATTGTAGAAGTGAAAGATCCAGTTTTGAAAGGCTATGAATTTGTTTGGATGAAATGTAATCCTGTTCGTTGCAAGCGATGAATCAAAGGCAATTACAGGACAGGTAATCGTAACAGATTTCGGAGCTATGTTGTAAGGAAAATAAGATAGCAACTATTTAAGAAGGACAGAAAGGTTAACAAAGCGAAACTTTTCTGTCCTTCTTTGTATATAAATAAAAAAGAATGTTGCAAAATGAAACATAAAAGCGTATACTAAAAGAAAAAAGCGGTGATTCTATGAAAACAAAATTTAACGAGTATTTGACAAAATTACGTAAATCCCGGGTCTACACTCAGGCGCAGATGGCAGAAAAACTGGGGATTTCCAGATCAACTTATACCAATTATGAGAATGGAAACCGGACACCGGACTTTGAAGTACTGGAACGAATAAGTGAGGTGTTAGCCTGTTCCTTAGATGAATTATTTGGAAGAAAACCAACTTATGTTGCAAGTTGTGACGTGGTAAAGGAAGACAGCAGTCTGTACAATGTATCTAGGATACAAGAGGAAAAACCTAAACTTGCAATAGGAGTACAGGACTTTCGCGATTTGCGTGAAAAACAAGCCTATTATGTGGACAAAACACAGTTTATTGAACAGTTTTTAGAATCCTGGTATCAGATTACATTAATTACAAGACCGAGAAGGTTCGGTAAGACACTTAATATGTCAATGTTGGCAGAATTTCTTGACTGCACAAAAGATTCCTCCGATTTATTTTGTGGAACAAAGATTACAAAATCTGTCCACTACAAGGAGCTCAATCGATATCCCGTTGTATTTTTGTCTTTCCTTAACGTGAAAGCGGGGGATGCAGAATCTTTGTGTTATGCATTGAAAGATACTGTACGTGCGGAGTATGAGCGCTTTTATCAGATGGTTAATGATGGAAGACTGTCAGAATTTCAGGTAAAAGAATTCAATATGATTTATAATAGTTTATGTCAGGAAAGCATCGGAAAAGAAATAGAAAATCATGTAATTCGTTCAATTGCTGTTCTTTGTCAGGCACTGAGTACGTATTATGGAGAAAAAGTATTTTTGCTGTTAGATGAATATGATACTCCGTTTATGTCTGCAAATTCCGAAGGATATTATGATGAAGTAAGAGCCATGTTGAATCGTTTTCTGGCAACGTCCCTGAAAGGCAACGATTATCTTCAAAAGGCAATTCTGACAGGAATTCAGAGAATTGCGAAGGAAAATATATTTTCGGGTCTCAATAATTTAGTTGTCTGCACAGTGCAGGACGAAGATTATGATGACTGTTTTGGTTTTACAGAGCAAGAAGTAAAAGAGCTGCTTGCTTATTGTAAAGCAGAATTTTCAGATGAACTGAAAACGATGTACGATGGATATCATTTTGGCAGTACAGATGTATATAATCCATGGTCAATATCGTGTTATGCGGCAAGAAGAAGGATGGATTCTTATTGGGTTAATACAATCGAAAACAGTATTTTACGTAATGCGCTTGAAGTACAGGGAAGGTCTTTTGAAAAAGAATATGAGGCCTTGATCACAGAAGGCGAAGTAGAAGTGACAGTAGATTTTTCAATGGCTTATTATGAAAAAATGGACGAAGCAAATCTATGGGGACTTCTTGTAAATGCCGGAATTGTAACAATTACAAAAGAAATCGAAGAGGACTATTACCGACTTCGGGTTCCTAATCTGGAAGTGTGGAAAGTGTTCAAAGAATTAACAGCATGTCATCTGAAAATCGATGAGAGACATATGGAAAAGATGTTAAATGCTCTTAAAAGAAAGGATATGGAACGTTTTGCAGAAGAGTATCAGAGAGTTCTTTTGGAATTGCCATCTTATCATGATCTGAAAGATGAGAATAGTTACCATATGATGACGCTTGGAATGTGTGCATTTCTTAGAAAGGATTATGATATCAAAAGCAATCGGGAAACCGGAGAAGGCAGAAGTGATATCTGTCTTTATGCAAAACATGACAGATATCCAAATTTAATTTTGGAATTCAAGTATACCAAAGATGAAAAAGACGATTTAGAAAAGCTTGCAGAAAAGGCACTGGAACAGATAAAGGAAAAACAATATGACGCAGAGATGACCGGAGAAGTGTGTTATGTTGGACTGGCACATTGTGGGAAAAGAGTTACTGTTCACTCCCGTGTCAATCACTCCGCTGATTGACACGGAGGATGC
>OCHI01001015.1_pt1 | contig 23541 bp, 21 predicted proteins | sample 1538691 | NCBI WGS metagenome assembly OCHI01 (sample SAMN04571718, study PRJEB22368) | human gut metagenome | biome: human gut; material: stool | host: Homo sapiens | place: Luxembourg | collected 2012-09-21 | reverse complement strand
CTCTTTCAATATTTTATTTTCAATGTAAGTGTGACATATCTATTTTAAACCTATATAAATTATATTTTTATATACCTACTGGACATAAATCATCTGTTACTGCCTGTTTATCAGTTTGAAAATCTAATATTTCATTTTTTAATAAATTTTGATAATTATTATTCTCAGCATTAGGTGTGGTTACTTTGCTTTTAAATCCAACTAATATCAAATTTTGCAACTCGTCATCATTAAACATTCCATTTTGAACTTTGAAAACTTTTACATCTTCAAATACTTTTTTATATGTAGCATATTCGTATTTGATAAAGTTTGCATTTTTTCCATCCAGTGCTGATATTAAATTAGTTATTACTACACCATTTTCATTTAAGCTCTTTTGGGCTCGAATTAATGCTTCTTCTGTTGTTAGTTGAAAAGGTACATTTAAGCCTTTGAATGCATCTATTAATATGCAATCATACATTTTTTGCGTAGTATTTAAATATCTTCTGCCATCTTCGTGATAAATATTTAAATTTTCGTTTTGTGTATTTAAATCAAAATATTTTTCAGCAATTTCTGTCATTTTTGGATCTATTTCAACTACATCTATTTTCTTGTCTTTGTATTGTTCTAAAAAGTATGATGGATACGTATATGCCGCTCCACCAATCATTAGAACATTTTCTGTATTTTCTTGATAATAATTAAATAAGTCATAATACTTTAGATAATCAGCTGTTAAATTCTTTTCACCGCTTGCGATTGATTCATAACCTGTATCTACCTCAAGTGTGTTATATTCTTTTCCAGAATTGTTCGTGAATTTTTTTATCCAAATTCTACTGTATTCCGAATCTGTATCCAATATCATGTCATTATGTTTTTGTAAAAATATTTTTTTACCAGTTAAAACGATTAATATTAGTATTATTAATGTTGCAATCATTTTTATTGAGTATTTTACGTCCTTATCTTCATAAATTAAGTATGACAATATTACTAATACAATTACTACTAATAATATTATGTTTTTTACTCCTAATTTAGGAATTAATACAAAGCCTGCTAAAAACGTTCCAACAATGCTACCAATTGTTGATAGCGCTGACATTCTTCCTGAAACTCCACCTATTTCTTCCATGTCTTTATCTTTTAGTTTTACTGCAAATGGTGATGCAGTTGCTAAAAACATACTTGGTATTCCAAAAGTAATTGTTGAGCATATTATTGCAATTAAAGACAATTTTAAATTAGTTTTAGAAATTGGCTCAATCGCATAAATTTCTATCATTGGTATTAAACTTATAAAAGTTGCTGAATTAAGTAGAAATAATGATAGTAAATTTCTTTTGGGCTGTTTATCTGATATTTTTCCACCTATAAAATATCCTATACTCATAAAAGCCAACATCATTCCAATTATGCATGTCCATATTAAATTCGAATTTCCCAAATATGGTGATAAAATTCTAGATGCAACTAATTCTATTATCATTCCAGTTGCTCCGGCTATGAAGGTTGTAATTTCTAATAGATATTTTTTCATTTCTATTTTCCCTTTTCTGATTTTATGTATTCTTCAATATTTCCATCAAATATTACTTCTTGATCAAGTGCAACTACACGTATGTTTGGATTATGAATTTCGTTCAAATCATGTGTTGCCATTACAATTGTTATATTTCCCGTTTCATATAAATCATCTAATATTTTATAAAAATTCTTAATCGTAACTTTATCAAGTCCACTACATGGTTCATCTAATAGCAATAATTTTGGCTCGCCTATAAGAGTTCTAGCTAGTAAAACTCTTTGCCTTTGGCCTCCTGACAAGTCTCCTATTTTTTTATTTAATAGGTTCTCGATTTTCAATTCTTTTACAATTTGTTTTAGCTTTTCTTCGTCTTTTTTTGTGTAAAAAGGCATTATTCCATGCTTTTGTAAACCAGTCATTATAATTTCTTTTGATGTTGCTGGAAAATTAATATCTGTCATATTATTTTGAGCCAAATATGATACTTCTGATCTATCCATTTTAAAATCAACTTTTCCAGAATCTTTTTTTATGATTCCTGTTATTGTTTTTAATAATGTGCTTTTTCCTGAACCGTTTTTGCCAACAAGACAAATATATTCTTTTTCTTTAACATTTAAATTAATATTTTTTAATGCAATATGTTCGTTGTATTTTACAGATAATTTTTTTACTTCGATAATATTCATTAATCTACCTCACTTTGCATTGCTTGTTTTAAGTTTTCCAAGTTTTTATACATTATAGATAAATATGTTTCGCCATCATCTAATTGCTTTTGTGTTACAGTATGTACACTATTGAATTCTAGACTCTCGGCTCCTGTTTCCTCAGCTATTGTTTTTACAATATTTCCTGATGATAGTTCTTTAAAAAATACTACAGGCAAATTTTCTTTTTTTATTTCTTGTACTACTTTAAATATTTTTTCTACACTTGGTTCTCCATTTTCTCCGCAAGAATCGTATGCTGTTACAAATTTTATGTTGTATCTTTTTATAAAGTATGCGTATGAGAATGGACCTCCAAAAGCTATTTCATCTTTTTTTGCATTTTTTACTACTTCTTTAAAATCATTATCTAATTTTTTTAATTTACTTATATACTCTTCTGCATTTTTTTCATAATATTCTTTATTTTTGGGATCTTTTTGAACTAGTTCTTTCTCAATATTCTTAACAAGTTCAATTGATTTTGAAGGGTCTAACCATATATGTGTATCGTATTTTTCATGTTCATCATGACCTTCATCTGTTTCTGTCATATATTCTTTTTCGAATTCCTCATTTTCTAGTAATTGTATTCCCTGAGAAATATTCTTTATATTATCTTGATTATCTATACCAGATGTGATTGTTTCTCCCCAAGGTTCTAATTGCTTTCCTAAATATAAAAACAAATCCGAACTCTTGATTTCAATAATATCTTGAGGGGTTGGTTCATAATCATGTATTTCTACTCCAGCTGGAAGTAGCATTGTAACATTTGCCTTATCTCCAGCAATCTGTTTGGTAAAATCATATACTGGATATATACTTGCTACTATGTCTATTTTTTCTTCCTGCTTTTGTGGTTTATTTGTTTTATTAAAAATACAAATTGCTCCAATTACTATAATTATTAATATAATTAATGATATACTGGCTTTTTTCAAAAGTATGCCTCCTATTTTTTATAAAATTCTTCTCCTATAAATTCATATTCAATGTTCGTTAGATTGCTTATATATGTATCGTAACTTGATACATTCTTTTTGTTGTCTATATAATAAACTTGTGAGTATGCTGGAGTACCTATTACTGACCCATCAGCATTTTTTAATGATATTTTATTTCCTGATAAATCAACTAAATCATACTGGATATTGCTTGGAAATCCTGATGAATTGAAGTTTACTTTAGCCGGTAAATTAGCACATATCAATATTTCCTGATTTAATAACATTGGATTAATGTAGTCATATTCTATGTTTAACATTTTTTGAAATTCTTTATTTATTATAATATATTTATTATCCATGTTTTTTACTATATAAGCATCATCAAGGACAAAAATATCTTTATATTCGTCTGATACTCTTTCACCGTTCTCATTTGCAAAATAAATTATCTCTTTATCATAATCTTTTATTAATATATATTGATCAAAAAATTCTAATATCTGAATATTTCCTTCTAGTTCAACTCTTTTAGTTTCTTTTGTATACCATCCTTGTTTATTTTCAGATGTTTTATAAAATGGTAAGTATCCATTACTATATACATACAAATTGCTTCCATCAAATTTTAAATTATCACAATCTATACTTACTTTAATGTTTGAATTATCCTTTTTCATAAACTCATATCTGTTTTTTGTACCTGTTTGTGAAACGGTTATATAAATATCATATTCATCGTTAAATGGGTATCTGTATGGATATTTGTCATATGCTTTTATTGTGTTCATATTGCTGGTTGGTATTGTAGAAATTTTTTCTATTATTTTTCCTGACTGATTGAATGTGTCTGTATATAATTCTTGCAATTTTTCTATTTGCTTTTGATAATTATCAAGTGCTATATCATTTCTAAAAGACATTACCGTTCTTTGATTTTTCAAAATAATTGACGCTGTATCGTCTTGACATACTAAAGCTATATCAAAATCTTTGTCATACATCGTTATGGTTACAAAGGGTGAAGCGTAATCATATTTGAATTCAATTTTTGTTTCGCCATTTTTATTAATATATCCCCATTTTCCGTCTCTTTCCACATTAAGATAAAATTCGTTGTCTTCACCCAAAATACTTATATTTTTGAAGTATTCTGTATTATATTCTAGATAGCCTTTGCTTTCTTCTTTTACTATTTTCTTTACTTTGTCTTTATAGGTTAATATATTTAAGCCAAGTAATCCAATTGCAATAATAGCAATTGCTATTATTACAATGTAAAATGTATTGTTCATGTACATCATATTTTCTCGGAACATCTGAATAATTACCATTAAAGCTGATAAAATATACAAAACTCCTATGTATGGAACATATACAAAATAGAAACATGATGAAAATATCGCAAGTATGTATGCAAATAGCAATATTTTATCTTTTCTATTACAAATTAATGTTATTAAATTTATAATTGCAACTACTATTGTTAATGCTAATATGTATCTATTAATTTCGGTTATAACTTTTAGTTCTTCTGCGCTTGCTCGTGATATGCTTGGCAAATAAAAATTAAAAAGTAAAACTAAAAGTCCAAAAAATAGGTTCATTCCAGCTACAACACTATTAACAATTTTACCTCTCATCTATCATCTCTCCATCTTCTTTTGTTTCTTCAACCTTTTTATCTAGCTTAGTTATTCCTAGCATAGCTATAAAAAATACTATTGCTATAATTACTCCTATTACACCTTGTAATGGGCTCGTAAATTCTGGGATAAACATAACTAATGATGTTAATGAAAATCCAATTATTGCATAATATGTAATTCCATAAAATTTTTTAAATAGATATGTAATCATTCCTGCTGTTGTTAAAGCTAATGTTATATATCCTATTGCAAATGGAATTATTACTGCCATATTAAATGATGTAAATCCTTGAAGGATTGGTGCCAAAACACCCATATATATAAGAATGTGTATTGTAGTCATTCCAGGCATTACAGCTCCCCATGCATATATTGCTCCATATATTATTAACTCAATAGGGCTAACATATATAACAGTTTCTCCTGCCTTAGTATTATTTGCAATCTGTGTACAAATAATAGTTATTATTAATGCTATTAATGTACTTATTAAATAAGATTTCTTAAATCCTTTTTTATTTGCTACTTTAAATAATGTAGGTATTCCTCCAATGATGATTCCTAAAAAAGCACATCTTGCAAAAGCATTGTATTCATTAAGTAAATAGGTAACTAACTTTGCACAGCATGCGGCACTAAGTAATATTCCAAGTAGTATTGGCCAAATGTATTTTAAGTTCTCTTTAAAATTTTTGAATGGATTTGCTATAATCTCCATACATCTGTCATAAATACCTAGTACAATTGCAAATGTTCCAGCGCCTGCAGTAAGTGCTGCTACTCCTATAATCATTCCTTTAATAAACTTTGTAATATTCTCTTTCATTTCTTTTCCTTTATATTAATTATATAAATTATTTTCTATTATGTATTCTTTTACATCCTTTGAAACATATTTTTCAATGTCTTGATTTTTTCTTATCATGTTTCTTATTATGCTTGAACTTATTTTTAAGTTCTCCTTATTTTCCATATATATAATATTAGGATTATTTATTTCTAAGATTTTAGTTTCTTTTCTTTGAAATATTAAATATTTATATTCTTTTAGCTTCTCATAGTTTTCCCATGAGCTCATTTTTTCGTAATTATCTTCTCCCATCAAAAAATATATGTCATCATTACTATATTTTTCTTTAATTATTTCAAATATTTCGTTTGCTTTAAAACTTCTATTCATCTCTTGTTCAATGTCTGAAACAAACATTTTTGAATTGTCTTTGCATTCTAAATTTAGCATATCAATTCTTTGATATATATCTATTAGTCCTTGTTTTTTGTAAAAATTATTTACCGGCACAAAATAAATTGCATCAAAAGAATATTCTTTTAATGCCTTTTTTACTAAGTTAATATGTGCTATTGTCGGTGGGTTGAAAGCCCCACCGAAAAAGCCTATTTTCATTTTTTTCATTCCTTCCTATGTTGCTATTATTCGTGTGTTTCTATTTCTTTTTTTACTATTTCAAAAATTTCTTCATGTATATCCTCAATAGTTCTAATTTGATTGTCTTTTACACAATTTATTTCTTCCCAATCATATTCTTTTGCAAGTTCACATGCCGCCTTGTAACTTTCAGCTAAGTATTCTGCATCTTTTTCATGGATATCTTTTTCCATTGTATGGCTAAATTTGTTTTCTCTGTTTTCCATTAATTTCAAACTATTTTTTGGTGGCATATTAAGGAAAAATACTTTGTCTGGCTTTGGAATTTTGTACATATTAAATTCTAAGTCAAATAACCATTCTATGAATTTTTTTCTTTCTGTTTTATTTTGAATTTTTCCAGCTTGATGTATCATATTTGATGTTGTATATCTATCAACTAAAAGTATTCCTCCAGTCTCATAATATTTCTCAAGTTCTGTTTTATATGTTGCATATCTATCTACTGCATAAAATGTAGAAGCGACATATGCGCTTACATCGCTTGGGTGCTTTCCAAAGTCTCCTGATAAATACATTTTTACCAATGATGATGAAGGACTTTCATAATTTGGAAATGAGGCTGTTTTATAGTTTATTCCCATTTCATCAAATTTATTTTTTAGTTTTAAAAATTGTGTTTGTTTTCCACTTCCGTCAGTTCCATCAATAACAAATAGTTTTCCCATTTTTTACTCCTTATTAATCAATTTTTAATCTTTCAAATAGAGGTTCAATATTTTTGCTTGTTAAATCTATTTCTTTTTCTATATAGATAGGTTTCCAACTTGGTTCTGGCAATTCAAGATACTCTCTTATTTTTCCTGCTGTTGCAGGCATAATTGGTTCGAATAAATTGCTTAAATTTGCAATTATGTTTGCACATGTAAATATCGTATTTTTAAAAGCTTGCTCATCTTCCTTTACTTGCTTCCAAGGCTCTTGATTGTCATAATATTTATTAGCTTTTTCAACTAAATTCATTATTCTTTCTGTTGCTTCTCTAAATTCTAATCTCTCAATTAGATCACTAACTTCTGAATAGATTTTCTCAATCTCTTCTTTTATTTCTGGATCTATTGTAGCAGTTTCAATTTTTTCAATTCCTTTGAATTTCAATGTTCTGTTTACTAAATTTCCGAATTTGTTTAATAATTCTCCGTTATGTGTTGCAACAAAATCTTCTGGAGTAAAGTTTGTATCTTTCTTTTCTGGTCCATTACTTATTAAGTGATATCTTAAAGAATCTACTGGATAAGTTTCTAATGCTTCTAATGCTGTTATTCCAATCTTTTTGCTCTTTGAAAATTTTTGATCATTATAATTTAAATACTCTGTTGATACTATTGTGTCAACTAGATGGTAATTGTCTTCTTGACCAAGAAGTAATGCATTTAAAATTATGCTGTGGAATACTATGTTGTCTTTTCCGTGGCACATATAAATTTTATTATTTCTTCCTTCTTTCCAGAAATCTTCCCAGTCCCATCCTCTTTCTTCACATACTCTCATAGTATCTGTTAAATATCCTAAAACAGCATCTATCCATACATACATTCTTTTATCTTCATATCCTTCGATTGGTATTTCGACACCCCAAGTAATATCTCTTGTTACTGCTCTTTCTTTTAATCCTTGTTTTAAATATTTCTCGGTTTCGTTTCTTGCATTAACTCTCCACCCATCTTTAACTTCTGCTGTGTGTTTTTCTATTTCTTCTTGGAATTTAGGTAATCCTAAATATAATATTTTGTTGTTCTTTTCAATAGTTTCACTTCCACAAACTATACAATTTCCGCCTATTAATTCTTCAGAAGTTGGAACATGCAAGCATTTGTCACATTGATCTCCTTTTGTTTCTTCTCCACATTCAGGACAAGTTAATATAACTTCTCTATCTGCTAAGAATTTTTCGCATTTTGGGCAATAGCATTGTGGCTCTATTTTTTCATAAATATATCCATTATCATAAAGTTTTCTAAATAATTTTTGTACATGTTCTTTGTGATAATCTGTATCTGTGCTTGAAAACAGGTCATATGAAAAATTCATTTTATTAAAAACTTCTCTGAATTCTTTATCATAGCTATCTGCTATTTCCTTGGGGTCTTTTCCTTCTTTTCTTGCTCTTTCAGTTATTGGAGTACCATGGCAATCTGAACCAGAAACAAACATAACTTTATCACCTTTTAGTCTGTGATATCTTGCAAGTAAATCACCTGACATTAATCCAGCTATATGTCCTAAGTGTAATGAACTATTGGCATATGGCCAAGCATTTCCTATTAATACATTTTTACTCATATTTAATCAGTCTCCTCTGTCTATAATTTATATTTTAACGTGGTCTTTGTCTTTTCATTCCATATTCATATTCTTCATCTTCAATTTCTCTTGTTGTAGCCCTTGCTTCATCTATATTTAACTGTGCTAATATAGTTGAACGTTGAGCATACAAATCTGGTAATTCTCTTTTTTCATCACCTAGTTCATATGACATATCTACTTCTGTTTTTGAATCTATTGTTTCTTCATCATCTATTTTTATACAGTTTTCAACGCATTGTTCATTATGTCCTGTTCTGCTTTCTATTTCAATAATTCTATCTTCAACTGTATTTAATCTTTCTAATAATTCTTTTCTTTTTGATATATCTTCGAATTTAATTTGGTTTTCTTCGTATGGTGTTTCTTGTTCTTCTTTTCTCTCGATTACATCTTGTTTTTCCTCAACTTCATCTTTAAATTGAGTTACTTTAACTTCTCGTTGTCTATCTGTATCCGCTCTTCCTTCCATATAAATGCTTTCAGGATAAACTTTTGAAGTTTGTACATTAATAAATTTGCTGTTTCCTGTGTTTCTGCTTTCAATTAAGTTTAAATCTGTTTCTCCCATTTCACCTATAAAAAGTAAGTAATTATCTTCTTTAGTATCATCTACACCACGTTTGCGGATTTGAAAATAATTGTACTTAGTTTGATTTGAATTTCCCTTTCCTGCTCTTATTTCACCTGGTTTTAATTTAACGGGATTGTTTTTATTTCCCATTGTATCTCTTAATACATGTGCTACTTCTCTTGCAACAGGGGTTATTTCATAGCCTTGTAATTGTTCAAATTTTCCATCCTCAGTTTCTCTTGCTGTAATAAACTTACTAGAAACAGCTCCATCTCGTGTTCTAATTATATATTTTGTATCGTTTTTATCTGCCTTATCGTTTAAAAGTTTTGAGCCTTCATCTTTATCTTCGATTTTTATCATGCTTACAATATAGTCTGAATCTACTCCTAAATCTTTTGCAACTTTTTGCTTTTCTATTTCTTCCTTAGTTTTTTCAGCTTGTTTTTCTTGCAATGAAACAACCTTTAAAGAATTTTCTTTTTCTTTATCATCAGATTCAACTTCTTTTACTACTAAGTCTTTTGATAATTTTATTAGACCTACTTGTTCAAATGGCTTTAGTTTTTCTTCTAGTTCTGGATCAAGTTTTGTCAAGCCTCTTTCATCAACTTCTGCAAGTTCTTGTAAATTTTTAACTTGAACAGTTCCATCTTTTAATGCCTTTATTTCAACGCCTTTTTTTCTCATTTCTTTTAATTGATCTGGATTTATTTCTTTTCTTATCATTTCACGTATTGCAGCACTATCAGCAATATCTTTATAAGGTAAGTTATTTGCCATCACTTCAATTTGTTCTAGTCGTAATCCATCACGCATTAAAGACAAAATATCTTTTCTATTTAGTCCTGTTTCATCCATCAACTTTTGAATTTGTTCTTGTACATAACTATAATTAGTTACATTTAAAATCTCTGATTTACCTTCTGTGTTTTGCATTACAATTATGTTTGGTATCTTTATACTACCATCTGCTAATTCTATATCAGACATTCTTCTAATTGATGAAAAAGTTTCTCTTTCTCTTCCAGTTTTTAAAAGATAATCATGCATTAATGTAAGTTCAGATAACTCTTCACCTAATAATTCCTTTTCTTTTTCTTTTAATAAACTTTTTGCCATTTTTAATTCCTTTCAAATAAATTATGCATAGAATAAAGCTAATTTATTTTAATTTTTTCTCTATTAAATCTGCAATTTCTCTTGCTTTTTTAGTTATAACTTCTTGATCTTCTCCTTCAATCATAACTCTAACTAGTGGTTCTGTTCCTGATGGTCTTATTAATACTCTACCATTGCCAGAGAATTCTTCAGAAACTTTTTCAATAGCTTCTTTGATTTCTTCATCTTTATCAAAATCATATTTTTTATCGCTATTAACTTTTGCATTAATTAATACTTGTGGATATATTTTAACAATTTTGCTAGCTTCTGAAGGTTTTTGATTTCTTTCAAGTAATATTTTTACTAACATTAATGATGTTAATATACCATCTCCTGTTGGGTTGTAATCTAAGTAAATAATATGTCCTGATTGCTCTCCACCTAAGTTGTATCCGTTTTTTAACATTTCCTCTAAAACATATCTATCTCCAACTTTTGTTTGTTTGAAGTTTATTCCAACTTTTTCAGAAAATTTATTTAATCCTAAGTTGCTCATAACTGTTGCAACAAGTGTATCGTTTGCAAGTTTTCCTTCTGATTTTAAATAGTTAGATGCAATAGCTAGCATTATATCTCCATCAATTTCATTTCCGTTTTCATCAACAGCTAGGCATCTATCTCCATCACCATCATAAGCAATTCCTAGGCTATATTTTCCTTCAACTACTTTTTTCTTTAACATACCCAAATGTGTTGATCCGCAATTATCATTTATGTTTATTCCATTTGGCTCATTGTTAATAATGTCATGATTTATTCCTAATCTTTTATAAATTTTGTCTGCAACTTTGTATGTGGCTCCGTTTGCTGTATCTATTAATACTTTAAAATCATCATTCTTATTTTTTGTAATACTTTCATGGAATATACCTACTATAAAATCAACATAATCTTCAATCATGTCTTCTCTGTTCTCAGAAACTCCTATTTTTTCTGATACAGCTGTTAATGCTGATAATTTTTCATCTGAATCCATTATTTCTTCTATTTCTTCTTCTAAGCTATCTGGGATTTTCATTCCTTTATTGCTGAAATATTTTACGCCATTAAATTCAAATGTATTGTGAGATGCTGATATTACAACGCTTGCATCTGCATTATATTTTTTTGTTAAGTATGCTACTGCTGGTGTTGGTATAACTCCAAGTGTTTTTACATTTGCGCCATAGCTTAAAAATCCTGCTACCATAGCACTTTCTATTAATGTTCCAGATATTCTGGTATCTCTTCCTATAAAAATTGTTGGCATGTGGTCTGTATGTTTCGATAAAACTGAAGCTCCGGCCTTTGCAACTCTAAATACTAAATTAGGAGAAAGCTCTGTATTTGCTATTCTTCTGATTCCGTCTGTTCCAAAATATTTTCTCATAATTATTTCATTCCTTTCCTAAGGTCAATTTCTAATTGAAGTAATTTGATTTTCAATCTAAGACCTTTACATAGATGTTATTATTATACATATTTACTCTTATTTTTTCAAGTAATTTATAGTATTTTAATTGACCTGTTTTATTATTTACTTTTGCCATTTTTTCTACAATATTTCGTTATAAAAGTTGCTTTTGTATGATTAAAAATTCAGAATATTTTTCTATAAGGACAAAAGCTGACTATTTATAACATTTGCACTGATTATAATATTTTTAAGTTCGCATCTTTCTTCGCGTGCGAAATTTGCAAAGCAAATTTCTGTGCATTGTTATTTTTATATAATAGGAAGTTCGGAGAACTTCTTATTATATAAAAAAGACAAGGAATTTCTTCCTTGCCTTCTTGTAATTTATTCTGCTTTTTCATTTTCTTCTTTTAATTTATATTCATTAAATCTCTTTTCATTTTGCATTGTTCTTGTAAGTAATTCAAGTATCCAAACAAGTAAAAGTATTGCAGAAATGTATGATCCAACTGGTATTCTAACAATTGCTAAAATCGCTAAAACAAATAATTGACTTATTATAAGTTCTAGTCCAAGTTGAACTGGTTCGATTATCCATGCATCTTTGTATAATTTATGATATCTAATTGCAACATAAACCATAACAATTATTAAACTTATTACAAGTGGTGATATGAATTTTTTAATTATATCCCAAACACTAATTTTTTGAACATCATATACTTTAACCTGTGTGCTTGCATCTTTTAATTCTTCAGCTGTATATTCTAATCCATATTTCTCTCTAATTTGATTAACTAACTGTGCAACTTCATCATCAGATTTATCACTTATTGATTCTACTTGTTGTTCTTGCAAGATGTCTTCTTTCTTTGCATCTTTTATATTATATGATTTTGAATATTTTTCATTTAATTTTGAAAAAAGTGTATTTAATTCATCATCTGTTATATCTTTTGCATCAATAGTAACGCTTGTACCATATAGAGTTGCTTTTCTTGTAATGTGATCTTCTTTTATGGATTCATCAGCTATTTTTTCAATATCTTTTAATTTGTATTCTTGTCCAACTATAATTTCAACTCTTTTATGTTCTGAATATAAAGTGCTATAATTAAAACCTTTTGTTTTTACAATAATTGCGCCTAATATGATAGCAATTATCATGATAATATATAATGATTTGTTCTTCATATTATTCAACTCCATTCTTTTTTGCTTTTTTTCCATCTATTAAGAATATTGCTGCTATTAAAGTATATATAAGTCCAAATATTCCCCATATTCCAACAGAACCAATTGATTGTGTATTTACTTCTTTTCCTAATGCAAATACAACAATTGTGATTATAAATGGAATTATTGTTAATACAAAGTTTCCGAACTTTTCTAATTTGTCTATTGCTTTCTCTGTCTTCATAAATGTTAGCAATAAGAAATAGTTAACTATTGACATTATTGCAATTGTTAAGATTCCTGATAATGTTAAGCTTACAGATGCTACTCTGATAATTAATAAAAGAATTGCAATATATCCTATTTCTATAATACTTGCAAAAAATCCATCTTTTTTGTTTTTTACAATAGTAAGAATTATTACAACTGCAAGTACAACTACACCAACTATTGTTAAACCTTTTACAAAGTTTTCTCCTGATTCTGATTCAATAAAACTTCCAGATGTTAATTTATATGTTATTGGAAATTCATCATTATTAAGTATTACTTGTGTTACAAAACAATCTTTATAATTTGAATTAAATTTCTCCATATCATCTGTTGAAACGCTTCTATATAGTGGAACTGCTATTTCAGTATATTCACCATCTGGTGTGAAATATGTTATATACTTGTCTTCACCATCTATTTGAACAGTTACTGTTTTTTGTGAAGTTTTACCATTTTCATCTGTTGTTTCAATATATGTTTTACTTAATTCATTAAGTTTCTTTTGACCTTCTGATGTAAATGTTAACTTAACGCCTAAATTATATGAAGCAGTAGTATCAACAGTTGTTGAATCATTGTTGTTTGCTTGTTGATAATAAGCTGATGCTTTTTTTATCATACTTCTATCTATTAAAACCTCTTTTGTATCCGAATCAATGATTTCAATTTTTCCTTTTTGGCTTGCAAGTGCAGCTGAATAATCTGTTGTTCCTTCATATGGAACTGAAACTGCTATTTTTCCATTTTTTTCATTCACAGTTACTTCTGCATCAGCAATTCCAAAATCTTTTAATCTTTTTTCAAGTATTTTTTTAGTTTTTAAATAATTTTCTTTTGTCAATACTGCTGGATCATTTACTGGAACTTGTTCTGTTGTAGAATTTGTAGTGTTTTCGTTAGTTGCATTTGTTGTATTGTCTGTAGTATCAGCTGTCCCTTCTGCAACCGTGTTTGTTGTGTTTTCTGTTGTATTCTCAGTAGTATTTTCATCTGAACTCTTATCAGTTGTTGATGTATCTACTGAAAATTCAAAAGTCCTTATTTCACTAAGTTCTTTACCAAATTTGTAATCTGGTAAAATGCTCTCCCATTTGTTTAAATTTCTTTTGTGAATTCCTAAAAAAGAAATTAAACTTACTAGCACTATTAGTAATATAACTATTAATTTTACAAGTGCATTTTTTAATGTTTTCTTTTTCAACTTTTGTTACCCCCTATAATAAATTAGTATCATTTATTACTACTTCAAACCATAATCCTAGATACTTTGCTGCATGTTTACTCATCATTGTTCTGTCCATGAAAATTTCAAAATAGTCTAGAACAGGACACATATTTGTATCTATGGTTAGATCCAAAATAATTTTCTTTTCTTCTTTATTTATTCTTAATTTTGCATCTGTTACTGCATAGTTCACTCTATCATGTTTATCAAATAATGACATATTAGTTTTGGAAACTCTACTTCTGTGTGCATCAGATTTATCAGCCAAGATAATTGCTGCTGAAATATCACTAACTGCTGTTCCTGTTCCTTCATCATGATTTCCAATTGCCATCATAATTTCAGCTCTATCTTTGCAATTCATTCCCATATCTTTTAATATGTTATCTGCTAAAATCGCTCCTGTATGAGCATGATCTGTTCTATTTATAGCATTGCCTAAATCATGTAAGTATCCTGCTATTTGAGCAAGTCTAACTCGATTTTCGTCATAACCAAGTACTTGAAGAATTTCTCCAGCCCTTTGAGAAACAATGTTTAAATGTCTATGTGAATGCTCTGTATACCCCAAAACGTCTAATTGTCTTTGGGCAGCTAGAATAAGCTGTTCAACCTCTTCATTATTTTTGACATCTTCTAATGTTATACTCACGCTTTTTTCCTCCTTAGTTTTTCATTTTTTGATTGTATATTAAAAAATAAAAAATATCAACTATATTTTTATAACTTTTAAAATTTGTTTTTAATTTTTCATATTAACTCCAACAATACCACCTACACATCCGCAAACAAATGTAGAAAAGAACATAATTCCTGAATATACATTGATTTCAAAATTTTTTAATAACATGCTTGATATCATGTAAATTATAAAAAAATATGTTATTCCTATTAATCCTCCTTTTATCATTCCTTTTTTGTCTGTTTTTATCAAGCTAATTGATGATCCAATTAATATACTGACTCCTGTTATAATTATTATTGCTGGAGTTATTATCTTTTCTGGCATACTCGTGTATGTTAATATTATTCCTAATATGTAAAATAATATTATTGTAATTATAAAGCTTATTGCCACTCCTTTAATAAATAATAATCCTTTTGAAACAATTTGATTTTCAACTTTTTCCATCTCTTCTCTCCTTTATTATTTATTCAGGGCTATTTACTATTAATAAATACAAGTTTTTTCTGCATCCAATTTTTATTATTTTATATTTTTTAGCAAACAAAAACCCTTTCCACATTTATATGAAAAGGATTTTTTTTTATTCTATAAAACTAATTATTTTGGTCGTTATTATCGTTGCTATTATTTTCATTATTATCACTGCTGCTATTATCGTTGTTGCTATTATTTTGATCACTATTATCACTACTATTATTACTATCGCTATTTGAAGAATCGCCTTGATTATCAGTTTGATTTGCTCTGTTTAGATATTCCTGTTCTCTTTGCTCTTCATCTGCTTGTTCTTTTCTTGATTTTGTTTGTTCTATTAATTCTTTTACTGTTTCTCTAGTTGATAACAATTCTTTCAATGTTAGCAACTCATTATTAGCTGGTTTATTGAAGTAATATGTTATATTTCCATTTCTTTGCATATAGTATATTGCTGTATAGTATGCATTTAATACAACAGTTCCGTTAGTTGTTATTATTCCATAAACAGTTGTACCTGCCGCATTTTTCATTGCAAATACAATTCCTGTTACCTTATCAGATAATGGGATTGTTAATGTTGGCATTGCTGATGTATTTTTTATTATCTCATTTGGATTTTCACATCCTATTGCTGAGAATCTAGTACTTGCCAACAACGTTCCGTCTATTGAATATAATCCATAATTTCCATTTCTCATTACAGGTATACATTCGCCATTAATAACATATTTGTCTTTTTCTCCTTGTGATTTGTATGCTGAAACACTTGTCAAGCCAATTTGGTCATATTCAGTTGGTATAACTTCATTTCCTTCTGAATTTATAACTCCATATTTTCCATTTTTTCCAACAATATATAGTTTTTTCTCTGCATTTAATAGGTCTATACTCTCATATTCTAGCTTGATTGTAGGTGTTTGTGAACCAGGTTTTTGCATACCATAATTTGAATTACTTGATACAATAAATTCTCCTATACTTTGTACATACTCTACACTATCGTATTTTAAGCTTATAACTTCTTTTCCTGTTTCTAAATCTACAACACCATATTCTTTATCTTTTCCAACTACTGCATAACCATCACTTAATGCTCTTTGATTTTTAAAATTAGGTGTTAATGTATAACCACTTTGAGAAAGGGAATTAGAATATCCATTTACTAAATCTTCTAAAGTTTGTATATCTACTATTGTTCCTTGATTATCCAAAATTCTCATATTCAATCCTTTGGTTATTGCCTCTTTTGATGCATATAAAAAATCTTCAAATTGTATTACAGGTTGTTCTAAAGTAAATGATTCTTTATCTAGTTCAGCTGAACTTGTATTTGATAATGTAGTATTTGAAATTTTTTCATATGGTATTTTTAGCTCTTCTGTATACTGTTTAACAATTTTAATATTTTTAGTTATTTCATTAGAATCAAGCAAATATGTTACATACTCTCCACCATTGTCGATATAGCACTTATCCTTAGTTTCATCTATTTCTTCTCCATATGCTCCGTTATTATACTTATATCCTGTTAATTTTGTTAATGTTTCGATATTATAATAAACTTTTCCATCTGGAGTAGTTATCGTTATAGGTGTATATTGGTTATCTACTATTATTTCTTTTTGTTCATATGTTCCTGCTGCATCTTCTCCTACTTGGTCAGCACTAAGTGAAATATAGACAGATTTTGATTTATAAAGTTTATTTTTTATTTGAAATTTTGTCTTTTTTCCTTCTTGCTGCATTAAAATTAATAAAACTATTAATGTTACTATAAAAATTGCAACAGTTATTACTATTCCTATTAATAACATTTTTTTCTTTTGATTTGTTTCATCCATTTTAGATTTTTCCTCCTACTATTTTGTGTAACCATATTTCTTGTAGAATTCGTCCCTGAATGTGCCTAAATTATCATTTTCTATTTCTATTCTAACCTTATCCATTAAGTTAGTCAAGAATTTTATATTATGTATAGATAACAATCTTATTCCTAAAATCTCGTTTGCTTTTATTAAATGTCTAATATATGCTCTTGTATAATTTCTGCATGCATAACAATCACACTCTGGGTCAAGCGGTGAAAAATCTCTTTCATATGTTCCATTTCTTACTACTACTTTTCCTCTTGATGTTAATGCTGTTCCATGTCTTGCAATTCTTGTTGGAAGAACACAATCACACATATCAATTCCAGCAATAGCTGCTTCTATTAAATAATCAGGTGTTCCAACTCCCATAAGGTATCTTGGTTTATCCTTTGGCATAAGTGGTGCTGTATATTTTAATATATCTATAAATTCTTCTTTAGGTTCTCCAACACTAATTCCGCCAATTGCATATCCAGGGAAATCTAGTTTGATTAATTCTTCTGTACTTTGCTTCCTTAAGTCTTTATAAAATCCTCCTTGAATTATTCCAAATATTGATTGATCTTCTGGTCTTTGATTTGCATTTTTGCATCTTTCAGCCCATCTTGTTGTTCTTTCCATTGACTTTTTAGTATATTCATATGTTGAAGGATATGGGCAACATTCATCAAAAGCCATCATGATGTCAGAACCTATAGCATTTTGCATTTCTATTGATTTTTCTGGAGATAAAAACTTTTTACTACCATCTAAGTGTGATTGAAAAGTTACTCCCTCTTCTGTTATTGTTCTCAATTTTCCTAAACTAAATACTTGGAATCCGCCACTATCAGTTAATATTGGTCTATCCCAATGCATAAACTTGTGTAATCCACCCGCTTCTTCCATTATTTCTTTTCCTGGTCTTAAAAATAAATGATATGTATTTGATAATATTATTTGCGCATTAACTTCTTTTAGTTCTTCTGGTGTCATTGATTTTACTGTTCCTTGTGTTCCAACAGGCATAAACACTGGTGTTTGTATATCTCCATGAGGTGTATGTACAACTCCTCTTCTAGCTCCTGTTTGTTTACATTCATGTAATAGTTCATATGTTACTGATGGTTTCATTTAATCTCCTCCGTTTTTATTTTTAACAAATATACATTGCATCTCCAAAGCTGAAAAATCTATATTTATCTTTTACCGCTTCTTTATATGCTTCTAACATAAAATCTTTATCTGAAAGTGCTGATACTAACATCAATAATGTTGATTGTGGTAAGTGAAAATTTGTTATTAAATTGTCTACACATTTAAATTTATACCCTGGATAAATAAAAATGTTAGTATCACCTTCTATTTCTTTTACCAATCCATTCTCATCTGCTACAGTTTCCAAAACTCTGCATGATGTTGTTCCTACTGATATTATTCTTTTGCCATTTTTCTTTGCGTTGTTTATTTTATCAGCATCTTCTTTTTTAATATAATAATGTTCTGTATGCATATCATGTTTTTCTACTTCGTCTTCTTTAACTGGTCTGAATGTTCCGATTCCAACATGCAAAGTAACATTAGCAATTTCAATTCCTTTTTCTTTTATTTTTTCTAGCAATTCATTTGTGAAATGTAATCCTGCAGTTGGCGCTGCTGCTGATCCATCATATTTAGCATAAACAGTTTGATATCTATCTTTATCTTTTAATGTTTCATGTATATATGGTGGTAATGGCATTAAGCCAATTTGATCTAATATCTCATTAAAGATTCCTTGATAACTAAATTTTACTTTTCTTGTTCCACCAGGCATTATATCTAGGATTTCTGCTTCAAGTAATCCATCTCCAAAAATTACTTTAGTTCCCACATGAAGTTTATTTCCTGGTCTAACAATTGATTCCCAAATATCGCCCTCAATATTATTTAAAAGTAAAAATTCGACATTTGCTCCTGTTTCTTTTTTCCCATACAATCTAGCTGGTATAACCTTTGTATTATTTCTAACTAAACAATCACCTGGTTCTAAATAATCAATTATGTCTTTAAAAGTTTTGTGTTCTATTGTTCTTTTTTCTCTGTTTACTACCATAAGTCTTGACTCATCTCTGTTTTTTATTGGAACCTGCGCAATCAATTCTTCCGGCAAGTCATAATTAAATTCTGATACTTTCACTTGTATTACTTCCTTTCATTAATCAGTTGTTATTGTTACATAGTTTGTTTCATTTATTTCTGAATTACTGTTGCTTGACATTACTTGTTTAAAGTTTGATATTATTTGAGAAACAATATCTATTATATTATGTGGTACATTTTCAAATTTAATTTCTTGTGCATACTTAAAGTCACTTAATTGAATTGGTTTTGTTTTATACACTATTTGATCTAATCCAGTTTTTCCAGCATTACTGTCAATGTTGCATCTCATGTAATCTCTGTACCACTCTTTTAAACCTGTTTTATTTTGATTTTCATATCCGAACTTTTCATTATCATGTAAGGCTGGGAATGTATAACCTTTTTCAGTTAAATTTCTTTCTAGTGAATGTAGAAACTCATGTACAAATACTTCTTCTGGAAATGTGTCATTTTTAATATTATATTTATACATTGTACTATTTCTTAAATCATTTGGCATACGAATATTTGAGAATCCAATAGAATCATATCTCATACTTCCTAGGCCAATCCATTCATTTACAGGAATTGAGCTTAAAGTATCTCCCATTCTTATTCCAATGAATATATGATCATACTCATTTTTTTGTACATAATCATCTATTAATGGTTTTACATCTTTTGCTGCAACATAATAATAATTTTCTTGATCATATGACAATGATGTTAAAGGTTCTTCAATTTCAACTGTTTGATATGATACTGTCATTGCATTGTTTGAAAAACTCTCTACTGTGTTTGCAAATCTTTTTAAATTATCTTTTAGTAAATCCTTATCTTCTTGTGTTAATGAATATGTATACTGTTTTCCTTCAACATTAACATCAATATTATCTATAAGGAAACATACTACATTCCAATCTGATGTTTCATCTTTTACGCCTTCTTCAACATGAATATCTGAAAACCATGCTTTTCCTTTTGAATATCCATCATATCCGCCAAGTCTAAATGATATATCTAGTGTATCTTGTTCTTTACTATCAACTAATAGCGTAACTTTTTGCCAATCCGTTGTCCCTTGTATTGGAATTGTTTGGTCTGCTGTTCCCATTATACTTATGCAAGCTCCAGATGTCTCGGGCTTGTCACTTTCGACATTTTCAGTTTTAACCATGCAAGTTATTCTATATGGTGTGTCTTTTTTTACACTTATTTTCTTAAAAAATAATGCATCATTATAATCTTTGTTTTCTATACAATAACTCTTTAGTCCATTATACTTTTGTGAGCTATCTCTATAATATGATGTTTCGCCTTTATTTTCGTTGGCTTTTATAAAGTCATTAAAATAATATTTATTATAGATATATACTAGTGCAGTTATTAAACCAATCAATATTATTAATGAAAATATTCTTGATATCACTTTTTTCATATCTTATCTATTATCTCCTTTAATGAAGTTTCTAATTTTTCTAAAGTACCATCATTATGAATTACAAAATCTGCTTTTTTTACAAAAAATTCGTTATCGTTTTGAATCTTTAATCTTTCTTTAGCTAATTCTTCAGTTATGTTATCCCTTTGACAAATTCTATTAATCTTTTTTTGATCTTCTGCAACTACTGCTATTACATAGTCACATATTTTTTCCATCTTTGCTTCATATAATAATGGAACGTCAATTCCTATATATTTGTAATCTTGTTTCTCAGCTTCTTTTATTTGTTCATTTATATCGTCTACAACATACTTAAAAGTTAATCTGTTAAGTGCTCTTCTTTTTTCTTTGTTTTTATAAATAGTTCTTGCTATCTCTTTTCTGTTAAGCTTTCCATCATCTTTTAGTATCTCTTTTCCAAAAAGATTTACCATTTTCTCGAAATATTTTGTCTTACTATCGTTGCTTAATTTTCTCGCAACTTCATCTGCATCTATTATGAAAGATGAATAGTTTGATTTTAAAATTGTACTTAATGTTGTTTTTCCTGCCCCTGAAGGTCCTGTTATTCCTATAACTTTCATTTGAAAGCTCCTTAATCTAAATTTTTTATAGCATTTCTAGCTAATTCATCACATCTATTATTAAATTCATTATCACTGTGTCCTTTTACTTTTATGAATTCTACTTTATGAAATTTAGTGTACTTATATAATTCTTCCCATAATTCTTTATTTTTTACGGGTTTTTTATCTGCTGTTTTCCAATTGTTTCTTTGCCAATTATAAATCCATCCATTATTAAATGCATTTACGACATAGGCACTGTCACTATAAACTTTAACATTGCACTCAAATTTTAACAATTTCAATGCTTCTATAACAGCTGTAATTTCCATTATGTTATTTGTTGTATCTGGATTTCCTCCAGATATTTCTTTTTTATTTTCTTTATACATTAAAATAGAGCCCCATCCTCCTGGTCCAGGGTTTCCTGAACAAGCTCCGTCTGTATATATTGTTACATTCTCCATAAAAACCTCTTTTATAATTTTTCTCTAAACTGCTATAATATTGCGATTTTATTAGATATATGCTATTATAACAGTAATTGATTAATTATACAATATTTGAGAGGAGAAAAATTTTGTCTAGTAAACTTTGTATTATATCTGAATATAATCCATTCCATTTTGGTCACTTATATCATTTAAATGAATCTATTTCTCAGACAGATACTGACTTTAAAATTGCAATTATTTCTGGAAATTTTGTTCAACGTGGTGAACCTAGTATTATAAATAAATGGGAAAAGGCTAAAGTGGCTTTATCTGCTGGCTTCGACTTGGTTCTTGAGCTTCCTACTTTATATGCAATTTCAAGTGCCGAAAATTTCGCTAATGGTTCTATTAAAATCGCTGATCAGATTGGAAGTAATTACATTTCTTTTGGAACCGAGTCTGGTGATTTGGAAAAACTAAAAAAATTGTCTTCTCTTATTAATAAAAATGAAAAAGAATATATTACAAATGTTAAAGAAAAAATTGCTGAAGGCTTTTCGTATCCAAAATCTCAGGAACTTGTAATTGATAAAATGTTCGGAAATGAATTCTTAGATGTTTGCAAACCTAATAATATTTTAGGACTGGAATATCTAAAATCTCTAAATGCTATTTCATCAAACATTACTCCGATTACTGTTAAGCGCGATTTGGATAAGTCATCTTCTTCAGATGTCCGTGCTTTGCTTAGAACTTCTGGCTTTAAGATTGAGGATTTGAAAAATTCTATTCCTGATTTTTCTTATGAAATTTTGGCTGAAAATATTGAAAATGGAAATGCTGTATTGTCTTTGAAGGCTTTTGAAAAAGAGATTATCTATATTTTGAGAACTATTGATAATGAGAAATTAAAGAATATTCCTGATGTTCCTGAGAATATGCTTTCTAATTTAAAGAAAATTGCTTGTTCTACAAATTCTTTAGATGAATTGATTACTGCTTTGAAAAATAAAAGTATTACTCAAGCAAGAATTCAAAGAATTTTGTTATATATTTTACTTGGAATCACTAAATCTGATATGGAATTGTCAAAAAGAATTACTCCTTATGTTAGAGTTCTTGGTATGAGTGAGAATGGGAAAAAGATTCTTTCTGATATCTCTAAAGATATTAATGTTATTACTTCCGTTAAAGCTTTTGAAAAAACTTGTGATGATTCTGATTTGCTTAGAATGTTGGAGATTGATAAAAAGGCAACTGATATTTATACATTGGCTTACGTTAAGGATTCCGTTGCAAATCTTGATTATACAATGAGAATTCAAACTAATTTTTAAATTAATATGATTAAATAAACAAAAGCACTTTGATTTAGCAAATATAAATATAGTACAGAAAAAGTTCATATAAAATTTCGAATCACCGCGCAGGAACCAAACGAACGAAGTGAGTTCGTTTGAAGCATTTTGAAAAATGCACCAGCTATTAATTATAGAAGAAAATATTCTATTTGATTTTTGAGTGACGCGCAGTTTGAAAGTTTTTCCCTAACCTGCTAAACGAAGTTTAGTAGG
>OCHI01000991.1_pt1 | contig 24028 bp, 27 predicted proteins | sample 1538691 | NCBI WGS metagenome assembly OCHI01 (sample SAMN04571718, study PRJEB22368) | human gut metagenome | biome: human gut; material: stool | host: Homo sapiens | place: Luxembourg | collected 2012-09-21 | reverse complement strand
CTCTTTCAATATTTTATTTTCAATGTAAGTGTGACATATCTATTTTAAACCTATATTTTAAAATTTTTATATTTTATTAAAATTATTAAAAGAAAAACATCGTTTATTAACTAAACGATGTTTTCTGTTTATATTCTATTTTGTTTTTACATCAATTGATTCAATTATTATATCTTCAACTGGTACTGATAGTTCTCCTGAGCTAGATTGAGTTTTTTCTACTTTAGCAATTTTATCAACTACATCCATTCCAGATACAACTTGTCCGAAAACTGTATAGCTCTTATACAAACTTAAGTATCCACCATATTTTGAATATGCATTAATTAACCCTTCTGGATATCCATATGACTTTAAACTCTTAGCTTGTGTATTATCTGCATTTGCTTGTACAATAAAGAATTGACTTCCTAATGTTGATGTACCTGTTCCAGCACTTGCCATGCAAAGAGCCCCTCTATATGGAACTAAGCTTTGATCAATTTCTTCTTCAAAACCTTTTCCCCATATGCTCTCTCCTCCAGTTCCATCTCCTTTTGGATCACCACCTTGAATCATAAAATCTTCCATTACTCTATGAAATTTAACACCATTGTAATATCCGTCTTTTGCATGTGTTAAGAAATTGTCAACAGCTTTTGGTGCTTTATCTTCGAAAAATTTAAATGTTATATCACCATAATTTTTTACATGCATTACTGCAATAGTTTCTCCTTCTTTTGGTTCTGCCATTTGCTCTTCTGCTGCAGCTTCATAATCGAAAGAATCCTCATCAGTTGTATTAGCTGTACTATTTGAAGTATTGTTAGTTACACTATTGTTAGTTACACTATTGTTGCTTGAATTACTTGTGTTACTTGTATTTTTTTCTTTCCCATCATCAGATATTATTACTCCTGCAATTATAACGAATGCAATAACAGCAACAATTCCGATAATAATATACGTTGTTTTACTCTCCAAAATAACCTTCTCCTTTTCTTTGGATTTGTAGATTTCTACATATAAAAAATAATATATCAAATAAATTTTAATGTCAATTATAAGATTTTTCTTCTAGAAATCCACATATTTCTTTATTTTTGTTGACAAATTATACGCCCTATGTTAAAATATGTAACTGTAATCCGCTTAATTAAGGTTCCATAAATGTTAGATTTATTCTAACTACCTATATGTAAGGATTAGCGAGTATACAAAAAAGGGAGGTGTACTTAAATGTACGCAATTATTGAAGCATGTGGAAAACAATACAAAGTAACAGAAGGAGATGTTGTATTTTTCGAAAAATTAGATGCTGAAGAAGGTAAAAAAGTTACTTTCGATAAAGTTATTCTTGTATCTGATGACAAAAAAGTACAAGTTGGAAATCCTTATGTTAAAGGTATTAAAGTTGAAGGAAAAGTAGTTTCTCATGGTAAAGGTAAAAAGATACTTGTTTTCAAATATAAGGCTAAAAAGAATTATAGAAGAACTCAAGGTCATAGACAACCATATACAAAAGTAGAAATTACAAATATTAAGTTACCAGCTGCTAAAAAAGAAGCTACAGCTGAAGCAGCAAAATAATTTTGATTATATTAAAGTGTGTAACATATAAAAATCTTTATGTGAAGGGAGTGAATTTAAGTGGCACATAAAAAAGGTCAAGGTAGTGTTAAGAACGGTAGAGACAGTGAGTCAAAGAGACTTGGTGTTAAAAGAGCTGATGGACAATTCGTTCTTGCAGGAAATATATTAGTTAGACAAAGAGGTACTCACATCCATCCAGGTATGAACGTTGGAAAAGGTAGTGATGATACATTATTTGCATTAGCAGATGGAACAGTTAAATTCGAAAAATTAGGTAAAGACAAAAAACAAGTTAGTGTTTACCCAGTAGATGAATCTGCAAAATAATTAATAATAAATACATAATTATCCCAAAGCTTGGCTTGGGGATTTTTTATATACTATGATAATTTTTTGAATTTCTTATTGTATTAAAATAGTAATGCACAGGAATTTGCTTCGCTAATTTTGCAAGCAAACAAAAAATTGAAATTAAAAAATTATAGTAAGTGCAAATATTAAAAATATCTACTTTTATTCTTTATAAAAAAGAGAATTAGATTTTGTACTAAACTTAAATCTAATTCTCTTTTTATTATTTATTTTTATATTCTTCTAGTTCTTTTTCTAATTCATTAACTCTTTTTGATGTATTATAAAATTTTTCTGCATTCTCTAATGCATCTTTTGAATTATTTTCAGCAATTTGTTTATACATTAGGTAAAAATGAGTAATAACAATTGCATATATAATTATTGCTATTATAATTACTATTTTAATGATTTTAATAATATTTTCTTTTTTCTTTTCATCCATTGTATCTTCCCCCTTTTATCTTTTCCTAATAATTACTATATTTGTATATTTTTAGTATATATATATCTATATTGTCAATACGTTGAATTTTTAGCAAAAAAAAACTTCCGATAAATTGGAAGTTTTGGTAGCGAGAGGGAGATTCGAACTCTCGACCTACTGGGTATGAACCAGTTGCTCTAGCCAACTGAGCTACCTCGCCGTAACAGTTAATATTATACTTGCTATTTTATTCTTTGTCAATACTTTTTATAAAATTTCTTATATGCCTGAACACAATTAAATTGTGCCCAGGTATATAAGATTAAATACTTATTTTTTATCTTCTTCGTCCCTAGTTTTTGGAATTACTATATCTTCTTTTTTAGGTTTTTCTTTCTTTTCAACTATATCATTTATGTGATCTTCAGCTGGAGATATATTTAAATCTCCGTTACCTGGAACTATTTCAATATGTCTTTTTTCCATTTCTGCAATCACTCCTTTTCTTTAGCTCATATAATCTTTTAATCTCTTGCTTCTACTTGGATGTCTTAATTTACGTAATGCTTTTGCTTCAATTTGTCTTATTCTTTCACGAGTTACTTTAAATTCTCTACCTACTTCTTCTAGTGTTCTTGCTTTTCCATCTTCTAGTCCAAATCTTAATTTTAATACTTTAGCTTCTCTTGGTGTTAATGTTTGCATTACTTCTTCTAATTGCTCTTTTAATAATGTGTATGCTGCTGAGTCTTGTGGTGCTGGTGATTCATCATCAGGAATAAAATCTCCTAAATGGCTATCATCTTCTTCACCTATTGGTGTTTCAAGTGAAACTGGGTCTTGTGCAATTTTTTGAATTTCCATAACTTTTTCAACTGGCATATCCATTTCTTTTGCAATTTCTTCTGGGGTAGGCTCTCTACCTAATTGTTGTAATAAGTGTCTAGATGTTCTTATTAATTTGTTTATTGTTTCAACCATATGAACTGGTATTCTTATTGTTCTTGCTTGATCTGCTATAGCTCTTGTTATAGCTTGTCTAATCCACCATGTTGCATAAGTACTGAATTTAAATCCTTTTGTATAATCAAATTTTTCTACAGCTTTGATTAATCCCATATTCCCTTCTTGAATTAAATCAAGGAATAGCATACCTCTACCAACATATTTTTTGGCAATACTTACAACCAATCTTAAGTTTGATTCTGCAAGTTTTTGTTTAGCTTCTTCATCATTTTCAAGAATTCTTTTTGCTAAATCTAATTCTTCATCAAATGTTAGTAATGGTATTCTACCTATTTCTCTTAAATACATTCTTACTGGATCATCAACGCTTATTCCTTCCATTGATGTAGCGTTCATGTCGTCTAATTTGATTTCTTCAACTTCTTCTAAATCTTCTATATCTGGCTCATCATCTGTATCGTCTTTTAGAACGTCAACACCTAATTCTTCAAATACATCAAATACTTTATCTATTTGATCTGGTGTTACATCTCCTAATTGACTTGCAAGTTCGCCATATGTTATTTTTCCATTTTCCTTCGCTTTTTTTAAGATGTTGTAAACTTTATTGTTTGCAATCTCTTCCTCAGTTTTTGGATTTTCTATTTTTTTAATTTCTTTTGCTTTCTTTTTTCCTTCTTCTTTTTTATTTTCAGCTTTATCTTCTTTTTTTTCTGTTGTTTCTTTTTTATCTTTTTTATCTACTGTTTTTTCTTCTTTTTTAACTTTTGGAGCTTTTTCTGTTTTCTTTTTTGGTGATGACATTTCTATTTCTAATTGTTCGTTTTCTATTTCTTCTTTTTTAGATGCGCTCATCGTTAACCTCCTATTTCATTTTCGCTAATTTCAATATAATTTCATTTAGCTCTTTTTCAAGACTTGCTGTTTCTTCTTTTGTGCTACTTCTTTCATCTAATTTTGTTAATATTTCATTTCGTCTTCCGAATAAGTTTATCTTTAGTATAACTATTAATTATATCTTCTATGCACTTATCTATATCTGATATTTCATAATCATCTGCCATTATTTTTGTTAAATGACTTATTAATTCTTTTTCTTCCATAGAATCAAGTATATTAGTTATTTCTTTTTTATTATCAATTGCTTCATAAATTTTTTCTATAATTTGTTGATTCAATTGATATTTTAAATCTTCTTTTTTTATATTATTTTTTATTATTTGTCTGTTTTGATCATTTCCATTTATAAGCAAGTAAATTATCACATTTTCTCTTCTTATTGTGGCTTCATCAACATTTTTTTCTTGTTTTCTGACTATGGTTGGTTTCACTTTAGTTTCTGTTTCAATTTCTTTGTTTTTATTTACATATTTAATCTTATTAATTTCTGCATAAACAGCTTCTTTTGAAATACCATAATCTCTTGATATATTATCAATTTGAATTTCTAACTCTATTTGGCTTTCTACATTTACTAATATCTTAGCGATTTCTTGTAAGAATTTTATTTTATCGTTTGTGTTTTCCAAATTATATTTGTTTTTCAACACCTTTACTTTAAATTCAACAAGTGAAATTGCTTTTTCAATTAATAAATTAAAACCGCCACTTCCATACTTGATAACATATTCATCAGGATCTTTTGCGCCTTCCATTTGAAGTATTCTAACATCACATCCTAAATTTTTAAAAATTTCCAAACCTCTCATTGTAGCTGCTTGTCCTGCTGCATCCGAATCATAGCTTATTATAACTTGTCCTGCATATTTTCTAAGTAATCTTCCTTGTGCTTCAGTTAGCGCTGTTCCAAGTGAAGCTACAACGTTTGTTATGCCTCTTTGATACAATGAAATTGCATCCATATATCCTTCAACTATAACAATTTTGTCAAGATTTCCTTTTTTAGCTATGTTTAGTCCGAACAAATTTCTTCCTTTAGAGTAAACTATATTTTCTGGTGAATTTATATATTTAGGTAATGACTTATCCAAAACTCTTCCACCAAAAGCTATAACTTTTCCTCTTATATCCATTATTGGTATCATTAGTCTATGTCTAAATCTATCAATAAATTGGCCTCTATCGTTTCTGTTAACTAAACTTGAGGCTAAAATTTCTTCATCTGTAAATCCTTTTTGTTTAAGATGTTTATATAATTCGTTATATGTTCCTGAATATCCAATTAGAAAAGATTTTAATGTTGTATTATTTAGCTTTCTAGTTTTTACATATTCCTGAGCTGGTTTAGCTGTAGGTTTATATAAATTTTCATGATAAAATTTTGCTGTTTCTTCGTTAATTTTGTATACTTTATCTTTTAGGAATTGACGCTTGTTATATTGATCGTTTTCTGAGGTTGGTAGTTCTATGCCTGCACGCTCAGCTAAAAATTCAAGGGTTTCTCTAAAATCTAAATTCTCAATCTTACTTATAAAATGAATTACATTTCCTCCAACGCCACATCCAAAGCAATGAAATATTTGCTTATCTGGTGAAACAGAAAAAGAAGGAGATTTTTCTTTATGAAATGGACATAGTCCAAAAAAATTTCTTCCACTTCTTTTTAATGTTACATATTGTGATATTGTATCTACTATATCATTTGAGGATCTAATTTCATCAATTAATTCTTCACTATATCGTACCATTTTATTCCTTTCTTTTAATAATATTCGACACAAACCTCTTAAATCCTTCAAAGGTTACATAATTTTTTACATTTTTATTTCATTTTTAATACAAAGTATAAAAATCAATATAATATCTATAGTGTTTACACAAAAAAAGGCATATTAGCAAATTAATTTGCCAATATGCCTCAAAAATAATTATATATCTAAACTAACAACTTTATGAACCTTCAATGATTCCGGCACATTTATAATTCTTTGATTCTCTGAACCTCTGAATTTTAAATTAGGCTTTTTCATACTCTCTACAAATCTACCATCAACCAAAACATCAATATCCTTTAAAGCTCTATTAGTAGTTTCATCATTTCTAGATTGTAATTGTTCCATTGTATAACCACTGTAGCACCAAACATTGAATTCTGGTCTTACCTTTTTTACATCTTCTATAAAATCAGCTACTTCTTTGATATTCTCTTTGCAAAGAGGCTCTCCACCGCTTATTGTAATACCTTTTAAAATTGAATTATCACAAATTCTTTTTATTATTGATTCTTTGTCAAATTCTTGTCCATAATTATAATCTTGTGCTGCTTTATTATGACAATTAGGGCAATTATGAGGGCATCCGCTTACAAATAAAACCGCTCTCCATCCCAATCCGTTTGATATACTTTCATCATAAAAACCTGCCATCTTCATTGCTTTTTTCCCCCTAGTTCTTCTCAAAAAATTTATTCTGCGCCTTTCATTCCACAGTCTTCTCCACCGATGTGTGTTACTCTATCTCTTAATTCAGCTAATTTTCCATTGTTCCATCTTGATGTTGTTCCTACAAGATATCCTGTAATTCTTTGAATTGTATCAATTTCTGTACTTCCGCATTCTGGGCAAACTTTTAAGTTTGCATCTGCATTTTCAAATCCACAGTTTAAGCATCTTGATCTTGTGTGGTTTACACTTCCATATCCCATATTGTATTTATCCATTAAATCAACAACTGCTTCTATTGAATCTGGGTTGTGTGTTGCATCTCCATCTAATTCAATATAAAAGATATGTCCACCTCTTGTTAACTCATGATATGGTGCTTCAACTCTTGCTTTTTGTTCAGCTGTACATTTGAACCATACTGGAACGTGGTTACTGTTTGTATAATAATCTCTATCTGTTACTCCTAAAATTGTTCCATATTTTCTTCTATCCATTTTTGTAAATCTTCCTGATAATCCTTCTGCTGGTGTTGCTAAAACTGAGTAGTTTAAGTCATATCTATCTGAAAATTCGGTCGCCATTTCTTTTAATTCACTAATAATTTCTATACCTAATTTTTGTGATTCTTCTGATTCAGCATGATGTTTTCCTGTTAATGCTGTTAAAGCTTCTGCTAATCCGATAAATCCAATTCCTAATGTACCATGTTTTAATACTGGTTCTATTTCATCGTTTGGTCCTAATGCTTCACTTCCTACCCATAGTCCAGACATTAATAGTGGGAATTGTTTTGCAATTGCTGTACATTGGAATTTATATCTATCATATAATTGTCTGGCTGCTATTCCTGCAACATTTTCTAATTTTCTCATGAATATTTTCTTAACTGTCTTTTTGTATGTTGCTGTCATGTTTTTCTCACTGCCTTTTCCTAATTCAAATTTTATTCCACATTTTTCTTGCGCTTCTAATGCAGATTCAATTGCAATTCCTGGTAAATTTATTGTTGTAAATGAAAGATTTCCTCTTCCTATTGATGTTTTTTCTCCATGTCTATCTTCAAATACTCTAGTTCTGCATCCCATTGTTGCACATTCGTATTTATATCTGTTTGGATCATCTGCTTTCCATTTTTCGTTTTGGTTAAATGTTGCGTCTAGATTTATGAAATTTGGAAAGAATCTTTTAGCTGTTACCCTACAAGCTAATTTATATAAATCATAGTTTGGATCATTTTTTAAATAGTTAACTCCTCTTTTCTTTTTCCAAATTTGAATTGGGAATATTGGAGTTTCACCATTTCCAACTCCTCTTTCTGTTGAAAGAAGAATTTCTCTTATGATACATCTTCCTTCTGCTGATGTATCAGTTCCATAGTTTATTGAGCTGAATACAACTTGGTTTCCGCCTCTTGAATGGATTGTATTCATATTATGTATGAATGCTTCCATAGCTTGGTGTACTCTTGAAACAGTATTGTTTATTGCTGCTTGGATATCTCTTTCTTCTCCTTTTAGTCCTTTTAAATCTTTCTTTATATAGTCTTTTGGTTGATAATCAAGTAGGTTAGATAAATCTTTATCTAATAATTCTGCAATTTTCTTTATTTCTTCTTTGAATGTCAATTTAACATATGGTGCTAAGTAATAATCAAATGCTGGAATAGCTTGTCCACCATGCATTTCATTTTGTACTGTTTCCATTGAAATACATCCTATGATACTTGCTGTTTCAATTCTTTTTGCTGGTCTTGATGAACCGTGTCCTGCTCTGAAACCGTTTTTTAGTATTTTATCTAATGGGTGTTGTAAGCAAGTTAAAGATTTTGTAGGATAGTAATCTTTGTCATGAACATGTATGTATCCATCTTTGATTGCTTGTCTTGCTTCATTTGATAGTAAGAAGTCGTCAACAAATGGCTTAGTTGTTTCTGATGCAAATTTCATCATCATTCCTGCTGGAGTATCAGCATTCATATTTGCATTTTCTCTTGTAATATCATTTGCTTTTGCTCCAATGATATCTAAAAATACTTCTTTTGTTTTTGATTTTCTTGCAACATCTCTGTTGTATCTATATGTAATATAGCTTTGTGCAACTTCCTTTCTTGATGATGCCATTAATCTTTTTTCTACTAAATCCTGAATTTCGTATACTGATGCTTGATTTTTGTCTTCAAGTTTCTTTTGTACATCTGCTGCTATTTTATTTGCTAGATCTATATCTACTCCTCCTGGTGTTTGTGACATTGCTAATGTAACTGCTTTTACTACTCTTTCTGGATTAAATTCTACTACTCTTCCATCTCTTTTAATTACTTGCATGATTTTTCCCCCTATTTGTTTTTCATATTTTCTTCGTCGACTGTATGTATTTTACCACGCAAAAATATAATGTCAAATGCATAAAGGTTATGTAATCTTTGCTAAAAAATCCTTATATTTCAGTATATTCGTCGTCCATGTGTTGTCTCCTATTTTTTGGATTTGTTTCCTACATTCCATATCTCTCTAGTATTTTCTCTTTTTATATTACAATCGTTTTACATTTTTTATTTTTTTAAAAAATCATTTTTTATTTTTTCTTCTTTTTTTATTATTTTTTCTGATTATTTATTTTATTATTTTTAAATCGTATGCCTTATATATTATGCTTTTGCTCTGTTTTTTGTGTTTTTTATTTTTATTTATTTTTTTATTTTTTCAGAAAATCGTTTTTATTTATTTTCTCTCATCTATGCATATTTTTCGTAGTTAATTTCAAACTATTTTGCCTATATTACAAATTTTTATATTAATTGCATAAAAAAATACGCCTTACTTTTTTATAAGGTGTATTTTTCGATTTATTTCATTTTTATGAATTAAAAATTGCATCAAATTCGTCGCCTTCAATTTTTTCTTTTTCAATTAAGATGTTAGCAACTTTTGTTAATTTATCCATATTCATATTTAAAATTTGTTCTGCTGTTCTATAAGCTTTATCTATTATAGCTTTTACTTCTGTATCAATTTCTGATGATGTAGCTTCGCTGTAATTTTGTGTATGGCCGAAGTCTCTTCCTAAGAATACTTCTTCTTGACCTGTTCCAAATGTAATTGTTCCTATCTTACTGCTCATACCATATTTTGTAACCATATCTCTTGCTATTTTCGAAGCTCTTTCAATATCGTTACTTGCACCTGTTGAGATGTCTCCTAAAACTAATTGTTCTGCAACTCTTCCTCCAAGTAATGATACTATATTTTCTTCCATTTCTGTTTTTGACATAAATGATTTATCTTCTGTTGGTCTATACATTGTATATCCACCAGCCATTCCTCTAGGAACAATTGATATTTGATGAACTGGATCTTGTGTTGGTAAGAATTTACTTACAACTGCATGACCTGCTTCATGGAATGCAACAAGTTTTCTTTCTTTGCTACTTATTACTTTTGATTTTTTCTCAGGTCCCATTGTAACTTTTATCATTGCATCTTCAATATCTTTCATAGTGATTTCTTTTTCATCACGTTTTGCTGCAACTAATGCTGCTTCATTTAAAATATTTTCAAGATCTGCTCCAACAAATCCTGCTGTATTTTTAGCTATTGTTCCTAAGTCAACATCTTCAGCCATTTTTTTCTTTTTAGCATGTACTTTTAAAATTTGTTCTCTTGCTTTTACATCAGGTGGTGCAACAACAATTTGTCTATCAAATCTTCCAGCTCTTAATAAAGCCTTATCTAATACATCTGGTCTATTTGTTGCTGCTAATACAATTACACCTTCATTTGGTGCAAATCCGTCCATTTCAACAAGTAATTGGTTTAATGTTTGTTCTCTTTCATCATGTCCTCCACCAAGTCCTGCTCCTCTTTGACGTCCAACTGCATCAATTTCATCTATAAATACTATACATGGTGCATTTTTCTTTGCTTGTTCAAATAAATCTCTAACTCTTGAAGCACCAACACCAACGAACATTTCTACGAAGTCTGAACCACTTATTATAAAGAATGGCACTCCAGCTTCTCCTGCAACTGCTTTTGCAAGTAATGTTTTACCTGTTCCAGGGTGTCCTACTAATAAAACTCCTTTTGGAATTCTAGCTCCCATATCTGTAAACTTTTTAGGATTCTTTAAAAATTCTACAATTTCTTCTAATTCTTGTTTTTCTTCTTCAATTCCAGCAACATCTGCGAATGTTATTTTATTTTTATCAGCTGGTGTCATCATTCTAGCTTTTGATTTTCCAAAAGACATTGTTTTGTTTCCACCTTGTGAATTTGGATTCATAAACATTACCCATATAAAGAATATAAATACCATTAATAAAATTGTTGGTCCGAAAGCTTCTAAAATATTTAAAAATTTAGATTCTTCCACTTGTGAAAGTTCAATTTTTCCATCTGCTAATTGATCAGATATTTTATCAATGAATGTGTCTAGACTTGGTATTGTAACTGTTTTTTCAATATCATCATCTTTTATTTTTACACTTGCTGTTTTGTTATCTTCCTCAATTTGAATTGTTTCAACTTTTTCTTCTTTTATATTTTTTAGTAGTTCTGAATATGTCATTTTCTTATACATATTTCCGCTAATAGCTGATATTATCATTATGAATATAATCAATAATACAAGCCACATTGCAACTTTTTTAATTCCGCTTTTCAAAATATATTTCCTCCTTAGCATGCTATAAATATTTATTCTATTTTAATATAGCATAACTGTTTTTTATTTACAACTAGATTTTTGAAATTGAAATATTATTGTAATCTATATAATATTTTTGATATATATTCTCTTGTTCTTTATGCCTATTTCTAGCTGTTTTGTTGGACGAATCAGTTTATTTCCAATGTTATTATTACATAATTTTATAATGTCATCTATATTTACTTTTTCAATTCCTTGAGTTGAACCTTTTACTTTTTTTATAGCCAGTAAAATCAAATTTTTTTGAATTACCTTTTCTTGTTCATTAAACTTTCTTGGATCAAACTCTATTTTATTTTTCTCATCTGTTAATAATATCTCTTTAAATATTTTCTCCGTTTCGCTTTGTACATATTCATCTTCTTCTTTTATAATTTCAGATAGTCTATTTAAAGTTTTAATAATATTTGGATTGAATTCATTTTTTATATATGGAATTACAATATTTCTAATTTTATTTCTTGTGTATGTATTGTCATCATTTGATTCATCATGTCTTGGATTGATTTTATTTTCTATGCAATATTTTTCTATTTCATATCTTTCTATTTCAATTAATGGTCTTATATATTTTTTCCTTTTTGCTTCAATTCCTTTTAATCCTGAAACTCCACTTCCTCTTAAAGTATTCATTATTATAGTTTCTGCCTTATCATTTAAATTATGTGCTATTGCTATTTTATTTGATTTTGTATTTTTTAGAACTTCTTCAAAAAAATTATATCTTATATTTCTTCCTGCTTCTTCAAGTCCAATTTTTTCTTTTTGAGCAATTTCAGATATGTTAGCTTTTTTTATAAAAATTTCAATATTATTTTTTTTGCAAAATTCTTTCACATATTCTTCATCTTTAATGGCATTTTCTCTTAGCATATGATTAACATGTGCTACATAAATTTTTAAATGAAACTCTTCTTTTAGTTTTAATAATATTGATAATAAAGTCATAGAATCTGGTCCACCTGACACTCCTACAACAATTGAATCGTTTTTTTCTATTAAATTAAATTCTCGAATTGTTTTTCTCACTTTTTCTTCTAACATTTTATTGCTCCTTTTAATATGTAAAAATGGACGCTGTGATTAGCACCCATTTTTACAATTTTTATTTTTTAAAACCCTTCTTCTCTATGTTTTTCAAGGTTTGCAAATTTCGTGTAATTTCCAAGCCATAATAATTCAACTGTACCTGTTGAACCACCCCTGTGTTTTGCCAAAATTACTTCTGCAATATTTTTCTTTTCGCTATCATCATTATAATAATCATCTCTATATAAGAACATTACTATATCAGCATCCTGCTCTATCGCTCCAGATTCTCTCAAGTCTGAAAGCATAGGTCTTTTATCATCTCTTTTTTCAGCACCACGGGATAGCTGTGATAGTGCTATTACTGGTATGTCTAGTTCTTTTGCTAATATTTTTAAAGAACGGCTGATTTCTGATATTTCTTGCTCACGACTACCATTCCTTTTATTGCTACCTTGTACCAACTGCAAATAGTCAATTACAACTAATCCAATGTCCTTTTCTAATTTTAATTTTCTGCATCTAGCTCTAATTTCCATTATTGAAATACCTGGTGTATCATCTATGTAAATTGGTGCTTCTGCCAATCTTCCTGATGCATTTGCAAGTTTTATCCATTCATTATCATCTATTTTTCCTGTTCTAATCTTATTGCTGTCAACCATTGCTTCACTACATAAAATTCTGTTTGCTACCTGCTCTTTTGACATCTCTAAGTTGAATATTACTACTGGAACATTATTGTTTACAGCAGCATGCGTAGCTATATTTATTGCAAATGCTGATTTTCCCATGGCAGGTCTCGCTGCTATAATAATCAAATCTGATTTATGGAATCCTGATGTTTTAAAATCCAAATCATTAAAACCTGTTTCAACACCAGTGATATATCCTTTTTGATTATATAATCTTTCAAGTTCTGCAAATGTTCCTATTAATACATCCTTTATTGGAGTATACCCTTTTGCATTTTTATTTTGCATTATGTCAAAAATCTTTTTTTCTGCAATGTTCATGATATCTTCTACATCTTCTGTTTGATCATATCCTGCTGCTATCATATCATTTGCTGTTTTTATTAAGTTTCTTAATACTGATTTTTCTTCTACAATTTTTATGTATTTATCTACGTTTGTAGTTGTTGGCACTTTTTCCGGTAATACAGCTAAATATTCTAATCCACCAACTTGGTCAAACTTTCCGTTTTCAACTAATTCAGCTTTTACTGTAATTATATCTATTGGCTCTGCTCTTCCATATAGTGAAAGCATTGCAGAATATATAGCTTTATTATCTTCTCTGTAAAAATCTTCTTCTTTTAATTTTTCCATTGCTGCAATTACAGAATCTTTATCTGTTAACATGCATCCTAAAATTGCTTGTTCAGCTTCTACATCATTTGGTGGTATACGTCCTAATTCCATTTTTTTAGCTTCCTTTCAATTGTTTTATGCTACTACGTTTAATTTTAGTTGTGCGATTATTCCTTCATATAGTTTTATATCAACTGTAAATGTACCTATGTTTTTTATTGTTTCTGGTAATAAAACTTTTTTCTTATCTATTTCAATCGAATACTCTTTTTTCAAGTTTTCAGCTATTTCTTTTGAAGTAACTCCTCCAAAGATTTTTCCATTTTCTCCTGCTTTAACAACCATTTTCATTGTTATTTTTTCTATTTTTTCTTTTACAGCTTTTGCTTCTTTTATATCCATTTCTTTTTTATATGCTTTTGATTCATTTTTTGCTTTTAATTTTGCCATATTTTCGTTGTTAGCTTCTACAGCTAATTTCTTAGGAAATAAAAAATTTCTTGCATATCCATCGCTTGCATTTATTACTTGATCTTTTTTTCCTACTCCTTTAATGTCTGCTAAAAGTATTACTTTCATATCAATTCTCCCTTCTATTCACTTATTTCAGAAAAATATTCATTGATTCTGTTCATTAATTCTGTTTTAGCTTCATCAATAGTTACACCTGTTAGTTGAGCTCCGGCTAATGTTATATGTCCGCCACCGCCCATTTTTTCCAATATTATTTGAACATTTATGTCTCCTATTGATCTACCACTTATGCAAATATTGTCTCCATTATTTCCAATTACAAATGATGCAGTAATATTGCTAATTGTAAGCAATTCGTCCGCAGCTTTTGCACAGATTGTGTTAGCATCTTTACTAACTTCATCATATGTTGATATTGCAATTGTATCTGAAACCATATCTGCCTTTTTTACTATGTCAGCTATTACATTATAGCTTTCCAAATCTGCTTGGAACCATTTTTTAACTTTAATTATGTCTACACCAAATCTTCTTAAATATGCAGCTGCTTCAAAAGTTCTAACTCCAGTTTTAAATGTGAAGTTTTTAGTGTCAACCATTATTCCGCCATATAAACTTTCTATTTCAATTTGTGTTAATTCAACTTTTCTTTCAACATATTGTAAAATTTCTGTGACTAATTCGGCTGCTGATGAAGCATATACTTCTTGGAAAGTTAAACTTGCATTTTCAATAAAATCTGGTCCTTTTCTATGATGATCTATTACAACAATTTTTTCTGTTTTATCTAATAGTTCTGGTACCTGAACAAATGATTTTTTATGTGTATCTACTACTATTAGTAATGTATCTTTATCAATTAAATTTAAAGCTTCTTTTTTGTCTATTATTATTTTTTCATATTCTGTTTCTTTTAATGTATCAACAAATTTTCCTAAGTTCATACCTAAATCTGTTGCTACAATATAAGCAGTTTTTCCCATTGTAACTGCTAATCTATACATTCCCATAGATGAACCTAATGAGTCTATATCAGCATTTTTGTGTCCCATAATAATTACATTTTTTGCTTCATCAATCATGCTTTCAATGGTATGAGCTACAATTCTTGCTTTAACTCTTGTACGTTTTTCAACTTCTAATGATTTACCACCATAGAATTTATATTTTCCTTCTTTTCTAACGATACATTGATCTCCACCTCTTCCAAGAACAAGTTCTAATCCATCTAGTGCAGATTTGTATCTATCATAATAAGTATTTTCTTCATTTGATATAGATATACTTAATGTTATTGGAACTTTGGCGTCTATCTCTTTTACTAGGTCTAATATATTAATTTTGCTTTTTTCAATTTCTGCTAAATATCTTTGTTCAAATACATATACGTATGTGTCTCTTTCATTTTTTATAACAAGTCCACCTGTTGAAGAAGCCCAATCAAATACTGTTTTATCAATTCTTGCTAAAACTCCTGGTTTTTCTTCAGGTGATAATTTTTGAATTAATTCCTCATAGTTATCTATAACAGCAATTCCAATGCATAACTTTTCATTTATATATCTGTCAAAAAGTTCGTTATATTTTGTTTCATTTATAAAGTTAAGTGTTAGCATATATTCTCTTTGTTTTCTTTTATCTCTTTTTTTACTTACTGTATACTCGCATAGAACTTTATAAACTCTGTTACCAATTGTTAGCTGTTTTGTTAATTCTTTTTTATCTTTATTGTTTTCAATTTCTAGTTTTATCTCTTTAATTATGCTGTCTACATATGTTATTACATCAACATCTTTGAATTCCTTGTTGAATTTTGGATTTCTAAATATAACGTTACCATCAGTTTCAACAACAAGTAATGGTATTGATGATTTGTTAAGTGTACTTCTTACTGTTGAATTCATTCCCCATGCGACTTCTTCAATATGAGACTCAATCTCTGTTTTCTTTTTGGTGTTTGACCATATTGTATAAATTATTATTAATATATAAAAAATTACAGATGGAATAATCCATTTTATATCGTATGTGCATATCAAAATAAAGAGTAAAGCTATTATAACTAAATATATCTTTACCCTTGATGTTAATTTTTCAATTGTTTTCTTTTCATTACTCATAAATTTTAATCCCCTCAATACTTTAATATTTTACCTCATTTTGCTGTAAAAGTCAAATATTTCAAGGGATAAGGCTTTTTTCAAACTTCTATGTGTATGTGTTTATATTGTAGGATTTTCTGTTTTTATTTAGATTCTTATCAAATTATTCTTATTATAAAAATAAGGTCTAAATTTTTTTGATTTTAGACCTTAAATATTAATTATTTCATTTCTTTTATTCTTCTAATTGCTTCTTGTGTATTCTCTTTTGTTCCAAATCCCGTTAATCTAAAATATCCTTCTCCACTTGGTCCGAAACCAACACCAGGTGTTCCCACGACATTTGCCTCTGTTAATAATTTATCAAAGAAATCCCATGATTTCATTCCATCTGGTAATTGCAACCATACATATGGTGAATTTACTCCACCATATACTGTGTATCCCGCTTCTTCTAGTCCTTGCTTAATTATTCTTGCGTTTTCTTTATAGTAATCTATATTTTCTTTTATTTGCTTTCTTCCTTTTTCTGTATATACCGCTTCTGCAGCTCTTTGTACTATATAAGAAACACCGTTAAACTTTGTACAATGTCTTCTATTCCATAGTTTATTTATTGATACTTCTTCTCCTGATTTAGTGAATCCCTTCAATTCTTTTGGTACAACTATAAATGCACATCTCATTCCAGTAAAACCTGCTGTTTTAGAATAGCTTCTAAATTCTATTGCAACTTCTTTTGCTCCTTTTATCTCATATATAGAATGTGGCACATTTTCATCTGTTATAAAAGCTTCATATGCTGCATCAAATAATATTAAAGCTTTATTTTCTTTTGCATACTTAACCCATGTTTCTAATTGCTCTTTTGTTAAAGTTGTTCCTGTTGGATTGTTTGGATAACATAGATATATAATATCCACTTTTTCTTTTGGAAGTTCTGGAACAAAATTGTTCTCTGACGTTGCAGGTATGTATACTATATTTTCATATTTTCCTGTTTCTTTATCATATTTTCCGCTTCTTCCAGACATTACGTTTGTATCTAGATATACCGGATATACAGGATCTGTTATTGCAACTTTATTATCTTGTGCTAAAATGTCTACGATATTTCCGCAATCACATTTTGCTCCATCTGACACAAATATTTCGTCAATGTCTATATCAACATTTCTTGATTTGTAATCGTATTCTTTAATTTTCTCTCTTAAAAATTCATACCCTTGTTCAGGTCCATATCCTCTAAAAGTCTCTGAACTCGCTTGTTCATCTGTCGCTTTGTGAATCGCTTGCAATACGACTTCTGGTATTGGTCTTGTAACATCTCCTATTCCTAATTTAATTATTTTTTTGTCTGGATTTTCTTTTGAGTATTTTGCTACCTTTTGTGCTATTGTTGCAAATAAGTAGCTCTCTTGTAATTCTAAAAAATTTTCATTAATTTTAATCATTGTAGCCTCCTAAATGATTACATATCATGATTACAATAAATTATTATCGCAATTATTATAAGGTACTTTTTGTTATATCACTTTTTTTAATTTTTTTCAAATTTATTATGTATTATTCTGTATTGCTTGAAATGCTCTTTTTATTATTTGGTTTTTCCTACATTCTTTTAAGGCTATTGACCACAAGTATAATATAACTAGAAATATTCCGACATTTTTAATGTACAATATTACTATACTTGAAATTGCAGTTATTATTATAAGTGTATCTTTCGAAATTTTTTCAGTATATCCAACTACTTGTTTATAATTATGGCTTTTTAGCAATAAATTTTTCACTATTCTTCCACCATCTAGTGGATAAATGGGCAATAAATTTATAATTGCTAGCAGTATATTTATATATGCAATCTCTTCATTTTTAAATATAACTGCTATTATAAAAGTAATTATATTTATAGCTGGTCCTGCCATGTCTATAATTATCTTATTGTTTAGTCTTTCTTTTCCATAGTTTTCGAACTCTATAGATAATCCAAAAACATTTATATTTATCTTTTTTATTTTTAGTCCTAATATTACTCCTGTTATTGCATGTCCTAATTCGTGTAATAGAATAAAAATAAACGATATTGCAAACACTTTAATGTTTTTGGTTAATATGTATAAAATTATTATTAAAAAGATTTTCAAATCAACTTTTATTTTCAATATTCTCACCTACTTTTCTATTACTGTTAAAGGATCTATATACTTTCCTTGTTTTATTATTTCAAAATGCAGATGGTTTCCGGTTGAATTTCCTGTACTCCCTACAGTTGCTATGGCATCACCTTGATTTATTTTACTTCCTTCTTGTACAAGTATCTGACTGCAATGTGCATATACCGCTTCATATTCGTCATTAACAATTTTTACATGATTACCTAAATCTCCTTGATTTGACACCAGTGTTACTGTTCCTGTTGTTGCAGATACAATGTTATCACCGCTCGTTTCCGCCAATGTCAACTCCTGTATGGTTTGGAACTACTCTTTCATCTGAGGATTCTCTTTTTCCGAAATTTGAAGTTATAGTTCCATGAATTGGCCATATTACAGAATAGTTTTGCATTGCTCCTGATTGCTGTTCTTCTGTTTGTGGTTCTGCCTGTTGGCTTTCTTCTATCTTATTTTCTTCAATTTGTTTTTCTTCTGTAATTTCATTTTCTGTTTTATTTTCTTCTTTCATTTCCTGTTTTTTAAATATAGCATTGACATCTATTTTGGTATTTAGAAAATCTTTTATTTCTTTACTAGTTTCTTGTGTTAAAATTTTTTCTTTATTCTCGTATGCATATACTGATGCTCCTATTAGAATTATTATAAGAAACATTTTTAATGGTGAATATCTTTTCTTCTTTTCTTCCCCACGGTAACTTATTCCATTTCTTCTATAATATATTTCTTTTGCTCTTTGTATTTTTTCTTCATCAGTAAGCATATACATACCTCACTTTCATGGAACTTTATGTCCAATTTTCTTTTACTAATGTATATGCTTTATTAATAGAAATAGAAGAAAAAAAAATGTAATTATTGCTATGGAAAAATATATTTTTTTCTTTTTTAAACTTCGTTTATGTTTTTCCTCTTTCAAATAATTTTTAACAATATCCATTCCTTCTAACTTAGCATAATCCTCTATCTTTTTCTTATTTAATGAATTATTTGATTTCAAAATTATTATTGCCTCATCAATTAAGTTTGATGGGATTTCTTTTAGAATAACTATGTTGTTTAATTTTTCTTTATTCATAATTATAAATTTCCTTTCTCTTAACTATGAACTCTTTAAGTTTTGTTTATAATAATTTTCACATCTTTATTTTTTGAATATTTTTTTATTATATCTTCTGAAAAGCCAGCTAGCTCTTGAGTTATTACAATTGTGTCGTTCTTATTTTCTATCAATTCTCTAATTTTCTGATCTACATTTTCTTGGTTGTCTAATTTAATAACTTCAAATCCCAGTCTTTCTACAAATTTAAAATTTTTAGAATCTTTGTTTGATTTTAGCCAACTTATTTTCATATTTCTCCTTTCACATTATCAAAAGTTTTACATATTATTAATTAGAGGTGTGTATAATGAATTCAAAAGGTCTTGATTTTAAACATAAAGAAGTTATTAATATTAATAATGCTCAGCGACTTGGATATGTTCAAGATGTAAATGCTGAGCTTGGTAGTGGTATAATAACTTCTATTATTGTTCCAGGTACAAACAAATTCTTTAATCTTTTTACTTCTGATAATGATATTGTTATTCCTTGGGCTAACATAAAGTGTATTGGTGAAGATATAATTTTAGTTGATATTTAAGTTTATTTCCATATTCTTTTTATTCTCTCAATTGCGCTTTTTTCGAGCCTTGACACTTGTGCTTGCGAAATTCCAATTTCTTCTGCAACCTCCATTTGCGTTCTACCGTCAAAAAATCTTTTGTTAACTATTAATTTTTCTTTATCGCTTAATTTTTTCATTGCCTCTAATATTGTTATATTTTCTGCCCATAGTTCATCTGTATTTTTTACATCTTTTACTTGATCCATTATATATATGCTATCTGCTCCATCATTGTAGACAGGTTCTTGTAATGATACTGGATCTTGAATTGCATCTAGACTAAATGCTATATCCTCTGGTGTTGTTTCTAGTTCTTTTGCAATCTCTTCTATTCCTGGTTCTTTTCCGGTTTCTTTTGTAAGTCTTTCTCTTACTTGTATTGTTTTATATGCTAAATCTCTCACCGATCTACTTACTCTGACTATGTTATTATCTCTTAAATATCTTCTAATTTCTCCGTATAATCATCGGAACTGCGTACGTACTAAATTGCACATTTAAACTTGTATCGAAATTGTCTATTGATTTTATTAATCCTATACATCCTATTTGAAATAAATCATCTGCGCTCTCATTTCTTCCTGAAAATCTTTGAACCACACTCAAAACTAATCTTAAATTACCTTGTATAAATTTTTCTCTTGCTTCTGTATCTCCATTTTTTATTTTTTCTAATAATTCCTTTTTTTCTTCATTTGATAATATAGGTAATTTTGAAGTGTTTACTCCACAAATTTCTACCTTGTTTATCAAACTAAAATCTCCTTTCGTTATTTCGTTATTTTAATTATTTCCATTTTTGAGTTTTATATGCAATTTGTAAACTTTTCTTTAGCTTATATTGATAATTTTTCCTATTTGTGGTATTATTTATGTGTTAAATAATTTATTGAAGAAGGGAGAAAAATGATGTTTGAAAAATTGTATAATCCCAATTGCATGATGAGTAAAGTTCTTTTTCTTACTGCTATAATTTTAGCCGTTTTAGTTTTTATCTTCGTTTTTCTTGCTTCACGGCATGACTTTATAGTAATAAGACTTTTGAAGGCTCTTTTTTGGGCAGCACTTACTTGCATTGGCAGTTACACAGTACTTGCAATCATATTCTTTATTTTAAGAATATATGTACTTATTCTCTTTGCTATTTTAGGGGTGTTTGGAGCTTTCTTTAGCTCACTAGATAATTAAGCCAAAAGGCAATTAAAAAGTATTTAATAATACTTCTTAATTGCCTTTTTATAAATCAATCTCACCTTCAAAAACGTTAATTGCCATTCCTTCCATATATACTTCTTCTGTTTCTGGGTTTATATATATTCGCAAACTTCCGCCATCCAAATCTACTTTAACATCATTATTTATTTCTTTTTCTTTGTACATTGCATACGCGCTAGCTACTGCTCCTGTTCCACAAGCTAATGTTTCGCCAACGCCTCTTTCCCAAACTCTAACTCTTATATTATTCTCATCAATTTTTTCTACAAACTCAACATTTGTTTTTTGTGGAAAGAACTTATAATTCTCTATAATTCTTCCACATTTGGCTACTTGAATTTCTTTAACATTTTTCACTTTAATAACTGTATGAGGATTTCCAACACTTAAAAAAATTCCTTCAAAATCTTTATCAGATGCTCGAAACATTACTTTGCACATATTATTTGTGTTGTAATATCTTTGTGGTAAATATATTGGTAGTTTATTAGCTAATGTCTGTGGTTTTCCCATATTTATTCTAACTGCCATGATTTTATTGTTTTCCACTACTAATTTTACAGTTTTTATACCCGCTAATGTTTCAATTGTCATTTCTTCTTTATTTGTATATTCTTTTTCATATAAATATTTTGCCAAGCATCTTATTCCGTTTCCGCACATTTCTGCTTCAGTTCCATCATTATTAAAAATTCTCATTTTGAAATCTGCTACTTTGCTATTAGCAAATAAAATTAATCCATCTGCTCCAATTCCAAAATGTCTATCACACACAAATTTTGAAAATATTTTTAGATTATATTGCTTTGTATTTTCAAATTCTGTACATATAAAATCATTACCTAAACCTTGCATTTTTGTAAACTTAATCATAAAAAAATTCACCTCTACTCTACTGTATGAAGTGAATTTAATTTTATTCTTAAATTTCTATTGTATCTCCGTCATTTGGAAATTCTATATTAACATCTTCTTTATATACATCATCATTTCTGTGTATTGCATAAATTTTTGTATTAGGATATTGTTCTGAAAGAGTTATTACTTCTTCTAGTCCCATATGTGATTTGGTTGAAAACATTCTTGTTGCATCTAAAAAAGCATAATCAGACTTTTCACATATTTTTCTAACATTGTCACATAATGTTGTATCTGTTGCATATCCAACTGTTTTGTTATCTTTCTCAATTGTAAATCCTAATATTGGTTTGCAATCTCCATGTTCTAGTTCATATGCTGTAATTTTCATTTGGTCAGTTGCAAAACTTTCTCCATTAGTTAGTTCTATAAATTTAACATGATATTTTTCTTCGAAATTTTCATATTTTTCTTTGTTTCCATCTCCGAAGCAAAGTTCAAAGAGCTGAATTACTTTTTCTTTTATGCCTTTTCCACAAATTATATACAATAGGTTTGTAGTTTCTCCTCTAATGCTTCGTCCTATTAGATAATTTGGCAAATCAACAAAGTGATCTGCATGTACATGTGTTATAAGTAAATAATTAACTGACTTTGTATAAATTTCTAATTGTTCTATTTTTTTTACTACTCCTGAACCGACATCTAAAAGTATGTCATCAACCATTATGCTTTGATTTCCTCTTTTGACTGATCCCATTGTGCCTGTACCTATGCACCTAATTTTCATTCGTTTTACCTATCCTTATTTTCTTTTTCTTCTTTGTATTTCATAAGCAAATTCACTTGTTAGAGAACTTGGTAATAGTTTACTTGCAACATGTACAAATTTCATTTTGAAACCTGGAATTATAACAGGCTTTTCTTCAAACATTTTGTTTATTCCATATTCTGCAACATATTCTGCACTATAAGATTTCATTCTAAAATCAACTTTTGCTACTTTGTTAAAGTTTGTTTTTGTAGGTCCTGGACATAATGCACTTATATGAACTTCTGATCCTTCTTTTTTTAGCTCTGTATAAATTGCTTTAGTATATGATAACACAAAGTTCTTAGAAGCATAATACTCTGCCATAAGAGGTCCAGATAGAAATCCTGCAATTGATGAAACATTTAATATATATCCTAAATTTCTTTTCTTCATATCTTTTAGGAATAATTTAGTTAGCATATGTAATGCTGTAATGTTCAAATCTATTAACTCTAAGTCTTTTTCCAAATTTGTTTCTGTTACAAGTCCATGTACACCAAATCCAGCATTATTTACTAGTACTTCTATTGGTTCATTTTTGTACATCTCATGTAATTTCCAAACATTTTCTCTATCTGTTAAGTCCATTGAAACGACTTCAACTTTTGTTTTTACTTCTCTTTGAATATCTCTTAGTGCAAGCTCATTTCTTGCTACTACTATAATATCGTATCCTAAATCACTCAAATAAAGAGCTATTTCTCTTCCTATTCCAGAAGATGCGCCTGTTATTAATGCTTTCATTTTACTTCCACCATTCCTAATATTTTTTCTCTTATCCTTTTCAAAATCTTTTGTATATTATTAGTGTACTATATAGATTTAAGTTGCCCATTTATGAAAAAATATTGTCCCTGGGTTTATACTTTTTTAATTAGTATTTTGTCTTTTATTCATTGCAATTACTGCAAAAATAATATGTAACCACATATTATTTTTTAGAATATTAGACTCCTTTTACATCCTTTTAATAATTTTTACTAATATATTATAAACTTAAATCCAAATTTATTTT
>OCHI01000973.1_pt1 | contig 24341 bp, 19 predicted proteins | sample 1538691 | NCBI WGS metagenome assembly OCHI01 (sample SAMN04571718, study PRJEB22368) | human gut metagenome | biome: human gut; material: stool | host: Homo sapiens | place: Luxembourg | collected 2012-09-21 | reverse complement strand
TGTCGAGGAGGTGATAGACAATGAGTCGCACCACCTCATCGAGGAGTTTATGCTCCTAGCCAATCGCACCGTTGCCGAAGACATCGGGCAGGTTCGTGCCAAGGGCAAGAAGGCGAAGAACTTCGTCTACCGTGTCCACGCACAGCCTAGCGAAGAGAAGCTGATGGCACTCGCCTCTTTCGCGGGCAAGTTCGGCTACAAAGTCAATCTCAGTGGCGAGAATCGTCAGGTGAGTCGCTCCTTCAACAAGCTCCTCGACAGCGTCCAGGGCAAGCGTGAGGAGAGCCTCATCGAGACGCTCGCCATCCGCTCTATGACCCGTGCCGAGTACTCGCCAGACAACATTGGGCACTACGGACTCTCCTTTGCTTACTACACTCACTTCACCTCGCCCATTCGTCGCTACCCCGACCTTATGGTGCACCGCCTCTTGACGCGCTACTACGCAGGTGGTCGCTCTGTGACAAAGAGCAAGCTCGAGGAGCAGTGCCAGCACTGCAGCGAGCAGGAGCAGATAGCTACGCAGGCGGAGCGTGACTCGATCAAGTACAAGCAGGTCGAGTATATGAAGGCTCGCATAGGACAAGTCTTCGATGGAGTCATCAGCGGGGTAGCCGAGTGGGGCCTTTATGTGGAGCTCAAGGGGTCGCACTGCGAGGGACTCATACCGATCCGCAAGCTTGAGGACGACTACTTCGAGTACGACGAGAAGAACTACCGTCTCCGTGGGCGACGCACCGGCAAGCGCTACAACCTAGGCGATCCGATCACCGTACGTGTCGCTCGTGCCGACCTAGAGCAGCGACAGCTTGACTTTGACCTCGTCTGATCACGTGCCCCTCATGACAGCAACGCACCAGATCCTCGGCAAGACGCCTGCGCAGCTCACGGAGCTAGCCGTTGGCCTAGGACTGCCCAAGTACACAGGTCGGCAGATCGCCGACTGGCTCTACCAGAAGCATGTCTCCTCGTGGGACGAGATGACCAATCTGAGCAAGAAGGCGCGCGCTCTGCTCGCCTCGCACTACGAGATAGGCCGTGCGGCACCTCATCTACAGCAAACTTCACGAGACGGCACGGTCAAGTATCTCTTTGCCGCTGGTGGGGGCTTCGTCGAGACGGTTATGATCCCCGAGGGAGACCGCGCCACGCTCTGCGTATCGTCACAGCGGGGCTGCAAGATGAACTGCCTCTTCTGCATGACGGGCAAGCAAGGTTTCGGCGCTAACCTCTCGGCAAGCGAAATCCTCAACCAGATCCTCTCTGTGCCTGAGGTCAATGAGTTGACCAACATCGTCTTCATGGGAATGGGCGAGCCGATGGACAATATAGACACGCTCCTACAAGTGATCCGCTGTCTGACCGATCCGCAGGGGCTGGCGATGAGTCCTAAGCGCATCACCGTCTCGACCATCGGCCTACGCCCTGGCTTGGAGCGTTTCTTGGACGAGTGCGCCTGTCATCTGGCTATCAGCCTGCACAACCCACTGCCGGAGGAGCGTTTATCCATTATGCCCGTAGAGCGCGCCATGCCCCTTGCCGACACGGTGGCACTCCTACGACACTACGACTGGAGCCGGCAGCGTCGCCTCACCTTCGAGTATATCGTCTTCTCAGGGCTCAACGACACGCCCCGCCACCTCGCAGCTCTCAAGCGTCTACTCGCACAGCTCGACTGCCACGTCAACCTGATCCGCTACCACCGCATCCCGCACGTCGACCTGCCTAGCTCCGATATGACCCGCATGGAGTGGCTCCGCGATCGGCTCTGCGAGGCGGGCATACCGACCACCATCCGCACCTCCCGTGGCGAAGACATCAGCGCCGCTTGCGGTATGCTCAGCACCCAAGAGCAGCAGGGCGCATAAGAGCCTGTTGCAAAAGTCAACAGCCCCATTACGACAAAAGGTTCTAGCCTCACGAGAGAGGTTAGAACCTTTTTTGTTTCGCCCAAAGCTTGACACCCGCTAGAAGCGGTACCCCACCGAGATCGCAGGGTATATGTAAGCAACGTTCCACTTACTCACCTTCACGATATTACGTCCCAGACGACAGCTTATCTCACCGCTCCAGTTGCTACGCGTAACCAGCTTGAAGCCACCGCCTAGGCCTATACCCCACGAGATACCGCTCCGCTCTTCGATCTGCTTCTCCCTCTTTCCCGTTTCCGGGGAGTATTCATAGTGCACATTGCGTAGGTTATCGTTGTAGGCAATAGAGCTATTAGCCTCTAGGAAAAAGCCCGCATTAGTTTTTTTCATAGAAAACAAAACGCCTCCAAAGTACCAGCGACCATAAGGCATCACGCCCGCTGTAGGGAAAAAGATGACGTTAAATCGATTAGGTCCAAAATAAGCGCTCGCCATAACCCCTACACCCACATCTAGTGCCAGCGCACGCTCATACTCTAGTGAAACAGCCTGATAAGGTATCGGAGCATAGAGATTCAGTCGTACTTCGTTGCGTTTTTCGGGCGTCGGAGGTTCTGGCTCTCCAGACACCACGACCTCCTGAGCAGCTAGCCCGAGGGAGCTTAGTGCCAGTAGCATCGTGCTAAGGATTAGCCGTGTCAGTCGTTCTGTCATCATAGTAACGTCTTTTGGTTATGCCCCAAAGTTAATACTATTTCTGAGATTTGGGCGCAGCCTCAGTGATCTCCTCGTAGAGTGCCAAAGCTCGCGTTTGCGCCTCAGCAAAGGTCGGCAGCACATTCTCCCGTCCCAGCTGATCGATGATACCCGTCTGCTCCAGATGCGTATAGACCGCAGGACGCACGCCACTCAGCACGACATGCACGCCACGCTTGCGCTGTCGCTCCAAGACCATCTGCAGGTTGTACAGCCCCGTGCTGTCGATGAATGGCACGCGACGCATACGGATGATTCGCACCTCTGGATGGTCGTGAACCGTTACCATCACCTCCTCAAACTTATTGGCAATGCCAAAGAAAAATGGACCCTCTACCTCGTAAACCTCCACTCGAGACGGGAGTTCCACATCTTCATCAGCCAGAGGCTCGTCCGTGATCTCGCCCACACCGATCTGCTCCACAGAGCTCACATCGAGGATGCGACGGAAGAGCAACGCAATCGCCAGCAGCATGCCCACACCGATAGCCACCGTCAGGTCGGTCAGCACCGTCAGCAGGAAGGTCACCAGCAGGATAACCGTATCCCCTCGTGGCCCCTTAAAGATCGAGACAAACGATCGCCAGCCACTCATATTATAAGAGACCACCACCAGCACACCCGCCAGCACGGCCATCGGGATATGCGCCGTCAGGGGCGAGAGCAAGAGCATGATCAGCAGGAGCACCACCGCATGGATGATACCAGCCATGGGAGTCCGTCCACCACTATTGATATTGGTCATGGTTCGAGCGATAGCCCCCGTCACCGGGATCCCCCCGAAGAAAGGCACCACCACGTTAGCCACCCCCTGACCGATCAATTCGCTGTCAGGGTTGTGCTTCGCCCCAATCACACCATCCGCCACCGAGGCCGAGAGCAGACTCTCCATGGCGCCCAGCAGCATGATCGTCAGCGCAGAGGGGAAGAGCGCCACGATACGCTCCACCGTGATCGTAGGCATTGCGAAGGTCGGTAGCGCACGCTCTATCGTATAGTTGTCCCCGATATTCTCCGGTCTAAGGTAGCCCAACTGCTGGAGCCCAAAGCTCACCAGCGTGAGCAGCACCAGCGCCACCAATGTACTTGGGATCTTCGCATTGATTTTGGGCAAAAGCCAGATGATCAGTATCGTGCCGACCGCAAACGCAAAGGGGATCCACGACGCCGTCGCAAAGTTGGCGATCAGCACCTGCCACTTGCCGATGAAGTCTCCTGGCATCGACTCGATCTGTAGCCCGAAGAGGTCAGCGATCTGCGTCGTGAAGATGGTCACGGCGATACCCGCCGTAAAGCCCACGATGATCGGATAAGGGATGAAGCGCACCAGACCGCCCAAGCGCAAGAAGCCCAGCAGCATCAGGAGCAAGCCCGCCATGATCGTCGCAATAGCTAGCCCGTCCAAGCCATGCTGCTGGATGATCCCGTAGACGATCACGATGAAGGCCCCCGTCGGCCCCCCGATCTGCACCTTGCTACCGCCCAGTAGCGAGACGAGGAAGCCACCGATGATAGCCGTCAGCAACCCCTCCGTCGGTGATACCCCACTGGCGATACCGAAGGCGATAGCTAGCGGCAGAGCGACCACCCCAACGATGATACCCGCTGTGAGATCCTTGAGAAAGTCTTGTCGTGAATAACCACGTAGAGAGAGAAAAAACTCAGGCACGAGTCCCTTCATGATAGACATAAGCGTAAGAAAACGGTTGGTACTGCTACAAAGATACGAAATTAGAGATTAGAGGTCAGAAGTTAGAGGCTAGAGGCTAGAGGTCCGATCATTCTGACAGCTCTGACAGCTCCGAGGGGTCTGATAGCTCCGATTAGCCTCTAGCGAGTCGGCGGAGGCGTAGCTTGACGCGATAAGCTCGGTGGTGCAGCTGACGCCAGAGTCGCTTGTGGAGCGGTATCGTTGTGAGACGAGCGATCAGTTGCTCTAGCGGCTCTGCATCTAGCTGCTCGAAAAAGAGCTGTCGCTTCGGAGGCTCTGTCGCCGTGTGCTCGATAGCGGGATTGCCCGCCACGGCACTCGCATAGTTGGTCTCCTGATAGCGACATGGCAGCCCCTCCAGCAAGCTTTGCCCTCGCTCGCTGTGGATCATTACGACACTCGTCCCTTTGTCCTCATCTAGCGCACGATCTAGGTCGGGGCAGGTGCGCTCCACGCCCCAGTAGTCGCCCAGCGTCAGGTCGCTCTGACTGCGCCCCCCTTTCGCCATGCAGGCGTAGCAACTTGGACGCAAGTAGAGGTCGTGCAGGAAGCCACGCATATAGATATTGTCTCCGTAAAACTGTCGCACGCCACCCCCTCCCGTGCTTTGTGCCACAAAGTCATAGCGTCGCCAACCCGAGAGCGATTTATCGCGAAAGGAGATCCCCGTGATCTCTCCCTGCCCTGCTCGCAGTGTCGTCAGGTACCTTTGCCACACCATCGGGGATGGTACGCCGTGGCAGACCACATCGACCGTTGTCAAGTTTTCGTAGGTACGTCCGAGGTAGTGGACCAGTCCTTTGATCTGACAGGGCGTCCCAGTGAAGAGGACCGGTCGTCCCTCTTTGAGAAACTGCTCCGCCTGCCGATAACTCTCTCCTATACGACTCTGCAGATACTTACTACCCCTAAATGGAGCCAGCCCCTCCACCGTCTCCGTGTAGTCGTGACAGACGCCCCAGGTCTCATCAAAGCGCGCCCCAAAGACCACGCCCCCACGACGTATCGTCTCCTCAGCAAGGAGCGTAAAGAGTCCTCCCGACGAACTCGCCTCGCGGAGCCCTTCGTCGGTAGCACATGCGGCATAGACAGTCTGTGGCTCACGAGGAGCGTCCAGCTTCATAAAGGGACAGACCCGCTCACACTTATGGCACTCGATGCAACGATCGGCGTCGACGATCGGATAGCCAAAGCCCTCCTCGTCGCGCTCCAGTCGTATGCACCCCTTGGGGCATACCTGTCGGCACGCTTCGCAGCCACAGCAGCGCCGCTTGTCCTCTATCTGTATCATCGTGTCTCAGTCTCTAGTGCAGTGCAAAGTTAACCATTCGCGTACTAACGACCGCACATGTGAGATTTGCGAAATAAACAAGTGCACAAGAAGTGGACGCTTATAGTTTTTTTGCTACCTTTGGGGTAAAGGAAGTTTCACTAGTGACGGTTTTCGTCCTAGGGCTTCTCATAGTAACACACTTAAAACACTTTACAGCTATGAAAAAGATTCTTTCTACTCTAGCTCTTGTGGCTCTCCTCCTAGGATTCAACGCCTGCCAGTCAGACTGTCCTAATGTCGAGCCAACACCTACCCCGACGCCGACCCCTACCCCGACACCAACGCCGACACCTGGAGAAGACAGTACCTACATCTTGCCTTTCCTCAGATGGTGGGACGGAGGTGATGGAATCAAGGCTTTTGAGTCTGCTCGTGGTAGCAAGCAGGAGTCTTACGATCCCTCTTTCGACCTTTACGTCTATAGCACGACCAACAAGCTACAACCCAAGATCTCATACATCGTCGGTATGTATGCACAGATGGACATGCCCTCTGAGGTACTGACTAGTCCTAGCTTCTACGCCTTTATGAAGGAGAATGGATTCGAGCCTACAGGTGAGCCTCAAAACTCAATGCAGTACTTTACCTCTAACAAGTATAAGCAAGTGACCGTCTACTCCGTAGTGGCACCTATAGATCTAGGCGAGGGAAATGTTATGCCTACATCTCTCGTCTTTGCGATGAAGGCTCCAGAACTAAGTAGCGTACCCTATCCTCTGCTAAATTGGCAAGCCTCACTAGACGATGTCAAGGCCTTTGAGACTCAAGCAGGCTTCACCGGTCCCAAGGAGTCTACGGTCAAGAATGGGGAAATAAAGCGTTACCAATTCTCCAAAAAGACGGAGAAAGATGAGTTTACCGAGCTATTTATTCGTCTATACGACTTCCAGGGCGATAAGCTCATCAAGGCCACCTCTATCGTAATCCCTAATGACTACGTTTACCAGCTCAGTGGAGATGCCATCAACCCTTACCAGTACTTCATCGATATGATCAAGAAGGATGGATACACCTCTCGCAAGGGAGACAATGGTCGCCAGGTATATGACAATCAAGCAAAGGGGAACAAGTTCACCTTTGAGACTTGGAGCAATGTCAAGGTCAACGGATTTACTATGAAGGGTGCTGGTATGGCTTTCGTACCCTTCGATGGCCCGGATGAAATTGACTACTAAACGATAGACCGTACTGGCTACGGTTTGCACTTAAAGGACGAGAGACTGTTGCGATTGCGACAGTCTCTCTTTTTGTTAGTCCTATTTGAACAAGATTCTGTATCTTTGTGGGCATATCTTATACGAAAGCTCCAATGAAGAAACCGTTTAAGGAATACCAGTCTGCTGACTTTGCACAGATCAATCAGGAGATGCTCGCTCTGTGGGAGAAGGAACAGCTCTTCCACCGCTCGCTACATCAGCGTGAGGATGCGCCGCTATTTACCTTCTATGAGGGTCCTCCCTCGGCCAATGGTATGCCCGGCATTCACCACGTCATAGCGCGCTCTATCAAGGATATCATCTGTCGCTACAAGACGATGCACGGCTACCGTGTGGATCGTCGCGCTGGCTGGGATACGCACGGCCTGCCCGTAGAGCTGGGAGTCGAGAAGAAGCTCGGCATCACCAAGGATGCGATCGGCAAGACGATCTCTGTCGCTGAGTACAACCAGACTTGCCGCAAGGAGGTGATGAAGTACACCGCCGAGTGGGAGTCGCTGACGAATCAGATGGGTTACTGGGTCGATATGGAGCACCCCTACGTAACCTACAAGAATAAGTATATCGAGACACTTTGGTACCTCCTCAAGGAGCTATACAAGAAGGGGTTACTATACAAAGGGCTATCCATACAGCCCTACAGCCCCGCGGCTGGTACGGGGCTAAGCTCGCACGAGTTGAATCAGCCGGGCTGCTATCGTGATGTCAAGGATACGGTCTGTACCGCACAGTTTCGCATCATCGATGCCCCCGAGTCTCTCCGTGGACGTGGCGAAAGCTTCTTCCTAGCGTGGACCACTACGCCGTGGACGCTCCCATCGAACACGGCACTCTGCGTGGGCCCCTCGATCGAGTACTGTGCGGTGGAGACGTTCAACCCCTACAGCGACATGACGATCACGGTGGTACTTGCCACAGCACTTCTAGGCAGCTACTTCGACGCTGAGAGCGAGGTGAGCGAACTGCCTGAGACGTGGGACAAGGAGACCTATAAGAAAGCTCCCTGGCACCGCATCTCAACCTGCAAGGGTAGCGATCTCGTGGGCATTCACTACGAGCAGCTCATCCCATGGGTCAATCCTGGCGAGGGAGCCTTCCGTGTCATCCCCGGTGACTATGTCAGCACTGAGGATGGTACCGGTATCGTACACATTGCGCCGACCTTCGGTGCCGACGATGAGCGCGTCGCCAAGGCGGCGGGCGTTCCCCCTCTTCTGATGATCGACAATAAGGGGCAGCAGCGCCCGATGGTCGACCTAAAGGGACGCTTCTACAAGATCGAGGCACTCGATCATCAGTTCCTCAAGGAGTCAGTGAACGTACCGCTCTACGACACCTACGCAGGACGCTATGTCAAGAAGGATTACGACCCCAAAGACACACCTGACAAGGAGACGTTAGACGTAGAGATCTGCGTCATGCTCAAGCATGAGAACCGCGTCTTCCGAGTCGAGAAGCATACACACAACTACCCCCACTGCTGGCGCACCGACAAGCCGATCCTCTACTACCCGCTAGACAGCTGGTTCATACGCTCTACCGCTTGCCGTGAGGAGATGATGCGTCTCAATGAGACGATCGACTGGCATCCCGCAGCGATCGGTGTAGGACGCTTCGGCAAGTGGCTGGAGAACCTCCAGGACTGGAATCTCTCCCGCAGCCGCTACTGGGGTACTCCCCTACCTATCTGGCGTACGGAGGATGGTGATGAGGAGATCTGCATCGGATCGGTCGAGGAGCTATACAAAGAGTGCGAGCGCGCTGTGCAGGCTGGCGTCATGTCGGCCAATCCGCTCGCTGGCTTTACCCCTGGCGACTACAGCGAGGAGAACTATGACAAGATCGATCTGCACCGACCCTATGTTGACGAGATCACGCTCGTGGCGCAGGACGGCAAGCGTCCGATGCGTCGTGAGAGCGACTTGATCGACGTGTGGTTTGACTCGGGGGCTATGCCTTTTGCGCAGGTGCACTACCCCTTCGAGCATCGTGAGGAGGTCGAGAGTGGCAAGGTCTTCCCCGCCGACTTCATCGCTGAGGGCGTCGATCAGACACGTGGTTGGTTCTTTACGCTCCACGCTATCGCTACGATGACCCAGGGGAGCATAGCCTTTAGGAATGTCCTCGTCAACGGGCTCGTCCTCGACAAGGATGGCAACAAGATGAGCAAGCGACTAGGCAATGCGGTCGATCCCTTTGGTATCATCCAGCAGTACGGCTCAGACCCACTACGCTGGTACATGATCACCAATGCCAACCCATGGGAAAACATCCGCTTCGATCCGAAGGGCGTCGAGGAGGTGAGCCGCAAATACTTCGGCACGCTCTATAATACCTACCAGTTCTTCGCACTCTATGGCAACTTGGACGGCTTCGATCCTTCCGTTGCCCAGATCCCCTATGCGGATCGTCCTGAGATCGATCGCTGGATCCTCTCGCGTCTCAACTCGCTCATCAAGGAGGTCGACGGCAAGCTGGCAAGCTACGACCCGACACCCGCAGGACGTGCCATCGAAAACTTTGTCACAGAGCATCTGAGCAACTGGTACGTGCGTCTCTCGCGCAAGCGCTTCTGGGCAGGCTCTATGACCGACGACAAGCTCAGCGCCTATCAGACGCTCTACCAGTGTCTCTCGGTAGTAGCTCAGCTGATGGCGCCCATTGCGCCCTTCTACGCAGATAGGCTCTACCGTGACCTGCACGATGACGCAGCATCGGTACACCTCACCGACTACCCCGTGGCAGACGAGGCGCAGATAGATCTAGACCTAGAGCGCAGCATGGAGCTGGCTCAGATCTACTCGACTCTAGTCCTCTCCCTGCGTCGCAAGGTCAATATCAAGGTGCGTCAACCGCTCAGCGCGATCATGCTACCGGTCAATGACCCCGCCGACAAGATGCACATGGAGCAGGTACACGACCTACTGCTCAGCGAGGTCAATGTGAAGGACATTCGCTTTGTCGACCCCTCCGACTCCATCTGGGTACGTACGGTCAAGCCTGACTTCAAGGCTCTAGGGCCTAAGGTGGGTAAGAATATGAAAGCACTCGCAGCTCAGATCAATGAGCTCACACCCGAGCAGATCAATGAGCTAGAGCAGACGGAGCACCTGACCCTGACGGTCGGTGATCAGCCTATTGTGGTGGACCTCGAGGATGTACAGATCATCGCTCAGGATATACCGGGGTGGACGGTCGCCAACGAGGGTCGTCATACGGTGGCTCTAGACATCACGCTCACGCCCGAGCTGATCGCTGAGGGCACGGCGCGTGAGTTTGTCAACCGCATACAGAACCTCCGCAAGCAGTCTGGCTACGAGGTCAACGATCATATCGAGCTAATCGTCATGGCTCCCGATGAAGTTGTAGAGGCTCTCCGCACCCATCAGGAGTACGTCCAGACGCAAGTACAGGCCGACACGATCGACTACTCCGAGGTACTCAGCGATGCCGAGGAGATCGACCTAGACGGCACCTTGATAGCGGTACAAATCAGCAAAGTATAAACACAATTCACGGCGTCTGTAGGCGATCAAGCTTTCGCACCAGAGAGACTTCGTCTACAGCGCACTAATAGATTTACAGATAGTATGGAAGATAGCAGCAAGAAACGATACAATCCGGAGGAGCTCGAAGAGTTTCGTATACTCATCGAGAAGAAGATCGCTCAGGCTCGTGAGGATCTCAATATGCTCCGTGCAGAAAACGCTAACGACATCAGCGACACGACGCCTACCTACAAGGATCTAGACGAGGGTGCCATCACGCAGGCTCGTCTTGAAAACGATGCACAGGCACAGCGTCTGCAGGACTTCATCGAGAAGCTCGAGGCAGCTCTCCTACGTATCCAAAACGGCACCTACGGCATCTGCTCTGTCACGGGCAAGCTCATACCCAAGGAGCGTCTCCGTGCGGTACCTCATACGACCAAGAGCATCGAGGCCAAGCTCAATCGCGACAAGCTTAAGTAAAGTCAGTCGTCTCCTTTATGACTCGTACTAGCCAGCGCCACTGGATTGTCGCAGGGCTCATTCTGCTCCTTATTGTCATAGATCAGGTTGTCAAGATCTGGATCAAGACACACATGTACGTTGGTCAGGAGTACCACATCTTTGACTGGTTTCGCATCTACTTTGTAGAGAACCGTGGCATGGCTTACGGTGTGGAGCTAGGCAGCAAGCTCCTCCTGACCGCCTTCCGCATCATAGCGATGGCTGGACTAGCCGTTTGGCTCACACGCTTCGTCCGGCAGTCTCGCCACTACTCGCTAAGCTTCTGCTGCATCATCGGGCTGGTGCTGGCGGGAGGCATTGGCAATCTCATCGACTCCCTCTTCTACGGGCAGCTCTTCACCTCCTCCATCGGACAGGTGGCGCAGTTTGTCCCTACCACAGCTGGAGCTGTGGGGTACGCCCCGTGGTTTGAGGGGCATGTGGTCGATATGCTCTACTTTCCCCTCTTCACGACAGTGCTGCCTGAGTGGTTCCCGATAGGCGGTGGGTCGGCGTATACCTTCTTCAGCCCTATCTTCAACATCGCCGACAGCTGCATCACCGTAGGCGTGCTGGCGCTGCTCATCTGCTATCCACGCACCACGACACGCGCCCTCGATCGGCTCTGGCTCTACTTCCGTGGCAAGCATCGCCGCACGAGTCAGCGAGCTAAGTAAGCAACCTCACAAGTTATGCGGGCTTACAGCGTCAAAGTCTCTTTGCTCAAGTTTGGGCTACTAAGCGTACTACTGCTCCTACTCGGGAGTGGCTGCAAAAGACGCTCGTGGCAACGCATACCAAATGGCAAGCTCGAGCAGCTACTCACGGAGCTATACACAGCTCGTGGCGTAGGTCAGACGCTCTACCTAAGCTCCGACCAGCAAGACTCGATCTACGCCTCCATACTCAAGTCGCACGGCGTATCTCAAGAGGATCTAGACAGCACCATCTACTACCTCTCAGCTTCGAAGGCAAAGCTGCTTCAGAAGATCATCGCTCAGTCTTCCGCCAGCATACAGCGAGAGGTCGAGATACTGGAGCGCACGACAGGCTTCTTTCAGATTGGTATGAGCGGTGACGAGGGCAACCTCTACTCGCCACTACCCGACTCACTCTCGTGTCGTGTCACCCCGCTCTCGACCTATCCTATCCGCATCAGCAAGGAGCAGAGCAGCTACCTCTGGAAGGTAGCTCTCGCAGACATTCCCAACCTCCCCGATACCATTCATCAAATAGAGATACAGGGCCTCGTCAGCGGTACGCAGCTACCCGAAGAGTCCCAGATGCCCTACATCGCCATATCCAAGCAGCTCGACGCCACACCTCCGCCCCTAGCTATGGAGAGTGTATCGACGCAGTTACCTATCGGAGGGGTCTTCTCGCTAACCCTAGGGGCAGCTACTCCAGAGAAGACGGCAGAGCCTACAAGCTCAACTGATAGCCTATCCAATACCATCGATAGCATTGCAAATGGTCTGATGGATAGTGTGTCAGATAGTATGCCAGATAGTATGCCGAAGAGCCTCCCCGTGAGCCGACCACGCAAAGAGCCTGTACGCACGGCCCCACACTTCTCCGTGGGCGATACCATCTCGATCTCTATCTACAGCCAGCCGTCAGACTATCTGGGTACGCAGTCGCTACACTTCAGGCTGCAGGAGCTGCGCATCGTCGCTCGCTAGGAGCTACGCATAGCCCCTGTGTAGCAAGCTCAGCAGCATCCCAATGGCACGACAGATCATCCTCCACCCGGGCGAGCGGATCGTCCTCCGACAGCTACGTTACCGTGGCGAGCTTCTCCACTCCGTACTACTCACCTACCACGATCGTGAGCGAGGCGTCGAGCTAACGCCCTGGCATCACGACGAACCGCCCCACACGCTCTACTACTCAGGCACGTGGAGCCTCATCGAGGACGAGGACCACCACTACCTACTGCGCCAAGAGTAGCTGTTGGCGATTGGCTGTTGGCTGTTAGCTATTGGCTAGTGACACTAGAGCCACTAGTGCTCCGACACCTCCGATCGCTCCGACGGCTCCGATCAGGATCGACTCGTTACAATAATTTAGACCAAACTACATATCGATACAGAGCTGTGTCGGGGAAAACTGATTTCCACGTGGATATTTCGAAATCTCCACGTGGATATTTTTTATTTCCCAGGTAGGAAAGAAAAAATTCTTCGGAGGAATCAAATGAAACTTCGGAGGAATTGTTTGACGCCCACGTGGAAAATAAAAAATATCCACGTGGAGATTTCAGATTTTCCACGTGGATATTCGAGAAAGGATGGGATCGGACGAATTTTCCCGTAAAGATATGTTATTAGAGATTAGAGGTTAGAAGTTAGAGATTAGAGATCGGAGTGAATCGGAATGAATCGGAGCCATCAGAATGATCGGATCTCTAACTTCTCACCTCTAACCTCTAATCTCTAACTTCTAACTTCTAATCTCTAACCTCTAATCTCTCCTCCCCCTAACCTCTAATTTCGTACCTTTGTAGCGTATTAAGTATTAGCATAGCATGCTCTATAGATTATGATGACAGCACACGATATACGAAAAGCCTTTCTCGACTTCTTTGAGGAGCACGGGCACCGCATTGTACCCTCGGCACCCATGGTGATCAAGGACGACCCCACGCTCATGTTTACCAATGCCGGGATGAACCAATTTAAGGATATCATCCTGGGCAATAAAGAGCCTCAGTATCGTCGTGCAGCAGACTCGCAAAAGTGTCTCCGCGTGAGCGGTAAGCACAACGACCTCGAGGAGGTAGGACGCGATACCTACCACCACACCATGTTTGAGATGCTGGGCAACTGGTCCTTTGGCGACTACTTCAAGAAAGAGGCTATCCAGTTTGCCTGGACTTTCCTCACGGAGCGTCTCCAGCTACCCAAGGATCGGCTCTACGTGACCGTCTTCGGTGGCAGTGCCGAGGAAGGGCTGAGCCGTGACGACGAGGCAGCCAGCTACTGGCTACAGTACACCACGGAGGATCGTATCATCGACGGCTCTCGCAAGGATAACTTCTGGGAGATGGGTGACACAGGTCCTTGCGGTCCTTGCTCCGAGATACACATTGACCTGCGTAGCGAGGAGGAGCGTCAGCTTGTCTGCGGACGTGATCTAGTCAACAAGGATCACCCACTGGTCATCGAGATCTGGAACCTCGTCTTCATGCAGTACGACCGCAAGGCTGACGGACATCTAGAGCCCCTACCCCACAAGGTGATCGATACCGGCATGGGCTTCGAGCGTCTCTGTATGGCTATGCAGGGCAAGAAGTCGAACTACGACACCGACCTTTTCACCCCTCTGATCCGTGCTATCGAGACACTCAGCGGGGAGCAGTATGGTCAGAACGAGCAGGTGGACATCGCCATGCGTGTCGTCGCTGATCACATCCGTACGATCGCTTTTGCTATCGCTGACGGACAGCTCCCGAGCAATGCTAAGGCGGGCTACGTGATCCGTCGTATCCTACGTCGTGCCGTGCGCTACGCCTACACCTTTCTCCATGCCGATGAGCCGATGCTCTACACGCTTCTACCCACGCTCAATGAGGTGATGGGCGAAGCTTATCCCGAGATCGTAGCTCAGCGCGAACTGATCGCTTCGGTGATCAAGGAGGAGGAGGAGAGCTTCCTACGCACCCTCGCTCAGGGACTTAAACTTCTAGAGAGCAAAATCCAAGAGCTACCCCAGGACGCGAAAGTTCTATCGGGTGCCGACGCTTTCGTCCTGTACGACACCTACGGCTTCCCACTAGACCTCACGGAGTTGATCCTGTCGGAGCGTGGTATGACGCTCGATCAAGTGGCTTTTGACAAACTGATGCAGGAGCAGAAGAGCCGTGCCCGTCAGGCAGCCGCCATCGACGCTGCCGACTGGGTGGTCCTCGATGAGGAGACCACCGAGAGTACCTTCGTAGGCTACGAGACGCTCCAGATCGAGACGCATATCCTGCGCTACCGCAAGGTGGCTGACAAGAAGCGCAGCTACTATCAGGTGGTGCTGGCGGAGACACCCTTCTACGCTGAGATGGGTGGTCAGGTGGGCGACAAGGGCGTGCTGATCGCTCAGGACGGCACCGAGTACCCGATCCTAGACACCAAGCGGGAGAACAACCTCACCGTCCATATCCTCTCGACCCTCCCCGCAGATCCTAAGCAGCCGCTCGTCGCGCGTGTCGGGGCTGAGCTACGTCACCTCACGGAGGCAAACCATACGGCGACGCACCTGATGCACCACGCACTGAGAGCCGTCCTCGGCACTCATGTAGAGCAAAAGGGTTCGCTCGTATCGGCAGACCTGCTACGCTTTGACTTCTCACACTTCAAGAAGTTGACCCCCGAGGAGATCGCCGAGGTAGAGCGACTAGTCAATGCAGAGATCCGTGCCGACAGACCTCGTGATGAGCAGCGCAATGTGCCGATCGCCAAGGCTAAGGAGATGGGTGCTATGGCGCTCTTTGGCGAGAAGTATGGCGACGAGGTGCGTGTCATCAAGTATGGCGACTCGGTCGAGCTATGCGGTGGTACCCACGTGGCTAGCACGGGGCAGATAGGCTTTTTCAAGATCATCAGCGAGGGTTCTATTGCGGCTGGCATCAGACGTATCGAGGCGGTCACGGGGCCCAAGGCTGAGGAGTATGTACATCATCTGGAGGAGCAGTTGCAGCTCTTCAACGAGAGGCTCAACAATGTGCCCGATCCGCTCAAGGCGCTAGACCGACTGATTGCCGAGGGTGCCGAGCAGCGCAAAGCTATCGAGCAGTACACCAAGGCTCAGGCAGAGCAGATAGCGCTACAGGCTTTGGCCGATCAGACGAAGCATGGCGAGACAACCATCGTCACCGTCAATAAGCCAATGAGTAGCGATGTAGCTAAGGATGTCGCTGGCACCATTCGCGAGCGACTACAAGGCTCTTACCTAGCACTCATCGGTGCTGCCGAGGAGGGCAAGTGTACCCTCACAGTGATCCTCTCGCCAGACCTGGTCGACAAGGGACTCAACGCTAGCAAGCTCATCAAGGAGGTCGCCTCCCTCATCAAGGGCGGTGGCGGTGGTCAGCCACACTTTGCGACGGCTGGCGGACGCAACCCTGAGGGGCTACAAGCTGCCATAGACCATATCGTCTCGCTGATTTAGCAGCTAGACCAAGCAGCTAGACCAAACAGCTAAACCAGATGCCACCCCTAGCCTTCATCTCCACCCAGTCGAGGGTACTCGTGGGCAACCTGATGGGCGACTACCTGCGGGAGTTGCTCCGCCAAGGCAAGCCCGAGAGCTACTACCTACTGGCAGATGAGCAGGTGTGGCATCTGAGCCAAGAGCTGATAGCGAAGAGCTATCCCGAGCTGACGGAGCTGCCTCGCTATCTGATCAACGATCCTGAGGAGGCGAAGAGCCTGGAGGGTATCGCCGAGATGGCGCGCTGGCTCCTCGAGCAGGGTGCCACTCGTGGAGCTACCCTCATCGCACTGGGCGGTGGAGCCGTGAGCGACGCCGTCGGCTTCCTCGCTCAGATCTATATGCGGGGTGTCTCGCTCGTCCTACTCCCCACGACGCTCCTCGCCATGGCAGACGCGGCTGTGGGGGGCAAATGCGGGGTCAACTTTGCGGGTGTCAAGAACATCCTCGGAGCTTTTGCCAATGAAGCGACCACGCTGACGCTTTGCGACACAGCTTGGCTGGAGAGCCTCCCAGAGGAGGAACTACGCTCAGGCTGTGGCGAGCTGATCAAGTATGGCCTGCTCGTTAGTCCCGACCTGTGGCGCCGGCTACTGCAGGTGCTGCCCGAGCAACCGCTCTCCTTAGAGCAACTCACCCCGCTCATTCGTGAGGCGGTGCAGTTCAAACTCGCCATCGTGGCGCAGGATCGTCTAGATCAGGGGCTTCGTCACCAGCTCAACCTAGGGCACACCTTCGGACATGCCTTTGAGGCGTGGAGCCATCAGCACAGCGACACGCCTTTGCTACATGGCGAGGCGGTCGCTCTGGGACTAGTGCCCGAGCTTTACCTCTCGCACGTCAAGCTAGGCTTCCCCAAGGAGCTGCTACACCAGCTGCTCGCCGTAGTGCAGGAGCTGTACCGCCCGCTCGCCATCACCTGCCGAGACTACGATGCGCTCAGGGAACTGATGCTCCACGACAAAAAGAATAGCGACGCAGAGCACATCACCACCGTCGCCCTCGCTGACATCGGTCAGGTCCACGAACTACAGAACGCGCCCCTCGACATCACCGAGGCGCTCGACTACTACCAGGACACGATGCTGTAAACGGCTCCTACCTCCGCAAATGACACAAGAAGCCCTTTGTAGGGGACGCACAAATAGTAGAGCGTTCCTACAAAGGGCTTACTCGTCTCTAATCTCTAACCTCTCAGATCGCTGGGAGGCTCATGCCGGTGATGCGTCGGTAGAGGTCTAGCGCGTAGGGATCGGTCATGCCGGAGATGTAGTCGAGCGTGCACTGGAGCTTGCCGTAGATCGACTCTTCGTGCAGATTGTACTGACTGCTCACCAGCGAGAGGAGCGTACGACTATAAGCATCGTCCGGATGTAGGAGCGAGTGCATCACTTTGTCGATCAACTCTGAGAAGATCCGATGCCCCGCCAGCTCCACGTCGATCACCGCCCGCGCTGTGTAGATCTCACTCTGCGCCACCTCGCTATTGGCTCGGTAAGCCGCATAGAGTCTCTCGGGCATTCGGCTAACCAGCGTCCCTACGAAAGTGCCCCGCAGTATCTCCTCCTCATGCTCTATGAAAACCTCGGCACACGCCTCCACGAGGATATTGATCGCCTTAGCTCTCAGGTAAGCGATCCGCTCGTTGCGGTCGCCGATAGTCTCCAGCGTTGCCAGCGCATGATCGCGACCATCTGCGGGGAAGTAGCGCAGGAGCAGGTCCACCGTACGTTCGTAGCTCAGGATGCGCAGCTTGTAAGCATCCTCCACATCCATCACCTGATAACATATATCGTCAGCGGCCTCCACGAGGTAGACCAGCGGGTGGCGCACGTAGTGCCCCGTGGCGGGATCTACGGGCAGGATGCCCAGATAGTCCGCCACATCGAGGTAGGTAGCCCGCTCTGACTGGAAGTAGCCAAACTTCCCGCTCTCAGGCGCCCTAGCCGACGACCAGGGGTACTTGACAATAGCTGCCAGCGTGGTGTAGGTCAAAGCAAAGCCCCCGGGGCGGCGCCCCTCAAACTGATGGGTCAGCAAGCGAAAGCCGTTGGCATTGCCCTCGAAGTAAGCGAAGTCCTCCCACGAGTGCCCCTCCCCTACTACGGCATCATACCATTGGCGTCCGTTGCCCTCGGTGAAGTAGGCCCGTATCGCCCGCTCGCCACTGTGCCCGAAGGGAGGATTGCCCATGTCGTGTGCCAGACAGGCCGCCGAGACGACCGTAGCGATGCTACCCCGATGAGGCGTATCCTGATTGTCCGTCAGGCGACACGCTATGTAGTTGCCCAGACTGCGTCCCACACAGCTCACCTCCAGACTATGCGTCAGGCGGTTGTGCACAAAGATATTCTTAGGCAGGGGGAAGATCTGCGCTTTGTTTTGCAGTCTGCGAAATGGTGCCGAGAAGATCAGACGATCGTAGTCCCGGTCAAACTCGGTACGCATCTCTATGCCTCCACCGAGTGCGCCAGCTCGCTCAGGCTCTGGTGCCCCGAAGCGTCGGTTAGAGATCAGCTGATCCCAATTCATCCTACTCATTATTATATATAGTGTATCTATTGTCTTTGTGAGAAGAGTGTCCTGAAGGCGTGATCCACCCGATCACACGGCACGATCTCTATGTCGTAGTTCCGCTGCTGCAGGCTCTTGGCATTCGCCTTGGGGATCAGTATCCGCGTGAAGCCCAGACGATGCGCCTCCGCTATGCGTCGCTCTATGCGGCTCACGGCACGTATCTCGCCCGCCAGCCCCACCTCGCCCGTCATGCAGGTCTTCGAGGGGACGGCTATGTCCAGATTGGAGGAGAGGACAGCACAGAGCACCGCTAGATCCACGGCGGTATCGTTGATCTTGATGCCACCCGTGATGTTGAGAAAAACGTCTTTCTGGATCAACTTAAAGCCGGCACGCTTTTCCAAAACCGCCAGCAGCATGTTGAGTCGCCTCAGGTCAAAGCCCGTGGTGGACCGCTGCGGGTTATTGTAAATAGCCGAACTAACCAAAGCTTGCGTCTCGATCATGATCGGACGGATACCCTCCACAGCGCAGGCGACGACGACCCCACTGAGTCCCTCCGTATTCCCCGAGATAAGGTGCTCCGAGGGGTTGCTCACAGCGACCAAACCCGAGCTATTCATCTCGTAGATGCCGAGGTCATCGGTAGAGCCAAAGCGGTTCTTATGGCTGCGCAGGATGCGGTAGAGATGCTGCTTGTCGCCCTCAAACTGCAAGACCGTATCTACCGTATGCTCTAGAATCTTCGGACCTGCGATGGAGCCCTCTTTGTTGATATGCCCAATGACGATCACGGGGATGCCGCTGCTCTTGGCAAAGTGCAGGAGCAGGTTGGCGCACTCCTTAATCTGACTGATGGATCCTGGCGAAGAGTCCGAGCGCGCAGTCGTAACCGTCTGAATACTGTCGATGACCAGCAGGTCGGGTGCTATCTGCAGTGCCTTCAGGAGTATGTTGTCCAGGTCGGTGTCGCAGTAGATGAGGCACTGCTCCGAGTGTATGCCGATGCGGTCGGCACGCAGCTTGAGCTGCTGGGCACTCTCCTCGCCCGATACGTAGAGCGTCTTGAGCTCTGGGCAGCGCAGGACTGTCTGAAAGATCAACGTAGACTTACCAATACCTGGCTCACCACCCAGCAAGGTGAAGGAGCCTTGTACCAGTCCACCTCCGAGGAGGCGGTTTAGCTCCTCGTCATGCAGGTCTACTCGACTCTCCTCGCTTCCCTCGATCAGTTGTATGGGACGCACCTCCTCCGAGTGGAGTCCGTCCCACGTAGCACCCTCATGGATCTGCTTGAGCTTGCGCTGTATCTCCTGCGCTGGGGTCGAGCGTCCCGAGGTCGTCTCTGGCTGCGCCAGCTCCTCCTCGATCGTATTCCACTCTTGGCACTCGTTGCACTGGCCTTGCCAGCGACTGTAGGTAGCACCACAGGCACTACACTTATATATAGTCTTAACCTTTGCCATCTATCATGCTCGCTCTAGAGGACATGTGGAGCAACGCAGCAAGCCACCCTGCTTAGAGATCTCACTATAAGGTATCTCCTCGACAGTCATGCCAGCCACCTCACGGAGGTAACGCTGCAGACGCTCGGCACCTGCCTCGACACAGACCACTTCGGGAGAGAGGGAGAAGAAGTTGGTATGCATCTCGACAGCCTCCTCAGCGGTAATGGTCAGCAGCTTGTCCTGGCCAAAGACCTCGCCAATGATCCCGCGCGCCTCTCTGGAAGCAACGCCCTCGGGATAAAAGACGGCGAAGCCACGCCCCACAGGCTGGAAGGCGCAGTCTAGGTGTAGCACACCACGCAGAGGATCCTGGTCATGCTTGTACAGTGGTACGGGTACAATGCGCTTGTGCGGGAAGAACTCACGGAAGAAGTCCACCGCGCGATCATTGGTCCTCGTAGTCTTGAACTGCCCAAAGGCTCCCGGCTCGCAGCACCCCACGAAGAGGATGTCATCATAGAGGATCACGTCGCCCCCCTCGACACGTACCTCGGCGGGCAGATGTAGCACGCTACTCGGCTCGAAGAGATCGTAGATCGATGCAAAGGCATCTACCTCCCGTCTCCTATCGGGGATCATGTGTGCTACAAAGAGGTGCTCGTCGATCACGAAAGAGACATCTCGCGCGAAGATCTGATTACACCCCTCTATCAGCTCAGGACGATACACCTCCACACCGTGGCGCTGCAGGATAGCAAGGAAGCCCTCCATCTCACGTACCACCGCCTGCTCCGTGGGGTAGTCGCCCCGTAGCACCGCCTGGTAGCTCTTAGCGTCGTAGGTCTCCTCGAGTGTCGGCTGCGTGCCGAGCGCATGAGGCAGCCCGAGTACGACTTTGCGGAGCTGGTTCGTTTCGTTGGTTACGTGAGGGGTGAGTAGTTTATGTTGTTTGTCTATCATATCGTTTGTTTAGTGGCTCCCTGCGCAGCAGATCTGCGGGGAGCTTTATTCTTTCTCTGACAAATATAGGGAAAACTGAGAAGTTAGAGGTTAGAGATTAGAAGTTAGGGGGCGGAGCCAGCGAAGCGTTGTCGTGAGATGTGCGCAAGCGGATAAGTTGCAGGAGCGTGTGCTATCTCTTGATTTTGTATTACCTTTGCGGTACGAGGGTGTATCATCCCTATGGGGGTGACTTCCCCTACCCTCCGTTGTCAAGTATCACCTTAGATAGTAATCATAAGTATATGAAAAACTTCAATCCCATAGGTAGTCTGGTAGTCCTCATCGGGGCTCTCGTACTCATCATCCCCGCTCTGCTAGATAAGGGAGGAAATCTGTTCAATCTCATCGGCTGTGTCGTGATGATTGCTGGATTTTTCCTACACATCTTCCTGAACAAGCGGATTACAACTATCAAGAAGTAACCCCCTCCCAGTGCCTGACCTGGCGCAGACTTTTAACCTAACATATAGCCTGAGGGCTATCATCGAGGGCTTGCCTTGCTCATACGTAAGACAAGTCTCTCGCGTTCGTATATAAGGTTGCCTCTAGTCACCCCGTCCGCTCAGTCTATGTACTACAACAAGGCGATCCTAATAGGCTTCGTAGGTGCAGACCCCAACGTACACTATTCGCGTCGGGGTAGCTGCCAGGCTACGCTACGCCTTGCGACCTCTGTACCAGGCTACACGAGACGTGATGGCACGCAGATACCAGAGCGCACCGAGTGGCACACGGTGGTGATCTTTGGCACGCTGGCGCAGTTTGTCGAGCGCTGGGTGCGCAAGGGGTCTCATCTCCTCGTGGAGGGCGAGATACGCTACAACAACTACACCGATCGCCAGGGACAGGCGCAGGCGCGTACGGAGATCTGGGCTGACAAGGTAACCTTTGTAAACCGTCCCAAGCAGAGCGGTAGTCAGGAGGGCGCCTCTGCTCGCTCCACAGCCGAGCAACCAGTATCGCAATCTGACCCTAGCGACGCCGCCAGCTAGGTCAGCTACAGCATAAGTCACAACAGTAGCAGCAATGGGTGATGCCTTCTTATTAAGCCTTTTCGGGGGAATTGTGTACAGCAATCCAATCGTTTGGATAGATGCTATACCGCTCTTGATCATCCTCGTCTTACTGCTTTGCTCCGCCTTTATGTCGAGCAATGAGGTGGCTTTCTTTTCGCTCACCCCGCAAGAGGTACAGCAGATCAAAGAGCAGGAGCACCCCAACGACCCGCGCCTACTACGACTCCTATCACACTCGGAGCAACTGCTGGCGACCATTCTGATCGGCAATAATGCGGTCAACGTGGCGATCACGATCCTCTGCGCATGGTTTGTGGGGGAGCACTGGGACTTCTCGGCCAATCGTGCTGCTGGCTTTATCATCCAGACGGTCCTCATCACCTTCCTGCTCCTACTCTTTGGCGAAATCATCCCTAAGATCTACGCTCAGCGTCACCCGCTCTCCTTCATACGGATGACGGCTCCAGCTGTGTCTGCCCTTTACAAAGGGATCGCTTGGTGCTCCAAGGGCTTGATCAAGACCTCTAAGCTCCTCGGCTCTAATGCAAAGAAGGGGCACGAACTCTCTGTCGATGACCTCTCGGAGGCCGTCGCTCTGACTACCAATGGGGACAACAAGGAGACGGAGATGATCCATGAGATTGTCAAGTTTTACCACAAGACGGCCGACGAGATCATGGTGCCGCGTGTCGATATGGTCGGCGTCAACTATCACTGGGCTTATCACCAGACGCTGAGCTTTGCGGTCGACACGGGCTACTCACGACTGCCTGTCTACGATGGGTCGCAGGACACGATCCAGGGGCTGCTCTATGTGAAGGATCTGCTCCCTCACATGCACGAGGAGGACACCTTCCCCTGGCAAAAGATCATCCGGCAAGCTTACTTCGTACCTGAGAATAAGAAGATCGATACCCTACTGGAGGAGTTGCAGCAGGAGCGTATCCACATGGCGATTGTCATCGACGAATTTGGCGGCACCTCAGGCCTGATCACGCTCGAGGACATCCTCGAGGAGATCGTGGGTGAGATCGTCGATGAGTACGACGATGAGGATCCGCCCTACGTACGGCTTGCCGAGGGAGTCTATCTGATCGATGGCGGTATGTCGCTGATCGATCTCTGCAAGCTGCTAGATGTAGAGCCTGAGTACTTCGCACCGCACTACGAGGAGGTTGATACGGTCGGGGGCTTGTACCTAGAGGTGCTCCAAGAAATTCCTCAGGTGGGTCAGCAGATAACGATCTCAGACATTGACTTCACCGTAACGCGCATGGACCGCCACCGTATCATGCAGCTCAAGATGCGTCTGCATCCCAAAGAGTCGTCCGAGACACAGGGCGATAGTCCTACAGAGCCTCAGGCGTGACTTACTCACAGCTAGACCTCCCGCTAGGAGGGACACTCTACGTCGCAGAGCTACCATCTGGCATCGCCCCCAGCCTATCTAACTACCGCTCGCTGACGCAGCAGCTCCTCGACGGGATCGCCCCGAGAGTGACTTCCTGGCGATTGACGCACCTCCCCACGGGTGCTCCCCGCCTTGATGCTCCTGACCGTGATTATAGTATCTCCCTATCCCACAGCGGTAGCTACGTTGCCCTCGTCCTCTGCGAGGGGCAGCACAGCATCGGTATAGATCTACAGATCGCCAGTGATAAGTTGCCACAGATAGCTCCGAGGTTTATGTCTCCCGCTGAGCTGGCTCACTATCATCACTTGCTCGCAGCCGAGGAGCCTCAAGCCGCTCGCGAATGGCTCTACACGGTGTGGGGACTCAAAGAGGCTGCTTACAAAGCCTACCCACCAAAGGTCCAGCGACACCTAGCGACCAACTACATTGTCTCGCCACACGATGCCTACGTCTCTGCCAGCCAGCGTAGTGACAAAGGGAGCGACTCGATCACCCGTTACACTATCTGTGCCGACGAAGGGGACGACCGCCCCTCCTTCCTCACGGGCTACCGCCTTCGTAGCATCACGACAGCACCATACCACCTCACCTATGTGCTAGGCGCAGGAGGTGCCGTCCTGCCACTTGAGTAGTTGGGACTGCCCGCTACAATAATTTAGATCCGACTACACATCGACACAGTGCTATGTCGGGGAAAAGTGATTTCCACGTGGATATTTCGAAATTCCCACGTGGATATTTTTTATTTCCCAGGTAGGAAATAAAAAATTCTTCGGAGGAATCAAATGAAACTTCGGAGGAATTTTTTGACGCCCACGTGGAAAATAAAAAATATCCACGTGGAGATTTGAGATTTTCCACG